>Ga0256404_1002431_pt1 | contig 41203 bp, 35 predicted proteins | sample RumenRJG_01DNA_FD_185990 | JGI IMG/M metagenome (GOLD analysis project Ga0256404, IMG submission 185990) | Bovine rumen microbial communities from Lethbridge, Alberta, Canada - RJG_01 | ecosystem: Host-associated > Mammals > Digestive system > Stomach > Rumen | place: Canada: Alberta | collected... | reverse complement strand
CTCCCCCTGATTTAGGGGGAGAGTCCCGAGGAGGACGGAGCGCTCGTTCAGACCACCCCTGACCCCTCCTAACTTAGGAGGGGAAAAAAATACCTTCGAGCCGCTGCGTTTCCCCACCTAATTAGGGGGAAAAACAAGCGCAGACTCAGCGAGCCCGCCCCTGAAGAAGGAGCGGGCTTTTGTGATGGCCAACCACGACCCTGCCCACCCTACTTCCAAAATCTGCAAAAATACTTTAAAAATCTTCAAAATCAGATTTCCATGACATCTTTTGCATGGATGTTTGGGGGGATTTGTTTATCTTTGCAAATACTAAGCTAAAAATATGAAAGAACCTGAGAAACAAATACAGTCGCCCGAGCAGATTGCCGACCATCTGCGCGTGACCTACGTCCCCACCTATCTATTGGCAGCAGCCGCAGCATTGGTGCTGGCAGCATTCATTGTATGGGGCCTTTTGGGAAATGTGAGTGACAAAGCCTATTATTCGGGAGTGGTCTTTCCGGTGCAGGGTACTACCGATATCACGTTGCCCAACAAGGGTATCGTGCGTTCCATGCTGGTGCATAATGGAGACAGCGTGCATCAGGGGCAGACGGTAGCGATGGTCTCCATCGGCGACAGCCACAGTTTCCTGACCAGTACGGTCAGCGGCCTGGTCATCAGCACGAAGACGGATAACGAGCCCTTCGAGGCCTTCGACCCCATCGTGAGTGTCATTGACGGGAATGCCGCTGGCGGACAAGTGCAGCACACCCGGCTTATAGCCTATGCCGACAATGAGGCTCAGCGCGACTTGCGCGTCGGCATGGAGGCACAGGTGTGGCCTGCCGATGAGAAACGTGATGAAATAGGCTATATCCGAGGACGCATCACTCAGGTGGTACGCTATCCCGCCCATGCCGTCGACATACGACAAAGGCTGAAATCGGACGTCTTGACCCAGCGGCTCTTAGGCGATGGCGACAAGTTGGTTTATGAGGTCCTTATCGACCTGCAGCGCGATCCTTCAGACCCTACATCTTATGACTGGTCGTTCGGCCAGCCCGACGATGTGAGCATGGACTTCGGCACCTACTGCTCTGTGCTCACCGAGACCCGCCGTCTCAGCATGTTCGAATATCTCTTCGAAGCAACTCGCACGCGTTTCCGCAACCTAAGACAAAAGTTTGAATGAGTAAAGAGGAAAGAGGAAAGAGAAAAGCGAAACTGTCGCTGATAGCAGCTCTCCGCTATTTCCTGAAGGGCAACATGATATTTGCCTTTAATGGCGTCGTGCTCTATATCATCGATACCGTATTCCAATTGTTCCCGCCGCTGTTCCAGCAAGTCTTTACCGACAATATCATCACCCACAAGAACCCGGAATGGTTTACCCCGCTGATGGCCATCTACATCATGCTGTTCTTGATAGAAGCGTCGGTCTGGATAGCATTCTCCATATTACGCCGGAAGAACCAGGCGAAAATCATCGCCACCTCTTCGTCGAACTATCTGTGGACAGTACTGCGGCTACCGATGACGCTCATCAGCCGGTTCAGTCCGGGCGAACTGGTGGCCCGCTATTCGACGATTCCAAAAACCGTCGCCAAGATAGATTTCACGCTGCCCAGCGTAAGTGCCATTTTCGCCCCTGTTCTCTGCTGCTCCCTTGTCATGCTCTTCAACTGGAAACTGGGGGCGCTGGGCCTCTTCTCCATCCTGTTACTCGTCTATGTGATGCGTTCTACCACCAAGATACAGAAGAAGATATCCATGGATCTGGAGGTAACGGAGGCACGGCTACAGAACGTGACGATGACGGGCATGAGCAACCTGGAGACCATCAAGTCGCTGGGAAGCGAACAGTATTTCTTCGCGCAATGGGAGAGAGCCTATGCACAGGCCATGAATGCCCGCGCCACCACGACTACCACCTCCGTATATCTCAGCGCCCTGCCTGTGGTGGTCCTTCAACTTACCAACAGCGCCATCCTGTGCCTGGGTACATGGTTCATACTACAAGGCGAAATGACGCCCGGCATGCTCCTGGCCTCACAAGGATTGATCAACAGTTCGGTCTTTCCTGTTAATGCAGCCATCGACGGCATGCAGAACATCATGAGGCTTAACTCGAGCATCCAGCGCATCAAGGATGTGACCGATTGCGGTGAGGAGAGTCCTGACCTGCGCCTGCCAGAAGGCGACGACCTGCCTGAAATAGCGAAACTGACGGGCGAGATAGAACTGCGCGACGTCACCTTCGGCTACGACCGCAACCAGCCCCCTACACTCAACCACTTCTCGCTGAAGATCAGGGCTGGTGAGCGCATTGCCCTGGTGGGACCTTCCGGCTGTGGCAAGAGCACGGTACTGAGCCTGGTGTCAGGACTGTATGAACCCTGGGAGGGTGAGGTGCTGTTCGACGGCAAGCCGCGCAAGGCCATCGACCGCATGACCTTTGTCAATTCTGTCTCTGTGGTCAACCAGGATGTGACGCTCTTCGCGGGCACTATTGGCGACAATGTAAAGATGTGGGACGAGTCGATAGATGATACGACCATGATGAAGGCCTGCAACGATGCACAGATCCACTACGAAATCATGGAGCGCCCAGGTGCCTATCAGGGGACTGTCGCTGAGCGCGGAAAGAACTTCAGCGGCGGCCAGCGGCAGCGCATAGAGATAGCCACAGCACTGGCCAAGGAACCCACCATCCTGCTCATAGACGAGGGCACCTCGGCATTAGACCCCGGGACGGAAGGCAAGGTGATGAAGCATATCTATGAGAAGGGGATGACGATGATCATGATAGCCCACCGGCTGGAGACCATCCGCGAGTGCGACCAGATATACGTGGTAGAACAGGGACACATCACCCAGCACGGTACACACGACGAACTGCGGCAGATGGACGGCCTGTACAGTAACCTCTTAAAATACGCCTGACACGATGATAACGGATCCATATCTTCAGCAGTTAGCCCGGCGCATAGATGGTGACCGCAAGGCTATGAGGAAAACGCTCGACATCCTGCGTGCCATGATCGACAGGAAACTATGGAAGCAGATGGAGCAGAACGTGGAGTTGCCATCGGACTTTAAGCAAATAGAGGAACAGTTCGAGAAATACAACATCTTTTTCCGCCACATCACCCTGAGTGACGGCTGGTGGTCGCGCTGTACAGGCCATATGTTAGGATTCTTGCCCGGTGATGACACCCCTGTCCTGCTCATACCCGGCTTCACGGACTATACGTTCATCCACCCGAAGACCGGCGAGAGCATGAGGGCGAGCAAAAATGCCCACCTGCTCAAGAAGGAAGCTGTGATTGCCTGTCAACCATTCTCAGACGGCGAACTGACCGTCAAGGAATTTTTGCGCTATGGCGTGAGCCGCCTCTGCAAGTATGACTTCATCTACAGCATGGTGGCCTGTGTGAGCATCATTCTGCTGACCATGTTCATGCCTTACGTATGCAAGTTGATCTTTTCGGAAGTCATCCCTTCGGGCGAAGCCACTCAGCTTGTGCCCATTGCCACCCTGCTCGCCAGTGCTGCCGTCGGTCTCGCGATGGTGCAGATTGCACGCAACTTAGTGGTGGTGCGTATCAAGGACAAGGTGGAATACGGGCTGCAGACGGCCCTGATGTCGCGGTTGCTGCTGTTGCCGACATCGTTTGCCAAGCAATTCTCACCAGGCGACCTCTCCAACCGGCTGCTGACATTGTCGCGCATCAGCTCCACCCTGACAGCCGACTTCCTGTCGGCCATTCTGACCTTCTTGTTCTCCGGCATCATGTTCGTGCAGTTCTTCATCTATGGCGGTCCGCTGTTCTACACAGGAGTCTTAGTCATCGCGATATTGATCGGAGCTATTTCAGTGGAGTGTTACTATGCCAATAAGGTACAAAAGAATGTGAATCCCAACTCTTCAAGGCTAATAGGCATGCTGTTCTCCCTGTTTTCAGGCATTCAGAAGATCAAGACCAGCGGAGCAGAGTTCCGGGCCCTCTATCAGTGGGCAAAGGCTTACGAACCCTCAGAAATGTTCGGCAGCCGCCAGCCTCTGGCCAGTATGTATGCGTCCAGCGTCAGCTATTGCGTCAGATTCCTGCCCATGATTGTGACCATGGGGGCGGCCTGGTACTATGGACTGGGGCTCTCCGACTATATTGCCTATTGTTCTGTTCTTGCGATTGTCACTCAGGCCGTAGCCCAGGTACAGCGTATTGCAAAGCTGGTGTCACGCATGTTGCCAGAGGCAAAACTCTGCCTTCCTATCTTTGCCGCCCAGCCGGAAGTCAAGGAAGGCTTCGAAGTGATAAAGGATATATCAGGGCAGATGCAGATTCGCGGCTTGAAGTTCCGCTATGCCGACGACATGCCGCTGCTCTTCGACGGACTTAATCTGGACATCAACAGCGGCGACTATGTGGCACTTGTCGGCAGTTCAGGCTGCGGCAAGAGCACCCTGATGCGGCTGATGATGGGCTTGGAGAAGCCCCTTGCGGGTTCCATCTTCTATGACCAGTACGACGTCAGCGACGTCAACCTGCGCAGCCTGCGACATTACTGCATCGGCATTTGTATGCAGGACGGCCAGCTCATTGAGGGCACCATCCGCGATAACATCATCTTCAGCGACCCGCAGCTGACCGACGAGGATGCCTGGGAAGCCGCTCGCATGGCCGCTCTCGACAAGGACATCCGCAAGTTCCCCTTAGGCATGGATACCCCCATCACCGTCGACGGCAAAGGCGTGTCGGGCGGACAACGGCAGCGAATACTGATTGCCCGTGCACTGGTAAGAAAGCCCAAGGTGCTCTTCCTCGACGAGGCCACATCGGCGCTCGACAACATCAGCCAGCACACCGTCGTTGAGAACCTCGCCAAAATGAAATGTACGCGCATCGTCATAGCCCACCGGCTGAGCACCATCCAACACTGCAACCGCATCATTGTGCTGAAGGACGGTCGCGTAGCCGATGACGGAAACTTCAAGGAACTCCAGGCGCGCGGCTATTTCTTGGATTTTAAAAATACAGAAGGCGATGAAGAATAGAATCGATTTACGCCATTTGATCGGCTTAATATTCCTCAGCCTGTTCCCCTTGAGAAGTATGGGGCAGGTATCGCTGACATTGGACGAGGTGATACGGCTGGCCCAAGACAGCGCCATCACCGCTTTCCAGAGCCAGCAGGAATTCAGTAGCCAACAGGCATCCTATGAGGCTTTCGAGGCATTGCGCAAGCCACAACTGTCGTTGCGAGTCGTGCCCAATTACTCTCGCATCGTCAGCGACCCCAGCCGAGACTATGTTTACCTGCGCAACTACGATATCTTCTCCACTTCGGCCCAGTTGAGACTCAGTCAGAAGGTGCTGCCATTCGGCGGTGAAGCCTATGTGGGCACGCAGGCCATTTGGAGTGAGTTCTTTCGCAAGGAAGCCTCCGGATACCCACGACAGTTCGTGGCCAGTCCGCTGATGGTTGGCTATAGCCATGACCTGTTGGGCTACAACCCCTTCGGATGGGAGAAGAAAGTGGAAGACCAGCGTCTGAAGGCAGCACGTTGCCAGCATGAATACGATCTGCGACTTCTTGCCGAAGAAGCAGCAGTACGCTACTTTCGCCTGGCATGTAAGCAACGGGTGTTGCAGATGCGTTTGGAGGAGATGTATCTGAACGACACAATTTTGGCCATTGCCCGCGAGAAAGCGACCATTGCCATCGTCACGCTGGCAGAACTGCACTCGATAGAGGTACAGCAGCAGAATGCCGCCAACCAGGTGGAAGTGGCGCGAAAAGATGAGTGGAATGCCAGGACAGAACTGGCATCCTTGTTGCGTCTGGAACAACTGCCTGCCGACCTGGCTCTGTTGAGCATACCAGACATGCTCCCTCCTGTCGCCTATACATCGGAGGAGGTTGTAAAACTTGCCTTGTCCAACAGTCCGGCATACCAGCATCAGATGGCAGAACTTACTGAAGCGCGCCATCAGGAATACAAGACGCGCAAAGAGCGGGGCATCAATGTCGGGCTTGACGTCAATCTGGGAATGCAACAAGTCAATAATACATTCGGAAGTGCCTACAAGAACCAGCATTTGTATGCATTAGGCTCCGTGCAGTTTTCAATACCGCTGATGGATCATGGTGCTGCCAAAAAGCGTCATGAAAAGGCTGCGGCCTGGGCGAATCGACAGGAACTGGCATCCCAGGAGGTGGAGCGCCTGTTGGCAGAAGACGCCGCTGTGACCCTGCAGAAACTGCAATCCAGCAGAGGCAGGCTTACCAGCACCGAAAAGACCATCAAATTGGCTGAAAAGACGTACAATGAGACGGCCGACAACTATGCCAACGGTCTTTGTGACATCAACACCTTCACGCTGGCAGAGTCGCGATGGGCTACTGCCTACACTAACTATCTGGCTGCCTTGGAAGAATTCTGGGTAAGTCACTATCATCTGCAAACTCTCATCAATTATGAATAAGTATATCCGTTTCTCACTCCTCGCCATGCTCTTTGCGCTGCTCGCTGCCTGTCAGTCGAAAAGCGACGTGAAACCCGTTCCACAGCAGGCCGATACGCTGACTGTGCAACCGCAAAAAGCCCCCTCACGCCAGGAGACTCCGAGTTTTTCGACAGCCATCAAGGGTAAGATCATGACGGTCCGCGAGGTGCCTGTCTATAGCCGTATCTCAGAACAGATCACCATGTTCGCCATAGATAATGTTGGACAGGAAGTCAGAAAAGGCCAGGTCGTAGCACGACTTAGCGATGCTGCCTTGCGTGTGAAGATAGCCCACAGCCGTGCTAAACTGGAGAAAGCCGAATTTCAATATCAGGCCATTCTGATGGGTCAGGGCTATAAGCACGACAATCTTGATGCAGCACCAGAAAACATCAAGAAAATGGCTCGTATCAGCAGCGGATACAACGAAGCGAGGGCCGAGTTACACGAACTGGAACATGAACTGTCCTATTGTACCATTACCGCCCCCATTTCTGGATATGTCATCAAAATTCAAAACACACTCTATGGTATGGCCAAGCAGGGTGAACCGCTCATCTACATTGTAGATGTAGAACATCTGAAGGTTGGTTTTGACGTGCTCGAAAATGAAGTGCCAAGATATTGGGATGGAGCCATTCTCACCGTCTCTACCGTTGCATTCCCCTCAGAGCAGCATCCTGCTACGATTTCAGCCGTCGGTGCGGTTGATGACAATGGAATGGTGCACGTTGAAGCCACACTGGAGCCACACCCCCATCTGGCACCAGGCATGACGGCATTCATCACCGTAAAAAACGTTCCACCCTCAGATTAACCTGCTGCCATCCTGGCACACAAAGTTGACTACATCAGACCTTCGACGGGCAGGGTGGCATCCTTGCGGTAGGCGAGGCCCGTGACGACGCAGCAGAGGTCGCCATGCTGGTTGGTGATGCGCACCTCGACGTAGGGAATCTTGTGATGGTTATACACCTCGGTAGCCTCGGCGGTAAGCGTGTCGCCGGCCTTGGCGCTATGGAGGAACATGATGTTGTTCTCGATGCCGAAGGTAAGTCCTTGATGACTGTTCATGACGGCGGCCAGCGCAATGTCGGCCAACGTGAAATAGACGCCGCCCTGACAGACGCCTCCGGCATTGAGATGCTCGGCGGTGACCGTCAGTTCGGCCGTGGCATGGCCTTCATGAATGTCTGTGAGACGGCAACCGCTATTGGCTGCGAAACGGTCGTTCTGTGAAAGGAAATCTTTGAGTGTCATACGGTGATGAGTTGATGTTCCTGAAGTTTCCGGACGATGGGGATGAGTTGGTCGACAGGAGTTCCGATGATGTCGCTGATGGCGATGAGGTCGTTGCGCCCGTCGGCATAGGCGGTGAAGTGCTGCATGGCGCGGAAGGCGGCATAGGTGCCCTTCTGGCTGATGGTGGGATAGAGGCCGCGCTTGCCCAACTGGGGCTCGCAGGGAACGGTCATCCGATAGTAGCGATTGTGCTCGAGGGCGTTGACAACCTTCACCATCACGTCGTAGGAGCCCTGCAGGCCCTCGGGACTGATGAGCGTCATATCGTCGGCAGAGGTGTGGTACTCCGGATACTCGTGATACTTGCTGCGGCAGAAGGCGCATACGGGCAGTCCGACCCCAGCGGAGCCGTACTGGCGCTCGTCGGAGGCACGCTTCATGAACGAGTAGCGGATGTAGTCGGGATAGTGGTAGCGGAGCACGTTCTGCAATACGCGGTCGGCGAGCGTATCCTCGTATTTGGTGCTGACCATCGAATAGGTGCGGTCGTCGCCCACGCAACTCAGTACGAAGCCCGCCTTGACGTGCTGCTGCATCTCCGTGAGGTTCGTGGCCTGGGAGCGCCCAGAGGCCGAGGGACGGCTCAGGTAGGTGATGGAGCCGATGGTCTCGGGCACGATGATGAAACGATAGGTATAACGGCGGCTCGCGAGGCTCTGCACGTAGCGGATGAGGGCCGCCATCAGGCAGGGACCGGAGAGTTCATTGTTCGCCATCGAGGGGTGGCAGAGGTAGGTGGAGAAGAAGATCTCCTCGTCGGTCTCGCCAGGCACGATGAGTTCACCGTAGGTGAGTGAGCCGTCCTCAAGCGTGCTGTCGATACACACCTCGTACTGGTCGTCGGTGAGCCGCTCTTTCTGCCGCTCACTCATGCAGAAGCCCCAGCGCTCCTTGTAATAAGAGGTGACATAGGGAATCCATTCGGGCTGCTCGGGCTGGGTGTAGACATGTTCGAGCAACTCCTCACGACTCACCGTCTGATGCACAGGCACGGAGTAGCCTAGCACATGCAGGTTACAATCGCGGAAGTCGATGATGGTCTCGCCCTGCATGTTCTTGATCCATCCCCCTCGGATATTCCACTCACGGGGCACCGTCCAGTCAAACACCTCTGTGCCTGTGGCCACCTCGAAGACCTTCATCTCGGGCACCTGCTCACGGATCATCTCGAGCGACTGTCGGAATCCATTGCCCGTGATGCTGCGGCAGATGGGAAACAGCCTCTCTGCCAGCCCGTACATATAATCGCCTGTTGCATTCATTCTTTTTCTTCTTTTTGTTTATAGTTTATTGTTTATAGTTTATAGATGATAACCTGGCAAGCCACTCGTGAGGGCTATGGGATGAGACCGTTCTGCCTTTAGAAGTAATCATCTATAAACTATAAACTTTAAACTATAAACAATAAACTATAAACAATAAACTATTAATTCGTTTTTACCGCTGCCATTTTGGATGTGTAGTACTGTTTGAAGTCCGTCCACTTATAATAAGGATAGCAGTCCGTAGGCACAGGCAACTTAGCCTCCTGGCCATTCAGCAGACACTTCACGAGGACATCGTCCGAGGCCTTCTTGCTGCGATAGAACACCAGTTGGATGTTGGAGGCCTTACCCGTCTGCCAGTTCTGATAACAGTTCTTCACCTCATACGGGTCCTCGGGGTCCTTGTCTGCCCCGTTGATGCCCATGAGTACCGTCAGAGGGCCAAGACAGGTATCGTGCCCGAAGCGGAGGTCGGCGATGCGGTCGCTGCTGCCATCAAGCACGGCAGAAGCCTTGGCAATAATGTCCTGAAGGATGGGGATCATCTCATTCTGCGGTTCGAACACCCAGGAGTAGGACCCGAGGTTCGACTGCTCCCACTGGGCAGCGATCTCCTCGTCGCTGACCAGCCCGTCCATCATCCCCTCGTGGCCGATACTTGGCAGCGAGGTGTAGAGGTTGATCAGGTTGCTGCCAATATGGTGAAGGTTGCCAGGCAGGGAGTCTGTGCTGGTGAAGGTGCGCCTGACGATGATGTCACGCAACGACTCGTCTGTCGGGAACTTATCCTTGTTCTTCTCCCATCGCGGCGTGGCCTTCGGCCACTGGCGCTTCTTCGGGTTCTGGCGGTCGCCGGGCACCACCCCGTCGAGTGTGAAGCGCGACGACTGCTCGCGGATCTCGATCTTCGGGTTGCATTGCACGAGTTCCTGACAGAACGACGACATGCTGAGCACACAGCGCCCTGACAGCGAGGCGATGGCCAGCACGTTGCCGCCTTTCTTGAACACCTCGGGGAAGTTGTTATACATCGTCCGGGCGATCTTCTGGTGCTGCTGCCAGCCGAGGTCGGAGAGTTCGCTCACGCCCGTCTGCAGTTCCTCCTTGGCTGCCATGAACTTCCCGAAGAAGGCCTCACCAGCCGGAGTCAGTTGTCCACGCTCGTGTGCCTTGGTCAGCAGGTTGGCCAACTCTTGATAGAGCATCGCGTTCCAGTAGTAGCGCGAGCCGTGACGGCCGTAGTGGCTGATGTAGAACGGCTTGTAGCCCTTCGGCGCCTTCGTCAGCGGGCGGTTAGCAAACGAGTACGGATAGTCTGTGCCGTACGATTTTCTCGGGTCGCCCTTCAGTTGGTCGAGCGCAGCGCTTCCTTGTGCCCAGGTCGTCAGGGCCAGCAAGAGAAGCATCACAATGGTTAAGTTCCTTTTCATACTTATTTTCTATAAGCTACAAACTGTAAACTATAAAGTCTATACGAATAGCCGCCACAAAGTTAATCATTTATCCTCAAATAATCCATACTTATCGCTCTTTTTTTTGGATATTTCATAGTTTTCACTTATCTTTGCACCGGATTTAACTAAGTGTATCGATGAACAACAGGCTGACGATACTGACCATCACGGGCTCCGACGGCACTGGCGGCTCCGGGGTGCAGGCTGATATCCGCTGTATCAGCGAGTTAGGCGGGCAGGCCACTTCTGCCATCACCTCCATCACCGTACAGAACACCCTCGGCATCCAGGAGTTCTACGACCTGCCAGCCGCTACCGTCCGCGAACAGATAGAGGCGATCCTCAACGACCTGCAGCCGCAAGTGGTCAAGATCGGCCTGCTCCGCCGCATCGATGTGGTGCAGGCGGTGGCAGAACTGATGCGGAAGTATCATCCCCGGCATATCATCTATGCCCCTGTGCTCCACTCCACCCGCGGCGAACTGCTCGTAGCGCCTCAGGTGTATCAGGCCATCCAGTCGCTGCTCATCCCCCTCTGCACCGTCGTACTTGAGCCGTCAGACCTGCCCATGGCCGTCAGACAGCATGGCCACGCTAACCAGTTGTCGGCAGCCCTGGCCTTCTATCTCTGCAGCGGCGAGAGCCTCAACGAGGCCATGCTGCATGCCCGCAGTTATCTGAGTCTGTCTCCGAAAGGCTATACCGACGACAACAGCCGCAGCGGCGAACTCTACAACCTCTTCCTCAATGCCATCGACAGGTTCCACCATCGTTACAGCGACGTGGCCTTCTATGCCGGGCAGTTAAGCGTAAGCCCCCGTTACCTGGCACAGGTCACCCGCCACATCGCCCACCGTTCGCCCAAGTCCATGATCGACCAGCGCATCACAGACGAGATCACCCGCCTTCTCACCACCACCAACAAGCCCCTCAAGGAGATAGCCCGTCTGCTCGGATTCTCCTCGCAGGCCCATCTGTCGCGCTATTATAAGAATCAGCGGGGACAGGCTCCCAGCGACATCCGCAAGTAGAAGCACATTTACCCATTTTGAGTTTTCGTTTATCAGAACGGGAACCCCGTGACGTATTGTCCCACGTTTGTTGTTACTTTGCAGCCGATTTCATCAACCAAACAATAAAACGACAATGGAGACAAACGCAAGACAAGACTTGAACCGCCAACTGGCCCAGATGCTGAAGGGCGGTGTGATTATGGACGTGACCACCCCCGAGCAGGCCCGTATCGCCGAAGATGCCGGCGCCTGTGCCGTGATGGCGCTGGAGAGGATTCCCGCCGACATCCGTGCCGCTGGCGGAGTGTCGAGGATGAGCGACCCTAAGATGATCCGCGGCATCCAGCAGGCGGTGAGCATCCCCGTGATGGCCAAATGCCGCATCGGACATATCGCCGAGGCCCAGATCCTGCAGGCCATCGAGATCGACTACATCGACGAGAGCGAGGTGCTCAGTCCTGCAGACAACATCTACCACATCGACAAGACCAAGTTCGACGTGCCTTTCGTCTGCGGTGCCAGGAACCTGGGCGAGGCCCTGCGACGTATCGCCGAGGGTGCCACGATGATCCGCACCAAGGGAGAGCCCGGCACGGGCGACGTGGTGCAGGCCGTGAGCCACCTGCGACTGATGCAGAGCGAGATACGCCGACTGGTATCTATGAGCGAGGATGAACTCTTCGAGGCCGCCAAACAGTTGCAGGCGCCTTACGACCTGGTGCGGTTTGTGCACGATCAAGGCCGGCTGCCAGTGGTCAACTTCGCCGCAGGCGGTGTGGCCACCCCCGCCGATGCAGCCCTGATGATGCTGCTGGGGGCCGAGGGTGTGTTCGTGGGCAGTGGCATCTTCAAGAGCGGCAATCCTGCCAAGCGCGCCGCCGCCATCGTGCAGGCCGTCACCAACTATCAGGATGCCCGGATGCTCGCCACACTCTCCGAAGACCTGGGCGAGGCGATGGTGGGCATCAACGAACAGGAGATCGAACTCCTCATGGCAGAAAGGGGAAAGTGAAAAAGGTGAAAAAGTGAAAAAGTGAAAAGGTGAAGAATGAGAATCGCAGTATTAGCCCTGCAAGGGGCATTCATCGAACACGAGCGTCGGCTGCAGCAACTTGGAGCCGAACCCTTTGAGATACGCCAACTGAGCGACTGGCAGCAACCCAAAGACGGTCTCATACTGCCTGGCGGCGAGAGTACGGTGCAGATGCGCCTGCTCTCGCAACTGGGACTCCTTGAGCCTGTCCGTGAGAGCATTGCCAGCGGCCTGCCCGTCTTTGGCACCTGTGCCGGCATGATCCTGCTCTCCGAGGGGCGCCTGGCCACGATGCACATCCGGGTGCTCCGCAACGCCTACGGGCGGCAGTTGGGCAGTTTCCACACCACAGGCAGCGTCACGGCTGTCGGCGGTGAGGTGCCGATGACCTTCATCCGTGCCCCATACATCGAGCGCATCCTTTCAGACCGCTGCCAGCCCATCGCCACCGTCGGCGGCCATATCGTCGCCGCCCGCCAGGGCAGTCAGTTAGCCACCGCCTTCCATCCCGAACTCGATCCCGACACGCGGCTCCATCAGTACTTCCTCGAGATCTGCAAAGAGAGATGAATGCCCTCATTTTTTGATTATCCCAACGATCATCAGCAGATAGCCAGCCAGGCATAGCGCTGGGGCAATGACAATCCTGCGGGTAGAAAAGATATCCGGATTGAAGGATGACTCTGTGCTGCCTGGGCCTGACATCAGGATGTATCCAAGAACAATGAGTGCACAGGCGGCCATAAAGATTCTATTTGATAAAGTGTTCATAAGGCTGGATATATTGATTTGACAGTTCGGTCCTGTTGAATTGTCCGGCCACAGCAAGGGCCTTCTGCAGGGTCTGCGCCCATTCATATTGTGAATACGACGAGCCGGCACGTCGCCTGGGGGTGATCGTATCTATCCACGACAGCCACTCGGCAGAGCGTCTCAACAGATTTCTGACTATCTCATCGGCCTGTTCTGGTTGGCTGGCCAGATAATAACAACGGGCCATCGCCAGTGCAGAATCGGTATAAGGGACATTCTCGGGCGGCAATTCCTTCTGCCATTTCTGACATACCGTTAACGCACGATGGAGGTCGCCCTGTCGCAAGAGTGAGTCGATAAGCACACCCATAACCAACTGATGAGCATTGGCCATACGTCTGACGTCCTCATCCACATAGATACCCTTTGTGTTAAGCCCGCCATACCGAAAGCGGTGCATGATGTTGTTGTAGAGGCGCTCCACGTCAACCTGCTGGCCTGTGGCTGTCGGGCAGACACGATAGGCAAGACCTTCGAGCACCAGATGATCGCGGAGAAAAGGCAGATGGCTAGGCCCCAGACTGACAGACAGGTAGACAGGACGCTCCCAATTGGCCTGCGACAGTATCTCGAGCGCCATCAACTCGTTCTTGTACAAGCCTTGCTTTCCTTCCAGCGAGATGACAGTATTGCCGATGGTGAGACTGTCGAAATCTATGGGCACATACTCTAGACGACCTTCCTTGTAATCCTCGTGACTCAGACCGACAGGCAAGGCTGGAGAGTCATAGGCAGGGCGCTTCATCTGGTCGATATACCAGTCGGTCTGCAGATACTCCAGATTGCAGTCGCGTGTATCCGTCCGCAGGCCTTCCACCTCGTGGTTATACCAAAGCGGGAATGTTTCGTTGTCGCCGTCAGTAAAGATGATGGGATGGCCTTCACGCTGCATGCTCTCCAAATAGTTGGCACCGAAGTCGCGACAGGCATATCGGCCAGAGCGGTCGTGGTCGTCCCACGTCTGAGAGCCCATCTGTAGGGGGATAAGGATGCTGGCGACAGAAAGATACTTGAAGCGTGAGGCAAGACCGCCCACCCCAAGTCCGATCCAGATGGCAAAGGCATAGAAGGAACCTGCATAGGCATAGTCGCGCTCACGAGGCTGAAGCGGCGTCTGGTTGAGATAGACCACGATGGCCAGCCCCGTCATCACAAACAGCAGCATGACAACAAGCAGTTGCCGCCTGCCCTCCTGCCCTTGGCGCCATTGCCATAACATGCCCAGGAGTCCGAGCAGTAGCGGCATGGCGTAGAACACATTGCGCCCTTTGTTCTGTGCCAAGTCGGAGGGCAATTTCGAAGTGTCGCAGCCTAGCAACAAGTCGTCGATCCAGCGGAACCCTGTTATCCAGTTACCGTGTTCCACTTCTCCGTTTCCCTGAATGTTGTTCTGCCGCCCTGCGAAGTTCCATAGGAAATAGCGCCAATACATGAAATTTACTTGATAGGACAGAAAGAAGCGCAGGTTCTCAGCCATCGTGGGTATGCCATTCTTCTTCTCTACGCCTCCCAGCCAATCCTCATAAGCCTGGGCGTGCCGTGCAGAATGCATACGAGGGAAATACATGTTGTTCTGATACACATAGTCGATATCGTGGCGCACGACTTCGTACGCCTGCCTCGTAGAGTCGGCCACAGGACGATAGATGGCTTTCCCTTCTTTCTGTATCGGCACTAGATAATCACCCTTTGCCTCACGGTCTAACTCGCTGCAATAGGCAGGACCGTAGAAAAGCGGCGTCTTGCCATATTGCTCCCGGTTCAGATAACTGCCTAAGGAAAAGATGTTGTCAGGGGCATTCTCGCACATCGGTGGACGGGCATTGGCCCTGATGAAGATTACCCCATAACTGCTATAGCCTGCCAATATCATCAGCACACAGGCTAATGATAGTTTAACCACCCTCCGCTGCACCTTATAATATAATGTAATAAGCGTTCCTGTCAGCAGGACGATATAGCAGACGAGTCCTGTGTTGTAGGCACACCCCATGACGTTGGTAAACAGCAACTCGGACCAGCCGCCAATCGTCACCACACCTGGTATGAGGCCATAGAGGATGCTGCCCACCAGCAAGATACCAGCCAGGAGCGTCTTCACCAATCCTTGTTTCGTCACCCGCTTTGCCTTACGGAAATAAACCACAAACGACATAGCAGGCAGGCACAACAGACAAAGCAGATGAACGCCTATGGACAAGCCTGTGATATAGGCTATCAGCATCATCCACCTGTCGGCGCGAGGCTCGTCGGCATTGTCACTCCATTTCAGAATCAGCCAAAACATCAGAGCCGTCAGGAAACTGGAAAAGGCGTATACCTCTGCCTCGACAGCCGAGAACCAGAAGGTGTCGCTGAAGGTATAGGCCAAAGCACCCACCACACCACAAGTCTCAATGGTGATGGCGTGTGTCATAGTCATACCGTCAAGAGCAGGGCTGATGAGTTCTCTGGCAAGGTGGGTGATGGTAAGGAACAAGAAGAAGATGCAGCCTGCACTCAGTAGTGCCGAGAGCAGGTTGACCATCAATGCTACTTGCGACGTGTCGCTGGCAAATTGCGAAAAGAGATTGGCGGCCAGCATAAAGATGGGTGCCCCTGGCGGATGACCTATCTCCAGTTTATACCCACACGCAATAAATTCGGGACAATCCCACAAACTGGCTGTGGGTTCTACAGTCATACCATACACCACAGCGGCAATGGTGAAAACAATCCATGCCACAATGGTGTTAAGTTTCTGAAATGTTCTTTGCCGAGCAAAGCAAAGCCGGGCGGTTTGTTGTATCATACGCTTGCCGTTTTTTCGACGGCAAAGGTATGAAGAGATTCTTGGGCAAACGAATTATTTGTCTGACATTTGTCTGACAATTTGCTGACAGGCGGCTAACTATTTGGCTTTCAATTCGTAAGCACGGCCTCTGTCTGACTCTATCATAAGGTTGGAATGCGCTTCGATGATGGGCTTCAGACGACGAATCAGGGTGTAGAGGGTATCGTTGGCATCGTCTTTCTTGGGCCAGAGGGCATCGCAGATCTCTGTTTTCGAGAGTTGATGCGACTCGCTGCGGAAGAACATTTCCATCAATTGCTGTTGCATGGGCGTCAGTCTGACCTGCTGACCCTTCGCGTCATAGAATCGGCCTTCAGCCTCAGAATAGGCCAAGCCGCCGAATGCCATGAGCGGCACCTGTCTGCGATACCGCCAGAAACAGCAGAGACCCCAAAGCAGCGTCATTGTCCATAAGATGGAGGCTGGTCGCTGGTCTGACAGCGCGAAGATGGTAGCCGTAGAGCACCTGGCCTCGCAGCGAAGTCCGTTCTGTCGGGTGGTCACAGCCAATACTGCATGGCCTCTCAATTGCTCCAGTTTCAGATAACTGTTGAACGTACGAATGGTATCTGTGCTAATCACGTCGTTCTGTTGTTCAGCCAGCGCCTTCATCAGCGCACATGACATATCCTCTGCCACAACTTTTTCGGTAGCCCGATAACTGCCAAAACTCGTCAACCCCGATGCACAAATCAGGACGAGCAGGAGAACTACTGCATATTTCTGTTTCATTTTTCTGGGGGAAGGCATTAGTTGAGTTGGAAGTATGTCAGATACTCTGGCGCGTTGTCTTGCCAGTCGTCGAAAGCCTGCAACAGGGTGTGGCCTTCGTAGATGCCTTCGACAGCAAACTGGAAGACGCTTTGGTTGGCAAACGGCTTTCCCTCATCCAGGCTGGCCTTCGACAGAAGGAAATAGGTCTGGGAGCCCAGTTTCAACACCAAGTGGTGGTCAGCCCCGCCATAATGAAGCGTGAGCGGAATGGCCGCTGGCTCAAAGCCCCAGTGGGCATCACCATTGTCCAGCATGTCGTAGAAACGATAGTCGGCCAGAAAGTCCACATTGGGAGCGCAGGCCATAGCCTCAGCCAAAGCGGGATCGACCACAACGCTTGAGAGTTGGCTCACAGGATAGTTGTGGAAACAGACGGAGTGCATCGTCTGGTCGGTGATGGTCATCTGGGAGTTTTCAACCTTTATGGCCTTGGCGTCGCTTCTGCCATCGTTATAGATGATGATGTAGGTTCCCGTATATTCGCCTGCAACGGCCTTGGAGTAGTCCTCTTTCTGTTGGGGTGACATACCATGATACACAGGGTCGCTGCTACAGGCTGCGAGGGTCAGGGCTGTCAGCAGGCCGAAGAATAGTTTTCTCATCATGTCTTTATCGTTTAATTGATTTTCGTTCTATTCACTAAACGCACTACGACCTTGTTTTATTGTATGAGAGGCCAAAAGTATCACGATCTCTTTATTGCCAGACAGACGATGGCTGCCGCTATTGGCAGTAGTATGATGACCCAGAGTGGCGTATGGTTCCATAGTATCTCTGCCTCGACGCGCCACGAGGGCAGGGGCTGCATGCCGGCGGGACGCGACTGGAAGAGTCGGCCCTGGGTGAGAAGGATAATCTGCCCTACCCTCTCGTCGAGACCGGTGGCGGCGGGCGTCTCCCTTGCCAACTGCCGCATCCGTTCCGGCAGGTCTGAACCTAGCGCGCTCAGCCTATAGCCGAGGGTATCGTCGAACAGTTCGGAGAACCTGGCGTAGTCGCCCTCTATGTGCAATTGCCGCCGCAGACCGGCATCGCCGATGAGGATCATAGGCTCATCTTTCCAGACATCGGGCCTAAGCCTCCAGCCATAGACGACTTGCTCTGGCGTGAGTCCCTGATAGGACGTCTTGCCGTAGACGGCCCTGAGGAAGTCGCGGGCTGCGGTGGAGAGGGGACACAGGCGGCCTCGCCAGACAACCTGTTCGCGGGCCGCCTCACGCGCCTTGTCTCTATTGATAGTCGGGATGCTGCGGGCATGGGAATGGGGAACTGAGAAGAGGATTAACAAACATAATACAGCATATTTGACTACAGTTGACAAAGAAACAAAGGTATCGTTACTCATCAGAATGCTGGCATGGTTGGCAGGTCGACGGCCTTGACTGCCATGCACTCCATCTCGATGAGCCAGCCTGGACGGCACACGGGGGCATGGACGATGACGTAAGGCTTCTCGGGGAAGCGCGACTGATAGAGTTCGCTCACCAGCGCGTAGTCGGCCGGGTCGCGGAGATAGACCACCATCTCGGCCACATCGTTGAAGTTGCAGTCTGCCTCGGCCAGCAGGGCCTCCACATTCTCCCACATGCGGCGGGTCTGGCGGACGATGTCCTTCGGATACATCACCTCACCTTTGTTGTTGATAGAGGCGGTGCCGGAGATAAAGACGTGGCGGCGATCGGCATAGTTGACCAGTGTGCCACGCTCGAAGGAGACGCCATAGTCGCTGGTACGGTTCAGATGGGTTGGGGCATACAGATAGTGTATCTGCTCCTTACGGACGCCTGCGATGGCGTAGTTATCCATCTGCGACAGGACATTGGGGTCTTGCTGACGGCCTCCGATGCCCGTAGAGGCGATGAAGTGGGTGCCGGCCGTCAGTCCTTGCGTGAAGAAGAACTGGTTGCGGGCTCGTACCATTCCACCGTAGTTCAGATCGACATCGTTGACGAAGAACCAGGTGCGGATGCAGTTGGCCTCCAGGGTACAGCCTTCCTGGATGAGTTGCATGTTATACTCGTTGAACAGCAGGCGGGTCTGGTATTCTGAATTGGCAGCCATGTTGTGGGCAGAGCCGTTCCAGAGATGCCGGAAGGCGCCGTGGCGTACCTCGTAGAGACCGCTCTTGCTGACGCCTGTCTGCACGTTGGTCATCAGCCAGGCCCACAGGGCAATCTTCGTACCGTCGAGGAGCGGCTGCTGGATGATGCTCTTGGCACAGTCGGTGACGTCAGCCACGATGACTTCGTCGGCCTGGTTGGCAGCATCGCTGAGGAAGTAGCGCTTGAATACAGCCTGCGCCCCATGGAGGGGGCCTTCGATCAATTGTCCGTAAGCCCCTAAGACAGCCTCCAGTTGCTGGGTATATGAGCACTTTGGCGAACTGGCGTGGATCATCACATGATATTCGCAGACTGCTGTCCCGTTCTTGCCCTGGGAAGTGTCTCCTTCCGTCGACGGGCCATCGAACTGGAATATGGTGGCGTACGCATTCTCAAACTGAATGGTTTGTTGTTTCTTATCCATGTTTTTTTTGTTTACCACATCCTACTTTGCCCCATGGTTGATCCAACTGTCAATAAGGGGCAGGATGCTCTGTTCATTCTTCTCTGATACTAGGTCACGATGGGTCATCGAAATGCCTTCTACCACATCCTCATGGAGAATCTGGTGCAACAGGCTGTTTTCTGCATGGCCCGGGTCTACCATATTGATACCTTCAACCTTTGTCGAAGGTTTGCCTACCAAGGCGTCGTAACTTCTACCCTCTATAAGGTACAGCCCTGCTGCCACCCTGTTGCTGGCACCATGACAGTTGGCACAGGTCGTGTTGAAGTAACTCTGCTGGATGGCGTTGAACATGCTGACGTCGACGGTACCGACCTCCATATACATCGTGTCACGCGTCTGCTGGAGCGTCATCTCCTGGAAGGTCATCACATGGCGGCGCAGACGGTCAAGAACGCAGAGTTGAACATTATTGACATTGGCATTGATACCAGACAAGACGATGCTCATCGCGCCATTGGCATCCTTGGAGATAGCCTTGGAGATGACGGCATAGTCGTCAGTCCCGTCGAAACCCGCAACAGCCACGTTGTACTCGTCAGGCCAGTTCTCAAGACCCGTCAGCGTACCAGTCAACTTCACCACGCGCCCTTCCTTGAACGATCCGACTTTCTCAGGGATGCGGCCATCGTCGCAGGCACTGAGTCCAAGAGCCGTCAGTCCTAATAGGGCTGCAAAGATATGCTTTTTCATTGTAATACCCAAATTCTTAACTCTTAATTCTTAACTTTTTAGAAGGCATATTGCAGCATCAACTGTGCCGTATGGGTGCAGATGCCCAGGTCGTCGAGGTCACGGTCCAACTGTGTATCGTGACCTGTACGGCCTACATATTGATACATGGCGGAGAGTTTGATGTTGGTTTTCGGCACGAAGTAATTCACGCTGGCAGCAGGCATATTCAGGATACCGTCCTTGCCAGAGCCGTTACGGTCGTAGAGGTCGTAACGGAGTCCGACCTGCCACTGCGGGGCCACGAAATAGCCCACCTGGGCATAGCCGCCCCAGTAGTTGTAGGTGTCGTCGATCTTCTGGCGGTCGGTGAAGCCGATATGCATATAATAAGCCTCGAGGCCCACGTACCAGCGGTTCTTCAGCATGGCAAACTCGAAGCCGGCACGGAAGTCGTTGGTCGACTCACTCTCGGCCTCGTTGTTGAAGTTGGCGCTGATGCCGAAGAGCATCTTGTCTTCATGGAGCAGTTTCGGATTGCCTTGTGTCATCGGCATGGCACCCTTCGGCTGGTAAGTCAGGCGTCCGGCATACATCAGCGAGGGCAGGTGGTTATCGTCACTCAGTCCCTTGGTGGCATTATTCTGGGCAGAGCCCGTACCATTCCAGAGTCCCACCTCATAGCCAAACTTATTGGCGATGAATCCATGAACCTCCACGCCGAGGTCAAAGCCTGTGCCGATACCAGGCGTAACGGCATTCAACGAGTAAGGAAGAATGGCCTGTGCCGTCAGCGAAGTGGGCAAACTGGAGAAAAGCGTCTCTCCCAAGGTCGTCAGATAGGCATGAGTAAAGGGTGTCTTGAACTTACCCACCCTGAAGCGCAGTTCCGGACTGGCAGCATAGTCGATCCATGCCTGTTGCAGGATATTGCCGCCTGATGCGGCCGCATTGACACAGACATTATAGTCGATCTTGCCAAAAGCCTTTCCGGTAAAGCCGATGATGGCATAGGGCATGGCGAAACCCGAGTTGGCGACATTATCCTGATTGTAAGCCTTGTCGAGTCCTTCGTCGTCATAATACTTATAACTGAGGGTGCTTTGCATATATAGGTAGGGTTTGAATACGAAACTGCCGTCGTTCGACTGCAGGGTGAAGCCTCGGTCGTCTGCGATAGGTATCACGCCGTTGTCCATATTCAACTTGCTGGCATCGCTCTGCAGAGAGGCCTCTGCAGGGGCAGCATTCTCTTCTGTTTCTGTCTCAGCGAAAGTGGCGGCTGAGAGGGTGGTTGCCATTACGATGGCTAATATTCTGTAGTATTTCATTGTTGTTTTGATTTTTTCTGGTTTTACTAGTGATACTCGTTGTAATAGGCACACAAATCATAGACTCCAAAGGAACTGAACGAGCTGGTCACGCTGCCGCTTGCTCATGTTCTTGAATTTATTCTTCGAGGCTTCTCCCTCGCCGCCGTGCCACATGATGGCCTCTACGAAATTGCGGGCCCGGCCGTCATGCAGGAAGTAGGTATGCCCGTTGACCTTCTTCTGCAGTCCTACACCCCAGAGCGGTGTAGTACGCCACTCATTGCCGCGGGCCAGACCGCTGACGAAGTTGTCGTTCAGCCCCACGCCCATAATCTCAGAGCCCATGTCGTGCAGCAGGTAGTCGGAGTATGGATGAATGGTCTGTCCACCGAGCCAGGGCAGGTCGGTGCCTGCCAGCAAAGTGGAGCCACGAGGCTTGGTATGTAACGTAGTAACATGACAGAGATGACAGCCAGCCTCATAGAACAACTGCTCACCAGCCTTGACGTCGGGGTCGTTGATGTTACGCCGTGCAGGTACGGCCAGGGCCTGCATGTAGAGGTCCACGCACTCCATATCCTCTGTCGGCACGTCAAGCATATCATACGAGAGTCCCATCATCGAGCCCTCTTCCATCTGTCGCTGCCCCTCACAGATTTCCTCCGGATAACGGCTGTTGGTCATGCCCATGTCACTGGAGAAGCCGAGTTCTACGGTGAGGTCTGCGTGCTGTGCCTTGTTACCAGAGAGTCCGAGTTGCAGTTTTCCGCGCTCGTTGATATAGTTGGCTCGACCGCTGATGCCCCATTCGGGGTAGTTGCTCTGGCGAGCCAGTGCTTCGATCTCATTGGGGTCGATAGCCATCATCTGTCCCATGCCGACATGGCGGAGTGGTACGCGCACCGTGCAGAAGAGGTCATCGGGACTGATGTTTTCGGCATACCAATCGGTAATTGTCCATTTTGGTACGCACAGGGTATATTCCTCGCCGTCAGGGAAAGTAAAGACTGTCGAATCAATCTTCACTTTCAACTTTCCTTCAGGATGTACGCCATAGATGGCCTGATCGTGAATCACGCGGCCATAGTTGGGGAAGAAAGTACCGTTCTTCCGGGTGATATAGATGAGCGAAGCCGTGAAGCCGTAAGGACCCGAGCCATCGTCGCTGCCCTGTTTGAAACTAGTCCAGTAGGTAGGTTCCGTACGTCCGGCATTACGGTGGCAACTGCCACAACTATATCCGGCATAGACAGGACCGAGACCGCCACCATGACCATTCTCGTTGGAACTCTTCACGTTGTCATACAGACGGTCGCCTTTGTTGAACCGCAGATCATAGGAACCTGACAGCCATCGTGCTCCCTGGTCGTAAGCCACCGACGAATTGTAGAATCCGGTGGCCGTTCCTGCCGACAGTGAATAGCCAGCCGGTATCTCAATGTCAACCACATCGAGTTGGTCTTCGTCTTCACAGCCGGAAAACATGAAAAGGCCCGAGATGAATAGTGGAATACTAAAGTATTTGTTCATAAAAAGTATGAGATTACTCAATATTTATCTTTTAACCACAATAGCGAAGGCAGGATTTGAGGTCCTGTCTCCGCTCTTGCGCTATAATATATCTATACCTGATTACTTCACGGTGCGAGCCTTTCCGTCCTTAAAGATGAGATACTCCAGTGTGTGGAAGCCACGCAGGCTCTGAGCGCCTTCGATCTTCTCGTCGCTGTCGCCATCCTCCCAGTTCAGACCAGAGAAGTTCTGAGACTTCAGGATCTGTGCAATCTGTGCCTGATCGAGTGGCCAAGAGTCCATGTTGGGGTCAAGACCCATCTCATCTACGGGACCAAAGAGGAAAGCCTCACTCGACTCCCATGGCTCACGGGCTGTCAGCCAGGCATTGGCACAGGCAGCAAATGCATTGTTGGATGGTGCAGCCTTGAAAGCCTTCACGGCATCATCGAGTTTAGCATTGAGTCCTGCCAGTTCTTTGTAGGTGGGAAGCACCACGGCGTCGACATACTGCCTCACGATAGGGTCGAGGGTAGCATCATCGTTAATGTTCTCACTGAAATAGGGCTTCAGCGTATTCTCGATGAAATCCCCCAAGTCGGCACAGGCATCCATGGCATCAGCAGCCTCCTTGGAGTTGATGTTGCTACGGAAGGGCTGGGGGATGGCGTAAATGGCATCAGCCGCATGTTTGATGGCAGCCTTGGTCTGACTGTCGAGGTCGGGACTCTTGGCTGCGAGGACTGCAGACAGGGAGTTGGGGCTGATGCTTCCGTCGCGAGAGCCGTAATAGGCGTTGCGGATTGAGAAGATGTTGTTGCGATAGTCGTCACGGGAGTGCCAACTATACCACGACTCCACGGCATAAAGGGCCTCTTCGCTATTGCCGGCCTGCAGCAGACGGTATGGCTCGCCTATCTTCTGGTCGCCTACCTCGCCAGCGATGTCGATACAGCCGTCGAAGATTTGTTCCACACAGTCGATGGCTGACTTATACTCGTCGCTGTTGTGGTTCTTGAAGATGTCGGCATAGCCGTTGTTCCACTCGTCATACAACGTCTGGGCATCCGTCTTCAGCAGACCGGACACGACGGTCATGTAGTTGGCCCACTGCTCTGCATAAGCCTCATTATAGTCGAGATCATCGGCATTGTCGACATCAATCTCAACGGGGTCTACGGGTGCAGGCTGAGGGTCATCATTCTTGTCATCACCACAGGCCGCCATGCTGAAGGTCAGGGTCAGCGCTGCGGCAAACATCATTGCATACTTTGAAATCTTTTTCATTGTTGTCAAATTAATATTGTTGTTAAATTAATTATGATTATAGTGTTCTTATTTCCTGGCGAACCAGAGTTGATAGGCTATGCCGATGCGGAACTCGTTCTCGCTGTTGTAAGGACCAGAGCCGAACATCTTGCCGGTACCGATCTGGCGGGTGGTGTAGTCTGCCTTCACCACCAGATTAGACAGCGGACGCCAATTGAGGCCAAACGACCAGAGACTCACCTGGCACCGGTTGTCGCCTATCAATCCATCCTCACACGTTTCCTGAGGATTATAATAATTATAATGTACGAAGGGATAGACCACAGGGAAAGCATTGACATGGGGGAAGAACGACTTCAGGTTGACCCCCACTTCCGCGCTCCAGTCAACGGCTCGTTTGGCCACAGGCCCCATACGGCTATAGGGCGACTTGCTGGAATAGCGACGGTTGGCAGCCGTCACACCTATCGTCTCAGTGATGTTGCCTGAAAGATAGTTGGCACGGGCCGTCACATATTGATTGACATACTGCGCATCGAAAGAATAGAGCAGTACATTCACATCGTCGTATTCTGCATAGGTAATCAACTTATCTGCATTCTTCTGAGCCTTGGGATTATAGAAGACAGAAGCACCAAGGCGCAGACCTGGGACACCCGTCCAGGTCAGACGGGCCGTATAGGCTGGTGCCGTGAAGTTGTCCACTTCCAAAAAGCCCTGTTTGGCTTTCTTCACCCAGTTGTAACAATCGAAGCCGTTGGGGTTGAGACCACTGGTGATCATGGCTTCATAGTCGAAGGTGGCGGCACCTTTGCCGAAGCGTCCGAAAAACTCAAGGCCCGTTTCGTGCCACGTCGATGCCATAATCGTTGTCGCTCCCTCAGGCCGGGCTGCCGTAAAGAAATTCAGCGGTTCATGGTGCGAATTGGTCAGACCGACGGGAATAATCATATGACCCACACGGACATTGAACTCGGGAACAATCAGACGTGTCAGATGAAACTGCTCCAGCGCCACCTCACCGCCTTTTTCCACCTCTGTCTCGTATTCGCCATTCTCACTGCCAGACTGCGACTCTATCTCGTAGGTGATACCCGTACCCCCCGATTCAAATTCTATCTCTGCAGAAAGAATCCACTTCGGACTGATCTTGTACTCTCCCTCTAATACAAATCGGGGAATACTGATCTCATGATGGTTCTTCTTGGTATTGCCCTTGCTGCCACCGTAGTATCTGTTCAGTCCATAGTCCTTAAACGCCGCGAGCATCTCGCCATAGCCGCCGAGACGCCATTTCTCATAGCCTTTCACCTCGTCTGACGGGGCCTTGGACTGTACGGCCTGTATCTCTTGAGTATCAGCAGTCGTGCTGACTTCTTCAGCAGGTCCTGTTGCCATAGCCGAACCTGTCAATGTGCTTAAAGTAAGCAGGAGAACTATTCTTTTCATGTGTATACCTATATCTATATATCACTCTCTGTGGTTTCCGAAAACCGGGTGCAAAGGTACTGGGCTTGCAGGAAATAAACAATACCTAAAAATGATGAAAATGCCCGAAAAGACTCAAAAATCGGGATGGCGAAGGTCTAAAATACCAATTTGTTATTATTGCACATATCAAAAATAATGCCTACCTTTGCACCCGATAATCATTAGTAGGTATGAAAAATCAGAAGATGTATGAGGCGGACGACAAGATGATCTCGCTGATCCGCGATAATTACGACCTGTTGCAGATGCTGGGCAGTTTTGGCATCAGTCTTGGTTTTGGTGACAAGACAGTGAAAGAGACCTGTGACGACAACCATGTGGATACATACACTTTCCTGGCGGTAGTCAACTTTACGGCCAACAACTACGGCGAGTTTGAGGCCGACGAACAAATCAGCGTCCCCACCCTGCTGCACTACCTCGAAGCCAGTCATGCCTATTTTCTCGACTTCCAGTTGCCCTACATACGCCGCGAACTGCAGGAGTCGCTCAACGAGAGCGAGTCGCTGGCGAAACTGATACTGCGGTTCTACGACGAGTATGCCCACGAGATCCGCCGTCACATGAAATATGAGCAGAAGACGCTGTTCCCCTACGTACAGTCGCTGATAGAAGGCCTTCCCGCCAACGATTATAACGTGGATACCTTCTCCAAGCACCACAGTGCTACCGACAAGAAACTGCGTGAGTTGAAACTTCTGATCATCAAGTACCTGCCCCAGGACGGGCTGCACAACAACCAACTCACAGCCACGCTTCACGACATCTACGAGAACGAGGTATGGCTGCGCCAGCATGCCACAGTAGAGGATCATATCTTCGTGCCTGCCATCCGCCGTCTGGAGCAGGCCACCAAGCAGAGCGATGTCACTCGCAACATCTCCGACATGGTGTTCAAGGCGTCGACAGGTCAGAACCCAGACACCCTTTCCGACCGTGAGAAAGACGTCATCATCTCATTGGTGCAGGGCATGTCGAACAAGGAGATTGCCGACCACCTTTGCATCTCGGTGAATACGGTCATTACCCATCGCCGCAACATCGCCCGCAAACTACAGATCCACTCCCCAGCCGGCCTCACCATCTACGCCATCGTCAACAACCTCGTAGATATCTCTTCTGTCAAACTCTGACAGCAGGGATACACATCTCTTGATTCCGAATGATGACCCATCCACTGTCTCTGCTCATAGGCTGGCTGCTCGACCTGATGGTTGGCGACCCGCAGCGACTACCCCACCCCGTCGTATGGTTTGGCAAGATGATTGCTGCCTGCGAACGCAAACTCAACAGGGGTACGAATCGCAAACTGAAAGGTGCGCTGACAGCCGTCGGCCTCATTCTGTTTGTCTTTGTCTTCACCTGGATGCTCCGCAAGGTCTTGGACACTTACGCACTCTACCTCTTCGATGCCATTGCCATCTTCTATGGCCTGGCCGGAACGACACTGATTCGTGAGGTAAGAGCAGTATTCCTCGCCCTGGACCGTTCTCTGGATGAAGGCCGTAGGCAGGTGGCCCGCATCGTGGGGCGTGACACTTCTGAACTCTCTGCCCAAGAAGTGCGCACAGCAGCATTGGAAACACTTGCCGAGAATCTGAGCGACGGGGTGATAGCCCCCCTCTTCTGGTTGGCCATCCTTGGAACCCCAGGCATGCTGGCCTATAAGATGGTGAACACCCTCGACTCGATGGTTGGCTACAAGACTGACCGCTATCGTGACTTCGGCTGCTGGGCTGCCCACATCGACGATATCGCCAACTATATCCCAGCCCGTCTGACGGCGTTCCTGATGGTCCTGCCACGATTGGTCACCATTAACACTCATGGCGGCAGCAAATTCTTGCGTCCCTCCGGTAGCAAGCGAACAAAGTTCGAGCGGTTCACTTTTCACTCTTCACTTTTCACTTTCGTCCGTACCAACGGACGATGCCACGCCTCGCCCAACAGCGGCTACCCAGAAGCCGCCCTCGCCGCCATCCTCGATTGCCGCTTTGGTGGTCCACACTACTATTTCGGCGAACTCTTCGATAAGCCCTACATAGGCACCAACGGCCGTCCCCTCACCACCGAAGACATGAGAAAAGCCGTTCGTGTCAATCGAACGGCCGAGGTTCTTATGGTTGCTATCGTGCTGCTGTGTCAACTCCCGTTTTTCCTCTAAAAATACTTCGTAATCTTCGCACCCTCAAAGTTATTCATCTCGTTCATCATCCGAACGGCTGAATCGATAATGGGGAAGGCGCAGAGGGCACCTGTTCCTTCTCCTAATCGCAGTCCTAAATGCAAGAGGGGCTTGGCATCAACGATGTTGAGCATCATCTGATGACCAGCCTCATCGCCACAATGGGTGAAGATCATATAGTCTTGCGAGGCAGGATAGAGCCTGATGGCTCCCAAAGCACAGGCCGTCATGATAAAGCCGTCTACTAATATAATAAGGTGTAACTCGGCAGCCCGCAGCATCGCCCCAATGGCGGCAATCATCTCGAAGCCGCCGAAGATTCTGAGAGGTAAGAGGTGAGAGGTAAGAGGAGAGAGAGATGACTGGTGACGAGAAAGAGCCTTCGACAGCACTTCGTACTTATGCCGGATGCCGTCATTATCAAGTCCGGCACCTGCCCCAATGCAATCCTTCAGGGGAATATCGCCAAAAAGACTCATCCAGATACTCGATGGCGAGGTATTGCCAATTCCCATCTCTCCGATGCACAGCACACGACAGCCTTCCGCCACGCAATCATCCACAAGGTCGCTGCCTATCTGAATGGCCCTGTCAAACTCATCCTCCGTCATCGCTGCCTCATAGAGGAAATTCCTGGTACCGAGCGCTATCTTACGATCTAGAAATTCTATTGATTGACCATTGACCATTGACCATTGACCATTATTGGCTGCGCTTTCTGGGGCTGAACAATGGTCAATGGTCAATGGTGAATGGTCAATGGTCAATGGTGAATGGTCAATGGTCAATGGTGAATGGTCAATGGTCAATGGTGAATGGTCAATGAAAAAGTCGTAATCCACACCGACATCGACAATCCGCAACTTAAAGCCATGCTGCCGACAGAACATATTCACGCCGCCTCCACCTTTGGTAAAGTTAATCATCTGCTGCCACGTGACCTCACGGGGACTGACACTGACGCCCTCACGCTCAATGCCATGATCGCCGCCAAGAAGCAGATGGCAAGGATGTGCCAACGAGGGTTCTAGCGTCTGTTGGATGAGACACACCTGCATCGCCAACTCCTCCAGACGGCCTAACGCCCCCTTGGGTTTGTTCAGGTTGTCAATCTTCTGCTGAATGGCTGACGCCATATTCCTATCTGTAGGATGTATATCGAATGACTTCATACCCTATTTGATTTTGACCGCTATGCCTGCCACCATCAGGATAACCTCGTCAGCCTTAGAAGCGATGTATTGGTTCATCCAGCCCTGCAGATCCGTAAACTTCCGCTGGAGGGCATTGTCACTCACACCCCCGCTGCCTATCTCGTTGGTCACGAAGATATAGGTGGCATCAGTCTCAGTAAACTTGTCGAACTCCGCCTTCGCCAGATTAAGTGAAGAGTTAAGAGTGGCAAATTCTTCACTCTTCACTCTTAACTCTTCACTATAAAGAATATTGGTCAGCCAGAGCGTCACGCAGTCAATGACGACCACCCGACCCGTCACGTCGTGTTTGCTTAATGTCATCTCCTCCTCGATGTTCGTCCACTGAGGTCCTCGCCGCTCCTGATGCCTTCTCACCCGCTCGCTGAACTCCTCGTCCCAGATGTGAGCCGTCGCCATATAGACGGGATGGTCTGACAGGCTCAGTGCCAGTTCCTCGGCCTTGCTGCTCTTGCCTGAGCGCTGGCCGCCAGTAATCAGAATGATTCGTTTCATAGTGGGTTCATGAAGTTAATGGCACAGACCACAAGATACACCGCCAGTTCCACCAGCAGACACACTGCTCCGCAACAGTCGCCCGTATAGCCCTGTATCTTCCGCCATATCAGCAGATAGAGCAGATAGAACACGAGGGCAGGGATGAAGATCATCATCTGCCAGTCAAGCCCCGTCATCCAGATGAAGAACAACATCGGCGGCAGGCCCTGCAGGGCGAGACTGATGCCAGACCATACGCCAAACTTGCGATACACCGTCTTGGCCTTTGCCTCTTCTTCGCGTCTGGCGTAAGGCATCATCAGTACCAGTTGCGAAGTGACCATCTTGGAATAGGTATCACCAGCCAGCACCATCATGGCGGCATCATAGGGCGGTATAGACATGAGCGTGGCGGCCAGCAGCAGTTCGTAGAAGACAAGCCCCAGCACCCCATAGGTGCCGATGTGCGAGTCTTTCATGATCTCAAGGATCCGCCGACGGTTGTTGCCACCGCCTCCGAAGCCGTCCAGAAAGTCTGCCAACCCGTCCTCATGCAATGCCCCTGTAATCAGCAGTCGCACCATGATGGCGAGCAGCACAGCCACAGCCTGCGGCATCACCATACAGGCGAGATAGATGGTAAGCCCCATCGCCCCACCCGTAATCCAGCCCGCCAGTGGCCAATGCTCCACCACAGTCGTGTAGCACTCCTTCGGCGGCTGGTGCAACCGCCAGAAAGGCAGGCGTGTAAAAAAAATCAACGCTGCCCAGATGCGGTCGTACCACTTGGTCTGATCAATACTTGTCTGCATACAACTTGCTTTTTCGCCCACAAAGGTACTAAGAAATTAGAAGAACGCCAAAAGTTTTCTTATTTTCTTGAATAATCACCAAATATTCGTTTCTTTGCGCCCGAAGTTCTAAGAATTATTCTTATACTTCAGTGGGGTCAACCCCGTGAGGCGATGGAAATATTTAGAGAAAAACGATGGATTGGCGAAGTGCATCTCCTCAGCGATCTGCGCCGCAGGCTTGTCTGTGTGACGCAGTTCTATCTTGATACGGGTGATGAGAGCACGGTCTATCCAATCTTTGGCGGTGGTGCCGCTAGTCTGACGGATGACGGTGGTGAGGTAGCGCTCTGTGAGGCACATTCGTTCAGCATAGTAGCCTATCTGGTGATGCTCGCAGCAGTATTGGTTTACGAGCGAGATAAAACGGTCGAAGATGGTCTGTTCGCGTGAACGAGAAACGGCCTGGATGTCCGTCTGAAGGCGGAAGAGATGGTCGTAGTGGTGCATCAGGGCAGCCACGAGGGCGGAGACGGTGGGGCGATGATAGTCCTCTGTGTGGACAATGTGCCAGATGGTGTCGAGAATATGGCGAGCCGTGCTGATGTCGGCTTCTCCGACAGGCAACTGGAAGTCGCGCACCTGACCGTTGAAGGCTGACGGCATCTGTCCCTGGGCGAAAGGCATGGGGAAATCGGTGAAGAGGGCGATGCCAAAGATGCGCAGGTCATCAGAAAGACGAATAGGGTTGATGATGGTGCCTGGTCCGAGATAGACCAGCGTGCCTGCGGTGACGTGGCGGTCTTGCAGGTTGAAATTGATGTGTGCCTCACCGTTGATGATCATGCCGAAGCGATGGTCGTTGATAGTAAAGGGCGGCTTGTGGCGCATCAGCAGACTGAACACGGTATGGTCGCCGTGAATCATGCCCAGTTCGCCATTGAAGAAGATGTTCTTGCTGATCTGGGCAAGATGGGGGGTGAGGATGTCGCGCATTCGCGACAAGTCCATCAGTTGGGGCTGCTTGTTCATAATCTGATCTTTTTGTTTGCAAAGATAATCATTTTACCCGAATTGATGCTCTCTATTTTCATAAATCGAACAAAAAGAACATCTTTCCATGCTGACGGATAACGACTCAATGGGAAAATCGTCGTAACTTTGCACTGTGATTCAGAAATCACACCGCAAATGGTTTTAAAATATAATATGTAAATGATGCGACGGAGTGTTTATTTAATCATCTCATTATGGCTCTTTTCCATTGCGCCAGCACTTTCCCAGACGCTCGAGGCATGTCAGCAGGCGGCAGAGCAGAACTATCCGCTGATACGTCAGTACGGCCTCATCGAACAGACTACAGGACTGACGGTGGCGAACATCCAGAAAGGTTGGCTGCCGCAGGTGTCGGCCTCGGCCCAGGCCACCTATCAGAGTGATGTCGTGTCGTGGCCAGACCAGATAAAGACAATGATGACGGGCATGGGCGTCGACATGAAGGGGCTGAAGAAAGACCAGTATCGTGTGGGCGTCGACGTGAACCAGACCATCTACGATGGTGGTGCCATTAGCAGTCAGAAGGCGATAGCCCGTGAGCAGGGAAAGGTACAGGCCGCCCAGACAGAGGTGAATCTATATCATGTCCGTAGGCGCGTGAATGAGATGTACTTCGCCCTGCTGTTGCTGGACGAGCAGATTGTGCTGAACAAGGATCTGCAGGAACTGCTGGCTGGCCACGAGCGGAAACTCGCCTCGATGGTGAAGAGCGGTACGGCGGCAGAGAGCGACTGGCAGAACGTGAAGGCAGAACGGCTGAATGTCGCGCAGAAGGCTACCGAACTGGCGTCGCAGAAACAGATGCTGCAGCGGATGCTCTCGACGTTCTGCGGCATCGAGGTGAAGGAAGTAGAGAAGCCTGCAGCGGCCTCCGCTGACGGGGTGAACCATCGCCCCGAACTGCGGCTCTTCGATGCCCAACTCCGTCTGGCAGACTCTCAGGAGAAGGCGCTCCGTGCGGCGCTGATGCCACGACTGGGCGTGTTTGCGCAGGGTTATTACGGCTATCCGGGCTATAACATGTTTGAGGATATGATGAGCCACGCCTGGTCGTGGAACGGCATGATCGGCGCACGACTGACCTGGAATATCGGGGCCCTCTATACCCGCAAGAATGACAAGGCGAAACTGCAGTTGCAGCGCCATATGACGGAGACAAGTCGTGACGTGTTTCTCTTCAACAACCATCTGGAGCAGATCCAGCAGGACGAGAACATCGCGCGCTACAAGCAACTGATGGCTGACGACGATGAGATCATCGCGCTGCGTGCCGCTGTGCGCAAGGCCGCAGAGTCGAAACTGTCGCACGGCATCATCGACGTGAACGACCTGGTGCGCGAGATCAACGCCGAGAACGCGGCCCGCGTGCAGCAGTCGATGCACGAGATAGAGATGCTCAAGGAGATCTACGACCACAAATACACCATCGGTGAAAAGTGAGAAAGATAAATATGAGAAATATGAAAAAGAATGAAATTTTTAAAACAATGGGGGCGGTGACAGGTGTTATACCCTTTTACCTTTTCACCCTTTTACCTTTTCTTGCTGCCTGCGGAAACAACGGAAAAGAGTATGACGCCACGGGGACGTTCGAGGCTACGGAGACCACCGTCTTTGCAGAACAGAACGGTGCCCTGCTGACATTCAACGTGGAGGAGGGCAACCTCGTCGAGGCTCAGGAGGAGGTGGGGCTCATCGACACCACGCAGATATGGCTGAAGATACAGCAACTCGGAGCCACGAAGGAGGTGTATCAGAGTCAGAAGCCTGACATGGAGCGCCAGATTGCTGCCACGCGCCAGCAGTTGGCCAAGGCCCTGCAGGACGAACAGCGCTATCGGGAACTGGTGGCCGATGGGGCTGCCCCCTCGAAGATGCTCGACGATGCCACGAGCCAGGTGAAGGTGCTGCAACGGCAACTCGACGCCCAGATATCATCGCTCAGCACCAACACCCGCGCCCTCGACAAGCAGACAGCTGCTGCAGACATTCAGGTGAGCCAGCAGATGGACCTGTTGCGCAAGTGCCACATCATGACGCCTGTCAGGGGCACGGTGCTGGAGAAATACGTGGAGCGCGGCGAGTTCGTCAGCATTGGCAAGCCGCTGTTCAAGATGGCCGATACTGAGGCGATGCACCTGAGGGCCTACGTCACTTCGTCGCAACTGCAGAACATCAGAATCGGACAGAAAGTCAAAGTATTTGCCGACTATGGTGACAACCAGAAGAAGGCGTACGACGGTACCGTCTCGTGGATCTCCTCACGCTCTGAGTTCACGCCCAAGACCATTCTGACAGACGACGAACGCGCCGACCTGGTGTATGCCATCAAGGTGGCCATCAAGAATGACGGCGAGGTCAAGATAGGAATGTACGGCGAGGTATTATTTAGTGAAGAGTGAAGAATGAAGAATAAAGAGTGAAGAATTTGCTACCCCTATGGATGCTATTGTAGTTAATAACGTGTCGAAGTCGTATGGCAAGGTGCAGGCACTCAGCAACGTGTCGTTTGCTGTCAGCAAGGGCGAGGTGTTCGGGCTGATAGGTCCCGACGGTGCCGGAAAGACATCGATGTTCCGCATCCTCTGTACGCTGTTGCTGCCTGAGGGAGGGCGGGCGACGGTAGACGGATACGACGTGGTCGGCCAGATGCAGGAGGTACGACGCCGCGTAGGGTACATGCCGGGAAAGTTCTCGCTCTATCAGGACCTGACGGTCGAGGAGAACCTGAAGTTCTTCGCCACGCTCTTCGGCACAACGGTCGATGAGGGCTATGACTCCATCAGGGCCATCTACTCACAGATAGAACGATTCAGGAACCGCAGGGCTGGAGCACTGTCGGGGGGCATGAAACAGAAACTGGCTCTGAGTTGTGCGCTGGTACATCAGCCAAGCGTTCTGTTCCTCGACGAGCCTACAACGGGTGTGGACCCTGTGAGTCGTAAGGAACTGTGGGAGATGTTGCTGATGCTGAAGGAGCGGAGCATCACCATCGTGGCGTCTACGCCTTATCTCGACGAGGTGCGCTGCTGCGAGCGAGTGGCGTTTCTCGATCATGGGAGGGTGCGCGGTATCGACACTCCGGAGGCGATACTGGAGCAGTTTAAGGAGATCTTCAATCCTGGAAGACCTACCCCCAGCCCCTCCCTAGAAGGGAAGGGAGCAGATACCCCTACAGCAGAACCTGCCCCACAAGGTAATTACTCCCCTCCCTTCGAGGGAGGGGCTGGGGGTAGTTTTCCCATCATCGAGGTGGAGCACCTGGTGAAGGCCTTCGGCGATTTCCGTGCCGTCGACGACATCAGTTTCACGGTGAAGAGGGGTGAGATCTTCGGCTTCCTGGGAGCCAATGGCGCCGGCAAGACCACCGCCATGCACATGCTGACGGGACTGAGCCTGCCCACGGGCGGCAAGGGAAGCGTAGCGGGCTATGATATCCGCACGGAGCAAGAGCAGATCAAGAAGCATATCGGCTACATGAGTCAGAAGTTCTCGCTCTATGAGGATCTGACCGTCAGCGAAAATATCCGTCTCTTTGCCGGCATCTATGGCATGAATAGTGAAGAGATAAGGGTGAAGCGTGAAGAACTGCTGCGACGTCTCAAGTTCGAGGAGCATAAAGACGACCTGGTGGGTTCGCTGCCACTGGGCTGGAAACAGAAACTGGCCTTCTCCGTCTCCATCTTCCACGAGCCTGGCGTCGTGTTCCTCGACGAGCCGACAGGCGGTGTAGACCCAGCCACGCGGCGCCAGTTCTGGGAACTGATCTACGAGGCAGCCCACCGCGGCATCACGGTCTTCGTGACCACCCACTACATGGACGAGGCCGAATACTGCGACCGCATCTCGATCATGGTCGACGGGAAGATCAAGGCGATAGGTACGCCAGAGGCACTCAAACAAGCATATAACCAGCCCGACATGGACCACGTGTTCACCTACCTGGCACGTCAGGCGAAGAGAGGGGAGGGATAAGGAGATGGATATCTTTTTCGCATTTGTGATCAAGGAGGCCAGGCATATCCTGCGCGACAAGCGGACCATGCTGATACTCTTCGGCATGCCCGTCGTGCTGATGCTGCTCTTCGGCTTTGCCATCACCACTGATGTGAAGAACGTACGCACGGTGGTGGTCTGCTCAGAGATGTCGCCCCGTACACAGCAGGCTGTAGAACGACTGTCGCAATCGGAGTATTTCGTCATCACGCAGACGGTGAACACCCCGCATGAGGCCGAACAACTCATCCGCAATCAGAAGGCCGATATGGCGCTGGTGTTTGCACAGGACCATGGCGTGCAGATCATGGTTGACGGCTGCGACCCTAATATGGCACAGCAATGGACCACCTACGCCCAGCAAACCCTGGCGCCAGCAAATTCTTCACTCTTCACGCTTCACTCTTCACTCCTCTACAACCCCCAGATGCGCTCGGCCTACAACTTCGTGCCTGCCATCATGGGTATGCTGCTGATGCTGATCTGCGCCATGATGACCTCTATCAGCGTCGTCAGAGAGAAAGAGCGCGACACGATGGAGGTGCTGCTGGTATCGCCCGTCAAGCCCCTGATGGTCATCATCGCCAAGGCGGTGCCCTATCTGGTGATGGCCTTTGCCATCCTCATCACCATCCTGCTCATGGCACGTTTCGTGCTGGAGGTGCCGTTAGCAGGGTCGCTGTTCTGGATCATCATCGTCAGCCTGATCTATATCCTGTTGGCCCTCTCGCTGGGGCTGCTCATCTCTAATGTCGCCCAGACGCAACTGGTGGCGCTGCTGCTCTCAGCCATGGTGCTGCTGATGCCCGTGGTGATGCTCTCCGGCATGCTCTTCCCCGTAGAGTCGATGCCCGCCGTGCTGCAATGGATATCTGCCGTGGTGCCGCCCCGCTATTACATCCAGGCCATGCGCAAACTGATGATCATGGGCGTAGGCATCAGAGAGGTGGCTCAGGAAGTGGCCATACTTTCAGGCATGACCATCCTCCTGCTCACCGTCGCACTGAAAATGTTCAAGCAGCGCCTGGAGTAATCATCTGTAAACCGTAAACTGTAAACAGTAAACCGTAAACAGTAAACTGTAAACTGTAAACTGTAAACAAAAATATGCTCAAGTATCTCATCCATAAAGAATTCCTGCAGATACGCCGCAATGCGTTTCTTCCCAAACTCATCATCATGTTCCCCATCGTGATCATGTGCGTCATGCCGTGGGTGATGCAGATGGAAGTGAAGAACATCGTGGTGGATGTCGTCGACATAGACCATACCACCGAGTCGCAACGGCTCGTACAACAGGTTGCCGCCAGCAACTACTTCATCTTCGGTGGTCAGAAAGCCACTTATGCCGAAGCGATGAAGGACATAGAGAAAGGGCGGGCCGACATCATCCTCGAGATCCGCAACGGCCAGTATCTTATCGCTGCCAATGCCGTCAACGGCACCAAGGGCTCGATGGGCTGCGCCTATCTGAGTCAGATAATAAGACCCACCCCCCAGCCCCTGTCTCTTCTTCTCTACAACAAGGGCCAGAACTACAAACTTTTCATGATTCCTGCCCTTTTCGCCATCGTGATGATGCTGATGACGGGCTTCCTGCCTACGCTGAATATCGTTGGCGAGAAGGAGGCCGGCACCATCGAGCAGATCAACGTCACACCCGTATCGAAGTGGTCGTTCATCCTCGCCAAACTCATCCCGTATTGGCTCATCGCGCTGTTTGTCATCACCGTCAGCCTGCTGCTGGCCTGGCTCGTCTACGGCATCACGCCCGTTGGCCCCGTGTGGCTCATCTACATGCTGGCCATGCTGCTGGCACTGTTCTTCTCATCGCTCGGACTCATCATCTCCAACTACAGCGACACCATGCAGCAGGCCATGTTCGTCATGTGGTTTTTCATCGTCTGCATCATGCTCCTCAGCGGCCTCTTCACCCCCACCCGATCCATGCCGTCGTGGGCCTACCTGACCACCTATATCAACCCCATGCACTACTTCATCGACGCCATCCGCACCGTGTTCATCCGCGGCGGAACCTTTTGGTCGATTGCCCATCAGGTGTATGCGCTCTTCGCCATCGGGACGTTCATGGCCGTATGGGCTGTGCAGAGTTACAAGAAGACATCATAGCCTGCCACCTGATGCCCTCCAGCATCGCATGGCGCTACGCCTCAGGGCTTCCGAAGCCACCTCCGGCTTCATGGCTTCCTCGAGGGGCAGGTCGGCAGGATTGATGCACGTCACACTGGCAAAGCCGGCATCGAGCAGCATCTGACGGTCTGAGATGCGGCCAGCCATCAGGCAGACAGGCACGCCACGGGCCTTGGCCCGCTGGAGGATGCCGAAGGGGAGTTTACCCATCAGCGTCTGACGGTCTGCCGAGCCCTCGCCTGTGATGACGAGCGAGGCACCCTGCAGAAGGTCGTCGAAGCGGACGGCATCCAGCAACAGGTCTACGCCTGGCCGGCAGTCGGCATGAAGGTATTGCAGGAAGGCATAGCCCAGCCCTCCTGCCGCCCCTGCCCCAGGCGCGTTCTGACGGTCGTAGCCGAAGTGACGGGCGGAGACCTCGGCAAAACGGCTGGCTCGGCCGTCGAGCGTGCGCACCATCTCCGGCGTGGCTCCCTTCTGAGGAGCGAAGACGTGGGCTGCCCCATTCTCTCCACAAAGCGGATTGGTGACATCGGTGGCAATGGTGAAACGCACCCCGTCGAGAGCCCGGATGTCATCCCACACACCGTGACGGGCCAACCCGTCGATGATGGCCCTGAGCATGCCGATGCCGCAATCACTGGTGGCACTGCCGCCCAGTCCGACGATAATCTCCTTGCACCCACGACTCACCGCATCCACCACGAGTTGCCCTGTGCCGTAACTGGTGGCCACCAGGGGGTTGCGCTCTTCTGCCGACAGCAGCGTGAGCCCGCTGGCCTGTGCAATCTCTATCACGGCCGTATCACCCTTGACCAGATAGGCGGCAGTGACGGGACGCATCAGCGGGTCGCGCACCGTCAGCCTGACCGTCTCGCCGCCCCACGCGCTGCGAAACGCCTCCAGCCATCCCTCTCCCCCATCGCTGACGGGCACCTGAATCACCTCTGCCTCTGGATTCAGGGCGAGAAGACCCTCTGCCGCTGCCCGATTGGCCTCGCCCGATGACAGACACCCCTTGAAGGAGTCGAGGGCTACAATGACTTTCTCTCTCATATCCATGTCAGTCTTCTCCAAAGGCCCTCTAACGGCCCGCGCGTATGGCTGCTGAACCAATAACGGGCAAACAGATACTGACAAACGACCATTCCACATCCGACCATCACCGCATAAGTGGTGCCTAAAAGGCGATAACAGGCAAGTCCGTAGCCGCAGAAGATGGCGCTGCCGATGACAGACTGGAGCAGATAGTTGGTGAGGCTCATGCGGCCGAAGATGCAGAGATGACGGAGCACACGGCGGACACCCTCGAAGGCATACCAGGCAGAGACCACGGCCGAGACGATCATCAGCAGGATGATGAGGTTGTAGATAGGCTTAAGCCATGGGTCAAGATTACCGAAATCCACGAAACTCAGCGCAACGACCACGATGACCGAGCCCATGAGGATACGATGCCATATCTTCAGATGCTGCCCCTCATTGTAGAAAAGCCTCTGACGGCCCAACTGCATGCCGAGGATGAAGAGGCAGAGCAACTGCGTCAGCCGTCCGCTAAAGACATTAAAGCGCAGATTCAACTCAAAACCATATCGCAGGTTGGTGAGGGTGTTCTCCCAGAATGAACCATGCTCGTGCGTACTGATCACCTTGCCATAGATCTCAAACAAGGTGCTGTGGTCGATTGTGGTGCCTGTCAGCAGACAATAAAGTTCTACGGGCTGGATGGCCAGCAGGGCGATGATACCCCACACCCACTTCGAGGGCAGGTAACTGACGGGGATGAGCAGCAGACCGTAGCACGCATAGAGCATCAGGATGTCTCCGTCGTAGAAGGCCACATTGACAACACCGAAGAGGAACAGCAGACACATACGCCAGGCAAAGCGCCCGGAGAAATTCTTGCCTTTCTGCTGCTGGTTGTCGTTCATGATGAAAAAACTCAAGCCGAAGAGCATGGCGAAGATGCCGTACATCTTGCCAGAGAGCAGCCAGGCCAGCACATCGGCCACCGTCTGGTCAATCGCCAGCGTATGGACGATCGGATCCTCGGTGAAGATGTCGAAGTGCTCTACGGAGTGATACAGGATGATGCCGGCCACCGCGATACCTCTCAGGGCATCGGCCACATCGATTCGGGTGTTGGGGAGATGTCGGGTCTTATACATGATTGATTGTCTTTTGCAGTTCTTCTAGGAATCGGGCGGCGTGCGAGCCGTCCATCTGGGCGTGGTGGAACTGGAAGGAGATGGGCAAAGTCACTTTGAACCAATGCTTGCGATATCTGCCCCATGCCAGGAAGGGATTGGTGTAGATGCCGCTGTACTGATTGACGATGCAGTCGAGTTCCGTGCCAGTCAATGCCGACGTGCCGACTATCACGGCCTCATCGTCTAAGATGTCCTGACAGGTCTGGCTGATGGCTTCTGTCAGATGCAGGTAATTGGCATTAAACTGCTCCAGATCGTCGCTGACGGCAACGTCGCAGAAACTGAGTCCGCCCTTGATATTATCAACGATCATGTTGATGGCCATGCGGTCGTATTTGTACAGTTTCCCGTTATGCGGCAACATATAAAACTCCTTTATCCTTGATGCAGCCTTGCCGATGCACCAGCAGAGCAGCATGTTGAATTTCAGCCCGCGCCGACGGCTTACTTTACAGAGCCGTGTCACGTCGAAGGTCTTGGTGAGTGTCACCATCGGCATGGGCGACTTCATCCACAACTCGAAGGCGATGGCACGATTGGTATCTTTGGGATCGATTTCCTGTTTCATCTTATTATTTGTTTTCGTCTGCAAAGATATAAATAGTTGCAGATATAACCAAATTTTAGGGATAAAAAGGGGTAAAATGTAACGATGATTAATTACTTATTCGCTGACGCTCTGCTTTACCTGCACCTGTTCCCTTATACTTGCTCTTCTGAGCATTGAAGGTGTAACGGATAGAGATGTCCAGGCGGTGGCTACGGCTTCGTGTTTTCTGCACAGTGTAGAAGAAACCACAATCATGAGCCATATCCTGGACGCTACGCTGGAACACATCACTGATGCTGGCACGCAGGCACAGGGCATCGTTCTTCAGCCAGCACTTCTGTACCACAAAACTGACATTATACGAAGGTGAGAGAATACGGAAGTTCAGTACATCACCCTTTGTCTGGATGTTGGCATTGGCCTCCAACTGCCAGCTGTGCTTAAAGCGAAAGGTGTTGTAGATGTCGAAGAAGAAGATGGGCTTAGTAAAGGTCACATCCGTCTTGCCTGTGGCACTACGAGGATCGTCGTAGGTCATCGTGTTCCAAAACTTCTGCCCGCCAATGGTCCAGCTTGGGCTATATACACCCCAAGTGGGATTGGCCGAAAGGAAGATGGCCAGATTACGAACGGGATAGGACAAGTTAGCCTGCTTCATCAGCATGATACCCTCGTTGTTATAGGCCATTGGCACCTGTGTAATAGTGTTATCACGACGTTCGTAGGCAGCAAACAAGTTAATCCACTTCCAACGGGCATTGATG
>Ga0256404_1002430_pt1 | contig 41217 bp, 37 predicted proteins | sample RumenRJG_01DNA_FD_185990 | JGI IMG/M metagenome (GOLD analysis project Ga0256404, IMG submission 185990) | Bovine rumen microbial communities from Lethbridge, Alberta, Canada - RJG_01 | ecosystem: Host-associated > Mammals > Digestive system > Stomach > Rumen | place: Canada: Alberta | collected... | reverse complement strand
GAGGGTCGTCCGAGACGAGGACGTTGATAGGAGGCAGGTGTAAAGACGGTGACGTCAAAGCCGAGCCTTACTAATTGCCCGAGACTTTCTGCGCGTGGCTGATACGTTCGGCTGGGAGCAGGGTCGTTGCGTTTGGGAGATTCAGTGTAAGTAAGCTGAAAGTGTTTCTGATGAGTATATGGTTTTTGCTTGTAGATATGTCAACCCCTATTTGACAAGGTGTCGAACTCGAGCTTCGGCTCGGCAATGTCCAAACGAGTTTGCCATTGCCCTCACCTTGCATCGACTTTAGGTGGTTATAGCGGCGGGGTCCCACCTCTTCCCATTCCGAACAGAGAAGTTAAGCCCGCTTGCGCCGATGGTACTGCAATGCAATGTGGGAGAGTAGGTAGCCGCCTTTTTTCAAGTGAGAGCCCTGTGGTCACAAGACTGCAGGGCTCTTTTCGTTGTGGGAGCCTCCACCGGCCCCTCACCCGAAAGCCCCACGCTGACCCTCCCCAAAAGGGGAGGGAACGGTGGCTGTACAGCTGATAAAGAGATGATGGAGGGAATGGTGGCTGGGCTGCTGATAAAGAGATGATGGAGGGAATGGTGGCAGGGTTGCTGATAAAGAGATGATGGAGGGAATGGTGGCAGGGTTGCTGATAAAGAGATGATGGAGGGAATGGTGGCTGGCTGGCATATGAAAAAGTCCTGATAGTGATTGGCTATCAGGACTTTGGGTTTTGACAGTTGTGTTGTTATACAACTGCTACGTGATTTCTGTTCTGTTGTTATACAGCAGCTACGCTGTTCAGCCACTCGTAGATGCAGGAGCAGACACCGAAGAGGACGATGCCGACTGTGCAGAGGGCGATGGCCAGTTTGGTGGCAGAGTCGCTCTGGAAAGCTGGCAGCGGTGTGGCGGTCTTCTTGATGTACATCTCCTTCACGATGAGCAGATAGTAGTAGAGGCTTGGGACGGTGTTGATCAATGCGATGAATACAACGAAGTAAGCCCAGAAACTACCCTGCTGTGCAGCAGCCATGAAGACGAAGAACTTCGAGAACATACCTGCGAAGGGCGGGATGCCGGCCAATGAGAACAGGGCGAGTGTCATGAGAAGTGACAGACGCGGGTTGGTCTCATAGAAACCAGCGAGGGCAGAACGCTCCGTGGTGCCTCCATTGTTTTGTTCAACAACGCTGATGACAGCGAACACAGCCAAGTTAGCAGCAACGTAGACAAGCGTATAGAACATCAGCGAAGCAACACCCATCGATGAGTTGCCGATGACGGCGAGCATGATGTAGCCTGCCTGCGAGATGGAGCTGAAGGCCATGAATCGCTTGAGCTCAGACTGACGCATGGCGAAGAGGTTACCAATGGTGATGGTAAGCACGATGACGATGTACATCATCATTTCCCACTGCTCGGTCATTGCTCCGAATACCTTCATGAGGATGGCGCAAAGAGCAAATGCTGCAGCACCCTTCGAAATGACGGAGAGGTAAGCGGTGACGGTGGTCGGTGCTCCCTGATAGGTGTCGGCAGTCCAGAAGTGGAAGGGCACGAGTGAGAGCTTGAAACCGAGACCGGCGAAGAAGAACACCAGACCAGCAATGGTGAGCGGCGTCACGCTGAGCGTGGCAGCAACATCGTTGAAGTAGAGTGTTCCGCAGGCTCCGTAGATGAAGGAGATGCCATAGAGCATGATAGCGCTGGAGAAGGTTGCGGTGAGGATGTATTTTGCACCAGCCTCTGCAGAATCCTTCTTCCACTTATCCATAGCGACCATGCAAGCCATGGGCACGGAAGCCATCTCAAGTCCGAGGAAGAACATGAGGAAGTGGCCAGAGGACGTCATGACATACATACCGAGCAGGGTGGAGACGAGCAACATGTAGAACTCGCCTTCATAGCGGCGTGTCACTTCGTTATGCTCAATCCACGTCTGGGCCATGATGGCTACGATGAGCGAACCGCCAGTGAGGATGAGCTTCATGGCATTGGCAGCTGCCGTGGAGACATAGAGACCTCCAAACACCTCGACGGGCTGAGCGAAGACACATGCCACCAGCTGCAAGAGGAGCAGCGTGTGGGTGAGACAGCGCAGCACGGGGTGCTTCTTCTCGCTGTTTGAGAGCGCGAAGTCGGCAAAGAAAAGTATAATCAGAATGGCTACGAGGGTTGCCTCGGGAACCATATTTAAGAATTGTCCGTAATTCATATTTCTATTGCGATTAACTGATTTATGATGTTACGATTACAGGGCTGCCATAGCCGGATTGATGACAGAGAGGATGGGCACCAGTGCATCGTCGATGATGGGCTTGAAGAAGAACGGTGTGACACCCAGACCAGCCACACAGAAAATGAGGCAAGCCACGGCGACGCGTTCATCCCAAGTGGCATCGGTGAGCTGCTCGTAGTGCGGATCGGCCACCTTACCCATGAGGATCTTGCCAGCCACACGCAGGATGTAGACGGCAGTCACAACGATGGATGAGCAGGCGATGATGGTGCACACACGATGGAAGGTGTCGTTGTTCATGAACGAACCCACGAAGATGGTCATCTCAGCGGTGAATCCCGAGAAGCCAGGCAGACCGAGGTTGGCCAGACCGGCAACGAGATATCCAACGGCCAAGAAAGGCATGATCTTCATCAGACCGCCCAGCTTGCGCACGTCACGCGTGTGTGTACGACCATAGATCATACCGATGAGTGCAAAGAAGAGGGCCGTCATCAGACCGTGAGAGAGCATCTGCAGGATGGCACCCGAGCAAGCGGTCTGTGTCATCATGAGCAGAGCGAAGAGCACGAGTCCGCAGTGTGAGACTGACGAGTAGGCATTGATGTACTTCAGGTCGGTCTGCACGCAGGCAGAGAGGGCTCCATAGACCACGCTGATGGTGGTGAGGATGAGGAATATCCAGGCGAGTTCCTGAGCGGCCTCAGGCAGCAGATACATAGCAACGCGGAAGCAGCCATATCCTCCCAGCTTCATGAGCACGCCGGCGTGTAGCATGGACACGGCTGTGGGGGCCGAAGCATGACCGTCGGGAGACCATGTGTGGAACGGGAACATAGCTCCAAGAACGCCGAAGCCAATGAAAATGAAGGGGAAGAACACCTTCTGCATGGCAACGGGGATGTTGTGCATCTGTGCAATCTCAACAACGTTCATGGTGGTGGCACCTGAGAAGAAGTAGATGCCCAGGATGCCGATGATGAGCAGTGCGGAACCTCCCATGAGCATCAGCGTGAGCTTCATGGCCGAGTATTCCTTGGCACCGCTTCCCCACACACCGATGAGCAGGTACATGGGGATGAGGGCAACCTCGTAGAACATGAACATGGTGAAGAGGTCGATGGAGATGAAGAAGCCGAACACACCCGTTGAGAGCAGTGTGAACCAAAGGAAGTACTCCTTGGTGAGGGGCTTCAGCTGCCATGATGCAAAGGTACCCGTGAAGACGATGATGCTCGAGAGGAGCAGCATGACCACGGAGATACCGTCGACACCTACGGCATAATGGATATTGAGTGCGGGGAACCAGGCAATGCTATTGGAAAGAAGCATCACATCGGTATTACCTGCTGCACGCTGCTGCACGAAATAGATCGTCAGCCAAATGGACAGGGCCAGCAAGCACGAAGCACCGGCCACCATCACGCCACGCACCTGATTGAGGCTCTTGGCCAGCCAAAGGCCGAGCAGCATCAGTACGGGGATTACTACGAATAAACTTAATATATTCATTATCGTTTTATCGTTTTTACGTTATACCGTTTTTACGTTATTACAAAGCAAGTAACACCAATGTGAGGGCGATGGCACCTGTGAGGAACCATACCACATACTGGCGCACGTCGCCACTCTGCCACGGACGGATGCTCTCACCAGCCTCGTTGGCACCCCAAGCCATGAAGTTGAACGTGCCATCGATGACACGGCGGTCGAACCAGGCAATGGGCATGGAAACGCAGCGGAAGATGATCTTGTGTGTGACAAACTGCCAGATCTCGTCCTGATAGAAGCGCTTGTAGGCAGCACGCCAAAGCTTCGGGAACGTCTTGTAGAGACGGTCGGCGATGGGCTGCTGTTCGCCCTTATAGATATAGGTGGCGAGACAGATGCTCAGGATGGCGATGACGGTAGAGGTGAGTGCAATCTGGTGATCGAAGTGGATGGTGTAGTCCTGACCAGTTGCCGAGACAAACGATCCGAACGAGCCATTCCATCCGAGGAATCCAGCCAGTGTGGTATAGACACCCACACCAACGGTAATGAGCGAGAGGATGATCAGGGGAACTGTCATCGACAGCGGAGCCTCATGCGGTGTGTGGTGAGCGTGAGCTTCCTTGTTCTCCGTTCCCCAGAAGATTCCGAAGTAGAGGCGGAACATGTAGAAGGCCGTCATGGCGGCGATGCCTGTCATGATCCAACCCACTACGGGGCTGTACTGGAAGCATGCTGTGATAATCTCATCCTTCGAGCTGAAGCCCGAGAAGAAGGGGATACCAGCGATGGCCAGACAGGAGATGAGGAAGGTGACATGCGTGATGGGCATGTACTTGCGCAGACCACCCATGAATGCCATCTCGTTGGAGTGTACGGCATGGATGACGCAACCGGCGCAGAGGAACAGACAAGCCTTGAACATGGCGTGGGTGAACAGGTGGAACATGCCAGCCATGTAGCCCAGCTGTGTGTGGTTGTCGAACAGTTCGTGATGACCAGGCAGGCAAACGCCGATGGCTACCATCATGAATGCAATCTGCGAGATGGTGGAGAAGGCGAGCACGCGCTTGATATCGGTCTGTGCACAGGCCACTGCTGCAGCATAGAAAGCCGTGAACACACCCACCCAGACCACGATTGACAGCGACTGGGGAGCATACTCAATCCAGAGCGGGAACATACGAGCCAGCTGGAACACACCAGCCACCACCATCGTAGCGGCATGGATGAGTGCCGAGACAGGCGTCGGGCCTTCCATGGCATCGGGCAGCCAGATGTGCAACGGGAACATGGCACTCTTACCGGCACCACCAATGAACATCAGCACCAGAGCCGTGGGCAGGATGAATGCACCTGCTGCGGCAGCCTTGGCAGCGCTTCCGGGGATGAAGGCAGCAGCACCGTCGGCCATCTGGATGTCGCCAATGAACGAGAAGCTGAACGACTGCGTGTAGTAGCCGAAGATGAGGATACCGATGAGGAAGAACATATCGGCAAAGCGTGTGACGATGAATGCCTTCTTAGAGGCAGCCACGGCAGCGCTGAGCGGATAGTAGAAGCCGATGAGCAGGTATGACGACACACCCACGAGTTCCCAGAACATGTACATCTGGAAGATGTTGGTGGCGAGCACCAGTCCGAGCATCGACATGGAGAACAGGCTCAGGAAGGCGTAGTAGCGCTGGAAGCCCTTCTCGCCGTGCATGTAGCCAAACGAATAGATGTGCACCATGAGCGACACCGTCGAGATGACGATGAGCATGACCACCGAGATGGGGTCGAGCAGGATGCCCAGGTCGAAATGCAGCTGGCCGAGAGGCAGCCACGTGAAGTTATAAGGCACAATGGTCTGGTAGATGCCTTCGGCATTGCGTCCGTCAGTAAAGAAGTACTGGAATGCCGTGAGGTAGCTCAGGATGGTCACCACGCCCAGTGAGCATGTGCCGATGAGCCCAGCCGTCTTGTGCGACATCTTCATTCCCGCAAGTCCCAGAACGAGGAACGTGAGCAGCGGCAGAAGAAGTATCAAGAATGAATATTCGTACATAATGGTATTTACGATTTACTTGTTTACGATTTTACTATTTTTGACGAATTTACCACTTCATGTTGTCAATGCTGTTCACCTGGTCACTCTTGAAGTTGCGGTAAACGTTGATGATGATAGCGATAGCAACAGCCGACTCAGCAGCGCTCACACCGATTGAGAACAGTGTGAAGAAGAAGCCTTCGAGCTGGCCGGGGTAGAGAATGCGGTTGAACACAGCGAAGTTGATGTCGACAGCGTTCAGCACGAGTTCCACAGAGATGAGCATCGCAATGAGGTTGCGACGGGTCACGAAGCCGAAGAAGCCAATGAAGAACAACATGGCACTCAGCGCGAAATAACACTCAACGGGTATCATTGTTTATCCTCCTTTCTTGCAATCATGATTCCACCAATGATGCAGGCAAGCAGGAAGATGGAGATGAACTCGAAGGGGAGCACCCATCCATACTTGTCGGCACCCACCAGGGCTCCACCGATTTGCTCCATGGGCACCTCGGCACCCTCGGTCATCGTGGCCATGTGGTCGAACAGTTGGTTCTTGAAAAATACAATCATTACCGTTCCGAAGCCGATGAGAGCTGCCAGCGCGCCTGTGAGCACCCGGCTACCCTTCACATGCTCCTGCAGACCCTGCAGGGTGCGCTTCGACACAAGCTGAATGGCGAAGATATACATCATCGTGATACCTCCGGCATAGACGCTGATCTGTGCGGCACCGAGGAACGTGTAGTCGAGCAGGAAGTAGATACCTGCCACACCGAAGAGAACAAAGAGCAGGAACGTGGCGGCTCTCATGATTCTCTTGGTCGTTACGCACATGATGGCCGAACCCAGAATGATGACGGCCAAAATGCAAAACATTACTAATCTTGCCATAGTTCCTTACTTTGTCTTAGTGTTAAACTTGCCGATTGTGAGGGGAGCGCCTCCGTCGATGAGGTTAGGCAGCGAGCCACCCTGGTAGACCTCCTTGTCGAGGTGCAGGACGAGCGAGTTGCGGTCGAAGGTAGCGTTCTCAAAATCGTTTGTAAACTCAATAGCGTCGAAGTTGCAAGCATTCGTACAGAGTTGGCAGAACATGCAGTCGCCAAGGTCGTACTGATAGTCGTCGAGCACCTTCTTCTTCTTGCCCGTCTCGGGATCTTCGCCCATGTGGGCTGTGATCTTGATGGTTCCGTTGGGACAAGCTTTCTCGCACAATGTACAAGCCGTGCACTTATAAGCACCGTTCTCATCGCGCTTGAAGACCAAGCGTCCGCGATGCCGGCTTGAGATGTGCAGGGTTGTTTTGCGGTTCTCGGGATACTGCTCCGTCGACTTATTGGTGAAGAAGTCCTTGAAGAATTCCTTCCAGGTGGTCTTCATGCCGATGGCCAACGTCTTGATGGCATGCCCGAGCTCGCCAAAATATGAATTATTCTGTTCCATTGTTTCTATACCTTATTTAATATAAAGACCAAGTGCTACCACGACGGTCATCAGCACAAGGTTGATGAGCGACAGCGGCATCAAGTATTTCCACTCCAGTTTCAGGATCTGGTCGATACGCAGGCGGGGGAATGTCCACTTCACCCACATGAGCAGCCAGACAACGGCGAAGGCCTTGCCCAGGAACCAGACGATACCGGGAATGTAGTTCATCACCTTGTCGAACACGTCGACACCAATGTTCAGTGGAGCCCAGCCGCCGAGGAAGACGGTGGTGGCAATACCGGCAATGATGAAGAGGTTCAGGAACTCAGCCAGATAGAAGAAGCCGAAGCCCATACCGGAGTACTCCGTGTGGTGACCGGCGGTGAGCTCACTCTCGGCCTCAGCCATGTCGAACGGGCCACGGTTGGCCTCTGCATTACCGGCAATGAGGAACACGATGAAGGCAATGATGGCGGGAATGTGACCCTTTACGATGAGCCAGTTCCACGGTCCTGTCTGATAGTTGACAATGTCGCTGACCTGCATCGAGCCAATCAGGATGACGGCTGTGATGAGACAGAGGCAGAGCGACATCTCGTAGGAGATCATCTGCACGGCGGCACGCATGGCCGACACCACAGAGTACTTGTTGTTTGAACCCCAACCTGCCAGGAACACGCCCAGCACACCAATCGAAGAGATGGCGGTGATGAGGAACACACCTACGTTGAAGTCGAGAATACCTGCGCCCTTGTTCCAAGGCAGGAACGAGAAGGTACCCACCGAAGCAACAATGACGAGCAACGGAGCCACGGCATAGAGGAACTTATCGGCCTTGTCGACGAAGAAGATCTCCTTGATGAGCATCTTCACCACGTCGGCAAACACCTGGAATATTCCCCAAGGTCCTACGCGCATCGGGCCCAGACGGCACTGGAAGTATGCGCACACCTTGCGCTCCATGAATATCAGCACGATAGCCAGCAGGGCATAGGCTGTCAGGATGATGACGCCCACCAGCACGCACTCAATGAGGATCGCCCAGAAATCACCGAGACCCAGTGTGTTTCGGAGAAGACCGTCGAACCATTGTGTTACTATTGAAAAATCAAACATAATATTTTCAATTTTCAATTATCAATTATCAATTAATACTAACGGTCAATATCTGGAATCACCACGTCGATGGCAGCACATGTAGCGATGAGGTCGGCAATCTTCTGTCCGCGAAGCATCGCGTCGAAGGCACCCACCAGCGAGAGTCCCATCGGGCGCATCTTCATGCGGTAGGGGCTCTTGTCGCCACGCGAGTCAAGATACACGCCAAACTCGCCTGCCACACCTTCCACCGAGAAGAACCACTGTCCCTCGGGCACCTTGATGATGGGCTTCTGCTTCACGTAGAAGTCGCCGGCAGGAATGTTGTCGATGAGCTGCTCAATGATGTTCAGGCTCTGATACATCTCGTTGATGTGCACGAGGTAGCGGTCCATGGAGTCGCAGCCTGTCAGCGTGCACTGCTCCCACTGCACCTGGTCGTACATGTCGTAGGGGTGGTTCTTGCGCACATCGTTCTTCCAGCCTGCAGCACGTCCGGCAGGACCAGTCACAGCATAGTTGATGCAGTCTTCCAGACCCATCGGACCACACTGCTCGAAGCGGTTGTGAGTGATGATGTTGTCGCCAAACACATCCATGTACTCCTGAATCATCGGGCGCAGATACTTCACGAGGTCCTTGCAGTTCTTCACGAAGTTCGGGTCAATGTCGTCCTGCAGGCCACCAATGCGGTAGTAGTTCTGAATGAGGCGTCCGCCAGTGGTCTCTTCCATCACGTTCAGCACATGCTCACGGTCGCGCATGCCATAGAGGAAAGCGGTCAGGGCACCGAGGTCCTGAGCACAGCACGAGGTGTAGAGCAGGTGAGAGTCGAGACGTTGCAACTCGTCCATGATGGTGCGGATGTACTTGATGCGGTCGGTGAGCTCAATGCCCATGCCTTCCTCGATGACACCCACCAGGGCATGACGGTGCTGCATGGCACCCAGGTAGTTCAGACGGTCGGTCAGGGCCAGTGTCTGCGGGTAGGTCATCGACTCCCACATCTTCTCAATACCACGATGAATGTAGCCCAGATGCGGATAGATGCGCTTCACGGTCTCACCGTCGAGCACAGTCTGCAGGCGGAGCACACCATGCGTGGCAGGGTGCTGCGGGCCAATGTTCACCACATAGGCATCATCTTCGAAGAGAGGATTCTTCTTGCTGACGAGACGTCCGTTCTTGTCAATTTCATATTGCAGGCCAAAGTCGGGCTCCACATCTTCTTCCAGCGAATACTTGTCGTCACCCGTCCAGTCCTTGCGGAAGGGATGGCCCTTGAAGTCGTTGCGCAGGAACAGACGGCGCATGTCGGGATGACCGAGGAAGAGGATTCCATAGAAGTCGAAAACCTCACGCTCCAGCAGGTCAGCCACGCGCCAGAGGTTGATGACCGAGGGGATGACGCTCTCGCCGTCCACCACCTTTGCCAGCATCTTCACCGAGCAGCGCTCGTGAGTCTGGGTGTTCTCCAGGATGTAGACGCAGCCCAGGCCCTCTTCAGCACCGAAGTCCTCGCCGACGATGGTCACCAGGTAGTCGAAACCCTTCTTGTCTTTCAGATTTGCCATCTCAGCGGCAAACTGATCAAAGTTGAAAGTCAGAAATTCCAGTTTCATGCGTTCTCCTCCTGTTCTTTTTTAATGTTCTCAACAAACTCTTCAGGCACGTCGGTCACCACGATGGTATCGCGCTTGTGGTCGCCAAGCTTCTCGCGGAACGTCAGCTCCTCATTCGAAACGCCCAGCTCGCGCTCTTCCTTCGTCTGCTTGTGGTTGGCACCGCCGAAGAACTTCTCAATCTTCACCTTGCGCTGCAGCTGCATCATGCCATAGAGAATAGCCTCCGGGCGCGGCGGACAGCCAGGGATGAACACGTCGACAGGCACAATCTCCTCAATGCCCTTCACCACATGGTAGCTCGACTTGAACGGGCCACCGCTGATGGCACAACCACCCACGGCAACAACATACTTCGGCTCAGCCATCTGGTCGTACAGGCGCTTCAGGGCAGGAGCCATCTTGTGAGTGATGGTACCGGCACACATAATCAGGTCGGCCTGGCGGGGAGAGTTGCGCGTCACCTCAAAGCCAAAGCGGGCAAAGTCATATCGGGCACAGCCGCAGGCCATGAACTCTATACCACAGCACGACGTGGCAAAGGTGAGCGACCACAGTGAGTTCGAACGGCCCCAGTTAATCACCTGGTCGAGCGAATCTACTACTACGTTCACGCCTCCTTCATGAAGCTCGTCCACGATCTTCTCCAGCGAGGCGTTATCCTTAAACTCGTCATAAGGAATACTCTTGATGTGCGGTTTTCTTACTTCCATTCCAGTGCTCCTTTCCGCCATGCATAAGCAAGGCCAAATACCAGTACCAGCAGGAAGAACCCGATGCTGACGAGTGCCATCGGACCGAACTGCTTAACGACAACTGCCCACGGATAGAGGAACACGGTCTCAATGTCGAACATCAGGAACAGGATGGCAAAGAGGTAGAAGCCCACCGACACCGGAAGCCAAGAGCTGCCGCGGGTAGGAATACCACTCTCATAGGGTTCACCCTTTACCGGATTGTACGAGCGCGGACCGATGAGCTTGGCGATAACATAAGCTGCTACTACCAAGACAACAGCCGTCAGGAAAACGGTAATTAATAAAGTGTAGTTCATAAAAAATTGTTATAACGTTATAGATTTGAATAAGCTACCAAGGACTCCCACGTTCCCTCACGGGAGGTGTCGTCCGTGAATTCGTTTGCAAAGATAGCAAAAAAATATCGAATAACCGCAACCTTACGGGAAAAAATACTCAAAAAATGCAAACTACAAGTGGCAATTCCGCACATTTCACCCGCATTATCTTCAGATTGTCAAATAAGTGGAGGGAGAAACGGGGCATTCCACTGGTTGCCCCCCGTGTCTGACCGCCCCCACATTCCCCTCTAATTGCCGATGAAATGGGGAAGAAAAGGGTAGGGAAGCCACATGCAACCCTACCCCTATGCGAGAATGGAAAACTTATACCCCCTTAATGTGACGCTGTGACGTGTGACGCTGTGACGCCATCGGTCTTCTCCCAAAGCCCATTGTCCAGCTTCCTAATCCAGCCCTCCTTCGACCAGCGGTAGATGATGGTGCGGAGCGAATTGCCTTTGCAATTGCCTTCCTTCAGCTTCCTCAGGTCGTCCATCGTGAACTTGGGCGGGAGTTGGTCAAAGATGCTGTTGTTGGTACCTGCCCGCTGGCCTTCTTCCTCGGCCTTCACATATTGCTTCTCCAGTGTTGGACCGAATGCCTTAATTTGCTCGTCAAGGCAATACTGGGCCATCATCACGGCAAACTGAGTGGTAGACTTCGATTCCTTACGGTCAGCAACTACAAGTCCTTCCTCTATCTCCTTGGGCAAAGCCGACAGCAAATGATGAATCACTCCACAACGGAAGCCAATCACGGCTGCACGCTTGCGATAGACATCCTTCACCTTGTCGTAGGCCTTGGCTGCCTCCACGCGCTTCTCTTCCACCCATTGCTCTATGGCATGCCTGAGGCGAGGGGTGTCGATGTAGCCCTTGTAACTCCTCAGCCTGGTTACTGCTTCCTGAATGCGGGCTTCTTCCTCTTCCGTTCGCTTCTTGTACTTTGGCATCTTCGAGAATGAGGAGTCGGGCATCTGCGAAGGCAGTGTGCGACCTGAGAGTCCGTTCTCCACATTGTCCTGCTTGTAGCATTTGCTGACTGCTCCGTTTGTGCCCAGAATTGTCCAGTTGTAGGCCACTTTCACCACACCCGATTCTGCCTCGTCAGAGTTGTAGTCCTGACCCCACTCGCCATGGTCGAAGCCCAGGCGGTAGATGTCATATTTGGAACTCCACGAGCCAGCACCATTGGTCTTGCGGAGGGTGTCAAGTTCTTCGCAGAAACTGTAAATCGTGTGGCCCTGAGCATTCTTGAATCGCTTCAGCAGCGTAGAACAAGAGATGGTCACAGGCACATTCCTAATCAGTACATGAGGATCCTCGGGAGCCTTCTCGTTGGCCTTGCGACCCTTCTTCTTGGCCTTCCACTTGTCTTCTTCCTGACGGGCAATGGCATCTTCTTCATCCATCTGTCGCTTCCAGATTTCTATGGCATTCTTGCAGACACTCTTGCCTGATGCCTGCTCGCCATAGATGAGAGCCATCAGTCCGAGTGCTTGCCTGTTGCCATCACAATACTCCACTTCAATGCCGTCGGCATAAGCTCCGGCAATGGGCATCACGGCACACACCACAGGCATCTGCATCGGCTGCGGAACACCTGATAGTGACTCCTTCAGTCCGATGGGAAGACGGCGAGGAAGCATGTTGGCTGGGGCAATCTGGTCTGTCTTGCCCTCTATCTGCTGTTCCTCATCGTCACCTTCCAGAGCTTTACGTTGGGTCAACTCTGCCACAATCTCATCCATCTGCTTCGAGCCCATGGTTGGTTCCTTGCAGGCTGAGTGGACGATGTTCCTGAGTTCCGTCTGCGAGAGTCCATAGTGGGGCATGATGGTCATGAGCCAAGCCTCCTTGTCGTCGCAGATGGCCCGCAGGCAGGCTGCCAGCTGGTGCAGCTTCTTGTTGCGCTCTCCCTCCTGAGGTTCGCCACCATGACGGTTCCAATACTCTGCGATGATGTCTGAATAGGCGATGCCCTTGAAGTCCTGAGGATAGTCTTTCGTTGTTCCCTCAGCCTTTGCATCGGCCAGTTGTTCAGTCTTCACGGTTACAGCCTTGCCGTCCTCAGGGTCGTAGTAGCGCCCATCCTTAGTCCTGCCATCGATGCTGAGGCCACGGTCCAGATAAGCCTTCCTCCTGGCTGCCACTTCCTCTTCCGGTAGTTGCTCATACCAGCCTTCAGAGCGATAGATTTCATAGCTGGCCGGTGTGATGTAGATGAACCTCTCAGGTGTGAAGCAAGTGGTGTCAGGTGTAACGCCAAGCTCTTTGCAATAAGCCCTTTGAGCCTCCGCCACCGTCATGCCGAAGGGCAGGCGGATGTCGATGTGCAGTTTCTTGCGTGCAGAATAGTCCATGTGCAGCAGCAGACCCTTCCACAGGCCTTCCTGCTCGTTCAGCTCATGTGCCTTCTTGATAGCTGGCTCTACCTGTTCCTTTTCGTCAATGTCAACGCAGGTCTGCCAGATGAACAATTCAGCCACAATGTGTTCACGGTCTCGATAGTTGTCACAGAAACCCCTGTAGTGAGGGCAGCGGAAGGGCAATTCGCCCTTCAGCCTCCGCTGCTCCTCTTCTTCCATAGAAACAAGAATCTTCCCTGATAACTCATCCAGACGCTCTTCACGCGTCAGTTCGTCATACTCCTGCAAGTCCACTTCCTCCACGAAGGACCTGCCTTGTTGCCTGTTGTGCCTCGTGTTGAGGCAGATTGTCTTATTCATACTCCTTAATCTATTAAACAATCAATTTCTCTTTCTATCCACATACGTCTGTTTTCTTCCAAAAAAGTTGAAAACCTCACGGGACAGTTTTCGCTGCCATACCGTAGGATGTCGCATGTGTCTTTGTCTACAAACATGCGTTTGTCAGGTTTTGTGAGTTTCTTTTCCCATTGTGCCTGCAGCACCTCAATGAACTTGTCCAACACCTCTATCTTCATGATGCCCTTGATGAAGAAATTCACTTCATTGGGGTCAAACCCATCGGTCAGGTCACACCAGTCGAGGTGCTCAATGGCTTTGGGAAACTTGTTAATCACTTCGAACACCTGCTCTTGATACTGCTGAAGCCGTTCTTCGGCATTTTGATAATAATAAACTTCCATAAAAAATTTTCGAAATATTAAATTAATATTGTAAACCTACCATGGCCCGCGCGCTGCCATATCGGTCTGTTGTCGTTGCAAAGGTATATCAAACCGAATTCTCCCGCAATACATTCTCTGGCATGTCCGAGAATATGTCCACGAAAACCTTGCTTTGTCCGAGTTTTTGTTCAACTATTTGATATAGGTGCCTTTACGAAGGCTGACACGAATCTTTTTACCACGTTTTTTCTTCTTAAAATCTCACCCGGATCATCTGTGTCTATGAAAATCCAATCAGGAAATTTCCCAGTATAGCTGTTCTGCCCTTTGTTTAATGTGCTTCTTGACGGTATTTTGTCGAATCCAAGATTCTTCAGATAGTCAATGAACGACTGGGGGGAATGGAAACCTTTTAATCTTGGTATAACATCCTGCCCTGCTGCTTCCATGATCCATGTGTAGTCATAGGGATAGCGGAACACGCCATCTTTTCGAAGTTCACTAATGGCATGGCTAAAGCGAAGATCAACATCGTTTTGGACATCAATCTCTGTCATTGCTTCTTCTTCCACAAACTCTAATCCTGGCACCATCTCAAATAATGGCCTAAGATTTTCAATAATTTTTTCTTCTCCTTTTAATACTATAGTCATTATGTAGAGTTATTGTGAGAAGAGTCGAAACGCTGCAGCTTAAACTCATGAGATTCCTCACTCAACTCTGGTTAATATATAGGCTCCTATGTCGGCACCTTGGCCGTACAGTTATTGTCCGTTCTCAGGTACGAAATTACAATCATCCCCAAAAATCGAAGGCATAAATATTTAACTCTTCGGTGAAAAAAAAACACCATTATCTGAATCTGATCAAATAATGGTGCAAATATAGCTCAAGTTTTTCAAGCTGTCAAGGGCTTAAAAATCGTTAAAATTTAACTCCTTCCCGACGTCCTTATATTATATATTATTATAGCAATATATTACATATATTACTATAGCAATTTTTACACTATAGGGACGTCGGGAAGGAGTTCAATTTTGTTAAGAAATCCAAATAAAATAAAATCCCCGTGATTTCCAAAAAAATCACGGGGCTATGTTAAGTAGTTACGTTTCTATTGAAAAAGTTTCAATTAAGTCGGGTATCACTTTTCTGAAATGTTTGAAAAGTTGCTCCAACCCCATGCAGACCTATAGGCAGATAGAGAGCCTCGAGGGACGTAAAGGGTTGCTTTCTGATATGTATCTTTTGAAAATGCTATATCAGCACTTGGTGGAGTCGCAGATTGGCACTCTATGGAGGTTAGGGAAAAGCAACGAGCGAAAGCACCATCACCGATAAATGTCACACTATTTGGGATGGTTATAGAGGTGAGACTAGAACAGCTATGGAACGCCGTTTCGCCAATGGAAGTCACGCTGTTGGGGATGGTAACAGAGGTCAGGCTTGTGCAGGATGCGTATTTACAACTTATTGTTTACCAAATTGTTGTGATTTAAACGGTAGAAAAGTGATGACGTGGATTCTATGGATGGAGAGAATGATGAAGATTTAACGTTTTTAACTTTCCGTAACGCATGCATAATCAAAAAGCAAGTGTTAATCATAATAAAGGTTGAAGACATAAGTCCTCAACCTCCGAGTTATTTTAGGGTGACCGGTGCACCTTGGAAAGAAAATCCTTTCCCACAATCTACTCAGGCCTTACTCTGTTGCCAGACTTGACATAACTAAACTCGAATGGTGTATATTAACATGAGCACATCTAATAAGACAGAAGCCAATCCTAACCAAAATGCTACTGGATTTGTAGATAGAAGTCCAGCCACTGTCAATACTATTGATAACACGCTAATAGCGGATTGCCATGTATTCAGCTACCCTTGTACCATGGCTCTTCCGAGCATCATACAATCGAAATAGATACATCCGTAGCCAATTATCTAAATCTATGTTGATATACAGGTTAATATCAATGATAAGGTACTGAGACCAACTTCCTCTTCCGCAGAGGAGTACTTGAGTGTAGGTAGTATCTTCTTTTGAAAAAAAGATTTAACTGCCTACACTTTCTTACTTGCAAAATTCTTTACGTTCATAATCATGTAAAAATTTAAATTTAATTTCCTTGGCTTCTTTATATCGTGTATCCAGCATCACACACCTTCTGAATACTTAGGAGCGTCCTACTCTCCCACAAATATATGCAGTACCATCGGCGTTGCAAGACTTAACTTCTCTGTTCGGAATGGGAAGAGGTGGTATCACTTGCGCTATAACTCCTTCTAATTTTTTGTAGCAGACGATGGTATCGAACCATAAACTTTAAGTTCCACCTGTGCATCTGCTTGTTTCATATTAACTCCCTAATTGCCAAATAAGCACACTAGATAATATGGCGATCTTATGCTCATACTTTATTGTTTTATCTATAGCTAATCTTCTTGAAAGCAAATATCTAGTCTTTTTTTTCAAGCACCACCCACACCCCATCATTGTCCTTGCCTTCACGCTTCAGAACACCATTTTTTTGTAACGCAGAGAGGTCGCGTTCGATAGTGCGTTGACTCACCGACAAAGTCTCCGACATTTGTCTGCCTGTTATTGTCGGAGATTCTTTAATGAGATTGAGTATTTTCTGCTGACGCTCAGTGAGTTTCGTCTCCGACAAGTCTCCGTCATGGTCTCCGACATTTTGTGTGTCGGTAGTGGCATAGATAATGGTTTGAAATTGGGTTGGAGTAGATTTGAATACAGGTTTCAGTTCATCCTTGTATCCATCCAATGCTTTGGTCTCATTGCAGATGCGTGTGAGTCCACTACCTCGCTTCTCCATATAGTCTAATTGAGCCATCACGTTAGCAAGTATGGGATTACGTCTCTCGGAAGAAACGTCTGCGATGTCCAAATTCTGAATCAACAACCCATTATACATACCACCAGGAGATGTTACAGTGAGGCGGTCATCATAGATGTCAAGATGAACTTCACTGCCCATTACTGTATAGTCACGATGGATGAAATGGTTTACCATCGCTTCCAAAACGGCACGTTCTGCATACTCAGGTTTGTTCTTCCGTCCATCAGGCAGTTTCTCCCAGCCTCTCTTGGTGTTTGACTTCACAAAGTTCATGGCTTCACGGAGTAGCATGAGGACATTGCCAGTAAACTCTGCATCGTTGATGGCATCGCCCTTTTCCTTACCATCCCATCGTGTACAATAGAGGCGTGATTGCCACATGGGACTGTCATCCGCAAACAACGCTCCTGCATTTGTAAGAACCCCTGCATTAGTGACAAGGCCAAATGAAAGGAGATACTTTTTGTCCCATTCTTGATTGGTACGCTTTTTGAACGTGTTGGCCAAAATCGTGAAAGAATAGTCTTCAACTTTATAATCCGTATGAAGGGAATCGTAAGTTTTGTTTGTACCTTTCAGCACCAAGCGTACCATTTGCTCTGCCGTAGCAGGTATGCTCTCGTCGCCAACACGGACAAAGGCTATGCGTTGACCATCACCAACGTAGTAATATGGTGTATAATGTCCTGAATTGACTTTAAGCTGCAAGATGCGCAAGCCATCCATATCATGCGGAATCATCTCCACCTCTGGTAGAGGATCCATGTAATCGCGAATCTTACTGCTGATTGTTTCGCAAACATGTTGTACATCATCAAGTCCTTTGACGATGCCATCATTATCGATACCAAAGAAAAGGGAACCACCCAAGCCATTGGCAAAAGCACTTACACTCTTCAGCCAGCTCTTAGGTTTCTTTTCTTCAAGCATCAACTTGAAATCGTATGCTGTACATTCAGCTATCAGAGTCTCTAATTTCATTTATAATGACGGTTACAATAATAAAATAAGATTTCTTGTATCTTAGTTTGCAAAGGTACTACTTTTTCTCGAAACGGAAGCACAAAATCATCGTTTCGCGCGTAATTTAAGCAAATTTAGTCTAAAACAAGGCTGTGGTATAACAAAAAGAAACGATTTGTGATGAAAAATGACTACCTTTGTACCCACAAATCAGATAATTGGCGAATATGACACCGAACAAGCACTTTAATTCCTACAAGGAGGGGCTGGACCTGGAGTTCCTGCGAGAGTACTGCATGGAGCACGGGGAGCGGCGCGTGATGGAGCGCGGCGAGACGTTGGAGGAGGCGGGAGAGCCGGCACAGTGGGTGGCCTTCGTGGAGCGGGGCTGCTTCAAGTACATGGTGCACAACGACGAGGAGGGCAAGGACTACTGCACGGGCTTCGCCTTCGAGGGCGAGTTCGTGGCCGACTTCCCCTATTGCCTCGACGGCGACGTGTCGGAGGTGAGCATCGAGGCGGACATGCCCTGCGAGGTGCGCATCATCAGCGGACGCGAGCTGCAGGCACTGTTCGACAACGACCCGAAGATGGCGAAGATGGACGTGAAGATACTCAAGAACCTGTTCAAGATGGTCTATGGACGCGACCTCGACCACTACCGCTACACCGCCCGCAGCCGCTACCGTCGGCTCATCGACCGCTGTCCGCAGGTGGTGCAGCAGCTCTCGCTGAAGGACATCGCCTCGTTCCTCAACATCACGCCCATCTACCTGAGCAAACTACGCAAGGAGATTACATTCGGAAAGACATAAAGCCAAACAGTCTTCCCATCATACTTTTGGCTCAAAAGACGCTCAACTGAGCCAAAAATTTCTTGAATTTCTAAAACTAGTTTTAGAGTTGCACCCTCGGCGACCCGTTTTCGGGCTTCGCCGAGTCGTTTTTTACGCCTTTTTTTGTTATTTTGTAGGCAAAAAACTGCAAAATCATGAGCGTATGAAACAAAAAACACATTATTCTGAGGCCCTGGCCTATCTGCGCGACTACTGTCTGCACCATGGTCGGGCTATGCACTTCTCGCATGGCGACATCTTTGAGGCCGAGGGAGCCGCTGCCCGTCTCTTTGGCTACATTGAGAGCGGCAGTTTCCATTACCTTGTCCGAAATTACGAGGGTGGCGAGAGCACCGTCGAGACCGTAGCTGCGGGCGACCTTGTGGGCTGCTATCCGTACTGTCTCGATGGCGATGCCGCTCCCGTCACCATCCGCGCCGACAAGTCCAGCACCGTCTATGTCGTCGATGGTGCAGACCTCAATGAGCACTACCGCCAGAGTCAGGTGGCTGAGCGAATGGGCTGCGACTACATGGCCTACCGCTTAGAGCAAGTCAAGTCACAAATCTACAGTCACTATTGTGAGAAAGGAGTCCGCGACGTATGAAACACACTCTTATTCTCCTCCTGCTACTGACCCTCTGCGCCTGTTCCGACCCTCAGGAGCAGCCCCGCGACAGCCTCGACCTCACCGGCGCATGGGTGCTGCGCCATGTGGAGTTCCCATCGGGCACCGAGCAGGACTATGCCCTCGGCGGCGACGGCACCTCCTGTCTCATCTACGACCAACGGCACCTTCTCTACGAGTGCAACATTGCAACTACGCCCACGGGTCTGGTCGTCCAGCCCACGGCCACGACCACCGTCACGCTCGTTGACAAGGGCGGCGGCGAATGGCTATATCTGGAAAACGGCGACCCGCATCCGCTCCGTGCGTCAGACTCCACCATCACCATCCAGCGCATGGGCATCCTCTACACCTTCTCACGCGCCGACAGCCTCTACAGCGAGTGGGGCGCCGATATCCGCGACATCTTCGACCGCGCGACCGACAGCCCCGAGACCGAAAACACGCGCTACATGCTCTCTGCCAGGGAGCGCCAGCTCACCAACTACGTCTATTGGCTCGTCGTGGCCGTCGCCCTCATCGCCATCGTCGCCACGGCCAACTACGTGGTCTATCGTCGCCGCCGCCATCAGATGCAACTCCAGCTGCAGCAGATTCGCGACGTGCAGCAGAACCGCGCGCCCTCCGTGCGCCAGGCCGCCAAGTCGGTCGAGGACACCTTCTTCGCCTCCGACGAGTACACCGCCCTCGTGCGCCGCATGGCCACCGGCCTACTCCTGAAGGATGCCGACTGGCAGCAGGTGGAGCACAGCTTGATGACCGTCTATCCCGGCTTCACCACCCAGTTGCAGAGCCTCTATCCCATGTCCGACGTGGAGTACCACACCTGTCTGCTCGTCAAGCTGCGCATCCCCACCAAGGACATTGCCGCCGTGCTGGCCCGCGAGGCCAACACCATCAGCTCCCTGCGCAAGCGACTCTACAAGAAAGTATTCGGCCGCGAGGGCGGAGCCAAGGAGTGGGATGACTTCATCCTCTCCATAGGCACCTGACACCCCATGCGAGCCTCTTGCGAGCTGCTTGCGAGGTTTGTGCGAGCCTCTTGCGAACTGCTCGCAAGTCAAATGCGAGCTAAATGCGAGCAAAAATCCATGGCCGCGCAACACAATTCACGTAATTTTGCCACCGATTTCACATCATGTATAACTAAATACGAAACATTATGAGACAAATTAAACAGACCATCATGACCCTGGCAGCACTGCTGATGTGCGCCATGCAGGTAAACGCCCAGACGGCGAGAGTCACCGACAAAGACATCATCGGCGCATGGACGCTGGAATGGCTACAGTACGACGGCGAGAAGAAAATCATGGGCGGCAAGACCACGGGCTACACCCAGTTCAAGTACTACGGCCCCGACGGCGAGTATGCCTGCGGTGAGATAGTCCTCACACGAGACGGCACGGTCGTGGTGATGCCCCACGAGTATGGCACCTACACTTTCAAGAACGGAGTCTATAGCGAGATGGGCCGCCCCGCCTCAGAATTAAAAATGACCGACAAGACTCACTTCCGCGGACGCTGGAAGAACCGTTCAGACTCTTGGGTGAAGCAGCCCAACATGCCCGAAAAGGTTGTCCGCTACATCGTAGATTACTGCAAGCTGAAGAAAACCCCCGCCGACATCCAGCAGAGCATCAAGCAGAATATCTTCAAATAAAGTTAGTAAATACAAAACGAGTAGTAAGTCCGGGCTGCACTGGAGGCCGCAGCGATGCTCCCTCCAGTTTCCAACGAAACAAAACAAACGAACTACGATATGTATAGAACACTCATCACAACCATCCTCGCCCTCGCCACGCTGACGGCCCACGCCCAGAAGACCGTTATCGAGGGCACCGTGCTCGACGCGCAGGGCAAGACCGTGGACGCTTACGTCACCGTGGCCCCGAAGGGTACGGGCAATATCCTGGGCTTCGCCGACACTGACGCGAAAGGACACTACAAGTTGGAGTTCACCACACAGGCCGACTCCGTGACCGTCACGGCCTCGGGTCTCGCCATCGGCAACCAAGTGAAAATCGTGAAAAACCAATCGCAGCGGCTCAACTTCCGCGTGAAGGAGCAGAATGTGCAACTGAAAGAAGTAACCGTCCGTGCGCAGAAGATACGGCAGAACGGCGACACGCTCAACTACCTCGTCGGAGCCTACCAGCAGCAGGGCGACCGCGTCATTGGCGACGTGCTGAAGCGCATGCCCGGCATCGAGGTGTCGCAGAGCGGCGGCATCAAGTTCAATGGCAAAAGCATCAGCAAGTTCTATGTGGAGGATATGGACTTGCTGCAAGGCCGCTACGGACTCGCCACCAACAACATCAACGCCTCGGACGTGGCCACCGTGCAGGTCTTGGAGAACCACCAGCCCGTGAAAGCATTGCAGGGAAAGACGCTGACCGACGACGTGGCGATTAACTTAAAATTGAAAGACTCCGCGAAGGGAACCGTAGCCGTAAACACCATGCTCGGCGGCGGTGTGCAGCAGGCCGGAGGCTGGCACATCGGCAGCCGACCGCTCACCGACGGACAAACTACCATCGGTCAGAATCCCCTCTGGACTGCCGAGGTCGTGGGCATGTACTTCGCCAAGCGCCGCCAGAACATGACGCTGTATAAAGGCAACAATACAGGCGACGATGTATCGGCAGAACTCACCCAACACTATTCAGGCATCAACAGCGTCGGCCTCTATCCCTTCTGCCCCACGGGCACCGTCATGCCCAGCGGCTCCGGCCTGCCGCAGAAGCGCACCTTCGACAACCACAGCCACATCCTGACCATGAACCATCTGGAAAAGGTTTTCAAAGACACAGAAATAGGCCTGAACATCGCCTACCATAACGACCGCATCCGCCGCGAGGGCAGCAGCGAGAGCGACCATTTCGTGAGCGATGATAGCCGACTGCTCACCTCCGAGACCATGACCAGCGAGACGAAGGTGAACAACCTGAACATACAAGGCCGCTATTATTGGAATGCTCCCAACGGATTCTTGACCGACGTTGTGAAGTTTGATACCGACTGGAACAGCGACCGCGTGGAGGGGTTGCTATCCTCGGAGCGTACAGGAAACATGCCTGTCAGCTATGGGAATGAGCGGGTGCGCCAGCACTTCGACCGCCCACAACTCTCCGTCTCCAACACCTTCAACACCATCCGTAACCTCGGCAAGCATTCGTTCAATCTCCACTTCTCGGCAGGTTACTCTCAGCGTCCCAACACCCTCACCGTGGGCATCGACTCCCTGCTGCAAGGCACACAGACCGCATACCAGCAGGACGTTACCTCGCGCAACATCGTGGGCGACTTCCACACCAACTATGATTTCCACTTCGGGGCGTTCACGCTGAACTATGGCGTGGTGGCCCATGCCAGTCTGCACGGCATAGAGACCGATCTCGACGGTTTCGACACGGGCAACTACTCGGTACGTAACGACCTTTGGTACAACACCTACGAACTCGTGCTCGGACAGCACTATAAGTATGAGCAAGGCCGCTGGCGGCTGTCGCTGGGCTGTCCGCTGAACCTCTACACGCAGACGCTCGACGACCGCATCCGCGACGACCGCCACAGTTACGTCCATCTGCTCGTCACGCCCAACTTCTCGGCCAGTTATGAGTGGCGCGACTGGACGGCCAACGCCAATGCCAGCTACTCGAAGACCGTGGGCGACCCGGGCGGCATCTACTCGGGCTACATCATGAACAACTACCGCTCGTTTCAACGCAGTTACGTAGAGCAACTGTCAGAGACTGACCGCATGGGAGCCAGTGCCAGCATCGGATACCGAAGCGCACTCACCGCCACCTTCTTCCGCATCAACGGCAGCTACAACCACACCCGCGACAACCAGATTTACGGCACCGTCTATCAAGGTGCCACGAGCGTGGTGCAAGCCGCCAACCAGCGCACCCAGGCAGACAGCTACAGCCTCAGTTTCGACGGCAGCAAGGGTTTCGACTGGCTCCAGTCCACGCTACGCGCTTTCGGTGGCTATGGCTACTCCACCAGCGAGCGGCTCATTGGCGGTACGGTCTATCCCTTCCACTCGCGCTCCATCAGCATAGGTGCGGGCGGCACCATCACGCCTCTGCCTTGGCTCAACTTCGTATTGAGTAGCGGCTACGCATGGAACATCAGCCAGACCAACGGCTCCAGCGACAAACTTGCCCAGACCGTTCGCTCGGCAACCCAGCGACTGAAAGTGAATGTCTATGTGACCAAGCAACTCACCCTTGCAGCCACCGTGGAGGACAACTACAACAATCTGACCGCCGAGAACCGCCACGCCTGGTTCGGCGATGCCACCGCCAAACTCAAGTTGAAGCACATCGATCTCGAGCTACAACTCAACAACCTCTTCGACCAGCGGCAGTACACCCGCGTCTCCTACAGCGGTCTCGACATCTATACCCAGACCTCGCAACTGCGTCCCCGCAATGCCGTCCTCACCGTCAGATTCAAACTATTGTAAACAAAATGAAACTACCTCGCATTATCCGCCACATCATCCGTTGGTTAAGCCAGCCCTCACTCGCCAATGACACCTGCTTCGCACCAGAAGACCTCAGCGACGAGGAAATAAAAGAAATCGTCCAAATCATCTGTCAAAAGAAGACTCAGTAAAAAATCATATACAATGAACAAGAAAATCATCATCATCGCCCTCGCCCTCGCTGCCGTGGCGGCATGGGCGCAGGAGAAACAAAGCAAGATTGGCTATGTGGCCATGTCGAACATCGACAACTACATCACCATTGATACGGTCACTGTCCGCGTATGGTATGCCCTCAATGCCCTTGACATCAAGGACGAGAGCACCTACATCGACTGGCAGATACTGGAGGTGGGCAGTCATTGCAACAAGTATTACAGTTATTTCGTGTGGGAGTCGGACTCACTGCGCACTGTTGACCGCAGGACTAACCGCTCGGGCAATTTCTCCAAGAAACTGCTGCCGCGTGGGCGCAACGGATATGGCAACTGGAACGAACTGCAATACCATGTGCTGATTGCGGAGAACGGAAAGATTAGGACATACAATCGTGAGCGTCTGCCGCAGTACGAGGGCTATTACGATGAGCCTTACCCCGGCCAGCAATGGACGCTGACGCAGGACACCGCCACCGTCAGCGGCTACCACTGTCAGAAAGCCACTTGCAGCTACCACGGGCGCGACTTCGAAGCATGGTTCACGGCGGAAGTTCCCGTGAAGTTCGGGCCGTGGAAGTTCGGCGGTCTGCCCGGTCTCATCGTCAAGGCCTATGACACCGACCACCTCTACACCTTCGAGTGTACCGGCGTAGAGCGCGTCCGCAGGCCAATGGTCAGGAGCAAATACGCCCGCCGCAAACCCATCAAGCGCGAGACCGTGCTGAAACTGGAGCGGAAAATCAACGAGAACCCCGCAAAGACACTGGGATGGAAAGATATGGATGGCAATGCTCTCTCAAAGGTCTATCCCTACGAGCCGCTGGAATTGGAATAACAAAAACGCATAGCAATATGAACAAGAAAATCATCACCATCATCATCGTCCTCGCCGCAGTGTGCAGCGGGGCAAACGCCCAGTGGAAACAGGGCGACGTGCCACCTTCTTCAAGAAGAGGAAGTATTGCACCGACTGAGATTGACAAGGCGGAAGTGACCGTGTACTACGCCTTCAATGCCGACGACATCAAAGACGAAAATACCTACATCGACCTCGGATGGTTGCAAGTGGGCAAGCAGTACACGAAGTATGCCAGCTATTTCGTGGCGCACAGCGACTCCACCTATAAGCCAAAGCTGATAAAGAACAGCAATGGGGAAAGCGCATACGCTGGTCGGAAGTTCGGAGGCAAATATCCCAGCCGCTGGTCGGAATATCAGTTCGACGAGATTTACATCAAGGACGGACAACTGACGGAGTATGCCATCATGCCGATGAATCTCGACCGCGAATGTTGCCAGTACACCGAGCCGGTGCCGAAGCAGCAGTGGACACTGAAGGACGAGCAGCAGAACATCCACGGCTACCGTTGCCAGAAGGCCACCTGCCATTGGCGAGGTCGCGACTACGAGGCGTGGTTCACATCGGAAATTCCCATCCAGCGCGGCCCGTGGAAGTTCGGCGGTCTGCCTGGTCTCATTGTGAAGATTTCGGATGCCAAGAAGGAGTACAACTTCGAGTTGGTGAGGCTGGAGCGCACGCCGCGCCCCATCATGCAGTGGAACTTCTCGCGGTTCAAGAAAGTAAAGCGTCTGGACATGCTGAAACTGCAGAAGAAGATCAACGTCAATTGGCTTACCGTCCTCTATGGCGGCAGGGTCACTTCACTGGAAGGAAACACTTTCCCCGACAAGCCTTACAGTCCGATGGAATTAGAATAAACCAACATCAATATGAAAAAGAGAATTTTCACCATCATCCTCGCCCTCGTCGCCATTTGCGGCGGGACAAGTGCCCAGCAGAATCAAGGCGAAGTGATTCCAAGTACAAAAACGCGCCGTGGACTGAAAGAAAAACAAGTAGGCACCACGATTATGTATGTGGACTATGCCATGAACGCAGACTCCATCGGTCAGGAACGTACCTACATTGACAAGCAACGTCTGGAAATAGGGCAAGACTGTGCGAAGTACAGCAGCCTGTTCCTAAAACATTTTGTCGGAAGTACACGCAGAAGTAAGGATGGACAAGCAATCATAAGAGGAGGCAAGCCCGGCAAACAGAACGCTTATTGGAACGACATACAGTTCACCGACCTCTTTTTCAAGGATGGTCAGGTCACAGAGTATGCCGACATGCCCATGCGCCATGAAGGCAATAACAGCCAGTTCACCGAGCCGTGCCCGCCCCAGCAGTGGACGCTGCACAACGAGACTAAAACCATACTGGAGCATCGCTGTCAAAAAGCCACCTGCCACTGGCGGGGGCGCGATTATGTAGCGTGGTTTGCTCCCGATATTCCCATAAAACGAGGCCCGTGGCGTTTCAATGGTTTGCCGGGACTGATTCTCAAACTTTATGACACAGGGCGTTTCTACACATTCGAGGCCGTCAGCCTGAAGAATACCAACGAGCCAATGATGCTCTATGAATTCAACTATGCCAAGTCCACGCGGCAAAGAGTGCGGAAATTGCAGCGCGTGCTTCAAGTGAACTTCTGGAAAGCAACGGCACAGTCAAATGAATTACCCGATAAACCATTTGAACAGTTAGAAAAGGAATAAGCCCATGAACAAGAGAATCATCACCATCATCTTTGCCCTCGCCGCCATTTGCGGCGGGGCAAGTGCGCAACAGAAACAGGGCCACGTCATGAGGCCGAAACCGAGAGGCGTGGGAAAGACCACCGTAGTAGGACAGGCACAACTCGAAGTGGAGTATGCACTGAACGCTAGAGACCTGCGCAATCCTGACACGTACCTCGACCTGCACATCCTGCGGGCGGGCAAGCAACTGAGCAAGCACTACAGCCGCTTCTTAGAGCGGGGCGACTCGCTCTACGATGCCTATATGAAGGCCAACCCGAATGCCGAGGGCGTGCCCAGCACCTTTTATACGATAGGTCGCGAGGGGCAGTACTGGAGCGAATACCAGTCCACAGAGATATTCACCGAGCAGGGTCAGCAGACCTTCTACGCCTGGATGCCGTGGGCCATGGAGCGCTACAACGCCTACTACACGGAGCCTGCCGCACAGCAGAAATGGACGCTGGCCAACGAGCGAAAGACCATCCTCGGCCATGAGTGCCAAAAAGCTACATGCCACTGGCGTGGCCGTGACTTCGAGGCATGGTTTGCCGCCGACATCCCCGTGCGCCTCGGCCCGTGGTCGTTTGGTGGTCTGCCTGGACTGATACTGAAGCTCAACGACACGCAGCGCCTCTACACCTGGGAGGCCGTCAGCCTACGTTCCGGCACGTTCCCCATCACCAAGCGTAAATACGACGGCTTCCACCATGACAGCCGCGCCCACGTCTATAAGCTACAGGTAGCCGCCAACCGCGACCATCTGAAAGCCGGCGGCGCCGTCGATCGCCGCACAGGCCAGCTGAAATCCAATCCGCATCCGTATGAACCATTAGAGAAGGAGTAAACCATCATGAACAAAAGTATCATCACCATCATCATCGCCCTCGCCGCCATTTGCAGCGGGGCAAGTGCACAACCCAAGAACGCCTATTGTCCCTCACCGTTCAATCGAGGCGCAGGTAAGATGGCCGTCGTTGACACGACGCGCATCCGGGTTTGGTATGCCTTCAACGCCGATGACGTGAAGGACGAGAACACGTACATCGACCATCAGCGTCTGGACATCGGAAAGCGCGTGACGAAGTACTACAGCGAATTTCTCTTCCGTTCCGACTCGCTGATTGTCGAGTGGAAGAAAGCCCATCCCGGAGCAGAGGCCGTCCCTGGCTTCCTCGGTAACGGAGGAAAAAAACAGGACAAGTGGAGCGAGTACGAATACTCTGACCTCTTCATTTCAAATGGAGAACTGACGGAGTATGCCACTATGCCGCTATCGTTGGTAAAATACAATTCCTACTACACTGAGCCGTACCCCTTGCAGCAGTGGACTATGGGCACAGAGACACAGGACATTCTCGGCCATCGCTGCCAGAAAGCCACCTGCCACTGGCGGGGCCGTGACTTCGTGGCGTGGTTTGCCCCCGACATCCCCGTAAAGGCAGGCCCGTGGAAGTTCGGCGGTCTGCCCGGTCTTATTCTGAAGTTGCAGGACACAGCGGGTGTCTATCGTTTCGAGGCTGTTCAAATCTCATCGAAGCCATACCCCATCTTCAAATACGACTTTAAAACCTACAGCGCCTCCACTCGCGAAAAGGTGTGGAAGATGCAAAGAACCTTCAATGAGAACTGGTTCAAGGCTGCCGATTTCCACAAGGCCACAATGGATGCCTCTGGAAAAATTGTGCAGGGCGAGGCAATGTCAAAATATACGCCTTACGACCCCTTGGAATTAGAATAACCCCACACGCCAGTTTCTATGATTGGTGCCTCCCCGTTTGCTTAGTAGCTACGGGCGGCGGGGAGGTCTTTTCTTGGGAACGGCGATAACCCTCGGGGCGACTTAAATGCGCTGGAGCCGCACACGAGGGACAACGATAAGTCAGCGCAACAATTTCTAACGCCAAAACAATCATAGAACTATGGCACAGAAAACACTAACGACTTCGTATCTATCGAAGTTAGCGAACGCCAATCACGACGGCGTGACGCAACAGATTGACGACAGGCTGCAAGTCTTCGAGACTGAGAACACCATGCTCATCCAGACGGCCTCACCCCACCGATAAGTAGCGCCTCTACGCCCTCAGAGGCACCCACCTACAGGCTCCGAAGCCCCCTCAACGCGCTCCGTGAACGCTCTGTAATGGTTACAAGACCCCCTCAACGCGCTTCGCGGACATTCTGCAAGAATACAACTACCTCAAAATATAGAAAGTATGGATAAAAGACAACTCATCACAATCATCCTCGCCCTTGTCGCTATGACAACATGGGCGCAGACTCAGAGAGAAATAGAACTATCGGGCAACGTGGAAGACGGATTCCTGAAGATTCCGCTGAGCCACGCCAAAGTATCCATCTGCAAGGCAGACAGCAGTGTGCTGGTAGATTCAGCGGCGATGTTCACGGCCTACAACCGCGACCTGAAACCGCTGTTTGCCAAATACACGGCGAAGGTGACGACGGACGCGAAGGAACTGCTGGTACATGCGCGGCTGAAGGGCTACGACGACGTGTGGCAGCGGGTGAGCATTGGCAAGCAGACGAAGGTGGAAGTGCCGACGCTGGAAATGCGCAAGATGCGGGAGGTGGACTTGGGTGAGGTGGTTGTGAAAGCCACCCGTGTAAAAATGTTCTACCGCGGCGACACCATCGTCTATGATGCCACGGCGTTCAAACTGCCGCAGGGTTCGATGCTCGACGACCTGATACGCCAAATGCCGGGCGTGACGCTGAACGAGGCGGGGCAGATATTCGTCAACGGGCGCATGGTGGACGAACTGATGCTCGGTTCGCGCTCGTTCATGAAGGGCAACAAGAAGGTGCTGATGGAGAACCTGCCGTACTACACGGTGAAGGACATCAAGGTGTATGACCGCCAGAGCGACAAGAGCATGGCGCTGGGCTACGACGTGGACCCGAAGAAATTTGTAATGGACGTGAACCTGAAAGAAGAATATCAGCGGGGCTATATTGCCAACGTGGAGGGAGCCGTGGGCACTGAAGACAGGTGGCTCGGACGTGCCTTCCTGCTTGGCTTCACCGACCGTCTGCGCCTGACGCTTTTTGGCAACGTGAACAATGTGAACGAGAGCCGCCACATCGGGCAGTCGGGCCACTGGACGCCCGCCTCGATGCCGCAGTCGATGGTGACGACCCGCAGCGCAGCCACCGAGATTGACTACCACACGAAGGGCGACAAGGTGAAGGAAACGTTCAGCGCCGACTATACCTCGACCACCGACGAACAGGAGATGCGCCAGCGCTACGAGCAGTTCCTCACGGGCAGTACGCCGCTATCGCTGTCGGCCATGCGGAACCGCACGGGCAATCGTCAGGTGAAGCTGCACAACACGCTGAGCATATCGAAACCGCTATACCTGGGTACGGAACTTGAATTCAACTACGCCACACGCGACGGCTCGTTCAACTCGTCGTTCGACCAGTGGAACGACACGCTGACCGCCTCGAAACGCGCAGTAGGCATGAGCGAGGGCAAGGTCTGGAACGTGAAGGCCGACATAGGCGGTGCCGTCAACGTGGGCAAGAACAAGCAGCACGTGGACTACCACTTTACGTTTGCCCATAACTACGACGAAAGCCAGCAAGCGAGCCGCTATCTGACGGAACAATTCACTTCGGATTCGAGGCAATTGACGCACAACACCAGTGACATCTACAACCGCCAGACGATAGGCTTCGTCAACCTCGGCTACGGGATGCCGCTCGGAAAGGACATCAGAATGAGCTTTATAGACCAGGCCCAGATAGTGAACAGACGGACGCACGACTACCTCTACCACCCCGACACACTGCTGCTGCCGTCGGAGATAGACATGCTGACGGCCATCACCGACCCCTCGAACTCCTACGACAGCCATAGTCACATGTTTGAGAATTCTGCCCGCGTGTCGTTGTATCAGACTGCCAAGTGCAAGCCCTATCCCGACCTGCCGATGTCGATGGAGTATCAGCGGTGGAACATTGCCCTGAGCCTGCCCGTGCGTCACGAACGGCTGGACTACGAGCGCGGCGCGATAGACACGGTGGCCACGCAAAACAGCGTATTCCTGAACACCTCGGCCTCGTACCGACTGGTGAGCAAGGACGGCAAACACGACCTCCGCCTCAGCGCAAGCCACAACCGCAGCAGCGCACAGCTGATGAGCCGCATCGGATGGCGCGATGACAGCCAGCCGCTCATCGTCCGCGAGGGCAATCCCGGCCTGAAGGGCAACGTGACCACGAATGCCAACATCGACTACTTCGACAAGAACGCCCACGGCCATCAGCAGTCGATGCACGTCGGTACCTCGCTTGCCTACTATCATCGCAGCGCGGCTCAGGTCGTAAGCTACGACCCCGCAAGCGGTGTCTATACCTATAAGCCCATGAACGTGAAGGGAGCCTACCGTCTTAATGCGAAGTTCGACATCAGCCGCGCCATCGACAAAAACCGCTACTGGACATGGCAGACCAACGCCGATGCGGGCTATCACCACTCCATAGACCACGCCATGCTCACGGGCATGACGGCGAGCGAGGAGAACGTGGTCAACACCCTGACGCTGCACGACGGCGCCTACATACAATATAATAAAGGTATGCTGAACATCCGCGCCACGGGCGACATCCGCTGGCGGCACTCGGAGGGCAAAATGCAGGACTTCGAGACGCTCAACGCCACCGACTTCCAGTACGGCCTCTCCGCCCGCTACACCCTGCCGCGCATCAACACCACGCTTTCAGCCGACGGCAACATGTACTCCCGTCGCGGCTATGGCAGCAGCGAACTGAACACCGACGACTTCGTGCTGAACGCCTCCGTCAGCCAGCCGTTCCTAAAAGGCAAACTCATCGCCCGCATCGAAGCCTTCGACCTGCTGCACCAACTCAGCAATACGCAGTACTCCGTGAACGCCCAAGGCCGCACCGAAACGTGGTACCGCTCCCTCCCGCACTACGTCATGGCGCATCTGGTGTATCACTGGAACAAGAACCCCAAAAAGAAATGAATATGGATATGGAATTACAATTTGCATTGGAATCGTTTCAGCGCTGGTTCAGCGGCGAAAGGCTGACCAGCAACGAAAGCACCGTCATTGTGTTGAGTATCATCCTGTGCGTGCTGAGCATCATCACCATCGCTCTGCTGGTGTACCTCAGCAGAGTCACCCTCTTCTGGACCCGCATCGGCTGGTTCTTTGAGGACGTGTGGCACTGGTTCAAGCGCTACACAATGCCTGTTCCAGGCACAAGCTTATGCGATGATGACCTCACCGACGAGGACATCCACGAAATCATGAACCTCATCCACAAAGGCAATCCCCCGAAGTACGAAATCAAGAAGACCGAGGACGGCAGGAACTACATGGAGATAGAGAATCAAAAGAAATAGTTACTATGCGCAAAATCACCATCCTCATTATCGCCCTCGCTACTGTATGCGGTGGAGCAAGTGCGCAGCAGAAGCAGGGACACGCCCGAATCCCTATCAGCCGCGATACGGGGAAGGGCACGGTGGTTGACCAGACGAAAGTGCGCGTGTGGTACGCCCTGAATGCCGACAAGGTGGACGACATGAATACATACATAGACTGCCAGCGCCTCGACATCGGCGACAGCATCACAAAGTGTTATAGTTGGTTCGTCTTCAACTCCGATTCCCTGCGGGCAGACTGGAGCAAGAAGCATCGTGGTGCCAAGAGTGCCCCGATGTGGCTTGGCCCCGGCGGAAAGAAACAGGATAATTGGTGCCAATATGAATGGTCAGACTTCTACGTCAGCGGTGGCCAACTGACCGAATACGCCTGTATGCCCAGCAAGTTAGGGCAATACAACAGCTACTACACAGAGCCGTGGCCGCAGATGACATGGACACTCGGCACGGAACATCAGACCATCATCGGCTACGATTGCCAGAAGGCCACGTGCCACTGGCGGGGCCGCGACTATGTTGCATGGTTCACTGCGGCCATTCCCGTAAAGGCGGGGCCGTGGAAGTTCGGCGGTCTGCCTGGCCTGATTCTGAAAGTCTATGACACGGAGCGACTTTACACATTCGAGGCAGTAGGACTGGAGAAAGGCTGTTATGCGATAGAGAAATATGAGTATAAAGGCTATAAGAAACGTAAACGTGCCGAGGTACAGAAATACCAGCACACGTTCACCGAGAACTGGCCTAAGGCCGTCGGCTGGAGAAGTGGAACCGTCGATGCCGGTGGCCATGTCGTCTTGGGCGAGTCCGTGTCTATACACACGCCCTACGAGCCGTTGGAGAAGGAGTAAAACATGATTATAACAACTTAAATAATTAGCAACATGAAAAAGATTTTAGTAACCATGATGGCCTTCGCGCTGACGATAGCAGCGCAGGCCGAGAGAATCGACTCAACACAGTTTGTAGCCTTCTACAACTACACCATCCAGACGCAGGACGACGAGGGACAGAACGTCACGGACTCGATACGGCTGGCGTTGCTGGTGGGCACCCGTGCCACGTATTGCTATACCGTCTTGTCCTACAACAAGGACGGACGAGCAAGTCAAGAGAAGATGAATCAATTTATGATGCACCACCAGAACGTGCTGACCGATGTGGAAAAGTCGGAGGTCGTGGCCGTGGAGCCCATCTACCCCTATCGCTACGAGACCCATGAGCCAATGGCAAAGATTGACTGGACGCTGACGGAGGACACGCTGACCATCAGCGGACTGCTCTGCCATCGCGCAACGGGCAAACTCTACGGCAAGCAGTGGACGGCGTGGTACACCGAGGAAATGCCCTCGTCGGCTGGCCCGTGGAAACTGCGCGGACTGCCGGGGCTGATTGTGAAGGCCGAAGACAGCGAGGGCATCCATTGTTTCGAGTTGTACGGAACGAAGAACGAAGTCATTGACATCAATATGATTGGTAATCCTGAGTACCAGAAACTGAGCCGTAAGAAGTTGATGGATTTTAAGAAGCGTATTTTGAGCAGTCCACGCTATGTCAAAGAACCAACCTACTATGTACAGGACAATGCTGACGACGTAGGAGAGATTGACCTTAATGGTACTATCTATTATGTTGGTATGAACTCACACATGATGATTCTAAAGAAGAGCCATGTGTATCAACCGTTGGAACTGGAGTAAAAAATGAAAAAGATTTTAGTAACCATGATGGCCCTCGCGCTGACGATAGGAGCGCAGGCGCAGCAGGATGATGGCTTAGATGCCATGTTGGCAGCGATGGTTGCAGCCAAAATCCATCAAGACAGTATCGACACGTCGAGCCTCGTGGCGGTGTACGACTACGAATGTCAGACGCAGGACGCGGACGGCAAGGCGGTGACGGACAAGATGAAGGTGTGCCTACAGGTGGGACAGCACTGCACGCGCAGCTATCCCTATCGGAAGTACCGCAAGGAAAGGGAATGGGCAGAAGGCGAAGAGCGGGCTGGCACCGACTTCCTGCGATTGAAAAAGAGGGAATACATGGAGGGCTATGACTTCGGGAGTGATGAAGAACTTCCAATGTTTAGAGCGGAGTCGTTCTGCTTTATGCCCCAAGTGTGGACGGACTACCCCGAGGGGAAGGTGACGGTGCGCGATGCCATCCCTCCCACCATCTACGAGACACAGGAGGAACGGAAGCCCATCAACTGGGAACTGAGTGACGACACGCTGACGGTTGCAGGATTCCTGTGCAAGTTGGCTACCTGCCAGCTGCACGGAAGAAAGTGGACGGCGCTCTACAGCGAGGACATCCCCACGTCGGCGGGGCCGTGGAAACTCTGCGGATTGCCGGGGCTGGTGCTAAAAGCCGAGACAGAAAGGCTACGGGTAGGCGAGCAAGAAGGCTCGGGAATTGACGGCATCCACCGCTTCACCCTTACCAGCCTTGAGCGCATCGCTGCCCCCATCTACTACGAGACCAACGCCATCACCTCGAAGACGACAGAGGAGAAACTGATCAAGAACCGTATCAAGACGTTCGGCAACAGGCTTTATCCCAATAATCCGACATACTACGTTACCGACAACCTAAGCCGCATTGCGGATATTGTCAGTGACACAGAGGGAATGATGGTTAATGGCATCTATGTGAACAATAAGGCGCATGTGTATCAACCGTTGGAACTGGAGTAGAACAATATGAAACGACTCCTATACATTATATTATATATAGCGCTGGCGGCAACGGCGTCGGCGCAGGAAGCGATCGACACGGCGCAGTTCGTGGCGGTGTACGACTACGAGTGCAGGACGCAGGACGCGGAGGGGACACCCGTCACGGACAGGATGCAGGTTGTGGTGCAGGTGGGACGGACGGTGACGAAGTCGATGCCGTTATCCGCTTATCAACGGACTGACGAGATTACTTCTGCGGACGCTGCAATGGAATTTCAGGAGGCGATGCTACACATGCCGACGGTGTGGACGGGCTACCCGGAAGGACAGACCACTGTACGCGAGTTCATTTTCCCGCACGACTATGAGGGCTACGAGCCGACACCCGACATCGCGTGGACGCTGACGGATAACACCTTGAACATCGGCGGCTACTATTGCAAGACGGCCACTTGCAAGTTCCGGGGTGTGGCGTGGACGGTGTGCTATACCGAGGAGATTCCATCATCAGCAGGGCCGTGGCGGCTGCGCGGTCTGCCGGGACTGATAATTAAGGCTGAAAGCGAGGCGCACACGTTCTGCCTCACGGAACTGAGAAAAGAGGCATCATCCATCACCGCCCCGGAGCATCGCCCCGACGTGCAGCGGATGAAGTACGCCAAACTGCTAAAGCACCGCAACGAGATATACGGCAACCGTCAGTATGCCAAGAATCCCACCTACTATGTGCCCGACCTCGGCGGAAGTATCAACAATATGGATGTGCTCAACCACGATGACCAGCAGCTCGTCTTTGCCAATGGCCGTCCCCTGCTGACGGAGGCACATGTGTATCAACCCCTGGAATTGAAATAAAATATGAAACGAAACATCATCACCATCATTCTCACCTTTGTCGCCATTTCCGCAATGGGGCAGGGTTCAGGCGTGGTGCTGCAAGGCGGCGTGCAGGACGGCTTCCTGGAGCGCGGCCTCTTCGGCTGCAAGGTCACGCTGATGCGCGATGACAGCACGATGGTGGAGTGCTATCCGCAAGTCCATGAGATTGGAAACGATTCCATTCACGTATCCACCATATATTACATCGGCATGTCTGGAAAGCCCGGCAACTACCTGGTGCGGGTGCAGAAGGATGGCTATGAGGACGGCTGGGCGAAGGTGAACATCCCCGAAGGATACAAGGACAATACGCTCAAGGTGCCGATGATTAACATGCGTAAGTCTATTATTAAGACCATCGGTTTGGACGAGGTGGTGGTGAAGGCCACGCGCATCAAGGTGAAGATGCGCGGTGACACGCTGGTCTATGACGCCACGGCTTTCCAACTGCCCGAAGGTTCGATGCTGCAGCACTTGATAGAGCAACTGCCCGGCGCACGAATGACGGATGCGGGCGAGATATTCATCAACGGCAGGAAGATAGACGAACTGACACTCAACTCCAGGTCGCTCTTTAGGGGCAACAAAAAGGTGCTGATGGAAAACCTGCCGTACTTCACGGTGAAAGAACTGAAAGTGTATGAAAGGCAGTCGTTGCAAGCAGCCATAAGGGGCATCAAGGACGAGCATCCCGAGTATGTGATGGACGTGAACCTGAAAGACGAATATGCACTGACCTCGATAGCCAACGTGGAGGCGGCTAGCGGCACACACGACAGATATCAGACAAGGGCGTTCGGGCTGATGCTGACCAAGACATTGACGATGGGAGCCTTCGGCAACCTGAACAACATCAACGACATCACCCGCGCCATCGCGCAAGGATGGCACGAAGGACAGGGCCTTGTCTTGGGCAACCAGAACAAGCCTTCGACACGCAAGGCGGCGGGCGCGAGCTTCGACTACCAATCCACGAAGAAATGGTCTGGCTTCCCGGTCCTGCATGAAATCTTGGAAATCTCATTCGACCACTTCAACGACCTCGACGAATCGGGCTCCTATCAAGAGCGCTTCCTGCCCACCGGGACGGCATTCGCACAAAGCACACACACTGCAAGGAACAAAATCACTGCGTTCCAAGTGCGCAATGAGTTCCGTTGGGCGCCGTGGATTCCCGACAGCAGGATATATCTTTTTTATAAAGAGACAGACAACAGCACGCTGGGCAACCTGCGGCAATGGGACGACGAGCAGACTACGGCCACCCAGAAGACAGAAGGCCTCGGCAAGACGAAACAATATGGACTGGGTTGGGCAAATGCCAGGTTTACCATCTCCAAGGCCGTCAGTGGCATCATAGACGGGGGGTGGTCACGTATCGAACGCGAGGGATTCAGTCGCCAGCACTCCACGTCTGTGACAACGGAGACCGATCATTTCCGCCATGAGTTCCAAGACGCCTACACCATGGATTACAAGTTCGAGCCTTCGGTAAAATACGACTGTATGTTGTGGAAGAACCTAAAATTATACCTTACGGAACGGTACATGGTGAGCGGAACCAACAGCAGCGACCCACTTTACACGCTGCACAATCTCCCAGGATGGGGACTCCGAGACAGTACCGCCATTGACCTGCTGCCATCAAACCGTGAAATGCTGCGTTCCGTGTACGATGCAGAGAACAGCACCTACAGCCGACTGAGGAAGCAGGAGAACGAGTTCACCGTGACCCTGAATTTGAACAGGACCGGGCACTTCCCGTTGGATGTGTCGCTGAGCCTGCCCTTCCATGTGCAACACGAGCGGCTCGATTACCAACGCGGCAGAATCGACACCCTCGCCCATCACAACATGTTCGTGCTGAATCCCTCGATTAACCTGAGACACAACGCATGGACGCTGAGCATGGGCATGACGTCTTCATCGCCAGGGCTGATGAACCTGATGCCCTACCGTGATGCCCGAAACGCACTCCGAATCACCGAGGGCAACCCTTCGCTGAAGGACAACCGCCGCATCAACGCAAGCATGATGTGGCAAGCCAGGCTGAAAACCAGACAAACGGGTGTCACCGCCGCCAGACTCACGTCAAGCTACACCTATCACATCCGATCAGTGGCCCAGGGATTCACCTACAACGAACAAACCGGTGCCTACACATACCGACCGGAGAACGTGGAGGGCAACTGGTCGTGGAACACCTCTTACAACACCACGCTCTCGCTCAAGAAAAACCAGCTATGGTGGGTGGAGAGCGGCACGGGCTGCAATGTGTGGCATTCGGTGGACTATGCCTCGGTCGCCGACATGACCGACGCCCTGCTCAACAAGGTGGAGACCGTGAATCTCCACGAGGAGTTGAAAATGAGTTACAAGGCGAAGAACACGAAGGTGGGCATGAGCGGCAACCTGCAGTGGCGTCGTACTTGGGGGCACCGCACCTCGTTCAGCAACATCAGCGCCTTCGACTTCCGCTATGGGCTGAACGCCATGCAGGCCATCCCGGCATGGAACACCACATTCAACATGGATGCCATGATGCTGAGCCGGCGTGGATATGCCAGTGACGTGATGAACAAGGACGAGTTCGTCGTCAACGCCTCGGTCACCCAGACCATACTGCACGGCAAGGTCAAACTTACGCTTGAAGGCCACGACATATTCAACCAACTATCAAACACCACCTATGAAGTGAACGCCCAAGGGCGGACGGAGACATGGTATCGCATCATCCCCAACTACGTCATGCTCCGCGTGGCATGGCAGTTTAATAGGAGTCCAAAGAAATAAATAACCCCATAAAAACATTTATCAACATGCAAAAGATTTTAGTAATGATGATGACCTTCGCGCTGACGGTAGCAGCGCAGGCTCAGAACGATAGCATAGACCAGGCACAGTTTGTGGTGGCCTATGACTTAGTAACCAACACGACTGACAGGACAGGCAACGCCGTGACGGACTCGGTGCGGCTGGCCGTGGTAGTGGGCAGTCACACGGTAATGTGCAAGGAGTTCAACCGCGCTATGATGGAGAACTTCGGCGAAGGCTCGAACAAGGACTATCAGTTTGGCGAGTGGGTGGCAAGGAAGTATAACCTGTTCGTCCTCTACGCGGGTTATCCCGAAGGCGAGGTGAGCGTGTTCGACAAGATTACGCCCAACCGATACTTCTACACGGAGCCGCTGCCCGACTTCCAATGGGAACTGACTGACGACACGCTGACCGTGGGCGGCTACCTGTGCCAGAAAGCCGTCGGCAAATATGGCGGCAGGACGTGGACGGCATGGTACTCGGAGGAAGTGTCGGCACCCTACGGCCCGTGGAAGCTGCGCGGACTGCCAGGCATGATTCTGAAGGCTGAAGACAAGGACGGCATTTTCCGTTTCGACTTCGCAGGGCTGATGCAGCGGACGGCCAAGATGGGCTATATGGGCAAGAACGGCTACACGACGATGGAGCGTAACAAGTTCATTTCCCGCCGCAACAAGACCTTCTGCTCGAAGCAGTACGTGCAGAACCCACGCTACTACATCCCCGACGGCACCTACGACCACCTGAACATCATCGAGATGTGGGCTGGCGGGCCGGAGCCTCCTGCCGAAGATAAAATCTCGGTCGTTGCCACCGACATGATTATCCCCAAGAAAGTGAATAAGTACCAGCCGCTGGAATTGAAGTAACCCCATAAAACATTTATCAACATGAAGAAGATTTTAGTGACTATGATGGTCTTCGCGCTGACGATAGCAGCGCAGGCCGAGAGAATCGACTCAACACAGTTTGTAGCATTCTACAATTACACCATTCAGACGCAGGACGACGAGGGGCAGAACGTCACGGACTCGATACGGCTGGCTCTGCTGGTGGGCACACGTGCCACGTACTGCACCACCGTATTGGCTTACAACCGTGACGGCCGCGCAAGTTCTGAAATGATGAATGCTTTTATCATGCATCATCAGAACGTGCTGACCGATGTGGAAAAGTCGGAGGTCACTGCTCTCGAACCAATATATCCTTACCGTTACCTGTCTAAAGAACCGTTGGCAAAAGTGGACTGGACGCTGGACGACGACACGCTGGCCATCGGCGGACTACTCTGCCATCGGGCCACGGGCAAGCTTTACGGCAAGCTGTGGACGGTATGGTACACGGAGGAAATGCCCTCGTCGGCTGGCCCGTGGAAACTGCGCGGATTGCCGGGGCTGATTGTGAAGGCTGAGGACAGCGAGGGCATCCATTGCTTCACCCTCTATGAGACAAAGAACGTGGTGAAGGGCATTGGGACTATAGACAATCCCGAATATCAACGGTTAAGCCGCAAGAAGCTGATGGAGTTCAAGAAAAAGACGCTGGGCAATCCACGCTATGCGAAAGAACCAACCTACTATGTAGCGGAAGAACCGGACGATTTTGGCGAGATGAGAGTCAATGGTGTTGTCTACTATTCTGCCAACCATATGCTTATTCCTCAGAAAAGCCACGTATATCAACCATTAGAATTAGAGTAAGACAGCGATGAAACGCCTCCTATACATTTTATTATATATGATGCTGGTAGCGTCGGCCTCGGCACAGGTGAAGGTGATGGGGCGGGTGATTGACCTGCAGCAGAAGCCCGTGAGTGACGTGATTGTGAAACTGGTAAGCGGCAGCAAGACGCTGGCGTTCACCAGCTCGAATGCGAAGGGCGAGTATAGTCTGGAATTGAAGAATGCGCCCAGCGGGGAGGTGTCGCTACAGTTCACCCACATCAGCTATGAGAAGGAGTCGGAAAGGCTATCACTGAAGGAGCGTGTGACGAAGCTGGACATGATTCTCACTCCGAAGAGCATCAACCTGAAGGAGGTGACGGTGAAGCCCGACCCGCTGCGGCAGAAGGGCGACACGCTGAGCCATAATCTGGCATCGTTTCTGGGTAAGGGCGACGTGACTTTAGAGGACGGACTGAAACGGCTGCCGGGCGTGGACGTGACGCAGAGCGGTGCCATCAGCTACATGGGCAAGCCCATCTCGCAGTTCAACATCGAGGGCATGGACCTGCTGGGCGGCAAGTACAACCTGGCGACGAGGAACATCCCGGCGGACTATGTGACGAATGTCGAGATAGTGCGCAACCACCACAGCCGACGGGTGGAGAAGGACGTGCCGAGCAACGAGGTGTCGATGAACATCAAGCTGTCGAACAAGGCGAAGTTTAAGCCGTTCGGGCAGGAGGAGGCGGGAGCAGGCTATATGGATGACGGAAAGGATAAGGTGCAAGCGCTGCTCGGTCTGACGGGCATGATGTTCACCAACAAGTTTCAGACCATCTGCTCGGTGAAGGGCGGCAACTACAAAGGCTTTGCACGGGCCGACATGTACGACCACTTCGGCGGCTCGGATGTGAGCACCCGCGCCACGAGCCTGTTCGGTGGCTTTGACGGCGGTGCGCCTCCGCAGGGCGAATACCTCTACCAGCGCAACGGCATGGCGACGCTGAACGGCATCCTGCGCACGGACTCGTTCACGACCATGAAGGTGAATGCCGACTACAGTTACCACCGCGCCACGCACGACATCAGCCAGAGCACGACGTACCTTGCCGATGGCGGCAACTATGTGAC
>Ga0256404_1002429_pt1 | contig 41224 bp, 59 predicted proteins | sample RumenRJG_01DNA_FD_185990 | JGI IMG/M metagenome (GOLD analysis project Ga0256404, IMG submission 185990) | Bovine rumen microbial communities from Lethbridge, Alberta, Canada - RJG_01 | ecosystem: Host-associated > Mammals > Digestive system > Stomach > Rumen | place: Canada: Alberta | collected... | reverse complement strand
GTATTGGAATGGAACGGCTTGGGATATCGATCCTAGGGAGTATGATGTAGACCACGAGCCGATTACACTTTATACTCCGAAACTAGGAAAAGATGCTGCGATTATCGATTGGGCCATTGCTCGCCAGAGGAACAATCAAAAGATCGATGAGACATTTATTAAGTTCCTTCCTTGGATGTGTCCTAAACTGACCAGCTCTCAAAAAGATTCAAGGCTGCTTGATCAACAGATTCAGAAAGCATACAACGAGTATAAGTCTTGGGATCTGGATATGTTTAACTTTATGGATGATGTAATCACAAACATTACAATCAATCCATCAGAAAAGCTTAGGCAGAAGTGCCCTTACTGCGATCAGGAGGTAACCAGCGCAGTCCAGTTCCCCAGCGGTGTCAAGGTTCTATTCGAAGTACAATCTAAGGCAAAAAAATTCGGAAGTCGCTAACGTTGATATTCCGGTGCATGCCACTTTCGAGGGTGTGATATATGGGTTGTTTAAGATCGATGTATCTAACCTTATTAAGACGAAAGCAGGACTTGCAAAAAACTTTAGGATTCAACCAAGTGAAGTCGATGCGATGCCTTACTGGGAGTATGAGATGTTCCTGACTTATCTCAATGAACAGGTTGAGGAAGAGAATCAGGAGCAGCAAGAACAAATGGAAAAGTACCACGTTCAAGAACATATGGAGAATATGCGTCCGGGAAAAATGGAAAAGACTATGAGTTCTATGACGCCGAAAATGCCGAATTTCTCAAATATGAATATGGGAAACATGAAATTCTAAAAGAAAAGACCTCTACAACAGTGGGGGTCTTTTTAATTTTTCTATAAAATTTTATATATTTCTGTATAAACATTAAATGATAAAATATATGATGACAAGAGAAGAATGGCTTATTCACGCAGTAGAAGAGCTAGACAAACAGGTATTTCATGGAGATTTAAATTTGGAAGGAAGACAGTACCAGGTCGGTGCCGGAAGGTGCCAGGGGACTAAGGGTAGCGAAACTGTTCAGCCTTACGATGGTGAGGATGTAACTCTCGAGGACTTTTTCCCAACCACAATGGCTGTTTCTTGGACTATTAAAGATCCTATTGAATTACTTGGTAATCTTGCACTGGCTTGTGTGCATGGATTTTTTGATGAGAAACTTTGTAACTCAAAGAGATTCAAAGGATTAGCTAAGAAATATGGATTTGACAAACCGTTTAACGTATATAATGGTACCGCAGATCTCGAAGCATCACTTCAGATAACACTTGCCGAACTGGAAAAGAAATATGGTAAGTATCCTGGCAAGGCAGTTTCTTTTAAGAAGGATGACAAGAACGGCACTAGAAAAAAATCGACCCTGAAGATATTTTGTCCTAGTTGTGGATTTGAGATGAGTGTGAAACGCAGGATGTTGGAGAAACATAACAATGGACTTCCTATCTGTCCTTGTGGAACAAAAATGGGTCTTGATCTATCTGATGAAGAAGTTGAACAGACAACGAGCGACTTCCCAGCGTAGTCAAAACCGAACACCAAAAATCAAAGTTTCAAAGACCGACCGAGAAATGTTTCCGGTTCGGTCTCTTGTGGTAGATCCATATTGGAACGATTTATATATGATAAATGATAAACCTAAAAAGAAACCAAACTACTTCAGATGAAAACATTAATTATAGTTATAGCAATCGTCGTGATATTTTGTCTGGTTATGACAGCGATCACTGATGATGATTCTTATGACTGGGAAGTAAGAAAACGAACTGTAAATGGTCAAGATCAATACAACGTGTTTTATAAAAATGACCTAGTAGAGACATTTGACACATTAGAAGAAGCTAAAGAATTCATTGACGAAGAAGAGTCTGAAGATGAGATTGTATATAAAAAATGAGAAAAATAGTTTTATTTACAGACACCCATTTCGGTTGTAAGAATAATAGTATTACTTGGTTCAACAGCCAGAAGAAATTTATAGAGACCGAGTTTATACCATACATAGAAAAAACAAAGCCCGATGAGGTCATTCATCTTGGTGATGTGTTCGACATCCGTTCTACAGTAAGCGTGTTCATAGGTGAGCAGGTTCGAGACCTTTTTAAGAGAATTGCTGCTTTGACGCCCAGGTTTGTCATCATTGGAGGCAATCATGATTATTATTCTCCGAATTCAGATAAGTACAATTCTGTGACTATGATCCTTAGAGACATAGAAAACCTCCACGTGTATTCCTCTGGAGTAACTCTTTATAATCATTGTTTATATCTTCCTTGGTACGAATGGCTTGCAGTTTTGAATAATACCTGTCCTCAAGAGCAGAAAGTACAACTACAAACCTGGATAGATAATGGCCTTGTGAAAAACATATTTACTCATGCGGATATTTGGAGAGAAGACATCCCTATGTTTCGTTCGGCGAATATCTTTTCCGGGCATATACATACTCCGAGATGTGAACCAGCCAAACGTCTATATAATATAGGTAGTTGTTTTCCTCTTACTTTTGCAGATTCGAATCAAGATAGGTGTTTTTATGAATTGATTTTAGACGATTCTGGAAACATCACAAAATTCACTCCGATAGTTAACAAATGTTCTATTAGATTTTGGAGATTTTACGGAAGCGAGATATTTGATAAGTTTGATTCTATATCCCCGGCAGACGATGACTATATTGAACTATATGTATCTAAACAAGATTTGATCAGTTCAGAATTTATTAAAAGAATAGATAAGTTAAACAATTCATATAAGAATCTCTGGTGTATACCTATCATGACTGATATTCAAATCGATGAGTCAACAAATGTAGATAATATCGTATCCTTAGATATGAAATCTATGATACGTAATTATATCCCCGAAGAGTTGATGAATAAGTTTCAAATGGTAGTAAATAAACACGACGAAAGCGACTAAAGATTTTTAGAAATTTGTTATTTTTAATAAAATTCAAAATAATAATATAATGAAGTTAATTTACACAGGTGCACAAGGTACAGGAAAGAGTACAATGTTAAGATTGACTCCAATCGATAATAAGATAACCGAGGTGGTTCGTCAGATGGCGAAGCAGGGGGTGAAGATAAATAGAGATGGGGATGAAGAGAGTCAAAAATCAATTTTTAATGCTTATATGGGTTTGCTCAATCAGGATGGTGAGTGGGTGAGCGATCGAGGATTGACTGATGTCTTGGCTTACACGATGTACCTTTATGCTAACAATCCTGGGTTAGATCTCGGCGATATAATGACTGAACAGCTGAGGGAACTAAGAAACTATAATCGAGAACACCAGGATGTAATATATGTGTATTTTCCTATTGAGTTTCCTGTTGTCGGGGACGGAGTGAGAGACACAGATGAAGTGTACAGATCTACAATAGATCGATATATAAAAGATTTGCTTATTATGTCTAATGCACACTTTATCACGATTACTGGAGACGTAAAAAACAGAGAAAAAACAATCAGAAATTTGCTCGGAAGATAATTTTTAATAGATTTATATATCTCCGAACAGATCTCTTAAAATAAGTATGAATAATTAATAAATAACTAACAATTATATATGGGTTTATTCTCGGATGATATAAAAGACTTACCTGAAAATGACGGGGAGGTTCAAGACGATTTTAAAAACATGTCTTATGGGTGTTTTCTTTATATAGTTTTAGCTTCGGTGCTGACTGCAATATTAGTCATTCTGAAACTGACAGGGGTGTGTGATGCGACATGGATAGAAACAACCGCACTTTTGTGGTTTCCTATGGCAATATTCTGTTTAGGCTTCTGCGTGTTCTTAGTATCTATGGTTGTAACAATCTTGTTGTTTTTGATAGTGTCTGCCGGATGTCTATTTGTAGACTGGGTCAGAGGTTGGTTTAAGTGATTATCTCACTGCGTACCCGTGTCCGTCTAATACAGGTCTGGCCAAATCAGCAAAAACACACCTCTCATCATCTGTGGTGTATTTAACCAATTCTTTATAGAGTTCTTCATCGCGAAGGACTCTATTGTAATATTTAACATTAGTCATCAAAACCGGCCAAGGCATTATCGAACATTTCTGAGGTGTAGATATGGTCCAGTCGTTATTATATGCAGAAATAGATCGTAGAGGGTTCTCAAAATCAAACCAACACATCTCAGGACGAACTTTATATTTAGGTAATGATTCATCATAAGTGTGTTTATAGGCTTCGAATGAAATCGTAAAGTTGTTTACATCCCAGGTAACCAACACCAAATAGGTATTGTTTAATTCAAGACTTAAACTGTTTTCAGTTCCTTCGATTGTTAACTTTAATAAATTATCTACTATATTACATCTTATATCTATAAAACCGAACTTCAATATAGGTTTATCTTCTATATCTTGACTTTGTGGGGTTGTGTTAATTATAAAAGTTAACATTCCTTGGTCTCCGCAAATGCCTTTTTGATATTCTACAGTAGCGTCAAATGATTTGGGTTTATATATATTATAAGATACTATATTACTATGATGACATATATTGTTATCAATTATATTAATAGAATCTATAGTAATAGCATTTCTCACGGAATCTGAAGAGAATATATTATAAAGATTGGTGGCTGCAAATGTTGGAGATGTCACTTGAGGAGTGGTACTTTCACGTTCCTGTTCATTATCTTCAAATTCTCCAAAAACATCCTCGTATTTATTGTCAATCCAATTATCAATAACATCTGAAAAATCCTCAGTGTTTACATTTGTCTTTTCATTATACTTTACCAATGAAAGATGCCATGTCGTAGGTCTCCAAAGCAGCCCTTCGTTTTTTTCATCGTATGCTGAGTTGACTTCCCAGAGGCGTTTCATAAGAGGTACATACACTAAATCTCTTTGCTTCGGAAATGCAGTATCTCCAAATGCATTGGCAAAACTAGCTTTTCCTATATGAACCTCCCAGTCGGTTTCCCAATCAAAATCAAATTCTGTCAGTTTTGGGTTAGATGAAGGCATAGTGCCGTCCGGGATCATCATCTTTAACTGTTTGATATCCACAGCGTTATGAAGAACCCACTCTTTGAATGTATAGTCAACACTCTCTTCCTGTGGGAGAACTCTGATATAATACACCGGAACGCCAAACATACATATCACAGTATTAGACAACTGCTGCTGAAGTAACAGCGCACAATCGAGATTGTTGTATGGTTGAAAAAGGTTGGGGTTGTTGCAAAAATCCTGCAAAAAAACATTAGTAGTATCTAGCGATATGCTGTAACAATCGGTAGCCTGGCCGCTCAGCAACAACTGTCCTAAACTATCAAAAATAAGAATTCTAAAATAAAAATCACTGTCTAAGTACTTACATATCTTGAGATACTGAGAGTATTCAACCCACGGGCTCCAACAAACACCATCAGTACTCCAAGAGTACTGGCAGTATTGTGTTATGTCTTCTGCAGAAGCGTTGGTTATCTTAATTGGCTGAAACACCATAGCTTCTTTCAGCTGGATGATTCTCCTAAGTGCACACGGAGTCCTGCTCATATTAAAAGCATTATTATAGTTAGTACTATTTTGAGACATGTTTTATTCATATATGTTATTTATTGAGCCTCTGCTTGAGGTGTATTTCCTCCATCACTATTTTCAGGATATACTTTAATAACTTTGCTTCCATTTACAAACCACCAAGGTTCACCATCAACCTCTTTCACGTATGGAACATTGACCTTCTGTGATTTCAGACTTATCATCAAGTCTTTCCACTGTGTGTTTTCTTGGTTGATCGAGCTTATCAAGTCATTGACTTTCTGTAGTGTCTTAGCCATAGCGCTCATGACAGATGAATAATCCAGATACTCATTTGCGTCTACTATTATTTCAGAAGATATAATATCTCCGTCGGTCAACGAAGAAACAAATCTAGAACATATCCTGAGACCATAAGAAGTGCCGTTTTCAAAAATAGAATCATCAGTCACAAACTTTTTAACAGAATTGGTCATCTCTCCGCTTTCTATCATGCCTGTGAAGTATATGCCAAGCGGAATATCAGTATATATATTGTTGAACTGTCCTGTCTCCGGGTCATAAGTATTAACATCGTACAAAACCACAACTGTGTTAAAGTTAAAAAATGCATCGCTTTGGTCCTGTCCTTCTTCAATAGATATGGTGTTTCCGGGTGTCAAGTAGTTACCACCAGACGGTTTTACATAACTCACAGCAGTACTAGGCCAATTCTCACTTGACCAACCCTCTGGATAATCACCAGCTACCATTTCATTTCTGGAACTTACTGGAGTAACATTAACTTGAAACGACATTTTCTTTGCAGCGTTTGGAATGTAACAGAACATTTCAGAAAATGAAGTTCCGGTTTTTTCATGTTCCCTAGAACCAGTTAATTCTATAGTATTTTCATACATCAAATAATCCAGCCAGCCCATATCATATAACAGATTCCAAAAGACCTGTTTGAAATAATCATATTTGCTACTCCAATATCCAGTACTTATTATATCACTCCAGTTGTCTTCTTTTTTAGACACTGAGATCAAATTTTCAAACTCATTTTGAAATTTTTGCATTATAGATGTATTGGTAAATGCACTATAATCAACATTCAACGCGTAAAACTTGGAAGGAGTTACATTTATTGATGGCTGGCTTCCAACGGTTTGACTCAAGTCATCCAAATACTGCGAGAATGTAATGAATGTCCCAGTTGGTTTGGTAAGTTCTTTAAATAAATTACAAACTGACATTTCTTTAATTTTAATTTATAATTAAATAATACGATTTATACTATTTTTTCTAAATATTTGATTTCGATTATTTATTTTTATTAAACATTAAATAAAACGTTTTGTTTATGAAGTTATTGAGTAGAAATGAAATTAAACCTCTAAGTTCAGAAGAACTGATGAAGACTTTGCAAGAGTCAATAGACGCAAATAAGAAAGAATTTGACAGTATCACGGAGACAGAGAAACTTGAAAATCTCGAAGAAGAACTGATGAAATTCTTCGATGAAAACGAGAAGTACGTTAAGACACTCGAATATGAACTCCCATCAGAAGCTGTTTTTGAGGGTGAGCGCTTCTCCAAGAAAGATGTTGCAAAACTTATCGTCATGTTTTTGAACAGAGGTGAATACAAGTGGGAGTACACTCAGGGGGCTTACGATCTGGTTAAGTTCTGGAAGAGCAACGACCCGAAGAAGATTCGTTATGGTGTCTATGATAGTACCCTTAGAATGCTTAATCAGTTGAGCTTCAAGGGGTTCCAGGATTGGAAGGATATTCTCACCATTAATGAATACATGAAGGGATGTCACGATGCATACACCCACGACACCGGTTACACTATTTATCTTGCAGAAATTCACAACGCCATCACTGAAAGGATGCAGCTTACATCAAAGCCAGCAGAGCGTGTTGATGAAGCCAAAGGTTAAATAAATAGTTAACTGTCGAGAAAAAGGAGAGCTCATTGCCCTCCTTTTTTATTATATATAATATGAAGAACTTGAAAGATAATATAAGAGAAAGTCTTTTCTCTGGTGGAGATATAGACATGGACGCTATGTCGAAAAACATCGAAGACCTCCATAAATGTGAGATGATTAAGAAGTATGGAGGAGAAGATATGTCTAGAGGATATATAGATATAGAGGTTAAAAACGGCGAAGTGTATCTTTCTCCTTCGGAGTTGCCCGGAAAACATTCAACCGTCCTTCAGCTAGATACGGAACAACTCCCAAAAGATATTTTCCCGTTGAATATTAAACAGTTAGATGGCGACTGTTATTCGTTCATTATAAATGTCCATACCAACAACATCAAATCTCTGGAAGAGATATTTGCTCGTGAGTTCAAAAATAATCTCACGAGCCGTAGAGAAACAACAAAAACCCCATTGATAATTACCATTCATAAATGTGATAATCTGACTAGTCTCAAAGGATGTCCAAAAATTGTAAGGTATTTCTCAATGTTATATAACCACAAACTGAAAAACCTAGATGGTATGCCACGGTGGATTGATGAAGAAATATATTTTTCATCTCCGTATACAGGAAAGGCCTATCAAATAAATCGTTCATATGTGTCTGATCTCGCAGAGGAACTTGAGGGGTTGCACAAGTATGATAACACACCATCTATGAAAGATTGTTTTGAAGAGGATGTTAAGTTCGTAAAAGATGTATATAAACATCTTGATAGAAATTGTAAGGTTGCAAAAGATATAGCCCGCGAACTAAGAAAATTGAAATAATATATGAAAGATTTAAAACCATACATAGACGAATCTTTATTTTCTGGTGACAACGATGAAGATAACATTGCCAAATCTACAGAAGATAACCTGAAGATAGAAAACCTCTACAAACTGATAGACAAACGAACTAGTAGTATGAGTTCAAGTCCAAAAGAACTTGAAAATTTGAATATTGAATTGAAGGATGATTTAGTATATATCTCCACTAAAAGTTCAGGGCCCGTTAATAATACGATGTTCCAACTCAAAACAAATAGAGCGACCAATGTGCGTGACATTTATCCGTTAAATATAAAAGGATTAGATACTGGCCGTTCTAGGTATCCATTCTTCATTGTAATTTCAGATAATTTTGTAAAATCAGCCAAAGAAGTATTTTCAAATGATTTTACAGAGACCACGTCGAATCCAAGCGGGTCTAATTTAAGTCTTTGGTTTATGAATTGTCCTCATCTCAAAAGTTTAGAAGGATGTCCAAAAATTGTAAGATCTTTTTCATTGTTATTTAACCACGATCTAAAGTCCTTCGAAGGCATGCCGTCGTTTATATGCCAGGATCTTTACATAGAAACTAGAGATTTCACTATAGACATAAAAGCAGCGGATCAAGAACACTCAGTCATAAAACCTCACAGGAATGTCCCGGAATCATATGCTTTAAAAACAGCAAAAAACATCTATAGTATGCTAGACCCTAAATGTGGTGTTGCAAAAATGCTTAAATTTAAAATAGAAGAAATAGAATTCAGGCGCGAACTTGGGAACTCGGTGACACAAGCGGCACGTCGGTTGCAGAAAACACAATTTTAAAAGCTGATTTTAAAATATCAACGAAAATTTAATTACAACTCAAATAAACTAATATAAGATGAAAGCATTAAAACCATACATAGACGAATCTTTATTTTCTAACCCAGAGCAGGATGATTCAGATGTAGCCGCTTCAGTTGAGCATACATTGAGACTAGAGAAAATCAATAAATGGCTGAACAGTTGCGGACTAAGACAGTTTATAGATACATCGATAAAGAATAACGAAATTTCCATAACTTTTAATAAGGCTCTGCCGCTTGGTGTTGCACCAATAGATTCTAAGCGGATGAAAGAAAATCTATACCCTTTAAATTTTAAAAGCGTGAATTTTACCAGATTCGGTCGCGAAAAACTAGTATATTTCGTCATAGAAGACAATTATATCCAAAAAATGTCCGATATATTCCTCGAAGACTTTAAAGTTGCTGGTGGTGGAATATATCTTCATGTATCAAATTGTCCGAATCTTAAAGACCTCCATGGTTGCCCGAAAGAAGTAGATAACTTCTATAATTTCAACAATCCAAAAATAACTTCTTTAGACGGAATGCCATCAGTGATCGATAGCACTCTTGTGTTTAAAATAGATCATCATATCGAATATCGTATTTATGGCTATGGTGGAAATACAAAAAAGATGCAACACGATGCCGATTTGTGTAAAATGATATTAGAGCGCGGATACGATCAAGATACTATAAATAAACATATTGCAATTCTTGAAGATTATTATAATCATTTAGATAAAAAATGTGCAATTGCAAAAAGCCTTAAAATCACAATAGATACTATTAAAACTATTCAAAAATAAAAACAACACTATAATGAGAGCTATTTTTAAAACATCATTTGAATCATTATTTGACGGATCGGGTCCGGATATTTTGACAGCAGATAATAATATTCGTTTAGAAGCTGCGAAAGGAAAACTAAACACAGAGAAAAACGGTAAAGACGCGCTGGGACAACCTATAAAAGTAGGAGATATCATTCTTTGGGGTGATTCCTCTGGGAGATTACATGTTAGCATAGTTACTAAAATAACAAACAATACATGTCACTTCCCAATTTATCTTGAACGACTAGGTAAAGAGACAATCACATATGTCGCGCCGTATAAAGTGTTTGTTATAAACCCAAATAAATTAATTAAATAAATAATTTACTGTCCTTAGCTATGGAAGACCTTAAATTGTATGTTGATGAATCGTTATTTTCTGGTGCGGCCGACTCTGATGTGATATCTTCAGTAGAGGATGAAGTGAAAGCTGAAAAAATTCGCGAGTGGTTGGTCGATGGTTGTGGGTTTAACAGTTCATCAAGCATAAAAATTAAAAACAAACAGCTTTATCTAAATTTAGTCACAAAATACACCAATCTTATAATGGAATTAAGAATGGATGAGGAAACAATGAAAGAAAATCTATATCCATTAAATATAAAGCAGCTGACGTTTGGTAATTCTAACCCTACCGTGTCAATATCTGATAATCGTATTAAAACCATAGCTGATGTTTTTCACGAGGATTTTAAATTTAACCAGCCTAATGGTAAAAAAGTCGTCTCACAACTTAACATCACAAGATGCAAAAATCTTAGGTCACTTAAAGGATGTCCAGATGAAGTAGATTATTTCTACAACGCATTAAATAATAAAGACCTTTCTTTAGACGGAATGCCTAGGAAAATTAATTCGGGACTTTCATTCCTTGTAGATAACTCGATGTACAGATTCTCGACACCTGGAAAAGGAACACCAATATCCCATTACGCAAATGCTATAATCAACATAAATCGATTGCGCGACAAACCAAGGCCTTATATACAGAAGTGTTTGAAAATTTTTGAAGATTACTATAATCATATGGACGGAGACTGTGGTGTTGCAAAAGTACTGGGTGGTGTAATAAAAGAACTCCAAAAAGATGTAGAAAAGCGAAATGTAAAAAAATTATAATAAATAATGATAATAATGATATGAAAGAATTAAAAGATACATTAAATGAGGCGTTGCTTAAATATATAGTTCCTGAAACTATTAAATTTAACGACATTAAGGGCATCTTGGCTCAATATCCTGACTATCCATCACAATTTGATTTTGAAGATGATGATTACAAAGGACCAGCAGATGAACCCATTAGGTTGATTTTTGTATGTAATGGCAATAAGAAAAAATTAAAAAATTACTTCAAAAAAAACACTTACATGGATTTTAGTGATTACGATACAGATAGTGATGTTAGAAGTACTGTAAAATTTTATACTCAAGGTCAAGCAGCATATGATAATGCTATATGGATATGTGATAGATCCGAAGGTATATCGAATGCTAGTCTTGAATATGTAATCAATAGGCAATTTAGGACATTGTCATTTATACCTGATGAGAATAAGACAATCAAATACTATATAGTAAAATAAAGACATTTTATTTTATTTCTAATTGATTGATAATCAATATGTTAAGGACTTGCAAACCGCGGGTCCTTTTCTTATTATTTATATCCATCCATTTAATTTCGATTACAAAAACAATATATTATAGTATATGAGTAAAAAGATTAGAAAGCGCTCTGGAAATCAAGAGCCGTACAGTTATGAAAAAATTCTTAATGGAATAGAAAAGGCATTTAAAGCCTGTGGTTATAAAAAAGCAGATTATAGTTATGACGGCGGAGTAAACATCAAAGAAGAATATTTTGAGAAACTTTTCGATGTCGAAGAAATCAGGAATAAAGTAGAAGACATCTTGATGAACTCTAAATACAAAGACGTAGCAAAAGCTTATATACTATATCGTAATAAACGCAAAGAAATTAAAGAATATGTAAAAGAAAAGCAGGAATTTATCAATCGTTATAAGAAAAGTTCCAATACTGCAAATGCAACAGTAGACGACAATTCCAATGTCGGAAACAAGAATGTAGCCGTGCTTAATGCAGAGATACATAAAAATGATAACATCCAGATTTCTAGAGGGATGGTTACAGCAAAGCTGAAAGAGCTGTTTCCAGATTTCGACTCAAAGCAGTACGTAAAAGACCTGGAACATCATATCATTTATAAACACGATGAGAGTTCGTTCGGTGGCGCAATTGCTCCGTATTGTGTGAGTATCAGTATGTATCCTTTCCTACTAAACGGCATTAAGGACTTAGGCGGTCTAAGTGCTGCACCAAAGAACCTGGATAGTTATTGTGGAATGTTCTGTAATTTAGTCTTTGCTATAAGTAGTCAGTTCGCTGGTGCTGTGGCTTGTCCTGAAGCATTATTGTACTTTGATTACTTTGCAAGAAAAGAATGGGGTGATGATTATTATCTTCGTCCTGATGAAGTTATAGGTCAAAGTCGCATAAAAACAAAAACGATTCAAAAACAAATCCATCAGCATTTTCAACAGATTGTATATACCATAAATCAACCAAGCTCGGCAAGAGGATTCCAGTCTGTTTTCATGAACATTTGTTATTATGACAAACCTTTCTTTGAAAGTATGTTTGAAAATTTTGTGTTCCCTGATATGTCTAAACCTCAATGGGAGAGTCTCAATTGGCTTCAAAAGGAATTTATGAGGTGGTTCAATGCCGAAAGACTTCGTTGCATACTTACTTTCCCTGTTGAGAGTTTTGCGTTGATATATAAAGACGGAGAGTTCCAAGATAAGGAAAACGCTGAATTTGTAGCTCAGGAATGGGCCGAAGGGCATAGTTTCTTCCTTTACATAAGTGATACGGCAGATTCGTTGAGCAGCTGCTGTTTTGAGGGGAATGAGGTTATAAAAGTATATGAGGATGATTTTGAATATAATATAAGTCTCCGCGATTTTGTCAATAGTTTGAACGAAAATGTAAATCCAGAAGGAATTGATATATCATCAAAAAATATTAATATTAAATCCTTTGATGATGATGGAAATTCAAAAATTACAAAGATTGTATCGATCTTAAAAAAACTATATTCTGGCAATTTATATGAATTTAATGTTGGCGCCAAACGTATTAAAGTCACAGAAGATCATCCAATGTTAGTCAAAGACATTAGTGACGGGGTGGTAAAAACATTACCGGCAAAAACCGTATATGAAAATAAGGATAAATATTTAATAGCTGTAGAATAGCTAAAAATAAAAGGGTTCGAACTTCGTGAACTTGTAACAGATGTGGTGTTGCATCATATGTATGATGAGGACTTTCATGTATGGTGTACATCCAGTTCAATAATAGTCAATAAATTGATTGAGAGAGGATTGGATGAAGATAAAGTAACGAGGATAAATTAATAATTAAAAATATGGAATTTAAAAAAATAACGTCAGCTAATATAATAGAAGTCAAAGATATAAACGTCTATGATATTGAATTGGATGAAAATCATTATTTTGCAGCAAACGGTATTGTCTCACATAATTGTCGTTTGAAAAATAAAATACAAACCAAAGAGTTTTCATTTACAAATGGAAATATGGGTGTGGAGACTGGAAGTAAATCTGTCATCACACTGAATCTCAGTCGTATAGTACAGGACTGGGCTAAGAGTACAAACGAAATCACGAACTTTGTAAATACTGATGGATTTTATGATAGCCTGACAACATACATTAAAGAAATTCTTGAAAGAGTATATAAGTATCACATAGCGTATAATGAGTTACTTTGGGATATGTACGATGCCAATCTATTAAGTGCTTACAAAGCTGGTTTCATAAGCCTTAATAAACAATATCTTACACTTGGTGTGAATGGTTTGAATCAGGCTGCTGAATTCTTAGGGCTTCAGTGCACAGACAACGAACAATACTCAGAATTCTGCAGAAGAATCTTTTCCGCAATTAAAGAGTCTAATCAAGAACATAACGGAAAGTTCAACGGCCATACCCTTAGCTTCAACACCGAGTGTGTTCCAGCAGAAAGTCTTGCAATCAAGAATTATAACTGGGATAAAGCTGATGGTTATTGGGTTCCAAATGACACAAACCTCTATGCTTCATATATCTATAAACCAAACGATACTAGTGTAACTATCCTGGATAAGATTAGGATGCATGGAAAAAATTATATAGGCGACTACCTTGATGGTGGAAGTTCTCTTCATGGCAACCTAAGCGAACATCTTAGTAAAGAACAATATCTACATCTTATGAAATATGCCGCAGAAAATGGATGCAGCTACTTGACTTGGAATGTCCCAAATAGTGAATGCTGTGATTGTCACTATATTACAAAGGTTCCGATAAATAAATGTCCTAAGTGTGGAAGCACTCATATTGATTCTGTAGATCGTATAATCGGATATTTAACTAGGATTAGTAATTGGAGTTCAGGCAGACAAGAAGAACAAAAAACAAGAATCTACAGTAAACGCGAAGAGATCGGTATTTAACACCGATCTTTTCTTTTGTTCGCGTTATTTAATTTTATTCAACTATTATATTATTATATTTTCATATAATAGGATATCTCACAATGCAAGCACATAAACATAAATATCATTATCTATATAAAATCACCAACAAAATCAATTCGAAATTTTATATAGGTGTGCATAATACAGATGATTTGAATGATGGATATATGGGTTCTGGCATAGTTCTTAAAAAGGCTATGAGAAAATACGGGAGCTCGAATTTCATCAAAGAATATCTAATGTTTTTTGATACACCAGAAGAAGCATTTGAAAAAGAAAAAGAACTTGTTAATGAAGAACTGGTTAAGCGAAATGATTGTTATAATATGCGTGTTGGCGGCACTGGTATAGAAAGTTTGGGATTGATTCGTGTATATGACGAGCAAGGTAATGAAATAGTAGTTTCAACCGATGACCCAAAATATATATCGAAACAATACTACCCAATCACCAAAAATTGGGTCAACACCAGAGATAAAAACAATAACATAATCAGAGTCAAAACTAGTGACCCGAGATATATTTCTGGTGAATTAGTACACAATACAAAAGGATATTCTGTTGTAAGAGACGAAGAAGGGAATATTTTTCAAATATCTACCGCCAATCCAGATTATAAAAGTGGAAAGTACAAATCAATAAATAAAGATTTTGTCATTGTCAAAGACGAAGAAGGGAATACAAAGAGAATTTCTGTAACAGACCCAGATTATAAAAGTGGTAAGTATAAACATATCAATACTGGTATGTATATGATGAAAGATAAAGATGGTAATATAATTCGAGTGTCGGAAAATGACGAGAGACTGAAAACTGGAGAATTGGTGGGCTTAACTAAAGGATACTTAACTGTAAAGGATAAAAACGGAAATAAAATAAAAGTAAAGGCAGGAGACGAACGATTTGCTTCCGGAGAATTGAATGGGTATCGCAAAAATCTAGTCACAGTGTTAGATGAAGATGGAAACCGCATAACCGTAAGAAATGACGACCCCAAATTTTTAGATGGAACGTATCGGGCCCTATTTGCAGGACATCGTTGGGTTAAAAAAGACGGGGTGAGTAAGCATATTAAACATGAAGATGTGGATTATTATTTGAATAATGGATGGAAACTCGGAAGGATATTAAAAAAGAACAGTACAAAAAATGTTAACTTACAAAGACACAGCCATAGTTTTCAGGGAGATTCCTGATGAGGTCACGCTGGCAATCAACATAGCTGGCTGTCCGGTGCATTGTCCGGATTGTCATAGCAAACACCTTTGGAAGAATGATGGTGTTGTCCTGGACCTATATGAACTAGACCACCTGATTAAAAATAACCCTGGCGTCACCTGCGTCAGTCTTATGGGTGGAGACAACGACGTACAAGCAGTACATACCCTGCTTCATTTCGTGAAAACAAACTACGATTTAAAGACCAGTTGGTGGAGCGGACGCGAGAATATCCCAGACTGTGAGTTTCTCAGCGTGCTAGATTATCTGAAATTAGGTCCTTACATTAAAGAAAAAGGTGGTCTCGATTCTAAAGAAACCAATCAGAAACTTTATAAAGTAGTTGCAAAGGACACTGAAGTCTCTCCGGTTGTAGGATTTAACGATGATGGAGACGAGGCTTATTTGTCTGGTCGGTACTATGAACTGGAAGACATCACAAATAAACTTTGGAGAAATGAACAATTTAGTTAGTTATATTAAATGTGACTCTATAGTGAAGCAATACGCGAAAGAATTTCTTAATGTTGAAAACATAGTAGATGACAAGTATCAGCATTTTGTAACTAGACTCAACGAATGCCCTAGGTTTAAAGAAGTAGCTGCTGCATATTGGAACAAAGATATGTTTTCTGCGGGAAAGAAACATCTAAATCAAATACTAGAACTGCTCAGAGATAAAGACTATAAGAAGTTAATCCAGGATATTAAACAAGGGGACCCAAAGGGATTCTGTGATGAATTTATTAAAGTCGACCGAGAAGCCGCAGCATTTGTTTTTAGTATGATGAAAGCGGTCTCGTACGTATCTATTTTTTTAAGAAATCATGTAAATATCTCTAAACAAACACTCGAGCTATTTTCCGAAGTATTTAATAATGAAACAGTTACAAATCTAATCAAACAAACAGTAGAAAATAAAAACTTGCAAGATCTTGAAGGAACAGCCTGCATGAATACCTTGGGGTATATGCTATATGTTAAAAAGCTCAGATCTGAGTTAATTGACGTGTCTTTAGAAGAAATTGAAAGTGCGTTCGTTAAAGTCTTTGCAATTTATAGGGACAAATGCAAAGAATACTATAGAAAACATATATTAACTTTGGATTTGACAGAGTCACAAGTACACAATATCATATATGGATTGACTCATGGTGTTATCAACTGCAGCGATTTTTATGTCAAAAACCCGTGGGATACTAAAAACTCAGATATCAAAAGCTTGCTCAGGTCATCTTATCGCATACTATATACGATACTGCGAACATCCAAATCGGTCGACTATAAGAATTTAAACGCAGATGCCTTAGCTGAAATCTTGCTTTGTCTCAAGATGTTAGATCCTGAATGGAAAACCACCCCGACTTTTGCTGATGCCTTATACAAACTCGAGGGTTATTTTGATTACGAAAGTCATATAATGGTAAACCAAAATGACGATAAGTCGCTTGCCTCAAATGAACATACGAATATTCTTTATATTATGGTTCATAACTGGGACGTTCCTGAGATTCAAAAATAAACATTCGATAAATATAGGATTTCAAAAATTAGAAGAGATACCTAACCGGTATCTTTTTTATTATATATACATATGTTGAAACCAAGGTGTCGTAACAACTGCATCAGAAAGACCCACCCACGAGTTCACTGGACGAGGAAACATGGGTCGTGGAAACCGAAACATCCGTTTCAGGATGAGCAATCTGCAAAAAATTATATAATCAAATATAAAATGTCTAAATACGAAGCATATATGTGTCCAGAGTGCGGGAAATGGCATATTGGATACAAAAAAGACTAAATTTTTTTCATCTTTTCTTATATATACTTATATGAGTACTGAAATATATAAGTATTACAATCCAAATCCTGATGCTAAACCGGGAAAGCGCTGGCACAGAAGCGACTGTGTCATTCGCGCGTTTGCATGTGCTCTCAATCGTAGATGGACAGAAGTCTACAAAGATCTCTGTGAGATAGGTCTCAAGAAGTTTGACATCCCGCTTGGAGAACGAGTCATAAAAGAATACGCGAAGAAAAACGGGATGGAGCAGGTCTCTCTTCCGGTCTATACTAAGTTACGAGACTTCGCAAAAAAATCCAAAGGCACTTGCATCTGCAATCTAAGGGGTCATATGGTCTGTGTCAAAGAAGGACAGATTTGGGACACCTGGGATTGTAGTCACAGCACAATGAAAACCTATTATAATTTTACAAAAAAGTGAGTTTTGAACTAAAGATATCAATGATATTTATTATTTAACATTAAATAAAATTCAATAAACATAATATTATGGATAATAAATTTAATTTTTTTGGTGTCATCAACGGAAAAGAGTTTGATAGCGTAGCTGACTACAACGAAGAGATGACTCGCTTGCTGAACAAATTAGATAACGGAGAAAATGTCACGATCGAAGCCAGCACTGAGTCGAGGTATGGATTCGAGGGTTGCAACACCCAATGCGATGTCGAGGATAAGGTTACTTGTGAGCAGGAGGAACTGGATAATTCACCAATCGAAGTGCCGCCAACATGTAACGAAAGTGATGCTTCTGAGAAATGTGATCCAGAAGAGCTTCACGAACTCGATCATTTATTCGATGACATGAGCGGAGATCTACAGAATGACAGAGAGGTCGCTGCTAAAATCGTCGGAGACTTTGACGCGCTGTCTGCTGACCTAGCCTCAATTTTGGCACACAGTGGAGAGGGTAATCTCTTTAACACTGAAGATCTTTTGTATCTGCTTACTTTGATTCAGCGTAATCTGACAGAGATTATCAACCACAAAGAAAAGGCAAACCGTATCCTTAACGACACCAATGACGTATATTGTAAACTTCTTAAAAAGAAGGACGATCTCGTGGAACGTCAGAGCAAGTTGGCGGAAGAATATCATGAAATCGCAGATGAGATTGCATCTATCATCCGTGAAATGGACAACGAAGAACTCAGGAACAGTCATGTGAAATATGAAATAGCTTCTCATGTGAAAGAGACTTGCAATGAGTTGATCACCAGATTTAACGAAGTGATAAACGAGTTTAAGAAAAAAATCTATCATAACTAATGGAGGTCTGGGAATTCATAAAAAGAAATCTCGGTTCAGTTGTTTCGATTTTGGTTGTTCTTTTATTGGTTGTTGGTATATATAAATACATCAATCTGAAAAAGAATTATGATTCCTCAAAACACAACATCGAAGTAATGCAAGACTCCGTTCGGCAGGTTCGCCTCAAGAACGGAGAATTGCTTTCTATGAGAGAATCGTATATACTTAAAGAGAAAGAACTTAGTGATTACTTAGAGCTTTCTAATAAAGAAGTAAAAGACTTAAAGAAAAAATTAGGGTCGTCGTTGAGCGAAATAGCGAAATTAAAGGGGTCAGTAACAATAGATACTGTCATTACTTATGTATCAAAAGATTCTATTATATATAGATCAGACTCTTCCATCTCAGCAAGGTTCAAATACGATGACAAGTGGCTTCAGTTCAAGGGTTCTTTTGACATCAATCCTGACACATCTAAAGTGTCTATCTACGACGTTAACATCCCGATAGATGCTACGGTGGGCTGGTCCAAGAAGGGTAAATTTTTCATAAGCAGTCCAAACCCATATGTTAAGTTCAATAATATCAATTCTGCTACTATTAAACCTAGCTCCATTTCAAAATGGCATGTTGGGTTCCAGGGTGGTGTATATGTCATCTATGACGCAAAGTCAAAGAAAGCCAAGGCAGGTCCAGGAATAGGATTTGGTATCAGCAGGAGTTTTTAACTATTATTATAATATAAATTAAAAAGCATATGATGAAAGATATAAAAGACTTTATAAATGAATCTATAAAGGTAGATGCCGAGAAAGAATGGAAGAAGTACTCTACCAAAAAACTTGAAAAGATAGTAGACAAGGAATGGCCTGCTATGCGGGAATTTTTTGAAGTTCTGGTTCCGGTAGCAGTGAAGTTGAACAAGTCGCCAAAGTTAGTCATGTTTTATCTGTTAGATACTATCGATAATGGATTAATTCCAGAATTTGAAGACATGTCGCTGTCAGATGCTACTGGTGATTTTGAAGCTTGGCTTACAACAATCGACGCGGACATGGAAGGCACAGACATAGATTCATATATCCGCGGTTGGTAAAATAATTACTTTGCACACCATTGCTGAATCCCTGTGAGAACTTTAAAGTTCCTGCAGGGATTTGTTATATTTAATTAAATGTTATATTTGTTTTCTATGAAAGTTAAGTTTAAGAAACTAGACCCCAATGCAACTATCCCCACGAAGGCCACAGCTGGCAGCGCTGGGTTTGATCTTAGGGCAACCAGTAGAATTAATCAAAGCGGTTCTTGGGTGTATGGAACAGGTCTTGCGATCGAGATTCCAAAAGGACATGTTGGGCTTATTTTTCCTCGGTCGAGCGTGTTCAAAACCAACCTCGGTTTGAGAAACTGCGTAGGAGTTATAGATTCTGACTACAGAGGGGAAATCACGTTGAAGTTCAGACCGGATGCAAAATATCCGATAGTATACAACATCGGAGAGGCAGTAGGTCAGATAATCATACTGAAGACACCTGCTATTGAATTTGTTGAAGCAGAGTTACTCTCTGACACAAAAAGAGGCTCCGGGGGATATGGAAGCACAGGAAAGTAAACATCTTTATAAACAATCCCAATATGAAAACTAAAATTCGTGCATCTATTTGGGCATTTATAGCAATGGCTATTGAAATTTATATCCTCTTTCTTCTGTGGGGTGCTCCTAAAACCATAGAGCCTGGTGAGGGTATGGCTATCTGCCTCGGCAGCTATACTTTTTTTCTTATATTTCGCCATGAGCTGCTTGATGAATGGAAAAAGAAGGATAAAGAAAATAATAATTAGTGTATGAAATGTGTTGAATTAAAAGTAATTGTCAATGTCCCTGACGATTATGAGTATGGATATCCACTTGACATTCTTATAGACGAAAATTATAGGGATGATATGGAAATTACAAGAGTTGAAATATTAGATGAATATGATTGGTAAGTATGGAGACAAATGAGTACATAACTTATAGTTCACAAATGCTGTATTGGAACGGATATATATATTTTTGCCTTAATGTGAACAATTACGAAACAATTTATTATTAGGATATGATTAAAGATGACTATTGCAATTTTGAAACAGCCAAACTCTTGAAAGAGAAAGGGTTTGATGGAGAGTGTAAGAAATACTACAATCTTAAAATGCTTACAAATCCTTATTACGGTTCTGAATATGTCAGAAATAGAAATCTAAAAGATGAAAATGACTGTATTGCTCCAACTCTTCAAATGGCAATGAAGTGGTTGAGAGAAACGCACAATATACACCCAAACATAATAGTTGAGGCGTATGGGCCGTGTGCAACCTATAGGATTGACAGAATATTCGACGGCTATGAAGAAAAATGGGTTGACTTCAAATCGGATGAGAACCCAAGCAATCTATACAGCAAAAGAGAAGAAGCCTGTGAAGCAGTGATAAAATACTGTTTAGAAAATTTAATTTAGTTATGACCGCCGAAGAAAAACTTACTCTCATTAGAAAACAAGCACAAGAAGAGTTCGTCCACTTTTCAAATGCCTACCATGATTATTATGGTTCTCTTGGACACGCAAAAATTGAATGGGTGAGGAAGTGGATGGATTGGATTGATAATCTTTGTGATGAAAATCCAGAATTTATGGAAGATTACACTGGAAACAAGCGTGAAGAATGGGAAGATGAGGCATCGAAAATCGCGGGTTCTATAGATTATTCCAACATGAGAACCCGTATTGATATTTTTAAAAGAGGATTTCATGAAGGATTTTATTACGCTAAACAAGATAAGAAATAATACAACCAAATATGATATGAAAAAGATTTTGACAATTATTTTTACTATTTTTGCCGTAGTTTTTCTCGCAGGGTGCACAGGTGGCGTAAATTACCGTATGAAAGTTGAGGAAGGAGATATAAGGAAGACCTACACGAATGAGTATGTTCTTACAGAGATTTGTAATGGTTCTGATGGGTTTGGCACTCCAACTTGGGATAAGGTAGCGGTTGAAAAGATTGACTCATTGTCGTTAATCATGAAAAACAATTATAAATAAAAACTATGACAAAAGAAGAAGCAATAAGGCGCATCAAAGCGTGGAATCTTGATGCGGATGATATGGAAGTACTATCAGAAGTAATTCCAGAGCTCAAAGAAAATGAGGATAGTGAGGATGAGAAGATAAGGAAATGGCTATATGACTATATAAGCAATTGTCCTAATAATAACTTTGCCTTCTATGGTGGGGTCGGGAAAGATGCTGTCTTGAACTACCTCGAAAAGCAGAAAGAGCGTGGTGAAGCAAATTTTAGAGAAGGATATCTGCATGGATTTGAAGATGCACAAAAAGAGCAGAAACCCGTGGAATGCATCAAATTTGACAACGAATTTGAAAATCAAATCTCCCACCTTATCGCTTCTGTTTTGAATGGCGAATATGAATATAACGAAGGATTTGTTAAGTATGTTGCACAATCGCTGCTAGGATATGCCAGGAAAGAGCAGAAACCCATAAATAATAGCACCAGGGAAAAAATCATTAGTAGAGCAACATCCGAAAAACAAGTGGTTCTTATTTCAGAATCAGGCGGTGAAGCAGAAATTGGTTGGGACACTCGTTCCTTGGAAGATGCAAAGAAATTGTTAGAGTATGGACTTGCGTTTATCAATAAGAACATCACAAACCCTGCTGAAAAACAGAAAGATAGCGCATCAAACAGTTTTGATGATGTGTGGGATGAAGAGGACTGCGAAGAGATTATTGCCGAAGGGCAGAAATTGACTCCAAGGTTTAAGGAGTTACTTAAAGAAGTCTGTCATGCTTGGTATGATAGAGGTGTTAAACTCGCAGAACAGAAAGCAGCAGAAACTCCACAATGGATGATTGATTTTCTGAATGATATACTCTCATCTTGTATCATATATGATGATTATGTTAGAAGACGAGAGTATCAAAGTAAAGTTCTTGGTATTATAAAGTGGCTTGAGAATCAGAAAACAAAAACTCCTCAATGGATGATTGATTTTCTGAAAGAGATACAGCCTTATTCTATAAATAAGGAAGAGTATGCAGGTTACGCCGGAAGGATAGAGTTTGAAAGTAAAATTCTTACCATCATAAAATGGCTTGAAGGTAACTTTATTCAGCAGAAAGAGCAGAAACCAGCAGAGTGGAGTGAAGATGATGAGAAAATGCGAACAAAAGTTCTTGAAGCTCTCGATGCTTATGCCGATCATGTGCAATATACGGGTTTTTGTGCTAATTCAGAATTTATACGAAAAGAACTAATGGGTTGGCTCAAATCCCTCCGTCCACAATCTAAAGATGAAATACACAAAGAGAAAAATGAGAAACCTAAACACACGGAAGTATGGGTAGAAGGTAGGACAATCTTTGAGCAAGATGCAAATACTTTTGTTAACACTGAGGGAAAACCAGAAGCCAAACTCACAGGATGGGTTGCTAGGGATAAAGAGTGTGATCCTTATTTTAGACTTGGGTTGATTCTTTTTAAGGAGGGGAAACCCCAAAGATCTGGTAATTGTTGGAACGGAACAATTGCTTTACAACTCCCTTGGGAGAGTTTCCCAGATCTAAAATGGGAGGATGAGCCTATAGAAGTTGAGATAACTATTAGAAAGAAATGACGTTGACAAAATAGAATTTATGAATAAATACAAAAACAACCAACTATGGACAAAATACTAGCAGTAGACTTTGACGGAACGATCGTAGAACATAAGTTTCCTGCAATTGGAAAACCAATTCCTGGTGCATTTGAAGTCCTGAAGGCACTCAAGAAAACCGGCGTGAAAGTGTTTCTCTGGACTATGAGAGGTCATCCGGATTATAGTAAGTATGGCCACACAAATTATGAAACAGGAGAACACATTGAACAGGACACTCTCCAGGAAGCAATAGACTTCTGTAAAGAAAACGGATTGGAATTTGACGGAATCAATGAAAGTCCGGCACAGTTCTCTACATCCAAGAAACAATATGCGCAGATCTATGTTGACGACGCAGCTCTGGGATGTCCAAGAAACAGAACAACTGGACAGGTAGATTGGATTGAAATAGCAGCATTGCTTTTTAGACTGGGGTGGTTAGATCTTAGTAAAATCACCAGTTAAAAATTTAAACAAAAACAACTAAAGAAACCAAAGTCATTTGTTATTTTTAATAAACAAACTGAATTCTATATGAATATTATTAATGGACAGGAACAGGACATCCAACTTGTAAGGATGTGTTATAATTGCAAGGATTGCCAAGCTAAGACAGGTACTAACGAACTGGTATGCACAAACGAAGCAAATAAAGAAACCGCTGCAAAAAAGATCCGTGAAAAAATCATGGGGTTGTCTGAAGGATACAAACCAGAAAACATCTCGTTTGATCTGGTACCAGTACCTCTCAAGGCACCGGAGCGTAAGTGTCCAAACCACACCTACGACATCGATCGTATACTCAATTACCTGGGTGCTATTTCAGATGACGCACGCGATGTTTCATCCAATAATACAGCAGAGTAATGAATTATATTGTTTTTGGTGATATACACGGAAGAACGAATTGGTTACCGGTTGTAGAATCAAACATAGGCCAACCGGTAACTTTTATTTTCCTTGGTGACTATGTCAGCACCCACGAAGATATTTCAGCTGAAAAACAAATGTCTAACCTGGAACAGATACTTTCATTTAAAGAAAAATATCCAGACAAGATCATTCTTCTGCGCGGGAATCACGACTTGCAGCATCTGGGGTATTACTGGGCGCAGTGTTCAGGATACTTTCCTGATGTCGACGAAGAAATGACTAAAATCCGCGATAGGTTCTTAGAAGATACTCAATGGATATTCCTCGACAAGGAAAGAGGTATTTTGTTTTCGCATGCTGGCGTTACCAATACCTGGTTGAGAAATTCAAAAGTGAGCATAGACGAAGTAAACGATCTAGAGCCCGGCAAGTTGTTTGGATTTACTCCCGATAGCCCTTGGGATGTCTATGGAGATTCTATAACTCAGCCGCCGACTTGGGTGAGACCAAAACCACTTGTCAACGATGCATACCTTGCTGGAGAATTGATCCAAGTGGTAGGTCATACAACATTGTCTAAAATTATTGATTTACATGACATTGTAACTCCGGTCAGTGGTGCTATAGACCCACCACAGATTCCACACGTATGGATGTGCGACTGCGGACTTAAAGAATATCTTTATATAACAGATGAAAAGATCGAAGCGATTACAATAGAAAATAGTTAACTTTCATTTATTGTTGTTATGAAAAATATAGTGGCATACGACGTAGAAACTACAGGTCTCAATAAAAAAGAAGACTTTATCATACAGCTTAGTGCAATTAAGTTTTCTCCAAACTGGGAAATCCTAGGTGAAAAAAACTGGTATGTGCTTCCTATTCATAAATTTGTAATCAGCGAAGGTGCATTCAAAGCTCACGGAATCACTGAAGAATTTTTAAAGGAGCACGGACAGTCAATGAGTGTTGTAGGACCAGAGTTTAACGAATTTTGTAGGGGCTGTGATCTGTTGACATATAATGGAAATCATTTTGATATTCATTTTATCATCAAAGACCTGGCTATGGTTGGTGTGAAGTTTGATATCTCCGATAGGACGTTGTATGATTCTTATTCGATAGAATGTTTGTTGAATCCTAGGACACTGGGGGCTGTGTATAAAAAAAGATGCGGAGACGATCTGGAAGGGGCACATAACTCAATGAACGATGTTCGAGCCACTATAGATGTTTTTAAATCTCAGGTATCAGAGATGGGACTGCCGCTTGAAGACGTAGCAAGGCTGGATGAATGCAATGTATTTTGCCTTGAAGGCAGTCTTCGTTTGGCCAATAATAAAAACGAAGAGGATAGAGTAGTATTCAATGTGGGAAAGTACAAGGATTCGGAATTTATACATGTTATGAAAACCGACCTGAGCTATATTAAGTGGTTTGTAACCACCCTAGGCGAACCAACGAGAAAACACTTGGTTGATTATATAAAGAAATATAAAGACATTTATCAATAATGAAAGAGTCTCTCAACGACATAAAATGGCAGTTGAAGATTGCAAAATCCGTAGCTGGTAGACGAGATATGTCTATAGCTAAGAAAAACGAATGGAAACGCCGCGCTCGTCAGCTAGAGAAGAAGAAAGAAACTCTAGAAAAACAGGAAAAACGCAGAAACAAACTAAAAAATCACTAAAATTTCACTAAATTTTTCTTTTCGTTTGTTATATATAGATATAATTATTATATTTAGTATCTAAAATAACAAGCATGAAAAAAAGTATAATCGAAAAAGTCTCCGGCTACATCAACGACAAAGTTAGTTACCATCTAACATTTCAAGAAGAAGGAGTACGCAGCCTTCTTGAAGAAGTGCTCAAGGACAAGGAGACTCTCAAATACACTCTGCCATCTGGGTTGTATTTTGTTTCCAATGACAAGCTGTCTATAAAAATCAAAATAGCACTGAGTGCTGTGCATGTCCTAGTAAACGGTTCGATGATGATTGTAGCTTGCAATAACCAAGCCACAGTAAAGTTTAGGCAGATGGTATTGGATGCTGCTATAGCTGATGTAAAGGAGTTAGATGAAAAACTCAAAAGCGAATCAGAAGACTTTTCCAACGCAATCATCAATAAGATCAAAGCTGAAATTGACAAATAATATGATAGACATAAAGAACAAAGCAGATTATTTAAAACTTTCTGAAGTTGATAAAAACAAGCTTGCTTTGAAATACGAACCGCTTGTTAATAAAATAACAAAGCAATTCCAAGAAAAAACTCACATAGAATGGGAATCCATCAAGTCAGCGGCTTATGAAGGGCTGGCTCTTGCCTTTAATACATTCGATAGCAAAAAGTCAAATATGAAATTTCTTTCATATGCGGCATTTTCTATAAGAAACAACATACTAACGAGCATCGACAATGAATTGCGCACAGTGAAGTTGTCTAATTACGCACAGAAGAAAGCCAAGGAGCGCGGAGAGGCATTATTTAACTCTATGAGTCTCAATGTGTTATCTTCCCCGGACTCTGATTCAGATAAGACTTCTGCAGAATATAGATATGGCTGTTATAACACAGATAAATTCTCAAACGGAAATGTATATGAATATTTATATAAGAGACTTGGGTCTGCATTTCCGGAAAAGGACTTAAATATTTTTTATCGTAGTTACGGCCTGAATGATTTTGATATTGAAAAAGGCAAGGACCTGGCTAAAGAATATAATTGTAGCGAAGGGTTGATTTCTCAAAAGAATAAAAAGATAATACAATACATACAAAACGATAACGATCTTCGCGAAATGCTGAGTTCTCTTTTAACAAAGTAGTACGTTATGAGTTTATTCAAAGAAATGGATTTGGATGATCCAATCACACCGGAATTCCTCAAAGAGCAAAAGTTCCAAATTAATTATTGGGGGTCGCCTAAATACGACTGCAATGCGCCTGGGAAGCATCGTTTTTTTGATTGTCAGCGAATATGGGAGAAAATTGTTTTTTTATATCCTTGGGTACCCAATCTGGGTGCTATACCCGGTCGACACATTAATGATTATACTGATAGTATTATTGTCACATATTTTCCTTCGGGGTACTTCGGTGGGCATCTCGTTACTTGCGACCGGTTGTTCAATAGTCCTCAGGATATTATTTTTGCTCAGTTTCCGACGTGGTTTAGGCACGAGAGCTGGTTCAGAAAATTTGTAACTAGTTCCGGCGCAGATTCTCCTTCTTTATACTCCTCCGATCTGGTATTCAAATGTAAAAATAAAGCAGACTTTTTAAGTATATTATTTCAAATCCAGAATTTAACAGAAAATATAAAAGAATATGATAAAAACTAATTGTGAATTGCCTGTTGGGTTGTTTGACAAAAACATCGAACTTAACGATTTCGATTTTATACTTTACCATCTTTTAAGCAACAAGAAATATAAAGAGTATTACTCCAATCTGCCAGAGGATAGAATGACCATTCTTGATACCAGCGCTTATGAATTTTATATAAAGAAAAAGAAGTTTAATGCTGAAGATTATATCCAGGCGATAAAGACATTAAAACCAAATTTCTTCCTGCTTCCAGATACTTTGATGCGTATGGAAAAGACTATAGAAGACTCTGTTGATTTTCATCGCAGATACAGTCCGGAAATATACACATCGACTGGTGGAAAAAGTCTCCCTATGGGGGTTCTACAAGGCAACTCCCCAGAAGAACTTATAAAGTGCATCAAACTGTACAGAATGCAGTGTGTATATGATGTTGCGGTTCCTTTTCATAATTCTTTTTACAAAGAAATTAAAGTTGATAAGGACATTCGAGAAAAGTTTTTAAAATTCCATGGTGGAGGACCGGCGAGCGAGGATATGAAGTACGCTATGGGCAGAGTGCAGTTTCTAAGACAGAATGCAGAGTCATTTAAATATGCAAATCACATTCATATACTTGGTAGTCATGATCCATATGAAAAGGTTTTTTACGATAAAATCTTTCCGGACAAAGAACTGACGATGGACACGGGTTACCCTGTGAAAATAGCTATAGCTGGTTGGGAGTTGGGTAAGACTAAGAATAAACCAGATATAATTTTGGACGAGTTTCTCGAAGAACCTATAGACCCAACTGTGGAAGAATTGATATTAAATAACATTAGACTTTTTAAATCATTAAAGTAATGCTGATGGGTTAGTCTGTGTAAAACGGTGAGATGTGTAATTCATTGAAAATTAAATAATTATATTATGGAAACAAACAATATATCAAAATTTAGAGAACTTTTACGCAAAGGAGAAGTTAACTTTAGTTATAAAAAGATCGATGGAACAATAAGAGAAGCTCGCGGAACTCTTGATTTTAACATGATTCCGGAGGAGTCGCATCCGATTGGAACAGGCAAAGCAACATCAGATTCAACAATCTCTTATTTCGACTTAGATAAGAACGCCTGGAGAAGTCTCAGGGCAGATAACTTAATAAGTTTCGGAGAATAAATATATTAGTTATATGGAAGAGAGAACAAAAGAAGAACAAAATAGACTTATTGATATTCTCGTCGAGAGATTGGATGAAGGAGAAGTACATTTTACATACAAGAAAACATCCGATGAGATCCGGGAAGCGAGAGGTACAAGAAAAACGTCTTTGATTCCAGAAGAAGACCGTTCTAAGGGTCGGGATGTGTTCCAAGACTGGTGTACAAACTATTACGACTTGGATGAACGAGTATGGAGGAGAATGATAAACAGCAATTTGATATCTATTGAAGAATAAATATAAATACATTTACATATGAAAGTAGTTTTAAGTCTTAGCGGTGGATTGGATAGTACGATGCTTCTTATGTATTATCTTGCTCAGGGTGCAGAAGTTCACGCATATAGTTTTAGTTATGGTCAAAAGCATAGTATTGAACTTAAAAAAGTAAAGAACAACATTAAGTATCTGAATAAGCTTGGTTATAAAGTGAGACATCAGATTATAGACTTGAAAGATGTCTTCAGTGACAGTGCAAGTAGTCTTCACGAAGGAGGTGAGGCGATTCCAGAAGGACACTACGCTGGAGAGAATATGAAGAGTACTGTTGTTGAGAACAGGAATGTAATCTTTAGTAGTATCATTTATGGAAAGGCCCTCAGCTGGGCAAACAAGACAAACAGCAATGTAATAATCTCACTGGGAATCCACGCGGGAGACCACACCATCTATCCAGATTGTACTCCAGAGAGTCAGCAGGCAGCAAAGCACTTGTTTGAGATTTCGAATTGGAATAGCGACAGGGTTACTTATGAAGCTCCGTTTGTGAATATTGATAAGGGTGAAGTTTTAGCCTGTGGTGTAATGAGCATGCAAACGATGAAACTGACCAAGGCACAGCAGAAACATATTTTAGCAAACACCCACACCTGTTACAATCCAGATGAGAAAGGAAGGAGTTGTGGAAAGTGCGGTAGTTGTACTGAGAGACTCGAAGCATTCGAAAAGTGTCATCTGAAAGATCCGATAAAATATCAGTAAACAAATCAAAACAAGCTAAAATTTAAGAGTTCTTCCTAGATCTGATAAAGAATATTGATCGCCGGAAGAACTCTTAAAATTTAATGTATTTTTAGGTTATGCCCACTGTCTGTATATATTACGAAAAAGTCGGGTTGATTCCTCACGATACTGGCTTTTTTCCATAGCAAGTTTAATCTTTGAGAGAAACTTCAACATATTATTACGATTTTCTTTAAGATAATCATAATTGAAATTACGGAGAAAAATCGGAGCGTCTGATGCACTTAACTGGCTGATTCCTTCGGCCCTGTGAGCAATCGTCCAGGCTTCAGCAGAACAAACATATCCAGGCATCATTTTAGCAGCGGCTCCGCCATATACAATATCAGTCAAAACATCCCTGAACTTCATAATTTCTCTTTCTTTAGTGGCCCTGGATAATTTTTCAATCATATTATCGACAGCGGACTGATTGATTTTAATCCGGTCTCTTTTCACTATGACATCGTCCATCTTGGTGTCATATATGTTAATTCTATATATGGGAACTTTCTCATTTTCATCTCCGGATAACGACCACTCCGATGGGACTTCCAGATGGAATTTTGGGAGATTCGCAAAGTAGAGTCTAAAGATATAAGACAAAAATTCCCCCGAGTGTTTTATAAGACCACCAGTGTCATCATATGTCATATCATAAAGTTCTGCAAGGATTTTGTTCCAAGCACACATATAATTAAGATACTCAACTGGGTTTTTGGGTTGAGGTAATGTTAAAGAAGCATTCAAGTCTTTTATTTTATCTTCTATATCACCAGCAAAAAGACTCTCGTCAACATATGTTTTAATGTTTTTCATTAATCGAACTTCTCTATATTGTTTATACAAAAATCGTAATCTATGTTATTAAACTTAAAAGTAACATCAAAGGTTAATGCATCGTTCCTTTCTATTTTAGAATAATCAAAATCGATTCCATCTATACCACTCATATACACATCCATCAGTTTAACTCTTCCTATAATAGCACCAGTTTCAGATAGCAGATCTATAACAAACACAGGGTCACAAGGGTAGTCGAGAGGCTTGCAAATTCTATAAAAAAGAGTTTCATAAAGCATAAAGTAGTTCATGAATCCCTGGTTGTAACGAAAAGTCACTTTAAACTCTTTATTTATTCTATCTAGTGGATTATCTGAACCATTATAGGTAATATCAGTCTTTGGTTCTATGTTTATCTTACCGAGTGAGGTTCCAGTTCTACCAGAGCGTTGGATACTGTTTGTCGAATGCTGTATCTGCTGGATATTCACATCTGATATTCCAGGAATTGAAAATCCGCGAATACTTTCGTTTAAATAATCTATTGGGGTGTTAACTACTGCAGGTTGCATGCTAAGATATTTGGCATACTTCTCTTCAACTTCCTTTGGAAGGAAGTCTTTTGGAAATGTAAACTTTGCAAGATCAGACCTAGGACTAAGACTTAACATGTTAAAAATTAATTATTTACAATACAGAATCACACGCGCCCCTTAAAGACGACGATGCGCTTCTAATGTATGAAACCGCCTGCTGCCATCCGTCAATAGTCCTCCACTTGTTGGATGTAGACATTACTATGCCTCGACTTTTATGTTGAAAGACTATAAGAAATGTTTTTGAAGCAGTTCTTCCAGTGGCTACATTCGAAGCGGTTACTCGCACGGATATCCAAGGGCCGAAATCCGATACTTCACAAGACATGTCGTTCGATTCTACTCCTTGTTTTACAGCTTTACCAAAGGTAAACGCACCAGTAACCTCAGGACCTAAATAATCAAGATAACCGTTCTTCGAACCCCAACCCGGAACAAAAGTTCCAGTATTGCCAGCCATACGCTTGTCTGTCATAGATTCATTCGTTGGTTCTTCTACGCAAAGTATAGCATCATATTTAGTTTCATCAATCATACATATATAATAAATAAAAAGAAAAGCCCTCTCAACAAGAAGGCTTTTCATATTACTGTTTTCAAATTAGCACAGGTTATTCAGGTTACTCTCCTTCAGCATTATCATTGTCGTTTGAAGGTTCGTTTGAAGGTTCGTTTGAAGATTCGTTTGAAGGTTCGTCTTCTTTGCCTTCTCCGCCGGAAACAATTTCTTCAACCAGAGAACGAACGTTAGTCTTTGTAATCAATCCCTTACTATATAGTTCATCAACGGTCAGAGAACTGTCATCAGCTGCAGCGAGACCAGTCACTGTAATCAAAGTAGCATCGGCCAATTGTTTATATTTATTATCTGCCATAGTATATATAATTTATTTATTCTTGTTTTTTGATTCCTTTTTCATCAATCACCTTATCATCGAGAACATAACGAGAAACCAGGAATACTTTTTTACCGTTTACACATACTCTCCAATTGTTTTTAGAGGTCTTTTGTACTGTAACCGCCTCTGGATCAACGTTATACGCTTTGCACATACCGCAGAACTCTCTATATCGTCTCTCGGTGCTGTTGATGTTTCCTTCGGAAATGATATAATCCTTTAGAGAGATTAGATGGCTTTTGGATTCTTTCAACTGTCTGACTTTATATATGATACCATCGATAAAACTCAAGATATCATCCATATCACTTTCAAGTGCAGAACTACCAGCAAGAAATTTCTCACGGCCGATTTCACATATTTCCTTTAATGCCTCCAGGTATTCAAGAGCGGTCATAGACTTACCATCAAGAACATTTATATATTCATTTATATTTTCATGTTCGCCGATATAATCTTCTATAAGTTTATCTACCTTCTCAGGCATCTCATCATAGAACTCATCTAACGCCATGTGCTTCGAGTAACTATCTGTTTTGAGGTGTTTCCTCCAGGTAGCTACAACGCTTTGCTGAAGAGTTCCGAACAATTCTTCTACCTTATTAATTTCCATATTATATATTCATTATTTATTTATTTATACAATCAATTATAGCAGCTCTTCTATTGGCTATGTATCCAATCAGTTGATTTTCAAACACGATCCAATCACCTAAAACAGTTTCTGATTCGTTAAGTGCCTGAGCTATTTCTGCCAGGGTGGTTTTGTGCTTGAAGCATTCTTGAACGTCTTTTTTGTTTACGTTCACTGACAGTTCACTGAGAGGTTTAGGCATCTGACTTTCTGTTGTGTGATAAGATGCAGCATCGCGAACGTAAGCTTCGATCCCGGTAGTATCAGTAACCCTAGGGTCTCCCACTTGTTCAGGAGCCGAAGACTGTTCTTTAGTTTCATCTATGCTATAGAGAAGGTATACCGTGTCACCGTTAACAATTCTTTTTTCTCCGGCCAGTCCGGCTTTCTGGAAAAAATCTGCCGGTGAATAATAACCTGCCGGTCTTGAATCAAAGCCCCCGGCGAATGTAAACGGATCTACACAAAACTTTTCCCAGCGCTGCATACTGTAGCCAATCAGACTTCCTGTGATGATATACTTCCAGGTATGTTCAGGATAGAACTCTTGAATCTTTGGGTCGGAGACGATGTCCATATGTGTGTCGGAGACCAGACTGAATATGTTATTGTATTCTCTTACAACATCGTCCAGTAGTTCTGGATGGTCTGAAACGACATCCTTATACGATGCTGGAGCAACACCTTTTTCAATCAATTCAAAAAATTTGTTTCTCATTGTGTTATATATTTATTCGTTGACAACATCACCTAATTTAGAAATCAAATCATCTATCTTTTCTGCGGCAGTCCTTTCTTCGTCGCTGATATATGGATTTTTCATTCGTTTTGAAATAGCATCCCAGAAGCCCTGGAGAGTATATGTGATAAGATTTCTCATATCTTTTTCTTCCCACTCCTGTTGCATCCAGGTTTCAGCACATTTCTCAACGGTTTTCAGCGGCTGGCGAACCTCGTTTATGATTTGTTTCTTTATGTAATCAGAAAACTCTGCGTACTTTTTAGTATTCATTGCCTTAGTTATTTATTTTAACAATCTTTAAACGCCCGCTTGCAAACCTCAATAATGTTTTTCATTGAGTCTTGTTGTTCTTTATCAGCATCATCATATGTCAATTCTTCTTCTAAAGTGTCAATTATAGATGTCAGAATATGTTTTACAGCATCTGCATAAGATCCTACGCGACGATCATAAGGCCCGGACCTTACAAAAGATCCAACATACTGAGCAATATCTCTAGGATTTATGTTGCTCTCAGATAGTAATGCTTCTTTAATTTTTTCTGGGAGACCTTTATGCTTAGTCCCTGCGAATGATTTCAATTCTTTATTAGTCATATCAGATTTTGCTATTTTTACTGCTTCAGGATCGGCGTCTTTTTCAGCGAGCTCGCCTTTACGAACCGCCCAAGCCTGACCCATGAGCTTCTGTTGTGCTTTGGATACCGCCGGCATTACTTTCCAAAACTTTTATTTAAAACTCCAATGAGTGTTCCCCAGTCACCGGCTTCAGCCTCTTTCTTATACTTATCGAGGATGCCGTCGACGATGTCTTTCATTTTATCTTCATCCAGTTTGTCTCCGAATACTTTTTCGAATTTGGCTTTAGCGGCTGCACGGAAACTCTTTTCATCGGTTATAGACTCGTCTTTGCTTGATTCTTTCACTGCATCTTCAGCTTTCTTCTTTGCCTCTTCGGTGTCTTTTTCAAGTTTTTCAACTAAATATTCTTTAAGGTTCATATCATTTAATTATTTATTTTTATATTTCTGATATAATGTTTGTAATTCTACTATTTTCTGCAATTTATCTACGTCCGTGAATTTAGATATATTTTCTGTTGGATACATCAAACTCATGAACTTTAAAATAACGTCTTTTTGTTTTTTAAGATACTCATCGGCGAAATTAAAATCTGCACTCAATAAATCTATTATGAATTTTTTATTCTTTTCGGAGCCCATTGATTTTAAAACAGCAGACAAGTCTCTATCAAATGATTCTTTTTTGTTCCATCTGGTCATCTCTTCTAGTAATATATAAAGATCGTCGGAAGCTAATGCTTCTATGATAGCAGACTTGCTATATGAAATCATATCTACCATCAAATTCTCATTATATATATCATTAAGACTTGTAAGGATATCCATTGCCTTACGATCTTGTTTGAGATATTTAAGTATCTTGTTGAGGATTGAATTTCTGATGTTTCCTTCGGACATACCATAAGATTTAGCAATATCTTTGGATTTTTCTCTTTTATATCCGTTAAGACCAAAGTACCTATAAAAGATATTCATGTCTCTTTGGGAGAACTTGCTCTCTAAAAGTTTATAAAGGGACTTCCAATCGGCTTGTTCCTCTTTTGATAATTTATCTTCTGTACCTAAAGCCGCGAGTCTATCGTTTTTAAATTCTCCTTCGTCGTCGCGCGGGATTCCGTCTAATGAAACAGCATCCATAAGAGCACTACCGTATTTGTTATAGGTATAAGAACTACCTCCAGAAAGACTATGGCTTAGAGAATTGATATCGTTGAGTATCTGCTGCCTGACTCTGTATCCTACGTATGTCTTAAACGAAACGGTTTTTTCTCCGGATTCTGCAGACGACTTCCAATCGTTCATAGCACTGGTAAGTCCTTCTAGACCTGCGCTGATTAACGAAGACTTATCTAATCTGCTTTTCCCAACGAACTGATTTATAATAGTATAAACCAACGGCATATACATTTTTGCTACTGCATTTCTCCCAGCTGGTGTTTTAAGATCGATAGTCAGATCGTTCATAGAAAGACGACCGAGTTCTAGTGCCTCTCTTTCAGCTGCTGACATCATTTGAGGAAGTAATTTAATATCATTACCTAAGTCTTTTAAAGAATCTCTTAAGTCTTCCATCTGTTCTTCACTCATATCATACTTTGTACATAAGTGTTTGATAGAGCTCTTGCTGGAATTTTTAATGTCATTTATATCGTTTTTACTAAGAATGTTGTTCTTATATGTTAAGTCAATAACAGTCTGAACTTTAGCCGGGATGCGTTTCTTAACTTTATTGATAAAGTTTGTAATCTCAGTCTTTAGCAAAGATTGATTTTGATAAGAATCACGCTCTGTTAATATGGATGTAAATTTATTCATAAAATAGTTCTCTATGATTATAAAAATAAACTTTATGTATAAATAAGTTTAGGTAAATTTAAATAACAAAAATAATTAGATATATTTTTATATGATTATATATCGATTTATAAAGTATTTTCTAATGACGCTGAGGTTTAATAGAATTATCAAAAGCGTCGATTCTGCAGAGCATCTTTGGAGTAATTTAGGGAAGATGTTGAATACTGATTTTAAAACGGATTGGATAGGAAGATCATATGCAGTTATTAATCCATCTGTATCTAAAAATGAATATGATGTAAATTCTCAGATTTTTGAATATGGTCAAGATGGACTTTCTGATCTACCTGGGGTGGAAAACTGGATTATGAAGAGATTAATGATAGCCCAGAACTTTATCCAAGCGCAAAATCTATTTGATATATTGACTTACAAAATTAAAAAGATTGATAGTTATAACAATTACTTGCTTATATTTCAAGCTGTTCCATTGGATGATACTATTCGATATTTTAAACATTTTCTAATTTTTTTGTTAATTATCGCTATTTTAACAACAACGGCATTAATTGTTTTTTAAATAAAAAAAAAGACCTCAATGAGGTCTTTTTTATTGATTGTTTAATATTAATTATTAAATCAGTCCATCTTTACCATCGAGTTTAATAGTTGAAAATATCTGGCCGAATTTCTTAGATATAATTTTTACAAACTCACTGTAATCAGGCCAATCCTTAATATCACGGATTCCATATCTCTGAAGAATCGGTGTAACTTTGGAAACAAATGCATTTTTACCAGCTGGACTAAGTTTATCTATGGACTTAGAATACAGCATCATAGACACATAAGCTTCTGTGCTTGCAATCTCAGCAAGGAATGTATTTTTGAATATATCCATAATATATGTTGCCATCTGGTCATTTCCTTGTGTGGTTATGAACTTAGCTAAGTTAGTCATTTCTTCAGATGTAGGAAGCTCAGGGTGTGCGGTTATGATCAGCTGTGAGAGAGGAAGAGCAACCTTTCTAATAATCTTAGAATCTACTCTTAAACCAGCACCGCCGGTTTTCCAAACCCCTTCAATAACAGAATCGAAATCACCCACACTACTGATCACATTTAAGAATGCCAAGAAACTCTCGCAAGCATCATTAGTCACATTACCCTGGAATGCTATACGAATCATCTCTGGCGGAATGTTCATAATTGTTCTAAAATCACTCAGTGGTGCATCGATATCCAATTCATTCTGTGCGATGTCTGCAAGTTCCATCATGGCCTTGGTCCAAGATCTAGGCGTACACATCACAGCGCTTGATGCATCAGAACTCTCAAGATCTGGATTTGGATCGTAATAGTAATATTTTCCTCCACTCATATTCTCGCTTTCTGGAAGACTAAGCCATTGTAGAAGAAGTGGTGACATGAAACCTTGTTTTTCAGCCCAGCCTTTCCAGGTGCTGACTGATGGCTGGTAATAAACATGTTTGAATCTATTCATCAGAGCCATTCCGTTTGAGAAGTTTTCATTAGGGTCGTCTTCAAGACGGTTAGAAGCGGCTATGATTGCCCATCCGCTTCCGAGTTTATAACCTTCGAATAGACCTTCGTTTATAATAGGAAGAATAACGTTCTTCGCTTGCGGATTGGCTCTAGAAAGCTCGTCGACAAACAGAAGTCCAGTTCCTAATTTTCTATCTCGCTCCGCATCAATTTCAGCGTTGCCTGATACTTTATACATAGGCAACCAAGTCTTTAATACGTCATGAGCTCCGGTTTTTTCTCCGGTTTCTGGGTCGATAACATAATCAGGAAGCGAGAATGATTCTCCGGTCTCATTTGCAAGAGTCTTAACTATAAGTCTAGCGTTCGGATCGATTTCCTTTATAGCTGTAGAGATGATTGCTGTTTTACCAATACCAGGAGCTCCCCAGATACAAAGTCTACCAGCTTGACCGCGAGTCCTCCACGCTTGTTTTATAAGCATTTTAAGCAGTTTATTATCTACAACTTTAAGTCCGTTCGGATCATCGGCTTCAAGCTTCACCTCACAGAGGTTTGCAATCTGTTCATCGGATGCCTCTTTAATATTCTTACACATATCCCAAAGATAGTCTATCTTGTTTTTGTATCTGGTATATGCTGCAAGCTTAAGAGCCCCAGAAACATTATTTTTTAACCCACAAATCTTTGCGTCGTCGTTGTTCAGATGAATAAATGTAGTGGATGGATCTATGGCTCCTGCTTTATAAGCAAACCCCATGGTAGGAGGAAGGATAACCGGCTCCGGGGTTCCTTCGTTGTCTACAGGGACTACAAAGTAGTTACCTAGCTTCACAACCAACCCCTTTAAATACTGCCAAGCTTGTTTGAATTTGTTTTTAACTATATTAAACAAATCCTTTAGGCTTTCGTCAATCATAGTAGAACTGATATCCTCTATATTAGACTCTACATATACATCCAAAGGTTGTCTAGAATTTAATAATTCTTGAATATTTTTCATAATAAAATTGAATAATTTATTCTTGTTTGATATTTATTATAAAAATAATCTTATCATAAACGAATGGAAAGGATCCTCGGAATAGATCCATCTATTAATAGCACCGGTCTCACTCTTTGGGACAAGTCTACAAACGAGTGTATATATTATATAATAGTATCAAAAATGACTAATAAAATGAAAAAATTTAAACATAGTCGTTTTAAATACTTACCTTATGATAAAATCACACCGGGAACATCTGATGACTACAGTATAAAGGAATGGTATAAAACTAAAAACATATGCGAAATCTGTGATAAAATCAGAGAAGTCATTGAAAATGAACAAGTTACCTCGTGTGTCATGGAGGGTATTTCTTATGGTAGTGTAGGCAGCGCAGCTCTAGCAGATCTTGCTGGGCTTAATTTTTCTATCAGACAAACCATTCTCAACCAAGGAGTAACCTGCACTATAGTATCTCCAAATCAAGTAAAGTTATTTGCTACTGGGAAAGGCAATGCTCCAAAAGAGGCAGTAGTTGATACTTGGGAACATTGCGACCCAGAGTTTTCAAAGGTAAATATTAAGATAGATGACGTAGCTGATTCTTATTTTATAGCCCATATGGATAGTTTAAAAACTTGATCTAAAGTGTTAACAATATTATTATTTGTTATCATGGATCAAGTAATTAAAACAATGTTGGAGTCTTGGGGATTGGCTGGTGCCATCATCATAGGACTTGGATATCTCATATATATTCGTATAAAGGATGTGAAAGATCATTCAAAAAATACGAAAGTCATTGAGACATCGATAGATAATCTATCTCAAAAGGTAGATGATAAATTTGTAGTAACCAACGAGAGAATAGATATTATCAATAATAAGGTTGATAGTAACTTTGAACTCACAAAGAAAAGATTTGAAACGGTTGAAAAAACATTAGAAAATCAACCAAAAACAATAATGTCTCAGATCAATGATAAACAAGCAGCAGAAGAAGCAGACCATCACAAAAAGTTCATAGGACAACTGACCAACGCAAGTAAATTCAATAGGATTCTAGGTTCATATATAAAAAGTATCGGTTGTGACCACATTTTCGTAGGTAACTTCCATAACGGATCCATGTCTCTCACTGGAATTCCATTTTGCAAATACGATCTAGTAGCGGAAAAATTCAAACCAGGATATCGCGAAAGTGATGTTGAGTTCAGTCCAATATACAAAAATGCAAATATATACAATCACGGAGATCTCCCTATATTTTTAGTACAGAACAAATATGTTTATTTTAGGATAAATGAAGATCAATCATCAGATCTGGAAGATGTGGATGATATCCTCTATCGTCGTTGCGTGGGGAGAGGTATCAAACAAATCATGATCCACATGCTTTATGATAAAGAAGGCAGTCCATTTGGATTTGTGGGATGTGTTGATTATGACTATGATGAACTGAACGCTGCAGAATTAGCCCAATGTGCAAAAGAACTTGAAATAATATACGAAAACTAATATGAATACCAAAAGTAAAATCCAACTAATCAGAGAAGAACTTGAAAAAAATAATATGTTCAAGACTGGAATCAAACAAATCGTAGATGAGTATCGGGTTATTGATAACATATTTAAATTTTCAAACGGCTGTGTAGAAGAATGTCAATCCGGATATTTCGTTTCTGAACAAGAATATCAGAACGTAGAAGACATGTTCGAAAATCTTACTTGTGATAAAGCTGTAAGAATAATTGAAAATCAAAGGTTTGTTATAGGAACTGTATATAAAAGACTTAAAGATTGTCCAGCCAATTCTGAAATTGCATATATAAACTAACTTAAAATAATTTAATATGCCTGTAGATAAAAGTCAGTTTATAAAACAAGTTAAAGATGTCTTCACTAAAGGCATGAACGATGCCTTTGTTGAAGGTATGAAAGCTGGTATTAAATCAGAGTCTCCGGTATTTTCCGATGAGGTGGTCACCGCCGAATGGGAAACTACTATACAAAAAATGGCTCAAACCGCAGCAGACGCAGCTACTAAGATATTTGTTGATGATGTCACTGAAAAACTAGTAGATGCTATTGATACATATATAAAATTGATTTTAAAAAATACAGTATCTACAACAGCAATAGTTACTTCTGGTAATGGTGCCGGTGGATCTGTTACTATTAAACCAGGTGACCTACACGTTCAATAAAAAAGATAAAAAGTTAAACATGAGTTATATTAAAGAAAATAGCCTTGGGGAAGAAAGGCGCTGGGAAAACTATGATGAAATAACTTGTCTTGATGGAGAAGTTATTGATATGAATAAACTTTTAGAAGATCAAGAAAGAGCCAAGGCCAGTCTTGCTGTACATGCTCCGGCTTGGGGAGGACTTCTTTCTAAACTTAGGTTTGTATATACTTTTAAAGTAGACACACAGGCAACCGATGGAGAGTTTATTTTTGTTAATCCGCAGTTTACATATCATCTGGATAATACTGGTAAAGTGTTCGTAATGGCCCATGAGCTGTTACACTGCTTGCTGCAACACATGAGAAGAGGCAAAGGACACGACCCTGAAAAATCAAACATAGCCGCAGACTACGAAGTTAATGCAACTATTGTAGACTTAGATCTTGTGCGAGCAAGTACAATTCTTTCCATAGGGGCACTGTATGACAAAAAATACACGGGGATGGGTTATGAAACTATATATAATTTAAACCCTCCGATGCCCGGTGGCAAAAGTATGCAAAATCAACAAGGAAACCAATCAGGACAGAGCGGACAATCAGGACAGAGCGGACAATCAGGACAGAGCGGACAA
>Ga0256404_1002428_pt1 | contig 41225 bp, 29 predicted proteins | sample RumenRJG_01DNA_FD_185990 | JGI IMG/M metagenome (GOLD analysis project Ga0256404, IMG submission 185990) | Bovine rumen microbial communities from Lethbridge, Alberta, Canada - RJG_01 | ecosystem: Host-associated > Mammals > Digestive system > Stomach > Rumen | place: Canada: Alberta | collected... | reverse complement strand
GCTGGCATCTTCGTGTATTTCTGAGCCAGATACATCGACACCTGACGCGCCACGACAAAGTCGCGCTTGCGGCTCTTGGAATTGATCTGCGTGGTCGTCACATTATAATGCTGACACACCTTCTCTAAGATATCATCGACCGTGAGCGGACGGTCATCGATCTTCACGGCACGCTTGATGACACGCTCGGCAAGACGCATGTCGATATTACAGTTGTAGACGATACTGTAGGCCATGAGCGAGTTGATGACACCTTGCAGGTCGCGCACGCTGCCGCTTGCCGTCTCGGCGATAAACTCGATAACATCCCGTGGGATGTTCAGTCCATCCCGCTTGATCTTGTTCTCAAGAATATCTACGCAAAGCTCGTGGTTCGGTTTCTCCAGTTCAGCGATAAGGCCACAGGAGAAACGGGTCAACAGACGGTCGGGCATGTCCTTCAAGTCGACAGGCGGGCGGTCGGATGCGAGGATGATGCGCTTACCATTGCGGAAGAGGTTGTTGAAGATATGGAAGAACGTATTGAGCGTTCCCGTCTTGCCCATCCACTCCTGGATATCATCGACAATGAGCATGTCGATGGTCTGGTAGAAAGCGATGAACGAGTTGACGGAGTTCTGCAGCACGGCATTGCTGTACTGTACCTGAAAGAGTCGTGCGGAAATATAGAGCACGCGCTTCTGCGGATAAAGCTCCTTGGTGCGCATGCCGACAGCGTTGATAAGATGCGTCTTGCCGCAACCCGACGGCCCATAGATAAACATGGGGTTGAACTGCATGGTGCCGGGATGCTCAGCGATAGACAATCCTACCGAGCGCGGCAGCTTGTTGCTGTCGCCTTCTATATAATTGGAGAATGTGAGATGCGGATTGAGCTGTGGGTCAAGTGCCTGAGGCTGGGCAGCATCGAGCGGTGTAGGGCTTTGGTTGGCGCGCTTGGTGGGTTGCTGCTTGACAGCGTTGGCGGAATCGGACCAGACGGTCTCGGTGCCGCCTTTGTCCTTGCCCTCCCGGTCGACGACAACGCGATATGACAAATGGATCTTCGGACCGAAGCACGCATAAAGCACTTTGGTAAGGAGATCTACGAAGTTCTCTTCGAGATACTCATAGACAAAAGGACTGGGAACCTGCACAAGAATCATTCTTTGAGCCTCATCGAAGTGCTCAAAGACTATAGGCTTGAACCAAGTGTTGTATATCTGCTCGGTGACATTCTGACGGATCATCGTCAGTGCCTTTTGCCACCGGGGATCTTCATTTGCTTTCATTTTGCTGTCTTGGGGATGTAGATTGCCTGCATCAACTCGCATCATCAACTTGCATCAAATCCCGTCTCATTATTGAAACGTGTCTGCAAAGCTACACAAAAAATCGGGATGCTGCAAATCGCATTCCGATCCTCATTTGCCGTCTCTTTCGCCTAACCGCTTACAAATGATTTAATTAGGCGAGAAGAGACGCAGAATGTTAATGTTGTATAATCTTAATTCTTCTTTCCGTATATCGCGCCGTCTCCTCTACCTGATCCTGTCCATCGACTTGAGCAGGTTCTCGTCTGCCTTAATGCCGCTACGCGCAAGAATAAACAGGACGATAGCCACCAATGGGAGACAGGCGGCAAAAGATATGGAGAATGTTCCAAGGGGTTTGAAGCCGCTCAGCGCCATGAAAGCATAGTAGGCGTACCATGCCAGACAGAGAACAATATTGGCCAGGCAGATGCCTATCTGGAGCTTCCGCTTGTTGTAAAGGAAGATATCTATCAGGGTGAGCGATGCCACGATGACGAGATCGACGAACAGCAGCGGATGGGCTGCAAGCTTGCCTTGCACGAAGATACCAATGTTGTAGACCGATGCTGTAGCGCCCAACGCATTGCCTGTCAGTTTGCCAATAGGCAAACAGAGGCAAACGATGAGAGCGGCCAGCGCCAAGAGCAGGAAAATGGTTTGCTTACGCTGTATCATCTCAAAGCTCCTTACAAGTCTTCCTCTTTGGTCTCATCCTTCCCCTGAGAAGGATCTCTCCAATAGACATTGCCCTCGATAAACTCCTGTGTAGCGAGGAGCGTCGGCTTCGGGAGCTTCTCATAGTAACGGCTGATCTCGATCTGCTCGCGGTTCTCGAAGACCTCTTCGAGGGAATCGTTGTAAGAGGCAAACTCCTGGAGCTTCTTGCTCAGGTCTGCCTTGATCTCCACGGCAATTTGGTTAGCTCGCTTGCCAATGATCACCACGCTCTCATAGATATTGCCCGTGTCCTTGCAAAGTTCCATGATGTTGCGTGTCACGGTGTTAACCGGTGCCTTTGATTTTCTGTAATCCATCTTAAAAATACAGTATATATAAAAAAGTTATTGTATTAATCTTTTGCGTTGACTGTTACTTTCTTGCACTTCTCGATATACTCCTCAGCCGTCTTTTTCTCCTTGGAGTCAGGATACTCGTTGAGGAATCCGTAACATTCATCCTCGGCATCCTGGTAACGCTCCATCTTCTTCGACTCCACGCTCTGTTCGGCGAGGTGGAACTTACTCTTCATGATGAGCGTGGCGAAGTTCTCACGCAGCTTCGTGTAAGGATAATCCTTAAGCGCGTTCTGCGACGTGACGATGCAGGCCTCATAGTTGTTTCCACCGTCATCACCCATGCAGTTGCCGAAATAAGTGCCGAGGTTATAATAGAGTTCCGCTGAATAGAGCTCTTTCTTCACCAGCTTGTCCTGCAAGGCGAAGAGCTTGTTCTGCGCATCCTCCTTCATCTTGGCATCAGGATAAAGGTCAAGATACTCTTGGAAAGCATTGATAGCGTTGACCGTCTCCGTCTGGTCAAGGCGGGGCTCCGGGGTGCTCATATAAAGGCTCTGACCCACATAATATTCGGCGAGCTCAGCATACTCTCCGCGAGGATAACTCTTCACATACTTCTTAAAAGTCTCAGCGGCCGTCTCATAGTCCATATTCTTGTATTCGGCCATACCCAACATGTACAAACATTCCTGTGCATCCTGGCTGCCCTTCTCCGGAATGATGAGGTCCTGAAGAAGCGTGGCCGCACGCTGATACTTGCCTAAGGCAAAACTTTCCTTGGCATATTCATATTTGTATTTAAAGTCTTGTGACTTATACACACTGTTGAACTCCTTGGCGCATCCGCTAAGGAGAACCAATGGAAGAAGAGCCGCTATAGCTTGTTTTCTCATACAACTTTGATATATGGATTTGCAAATTTACACAGAATTATCAATCAAACCAAAGAAGAATGTATTTTTTTAGCAAAATTACGAGATTTATCGTACACAACTGCCATAAAATAACTAACTTTGCCATCTATGAAGTTTCAGATATCATCCAAATATCAGCCGACAGGCGATCAGCCTCAGGCGATCGCCCAACTCACGGAGGGTGTGGAGCATGGTGACCCTGCCCGGGTGCTCTTAGGCGTGACGGGGTCGGGAAAGACTTTTACGGTGGCCAATGTCATTGCCAACGTGAACAAGCCGACACTGGTGCTGAGCCACAACAAAACGCTTGCCGCCCAGCTCTACGAGGAGATGAAAGGGTTCTTTCCCAACAATGCCGTCGACTATTATGTCAGCTACTACGACTATTATCAGCCGGAGGCGTATCTGCCTTCTACGGATACGTATATTGAGAAAGACTTGGCCATCAACGACGAGATCGACAAGCTGCGGTTAGCTGCCGTCAGCGACCTGCTCTCGGGACGCAAAGATGTCGTGATCGTCTCTTCCGTGTCGTGTATCTACGGAATGGGCGCGCCAGTGGCGATGGAAGAGAATGTGATCCACATCCGGCAAGGTCAGAAGCTGGACCGAAACGAGTTTCTGCGAAGGCTCGTCAGTGCGCTCTACGTGAGAAACGACATCGACCTGCAGCGCGGATGCTTTTCGGTCAAAGGCGACACGGTGACCATCGCCATGGCCTACTCCGACTATCTCCTGCGCGTGACATGGTGGGATGACGAGATCGATACCATCGAAGAAGTGGACGCTGTCTCCATGCACTCCATGCAGAAGTTTGCCGAATACGCGATCTATCCCGCCAACCTCTTCGTGACATCCAAGGAACAGACGGAGCACGCGATACGTATGATACAGGACGATCTCGTCAAACAAGTAGATTACTTCCACAGCATCGGCGACGACATCAAGGCCCAACGCATCAAGGAACGCGTGGAATACGACATGGAGATGATCAAGGAGCTCGGCCACTGCTCAGGCATAGAGAACTATTCACGCTACTTCGACGGCCGTCAGCCCGGCGAGCGTCCTTACTGTCTGCTCGACTTCTTCCCCAAAGATTATCTCATGGTCATCGACGAGAGCCACGTCACGGTGCCTCAGATCAACGCGATGTATGGCGGCGACCGTGCGAGGAAGCAGAACCTCGTGGAGTATGGGTTCCGCCTGCCTGCCGCGTTCGACAACCGGCCGCTGCGCTTCGACGAGTTCCACGACATGATTCACCAGGTCATCTACGTCTCGGCTACTCCGGCCAACTATGAACTTCAGGAGGCGGAAGGTGTCGTGGTGGAGCAACTGATCCGTCCCACCGGTCTCCTCGACCCGGAGATCGAGGTACGACCCTCGGAGAACCAGATTGATGACCTCTTGGATGAGATCCTCACCCGCAGCCATCGCCATGAGCGCGTGCTCGTCACGACACTTACCAAGCGTATGGCTGAAGAGCTCACCGAATATCTCCTCAACCATAACGTGAAAGCCAACTACATCCACAGCGACGTGGCAACGCTCGACCGCGTGAAGATCATGAACGACCTGCGGGCCGGTGTCTACGACGTGCTCGTCGGCGTCAACCTGCTGCGTGAAGGGCTCGACCTGCCGGAGGTGTCGCTCGTAGCCATCCTCGATGCCGACAAGGAAGGATTCCTGCGAAGCCACCGCAGCCTGACACAGACGGCGGGACGAGCCGCGAGAAACGTCAACGGAAAGGTGATCATGTATGCCGACACCATCACGGAGAGCATGCAGAAGACCATCGACGAGACGGCCAGGCGGAGGAGCATCCAGATGAAGTACAACCAAGACCACCACATCACACCGAAGCAGATTGTGAAAGCTATCAAAGGCACCCTGCCCGAGTCGGACGGATCGGCTTATCAAAAACCGCAGGAGACGAGCCGCCAGGCTTATCTTGAGCCAGAGAGCGGTGCCTTCGCAGCAGATCCTATCATCAGGGAGATGACAAGACCGGAGCTGGAGAAAAGCATCGACAATACGAAGCGGCTTATGGAAGAGGCTGCCAAGAAGCTCGATTTTATTCAGGCTGCCCAATATCGCGACGAGATGCTTCGATTACAGAAACAATTGGAACTTAAGTAAAGTTAAATCTTAAGAATGTCTCCTTAAAGACAGGGTTAATTAGTAATTTTGCTTAGAATAATTGTTCCATTAGATAAAACGAAAATCAATAGAAGAGAATATGAAGAAACTGATAGTATTTCTCCTCGCCCTCTGCCCGTTAGCTGGTATGGCACAAAAAAACGTATGGGAGATTCCTGACCAGCCGCAGCAACAGAAGCAAACGGTCAAGAAAGAAACCAAGAAGAAAGTTGTCTCTGCTGTTGACCAAAAATATCTTGCAGGTGCCGTACCCGAAGTCAATGGCTCGGTTGTCTTCACGCTCGACAAGGATGTGCCAGGCATGTCGGCCGACAGCATTTACAGCAAGGTTTATGCAGTTGTCAGCGAAATTGTCGAGGAAGGTAAGAGTGCCGACCTGCAGCCGGCCGGCCGCATTGCCGCCGTGAACAAGGCGGAGCACACCCTTGCCGCAAGGATGAAGGAATGGCTCGTGTTCTCTTCCAACTTCCTCTCGCTGGACCGCACCGTGTTCAACTATACGCTCGTAGCGCAAGCCACCGACGGGCATATCCATGTCACCATCGACCGCATCAGCTACGCCTACGAGATGGAACGCAAGGATGCTACGGGCATGCAGGTAAAGGCTGAGGAGTGGATCACCGACAAGTACGCCCTCAACAAGAAAGGTACGAAGCTGTCACGTATCAGCGGAAAATTCAGACGCAAGACCATCGACCGCAAGGATAACATCTTCCAACGCATTGAGGCTGCATTAAATATTAAATAATCATGCTGGCAAACAACAAGTTAGATCAAAATACATCAGGTCACAACCCTTTCAGCAACCGACGTAAGGAAGAGCAACCGGCCAACGATCATTTCCGCGCCACACGCCAATGGCTCAACATCATCTTTATGATTGGAGCCATGGCTGGAGTTCTGCTCTATCTTTTCCATACGCCACAGACCGTAGGCATCATTGTGATTCTCGCGTCTATGGTCTTCAAAATTATTGAATGCGCTTTACGCTTTATTAAATGAAGAAAATTCTTTCCTTCATACTCTTGTTAGTTTCTGCTGTACCGCTTCGGGCGCAGTATGATACCGGCGGCTATAACTCGTTGAGCCCTGACGGAACCATTTCCCAGCGGAACCATCAGGGAAAGACCGACTCGTTGGGAACCGACAAAGAGATACCGGAGGGTATCCATGTGTGGACGATAGACAGCCGCTTCGGCGACCGGATACCGGCTAAGCCTGATACCCTGTCGCACATGTTCATGAACTCCATCTTCACCACGGGCATGCGCAGTGAATACAACACTACGGGAAACCTCGGCGCACCCCGCCAGGCACGAATCTTCATTGACAGAAACGAGACAAACAACTTCCTCTTTGTCAATCCCTACGACTATGTCGTGACCCCCGTAGACCAGTTTCTCTTCACCAACACGCTCTCCCCGCTGACGAATATCTCCTACAACACCTGCGGTGACCGCACGAACGGTGAGGATCATTTCAAGACGAAGTTTGCCGTCAATGCCGGCAAACGTCTCGGCATCGGTTTCCTCTTAGATTATCTCTACGGCCGGGGCTACTACAACGCACAGTCGACCTCGCACCTCAAGTTTGCGCTCTACGGCAGTTATCTCGGCGAGCGCTATCAGGCTCATTTCCTGTTCAATACGCTTCACGAGAAGGTGACGGAGAACGGTGGCATAACGTCGGATCTCTATATCACAAGCCCCGAATCGTTCAACGAGAACTTTGCCAAATCAGAGATTCCGACGATGCTTGAACAGAACTGGAACCGAAACGACAACCAGCACGTCTTCTTCACGCAGCGCTACAGCATAGGTTTCAACCGTAAGGTGCCCATGACAGCGGAAGAGATCAAGACCCGAAAGTTCGCCCTGGCCTCACAGAAAGAAAAGGACGAGCGCGATGCCAAGGAGAAGGCCATGAAAGAAGCTGAGGATGCCGGCGTGAAGGTAGACAAGAAGAACGTGAAGGTGCCCAAGTCCTATTCGGGACGACCCGACGATGCCAAGATTGCCGCGACCGAGGCTCCGAAAAACGATGCGCAGGATCACGGACGTATCAAGGTAGGAGACAAGAACGCGGCCGACAGCCTCATTGCCGCTGCTGATAAAGCAAAGAAAGACACAGCCTGGACGAAGGACGAGTACGTGCCGGTGACGAGCTTCATCCACACCCTCGATTTCACCACCTACCGCCGTATCTACGAAGCTTACCAAGTACCAACCAACTATTATCTGGACACTTACACGGTGAAAGAGAAGTTGACCGGCGACTCTATCTTCGACAAGACCCAGAATTGGAATCTGCGAAACACTTTCGCCATCGCGCTTTTGGAAGGTTTCAACAAATGGATCAAGACGGGGGCCAAGATCTTTGCCTCCCACACGCTAAGCCACTACGTGCTGCCGGATTCGGCCGGTACCTCTTCGTGGAATGAGCACAGCGTCACGGTCGGTGCGCAGCTCAGCAAGACGCAAGGCAAAACGCTCCATTATAACGCGACGGGCGAATTGGCTGTCCTGGGATATAATATAGGAGAACTGAAGATCGACGGAGGCATTGACCTCAACTTCCCTTTGTTCGGCGATACGATGACCCTCGCTGCCACTGGCTTCTATCATCACCTCAAGCCATCGTTCTACTATCGGCATTATCAGTCGCGTCATCTGTGGTGGAGCGATGATGACCTCTCGATGATTGACCATTTCCGTGCCCAGGGTATCCTCAATTATCAGAAAACACGCACGCGCTTCCGCTTTGCGTTCGACGAGATCAAGAACTACACTTACTTCGCCAGCACGTTTACTTCGAGTGATGACGGAAGGCTTTACAACATGGCTTACTCACGGCAAGAGAGCAGTCCGATAACGGTTCTTACGGCGGAAGTGAACCAAGACCTTACCTTCGGACCGCTCAACTGGGAGACACAGCTCACCTGGCAGAAATCAACCAACCAGGATGTCCTGCCCCTCCCGGCCATCAACGTATACACGAACCTGTATCTGCGCTTCAAGATCGCACATGTGCTGAACTGCGATTTTGGCGCTGACGCAAGATATTTCACGAGCTATACCGCACCCGACTACTTTCCCTCCCTCGGACAATATACGGTCCAGGCGAATGACGACAAGGTGAAGATCGGCGGTTTCCCGCTGGTCAACGCCTACTTCAACTTTAAGCTCAGCCGTGCTCGCTTCTTCGTGATGATGAGTCATATCAACGGTGGCAAGAAATATTTCTTCACCCCCCACTACCCGCTCAACGGCCGCGTGCTGAGGTTCGGCATCAGCTGGAACTTTGCCGACTAAAAAGAGTGGCAGGTGATCAAGGCGCTACTTGGAAACACCCTGCGGAGCCCAATCCACGTGAAAAAAACAAACGACGATGAATGAGAATGACAAGATAAAGACAAATTCTTTGGAAGCATGGGTGTTAGCCGCACGCCCCAAGACGCTGTCGGGTGCGGCGGTGCCCGTAATGATAGCGGCGGCTTTAGCCTTAAAGACAACAGGGTGGCAGGAATTCAGACTGCTGCCGGCCATACTATGCTTTCTCTTCGCCTTCCTCATGCAGATCGACTCCAATCTTATCAACGATTACTTCGACTTTGTTCATGGCAACGATGACCCCGCGACCCGTCTCGGCCCCAAACGTGCCTGTGCCGAAGGTTGGATCACGCCTGGAGCTATGCGCTGCGGACTCGCCGTTGTCTCAGCGGCAGCCTGCGCCGTCGGTCTTCCCCTGGTCTATTATGGAGGTTGGGAGATGGTGATTGTGGGCGCGGTCTGCGTGCTCTTTGCTTTCCTCTACACCACATTCTTTTCTTATCGTGGGTTGGGTGACATCCTCGTGTTACTTTTCTTCGGCATTGTTCCGGTCTGTTTCACCTATTATGTCATCGTGCCGGAGCATCTCAAAGCCATTCCATGGTCTGTGTTTCTCATCTCCGTCGGTTGTGGTCTGGTCATCGATACGTTGCTATGCATCAACAACTTCCGCGACCGGCACAACGACGAAAAAGACGGAAAGCGCACGCTCATTGTGCGGTTGGGCGAGAAGAGAGGCGCTCAGCTATACAATGCCGTAGGCTCCATGGGCGCTGCCCTGACGATGGTGGTGCTTTTGTTTACAAGCCGCCATTCGCAGATTGGCATCGTCTGCATGTTCCCCTTCCTCGTCTATGTGTACAAGCACTCCCAAAGCTACATCCAACTCAAGGAGACATGGGAAGGGAAAGGTCTCAACAAAGTGCTCGGAATGACCGCCCGCGACATGTTCATCTACGGCCTGATGACCGTCGTTGCCATTTACCTCTCAACGCTCTGATAGCTATCGCGGGGCTGCTATACATAATATGAGGAATAAGAATATGAAAGTCAGTCTTGATATAATGAACTTTGTGGAGCAGCAGATCCTGCCTCGCTATACAGCCTTTGGACGGTCTCACGGACTTGCCCACGTGCAGCGGGTAATCAAGAACTCTCTGGAGTTGGCGGACATTTTAGGGGCCGATGCTGACATGGTTTATGTCGTGGCCGCTTACCACGACTTGGGCATGGAGGGTCCCCGTGCCATCCATCACATCACGAGCGGAAAGATATTGGCGGCAGATGCCCGGCTGAAAAAATGGTTCTCACCCGAGCAAATAAAGATCATGAAGGAGGCTGTGGAGGATCATCGCGCCTCCTCCTCCCGCATGCCACGATCCATCTACGGCAAGATTGTGGCGGAGGCTGACCGGGATCTCGATCCCGAGATCGTCTTTACGCGTGCTGTCGAGTTCGGGCTCGAACATTATCCCGAACTGGACAAGGAGCAGCAATGGCAGCGGTTCAATGAGCACATGGAGGAGAAATACAGTGTCCGTGGATATATCCATCTGTGGATCAACGGCTCGCCCAATGAGAAGAAGCTCAAGGAGGTCCGCGATATCATTGCCGACAAACAGCGCCTCCGCCAAATCTTTGAACGTATATACCGCCGTGTAGACACCGATCCCGCAGCACGACCGAAACAATAATCAGAGATTCTCTATCTCCGCTTCTGCCAGGCCGGTAGCCTTGGCGATGTCTGCCATGGAAACGTGCAAGGCTTTCAAACTGCGCGCTATCTCGAGCGTTTGAGCCTTCCGTCCTTTTTCCATTCCTTGCTGCATTCCTTGCTGCATTCCTTCCTTCAATCCCTGCTGGAATCCTTCCTTGCGTGCGTCGTACTTCACGGCGTACTCCACCCTGACGATATCCCAGAACTTCTCATAGCCTAACAGCTGGGCATCGGAATAGGACGACTCCCGTAGCAGTCCGACGGCCTTGTTGATCTCTGGGTTCTGGGTGAACTCCTCGGGCACATCATTCGTGACATCGCCCATCTCGGTCAGGAATCGGAGCCACAGCACCATCATCTTCTTGTCGAGCACGCTCTGCGGCTTGAACTTAGGCAGCTCTACAAGGACGAAGTGCAGACCCTCGATGATCTTGTCGGTATGCTCGACGTTGACAATATTATAAAGGTGGTAGAATTCCTTCAAGTCAGGGAAAAAGATGTCGTTGATGATGTTGAGCGAGTAGACGGGCTGCAGGTAGTTGTAGTGCTCACCTTTGTCGAGTTGCCGCACGTAGGCTTTTGAGGCATTAAAGAGCACGCGTTGCATGAAGGTCTCCGTCCAGAACATCTGCATCTCGACGATGAACTGCCGTCCGCGGTTGTCCTTGCAGCGCACGTCGACGATAGTGTCTTTCTTGAGCGGTGTGTCGGGCACGAGCTCGGCGGGCAGAAACTCAATGGTCTCTATCTCCTCGCCCTCCTCGAAAGGCAGCAGGGCGTTGAGGAAACTCTTTGCCAAGTCTTCATGCTCGCCGAAGATGCGCTTGAAGGTGAGGTCGGCGCGCGGGTCCAGATATTTTATCCTTGCCATAATCGTAATGTTAAGAGTTCTTGTGCTTACATCTGCAAATGTATGGAAAAAACATCAGACCTCCAAGCGTTTAACCTCTAATAATTATAAAAACTGACACCGATGCGACACACATAACAAGAATATGAGCCACAGTTGGTTCTTAACTCCTAACTCCTAACTTCTAACTTCTAACTCCTAACTTCTAACTCCTAACTCCTAACTAAAATAAGTTCAGCTTGTTTTTCCTTGCCTCGTCGAGCGACTTGAGTTTCACTTGCTCCTGATGATAGCCCTCACGCAGCTCGGCATAATGTGCATAGAGATCGTCGAGGAACGGCTTTCGCTCCTTCTCGTTCATGAGCTTCGCCAGAATCCCGGCAGCCTGTGAAGCATCTTTCTGCCACACCACAGGCCCCTCATAAGCCGGAGCGATCTTCAGCGCCGTATGCAGGGCTGAGGTCGTAGCGCCGCCGATAAGCACGGGGATGCGCAGACCGGCCTTGCCCATCTCGCGCACGGTGTTGACCATCTCGTCGAGCGAGGGTGTAATGAGTCCACTGAGCCCCACCACGTCAGCATGCTCGCTGATGGCTTTCTTCACGATCTGATCGGCGGGCACCATCACACCCATGTCGATCACCCGGTAGTTGTTGCAAGCCATGACGACCCCGACAATGTTCTTACCGATATCGTGCACGTCACCTTTGACCGTCGCCATCACCACCGTCCCCGCCGTCGTGGCTCCACCGGTCTTCTCCGCCTCAATATACGGCTGAAGGATCGCAACCGCCTGTTTCATCGTCCTCGCAGTCTTGACGACCTGCGGCAAGAACATCTTACCGTCGCCGAAAAGCTTGCCCACGACGTTCATGCCATCCATCAAAGGACCTTCTATGATATCTACGGCATGCGGAAACGCTTTGAGCGCCTCATCGAGATCTTCCTGCATGTAATCGCCTATGCCTTTGCGCAAAGCATAGACAAGGCGGTCGTGGAGCGATTCCTTCCGCCATTCGTCTAAGGCCGCGGCCTTCGGTGCCACACCGCCGTTGGCAGCCTTGGCAGCTTCTTTCTCGGCAAGGATCTTCTCGGCAAGGGCGGTCAGCTTCTCAGAGGCACCGGCATAGCGGTTCAAAACAGCATCCTCAATGATTTTCAGATCGTGTTCGGGAATATCCGAATAGGTAATCTTCGTAGCCGGGTTCACGATGCCGAAATCCATGCCCGCGCCGATGGCGTGATAAAGGAACACGGCATGCATCGCCTCGCGGATATAGTTGTTTCCACGAAACGAGAAACTGAGGTTGCTCACGCCGCCACTCACGTGAGCGCCTTTGAGATGGGTACGGATCCATTTCGTGGCCCTGATAAACTCCTGGGCATAACTGTCATGCTCCTCAATACCTGTAGCAATGGCGAGAATGTTCGGGTCGAAGATAATATCAAGCGGATTTATCCCGACCTTCTCCGTCAAGAGTTTGTAAGCGCGCTCGGCAATCTCTATTCTTCGCTCATAAGTCGTTGCCTGCCCTTGCTCATCAAAGCACATCACGACCACCGCCGCTCCGAAGCGCTTCACGTCACGGGCATGGGCGAGAAAGACCTCCTCGCCTTCCTTCAGGGAGATAGAGTTGACTATGCATTTGCCTTGCAGACACTCCAATCCTGCCGTCACGACCTCCCATTTAGAAGAGTCGATCATCACTGGCACCTTGCAGATGTCCGGTTCTGAAGCAATAAGATTGAGGAAGTTTACCATTTCCTCCTTGGCGTCGAGCAGGGCATCGTCCATGTTCACATCAAGCACGAGTGCGCCGTCCTCCACCTGCTTTCGGGCGATGGAGAGCGCCTCCTCATAGTTCTTCTCCTTGATAAGACGAAGAAACTTACGGCTGCCGGCAACGTTGCAGCGCTCGCCCACATTGACGAAGCGCACGTCACTGTTCACGTCGAGCAGCTCCAGCCCCGACAGCCAAAGGGTCGTCGGCCGCGGCTGCGGCACATGAGGTTTCCTGCCCTGCGACAAGAGATAATATTGACGGATGAAGGCCTCATCGGTACCGCAGCAGCCGCCCACGATGTTGACCAGCCCGTCGTCCATCCACTGTCCGATGAGCGGCGACATGCTCTCCGCCGTCTCGTCGTAGCCGCCCATGGCATTGGGCATGCCGGCATTGGGATAGGCTGAGATATAATAAGGTGCTTTGCGCGCCAGTTCTTCCAAGAAAGGACGCATCTCCCGGGCACCGAAAGAACAGTTGAGCCCCACGGAGAAGACCGGGTAGGAACTGATGCTGCCCAAGAAGGCATCCATCGTCTGACCGCTGAGCGTGCGCCCGGCAAGGTCCGCTACAGAGACGCTGACCATGATTGGCAGCTCCTTGCCCCGCTGCTCCATGACGTGCATGGCTGCATCGACGGCACATTTGGCATTGAGCGAATCGAAGATGGTCTCGATGAGGACAGCGTCTACCCCACCTTCCACGAGCGCGTCGATCTGTTCCACATAATCGTTCCACAGCTCGTCGTAGGTCAGCTCACGCGAAGCCGGATTGGTGACATCGGCCGAAATAGAGAGCGTCTTGTTTGTAGGCCCCACGGATCCCGCCACAAAGCGTGGCCGGTCCTCCGTGGAGAACTCGTCAGCCGCCTGACGCGCAAGACGGGCACCGGCAAGCGCCATCTCGCGGGCTACACCCTCAAGATGATAATCGGCCTGCGAGATGCGTTGCGAAGAGAACGTGTTAGTCTCGATGATATCGGCACCAGCCTGGAGATAACGCCGATGGATATCGAGCAGCACATCCGGACGTGTGAGGTTCAGCATGTCGTTGTTGCCTTTCAGCTGCCCTGCGGCATCCTTGAACCGGTCGCCGCGGAAGTCGGCTTCGCTCAACCCCCGCTTCTGAATGACAGTGCCCAATGCTCCGTCAAGAATTACTATTTTCTCTTTTACGATATCTTGCAGTTTCTTCATCTCTTATAATAATATATTATTTGATGGACAAAATTAAGCAAAAAGCTGCAATCTACAAAAGAAAGCTATTGAAATGTTTCTGATCAAAAAAATTAGGCAAAAGCTGTCGAATGCTAATTGGGGGAGATTGAGTTAATATCGAACAATCTCCACTCCGCATCCTTGATACTCCTGCAACCAGAAAGTAGCTTTATAGCGAAGAGATTCACCGAATAGCGTCTAAAGTGGCTCTCAAGCACACACCAACTGAACATCCAGTAAACACGGGTACTCTCCATGGCTTCTCGCCTACATTCTCCTTGACAAAGCTTGGAGCGCAAAGAATCAAGGTCACGTGTTAAAATTCCAATCTTAAACTGGATCTTCTCACCAATCTCTTTGCCTATACACACAAAAACATTATTTATGTACACATTGAGGCCACAAACGTTTCTCATAGCAGAAAGGGGCTTTATTAAACATTTGGACGTGAACCCTTTAATTAACACTGTTGAAGCAGAACTCCTCCTTTAATTTACTAAAGATATGCGACATTCGATCGTGTTTCTGCGAAAAGTTGCGTAGTGCCCTCAACTTTTTTATCCTACTATTGTAAAATCAAAAGAATTTTATGTAAGTTTGCAGAAGACTATTTCTACAGCAATATGAAGTACCCCATTGGCATACAGACGTTCGAACAGATCAGGGAGGGCGGCTTTGTCTACGCCGACAAGACCGACCTGGTCTATAAGCTCGCCGACGAAGGCAAGATCTATTTTCTCAGTCGCCCGCGCCGTTTCGGCAAGTCGCTCCTGCTCTCTACCTTGAAGTGCTACTTTGAGGGCCGGAAAGCGTTGTTCAAAGGACTGAAGATCGACGGATTGGAGACGGAGTGGAAGCAATACCCCGTGTTCCTTATCGACTTCAACGGATATAATTTTCTCAACACAGACAACCTCTTGGATGTTCTGACGGGTTATATCGCCGATTGGGAGTCGCAGTGGGGGCGCGATCCGTATCGCAACACGTTAGGCAGCCGCTTCGCTTACGTCCTGCGCCAGGCCCATCTCAAGACCGGACTGCCCGCCGTGGTGCTTGTCGACGAGTATGACAAGCCGATGCTCGACGTACTCGACTCGGGACTGAGGATTAAGTCGGGAGACAATGAGGTGCTGATCGAAGACTACAACCGCAACACGCTCAAAGCCTTCTACTCCGTGTTCAAACTTGCCGACGCTGACCTCCGCTTTGTCATGCTCACGGGAGTGACGAAGTTCTCGCAGGTCAGCGTGTTCAGCGGATTCAACCAGCCCAACGACATCAGCATGGCGGGCAAATACGACGCAATATGCGGCATCACGAACGAAGAGTTGACCAGCGTTTTTGCCGAGCCAATTAAGGAGATGGCGGATAGCAACCACGTCACTCCCAACGAGATGAAGGAGATGTTAAGACAACAATACGACGGCTATCATTTCAGCAGCAGGATGACTGACATCTTCAACCCATACAGTCTGCTCAACGCGTTTGACAGCCTGACGTTGGACAGCTACTGGTTCCGCTCGGGCACGCCTACCTATCTCATCCGGCTCCTTCGTCATACCAACGAGAACCTGAATGAGCTTACGGGGAAATACTACAGTCCGCAGCAGTTCGTCGACTACAAAGCCAACGTGGAGAAGCCGCTGCCCATGATTTACCAAAGCGGTTATCTCACGATCAAAGGCGTGAGGCGCACCGGTATGCGCTACACTTACAAGCTCGACTTCCCCAATGCGGAAGTGGCTGAAGGCTTCCTCACCCTGGTTGCCAACAACTACCTGCAGTCTAAGGAGGACAGCACATCCTGGCTCAACGACACCGCCAACGCATTGGAAAACGGGGACCTGAAGACCTTCGAGCGATCCCTCACCGCCTTCCTCGCAAGCATCCCCTACTCGGCCCGCCGCCACGAGAACGAGCGGGAGAAAGAGCGATACTTCCAATACACCGTCTACCTGCTCATGCGCATGGTAGGCTGCTACACGGTCTATCACGAGAAGGAGACTTCTGAGGGACGCGCCGACTGCGTGGTGGAGACACCCGGCTACGTTTACATCTTCGAATACAAACTCGACCGGACGGCCGACGAAGCCCTCGCGCAGATCGACACCATGGGCTATGCCCGCGAATATGCCGACGACCGGCGAAAGGTCTACAAGATAGCCTGCTGCTTCTCCTCAGAGACAGGTACCGTCAGCGACTTCAAGGTGGTAGAAAATCGGTGAACCTCTTCTCTCCACCCACTGAAACTATCCAAAACGCAATTGAAAGCATAACAAAATATATGGAAACACAAAATAAGACAGCTGAGTTTGAGAAGGTTTTCTACGACGACCTTCATCAGTATCTTGTAAGCATTAACTGCATTGATGACCATTTCCCCGAAGCCCCCGATATCGAGGCTTGTTGGGCAAAGATCGGAGAGAGCTATATGCCCGACGGCCTCAGGGAGTTTAACAAATATCCTATTGTGTCCCTCGGTTGGCCTATGTTCATCGGGATGGCAATCGCCAAATACTGGGATGAGGACTGGGCACTGTACTCGAAAGTGGAGAACCTCTACAAATATCTGCGTGACCGTATTGACTTCGACCACATGGACGACTACGTCTGCGACAAGGTGCTGCTCCTCGACGCCAACGCAAAGAAGAAGTTGCAGGAGCTTGTCGGCGAGTGTGCCTCACGCACGCTCAACAAACTCCTGCACCTCGGTGTGGCTCCGGGAAGCAAGGAAGCGTTCCTGGCCTTTATCGCTGCCTTGCACGAGCTCTATCTCATGGGAGCCGCCATGCAGCTCAAGACTATGGGGTATCACATGACAAAGATGGAATAAGCAATACGCTGAAAATAGGAAGATATGAAGAAGCAAGTATTAGTGACAGGTGCCAACAAAGGCATTGGATATGAGATTGCACGTCATTTAGGCAAGAGCGGATGGCAGGTCGTCATCGGTGCAAGAAACCAAGAGCGGGCACTCAATGCAGTGAAAGCATTACGCGAAGACGGTGCCGACATTCTCGGATGGCAATATGTCAATCTCTCAGACAATAAGGAAATAGAGAAGTCGGCAAAAGAGACGGCTGAGTGCTTCCCAGAGCTCTCACTCCTTGTCAACAATGCCGGCATACCCGGTGACATGGCTGTCAAGAGCTATGAGCAGACGCTGCAGGATGTCATCGACACGGTACAGGTCAACTATATCGGAACATTCTATCTGACGAAGCTACTGCTGCCACTTTTGGAGAAGAACCACGGCCGGATCTGCAACATCACAGTGCCTTCCGCCTTCAGCCCGTACTGGCACCCGATGGCTTACGTGGCCAGCAAAGCCGGACAGAACACGATGACAAGCACCATGGCCTGGGAGTTTGATCATTTCCACGTTCCCGTAGAGATCTTCGATATTCATCCAGGAGCAACGTCCACTGATCTTAACAATCACTACACTGGTCCCGGAAGTCATCAGCCTGAGGTCATCGGCGAGAAAGTGGCAGGCATCCTCAACGACGGGAAATGTCACAACGGTGAGTTCATTGAGCTCTACCCCATCGTGGACGAAGGTAACTTTTGATGGCGGCATCTCGAGAAACATTCTATTGAAATATTCTCAATGGTAACATTACGTCAACTTACATACAAGAACATCATCTTCGACTTAGGCAACGTGCTTGTGAAGCTCGATGAACAGGCAACGATGCGTGGATTTGAGAAGTTGGGAATGGACAGGTATGAGCACGTGCGCGAGAACCCGAAAGCGCTGTGCCTCTTTCAGGGTATGGGCATCGGGCTGGTGAGCGATCGTGAGTTCTTCGACGGCTTCCGCAAACTGACAGGCAGCCAGGCGTCTGATGAACAGATAACAGAGGCTACCAATGCCATGTTGCGCTACATTCCCAATGAGAAGAAACGCATCCTGTTGGCTTTACGGTCCGCCGGCTACAAGACCTTTCTCCTGAGCAACACCATTAATCTGCACTGGCGCTACTGCAGGGACAAGCTCTTCCCGATGGACAGCTTTACGGTCAATGATTATTTTGACTACACCTTCCTCTCCCAGGAGATGCACATGAAGAAGCCCGACGACGAGATCTTCCAGGCGGTGATCGCTCAAGCGGCCATCCGCCCGGAAGAGACGTTGTTCATTGATGACTTAGAGGTGAACTGTGCGGCCGCAGAACGCAACGGGCTGCATACTTTCCAGAACGAACAGTTTGACGACTGGGTTGACGTACTGTGCATGTCTCTTTGACCAGTCTTTCAACTGGTCATCAGTCTTTCAACGAATAGGTCACGGTGGTTACTACCCGCACCCGCTTTATCCACGGGGTGTTGCCGTCCCTGTCCTCGATAGAGAACTGTCCCTGGTCGGCATTGACAATCTTGTTGAGTTTGGAGCTGCTGTTCCTCGCGAACTGCTGCGCCGTCTGTTGTGCGTTCTCGATGGCTTCGGTCATCATCTGCGGCTTCATCTTCTTGAAGGAGTCGAGACTGTAGGTCACCTGATTGTTATAGTCACCGGCAACAATGGCAACACCCTGCTTGAGAAGTTCTCCTTGACGGGATATAATGCTACGCACAAGATCCACATGATTGGAAGTTACCGTGATGACCAGCGTAATGTTGTACCTGAACGGTTTCTTCTCCGAGCTGTACTGGTCGGCCGACTGATCGATAACCTGCGGAGCATTGACCGTGATCTCCTTGTCGCTCACACCATTGGCAAGAAGGAAGCGTTTGATGGTCTGCTGCTTCAACGCGATACGGTCATACAGTTCGGGTAGGTCGTTGCCCAACTCCTTGGAGACGATGGGCCACGTCACCTTGTCGGCCTTCACTTCTTTCTCGGCAAGACCCTTCACTGTCACCTTGCGGTCTTTCTCCGTGAAATTATCCATGCCTGCTTTCAGGCTCAGTCCCATGACAATAATGCCAAGCGCTATTATTGCCGCACTAAGAATCTTTTCTTTCATAATGGTCAATGTTTAATGTTGATGATTGATCGTTGATTGTTTTGCAATCTGATTCTTACTCTGCTTTTGTTGAATATGCGGCAAAGATATGCAAAAACTTATAAACACGGAACGGAGAAACCCTATTTGTAATAGTAAAAAACCTATAACAAGCGTCTTCGCTCGACTTCATCACTTTGTTTGTTGAGAAAAATACCTTTATTGATAATCAGTGACTTCTTGACTTCGTCAATGCGTAACCCATGTTTAATCAGTCGTATTCTTTTCTGACGAAAACCAATAAAACCCTTGCTAAGATGCAAGTTGATTCTCGCAGCGGCGTATATATTTTCTCGCGGAGCCGCGGAGTTTATTGAGCCGCAGAGTTATTATCTCTGAGAATTAGAGAACGCAGAGAGACCTTCGGTCTTGAGGAGAGTTCACAGAGATGAACCGTCACATTTCTCGCACTATCTCCTCATACACTCCTCATACGCTCCACATAGACCGAAGGTCTCTCTGCTCTCTCCTCATAAGGCCGAAGGCCTCCCAGCGATCTCATCCTCTGACACGTATCATCTCTGCGGCTCAATAAGCTCCGCGGCTCTGCGTGAGAAGTCTGATAATCAAGGGCAGCATTGGGGCTCTATATAAAAGCAACGATGTCGGGACGTGTCAGTAAAGGGAAGGTTGCGGCTAAATTCATCGGTTTCCTTTCTTCACTAATTTATTACCCAACAAAGAAGCTCCCAGACCCATTATAATAAATGTGAGTCTGTGAGCTTCTTTATTCATTCATCCTCGCTCGGTTCTGCATGGATATAATATTGGTCAGGAGTTCCAAGGTCTTCATCTCCCTTTGCAAGCACAATTGCTATTCTTGAGCCCCATTGGTTCGTATAATAGACCGGAATATCGGCGGGAGGGAGACAGTGGAAGAAAGAACGGCATTTCTCTACTTTATCCGCCTTGACCTTCAACACGCTTGGATAGTATCTCTGCAAGAGCTCATAGAGCTGCTCACACTCCTCCTTGGGTGCCATACCCTTCTCTGCCCATGTGAAGACACGCGCGTAGAGGTTCCCATCCTTGTCATATCTTGGCGTAAAGAGCAGGTACTGCTCGCTGGGTATAAACATGTTATAGATGCCGGTGCCGGTCTTATCAGGGGTCCCAACCTTGTCAGACCAGTCGTAGCACAGGAAATCACGCTGACGGAACTTCATGTTCAGATAAACAGAGTAGACCACTTCGCCACGTCTCCAACCTTCCACAAGAATATCTATTCCATCCTTATCATAGAAATAATTAGACCATTCATTCTTCGCATGATACGTGTTTCCATCCTTTGAACACAACTTAAGCGTGCCACCCACATTATCGCTTCTACGCCAAGTGATCGAATCGTAATAAGCAAAAGCCGGGTTTTGAATAATGGACTGCCCGTTGCTGTCGGTCATTTTGAAGTGTAGGAATTCAAACGGAGCATAGAAGATACTGTCTCCAATGGCCCCAGGATATTTCTTAGCATCAATCTTAACACCGAACTTACAATCGTCCGGCACTTTCTCCTCAAACCTGTCACGGATATCGGTTGCTTGATCATCGTTCAACTTCGTGTAATACTTCACGCCGTAAAGCACCTTATCCGAGCCTACGGAATAGAGCCGTCCTAAAACGATGATATACTCGTGTCCCTGATCATCCTTGTTGTACTCTATAATCTGGGTATCTCCCCATCGGTCAGAGCCTGCATAGCTGTCAAAAGAATACCAACCATCACGACCGGTGTAAATCTTATGAGAACCGGAAGCGACCCTGTTCTCGTTAAGATGATATTCAAAGAGCTTACCTCCATCGTGGTCAAAGAACAAGGCTTCTGACGGGACCTTAGCATAATAACTATTGGTTATCATCCGACCATCATCGCCGATCTCATTTGCTTTAACAAGTTTCCACCCATTCCCGAAGACATTATTTCGCAAAACCTCATCATCAGGACTCTGACCATCGTGATAGTAGAAACTTCCGTCACTAAGTCTTTGAAAGGTTACCAGGCTCCACGATTGCGAGCCATTGATCACATCAGGTTTGCGCTCATTGATGTCATCACCACCGCAAGCCGACATAAAAATCAGCAGCACGAGCGAAATCAGAAAAAACACGATTCTTTTCATCTGATTTCTTATTTTGGTTTTTATTGGTTTTACAAAGGTACAACGTTGGAGGGAGACTACAAAATATTTTCAAATAAAAATTACGGATTATACTACATGATAGAAAATCTATACAACGAATAAAGCCAAACTACCGATTACAATAGCTTGGCTTTATTCTTTGTGTCGACACTTGGATTCGAACCAAGGACCCCCACCATGTCAAGGTGATACTCTAACCAACTGAGCTATGCCGACAATAAAGATATGCTTCAGAAAAGCGAGTGCAAAATTAAACAATAATATTCACACTACAAAATTTCAGTGTGAATATTATTGTTTATTAACAGTAGCAAATACACACTATCTGTTCATCTCCAAGGCTATTTCACCTCCCAGATATCGTTAGTCTCAAGCAGTTCGGTGAAGTTGTGGTAGTTCTTCTTTGCTTTCACCTCCTCAATCTGATCGTTCACCGCCTGGTCGTACGTGGGTGCCTCCACATCGCGGATGACACCGAGCGCCACCGGGAAACCATGCTCATTGTCCATCATGGCAAGCTTGAGCTGCAGTGTGTTGTCAGGATTATGACTGTCGTGGATCAGGATATCGTCCATGGTGTAGCCGTCCTTGCCAATCTCCACCACCTTCAGTCCGAAGCCTTCCTGCACCAGTCCATACTCGTTGTGCTCGCCGAAGACCAACGGCTTGCCGTCTTCTACATAGATGGCATGCTTGCTGCGTCCCTCACGCGTATAGATCGGATCATAACACCCGTTGTTGAAGATCATGCAGTTTTGCAGGATCTCGCAGACCGACGCTCCCTTGTGACGACAGGCGGCCTTGAGGATCTTCACGGTCTCCGGCCCGTCAGAAGCCACCGAGCGGGCGAAGAACCGGCCTCTTGCACCGAAGCAGAGCTCGGCAGGGCGGAACGGATCTTCCACCGTGCCGTAAGGCGAAGATTTTGACACGAAGCCGCGGGGAGAGGTCGGCGAATACTGACCTTTGGTCAATCCGTAGATGCGGTTGTTGAGCAGGATCATGTTCAGGTCGATGTTACGCCGCATGGCATGGATGAAATGGTTGCCGCCGATAGCCAGTCCGTCACCGTCGCCACTGATCTGCCAGATGGTGAGCTTGGGGTTCACGACCTTGGCACCTGTTGCTATGGCCGCGGCGCGTCCATGGATCGTCTGCATGGCATAAGTGCTCACATAGTAAGGCAGACGGCTGGAGCAGCCGATACCACTGATGACAGCTGTCTCATAAGGTGGAACACCTATCTCGGCCATTGCTTTCTGAAGACTTGCAAGGAAACTGTGATCACCGCAGCCCGGACACCAGCGCGGCTGTCCTTTCTTATAATCGTTTGCTGTATATTCCATCGCGTATATTCAATTGTTGAATGTATTATTTGATTTATAATACTAAGGTATTGAAGTAATCGCCACTGTTGTCCACCTCATGGGTGATGAGCCGCTCAAAATGCTCTACGAGATCGCTGACATTGAACGGCTGCCCCTTGACCTCATTGTACTGATAAGGCACAAAGCCATTGATGCGGATACGAAGCAGGGCGGCGAGTTGTCCGAGATTCTGCTCGGCAACAACCACTTTCGGATAGCTGAGCATGACCTCTGCCGTATTCTTCGGCAGCGGGTTGACATACTTGAGCTGTGCCAACGCCACCTTCCGTCCGCGCCTGCGCAGCTCGTTCATCGTAGCCCGCAGATGCCCGTAGGTGGACCCGAAGCCCACGATGAGCAGGTCGGCATCCTTCTTGTCTCCTTCCACCTCAAGGTCAGGCACCGGGATGAGGGCGACCTTTTCGGAACGCAGATGGTCCATCTCGTTGTGATTCTCCGGCTCAGTGGAGATGGCACCCGTCTGGCCGTCCTTCTCCAGTCCACCGAGGATATGCTCATAACCTTCCTGTCCGGGGATAGCCCAGTAGCGCACTTTCGTTTCCGGATCGCGATGATACGGTGAGTATTTATATTTCTGGTCTGCCCTTACATAGTGAGGATGGATCTCCGGCAGCTCGTTGATGTCTGGCAGCCGCCATGCGGAGGAACCGTTGGCGATGAAGGCATCGGTGAGCAGCACGACGGGCGTGAGATGCTCTAAGGCGATCTTCGCAGCCCTGTAAGCGGCATCGAAACAGTCAGTCGGGCTCGTTGCGGCAATGACCGGCATGGGGCTCTCACCATTGCGGCCATAGAGCACCTGCAGCAAGTCGGTCTGCTCACTCTTGGTCGGCAGGCCTGTTGATGGTCCACCGCGTTGCACATCGACAATGACCAACGGCAACTCATCGATGACGGCGAGGTTCATAGCCTCACTCTTCAGGCAGATACCCGGTCCGGAGGTGGATGTCACGGCTAACGCTCCCGCAAAAGCGGCACCGATCGCGGAGGAACAGGCAGAGATCTCATCCTCGGCCTGCACCGTGATGACACCCAAACTCTTGTGTTTGGAGAGTTCATGAAGGATATCAGTAGCCGGCGTGATAGGATAAGAACCAAGATAGAGCTTCAGTCCGGCTTTCTCGGCTGCGGCTATGAGGCCGTAAGCCGTGGCTTTGTTGCCCGTGATGTCCATATAACGGCCGGGCTTCTTGTCCTTTGTCTCGATGCGATAGGTCGTGAAAGGCGTAGACGCATGGGTGTTGGCACCATAGTCGTGTCCGGCCCTCACCACCTTGATGTTGGCCTCAGCGATGGCGGGCTTCTTGGCAAACTTCTCACGGAGGAAGTTGTTTACAAGTTCCAAGTCACGGTTGAAGAGCCAGCAAACGATACCCAAGGCAAACATATTGCGGCACTTGAGCATGCTCTTGTTGTCCATGCCCTCGTCTTTAAGACACTCCTTGACCATCTTCGTGATGGGGCAAGCCACCACCCTGTCTGGATCGATTCCCATCTCCTCTAAGTAGTCATCCGTCTTGAACTGTGCCTTGGTGAGGTCCTTAGGTCCGAAAGCGTCGGTATCGATGATAATGGTGGCTGTAGGCTTTGCATATTTGTACTGTGTTTTCAAGGCTGCGGCATTCATGGCCACAAGCACATCACACTGGTCTCCCGGCGTGAACACTTGTCCTTCGCCGATATGTACCTGGAATCCACTCACACCCGTGAGCGAGCCTTGCGGAGCCCGGATATCTGCCGGATAGTCAGGAAACGTAGAGATGCCGTTACCCACCGTAGCCGAGACAGTAGAAAAAATGTTACCGGCCAATTGCATGCCGTCACCCGAGTCGCCCGAAAAACGTACGACAACGTCATGGAGTTCTTTCACTTCAATTTCTTCAGCCATAACAGATTAATATTAGTTTTTGTTAATGCGTGATAGGGTGGATCCTACGCCACCCTACGTCTGAGTTTTGATGGCAAAGTTAAGGTAAGTTTTCCAATCCACAAACTTTAGACTGATTATTTAACCCTTTTTTGTGCAGATCATTTCGCCCTGAAGCCCGGTCTAGGGACAGACACCTCGCATAGTTTTTGAAGCGAGCGAACAATTATAAAATGACAGTAGATGACACTGGATTTTAAATGCTATATCTGCTCAGATCTCGAAGCACATGTCTTGTTCTGTCAGTTAGAGTGTTTCCTGGAATATTCTTGATATAGTTTTTATCACAAACAACAATCAATTTATGCTTGGCTCTGCTTAATGCTACGTTAAGTAACCGCTCACCTTCTTTCCCTGCATATATTCTCCCTATTCCTGAAACCTTTCCACTTTCAAGCTGCCCACAGTCCACCATGTCATAAATTATAACATCGCATTCCGAGCCTTGAAATGTATGAATTGTGCCTATCTTAATTCTTTTATCAAAAGATTCCGGATATTTCCGCTCCATTTTAAGGGCTCTCAGAAGTGATACTTCTCCTTTATAAGGAGTGATAACGCCAATTGTAAACGAACTATCTTGGTCGTAATTATAGAAATCATCTAAAAGATCAATGATGCTCTCTGCAAATTTTTTGTTCTGTCTCGTGCCTCCTTTGGTAAACCTGACTGCACCGTCTGAGACGTTTCTTACTATAACCACTCGTCCAGCATATGGACGCTCATTGATTATATCCGAAGTCCCTTCTATTTTAGGAACGAGTTTACCTTTATAAAAGGTATCATTGATCAGGTCAACAATTTTCTTATTTGAGCGCCTTTGATTCAAAAGTTGATACATTGCAGGATGGTCAGTATGCCGGATGTTGATGTCAGAAAGTTCAAAAACGCTATCGGTAAGAATCTTTGTCTTAACTAATGAGATAGGAGATAATTGTTGAAAATCTCCAACAAGAATAAGTCGCTTTGTGATTTTGCTTGCCAATGCGATTAAACTTGGTGTCGAAAGCATACTCGCTTCATCGACGATAAGATTATCGAATGTACATTCATTCAATGTCGGTGTCAGTACAAAATTCGATATTGTTGAAAAAACTATTCTTGAACTTCTGACTAAATGTTCCGTGTGTGTTTTAAGTTTCTCCCTTAACTCCTTACTCTCAGCCTTAAGGGTGATAGCTTCGTCAGACTTTTGCTTGCCATGTTTTTTGAGAAGCAGTATTTGATCCATCTTACTCTTTATTTCCTCACGAAGCTTTTCTGTCTCCGAATCCTTTGGAAACAAAAAATCTGTATCTATAATTCTTTTGTCCAATGTCCTGCCCGCACGATAGAATTGTCCGGACTCTACTTTTTCTTTTTCTTCTTTCAATCGGTCGAGAACTTTACATAAAAGTTGGTCTACGGCTACATTCGATAAGCAGCACACTACAGTTCTATCCTCTCCTAACTTATAAAGAGTATAGATAATAGATGCCAGGGTATAAGACTTACCTGTCCCTGGAGGTCCCCAAATGAAAGTAAGGTCATGATCCAATGCCCCATCAAAAGCCTTCTCTTGAGATTCATCAAGCCCTTTCTTATATTTCAAAGGTACGGTCTTGTGATCTACTTTCTTGAGGTCATTAGTGTCTTCAAAGTAGAACTTGGTAAAAGGATAATCCTCGTCTATTTCAGTGCTGCTTATTTCGCTTAATTTGTCTCGTAATCCCTCTTGAATAAAAGAAGAATCGGAAATGATGGTACAGAATTTTGCAGAGTAAATCATTCTGTTTGCGGTAAAGGAGAGTGTTGCCTTCTCAAAGTCATAATCAATTGCTTCACAGTTGATTTTTTTACCAAAGACCTTTAAAAAGAAGGGGTCACCCTCACGGAAATGCGGTTCCTGCCCTTCTTCTAATTCCAATTTTACCCTATAGATGTAGATGGATTCTTTATGCTGGATAAATTCAATAGATTTGCCTTTGAAAATCTCGATGTTATGAGGATCTTTTTCTTCGATAATCTCATGGTTAACGGCGTTAATACACGACGCTATCCAATCATTGATCGTTTCTACATCAGAAGCTGAATCGTCTTCAATGCCAAACATTTCAGGAAAGTCTCTCTTGAGCTTTTCTTCTTCAAAAGAATATTTGAGAGAGCGTTTGGGCTCCGAGGTAAAATAAGTAGCATACTCCTGCTTTACCTTACTCATGTAATCCATCCTGACATCACTGTTTTTTTCAAAACCAAATAGCAGGTTTGCCCATTGGTTGTGCGAATGCGATATGGAAAACAGATGCTTAATGATTGCCTGATGAACGCAAAACTCAAAGAGATCTTCGACAGAATCGCTCTTGGGCCGTAATAATCCAAGATTTACTTGATATGTATGGTTTTGATTTACTTTGTTTATTCGGTCTTTATAGTTAGCCCGAGGTTCAGTTTCTCATTGATAGTGGTGAGTTCCTTCAACTTTGTGGGTGTACTTGTGTTGGTAAAAAGATAGACACCGGGAGCTATCTCGTGCTGCGCTTTGGCATAATCGCTATCTTCGAGATGATCGCTGACAAGAGGCACTCCGGCTTCCTTCAATCCTAAGGCCTGCACGCGGCCAATGCCGGCATAGAGGACTACATCTCTCAGCGTAAACCACACTGTATTGTAGAAGATTTCTTTTCCTTCCGGTGTAGTCACTCTTATCTTCATCCTTGCAGCCTTCTTTTCTTCAGGCTGTTGACCTTCAGCCGTGGCTTCAGAGCCTTCTGCGGAAACAATAGACGGTGCTTTGGCATCTGAGACTCCTGCATCATCAGTATTGCAGATGTCATCCAAGGGAACGTCGGACAACAGCTTCTGTGCTACATTGCGATGGAATGACACTGAAAGTGTACCCTGAGGTGTATAATCTACATGCAGCGACAATGGCGACTGCACGCTACGAAGAACGGGGGCTAAAGCCTCAACCACCTCGGGTAGGATCTCCTCTTGTATCAGTTTGTCCTCCATGGCGGACCATGTCAGTTCATTCAACAGCGATTTTTCCTCATGCTCAGCCAACGCCTTGCGATGGCTGTAGAATTCTGTAAGTTTACTCATCATCTTCGTCCTCCTCTGTTTGGTTATGGAAATCAATAAATCCTACGACCTCGCGTTCATCTTGGCTCAATCCGTAGATATCAAATATTCTTCTGTCTATCTCTTTTGCCTTGTCATCGGTGTATTCCTCTTGAATGTCGGACACCAAGGCCGCAAACACTTTGTCCGTGGCATCGTCAACATCCTTAACGGGAATCTCAACAAAGAACACCTTACTCGGTTCACGTGTTCCTCCGAAGAGTGGCGGAAAGTTGTCGAAGAAGCAATACTTAAAGAGCGAGGAGTTGAGAAAAGCCGTAAGATAAGCTGTATGGTGCCCTGTGATGATGAAACACTTTTGATTGGTAAGAAACTGCTTCTCATCAAAGTAGAACGGCATATACTTCGTCATATTGGGATAGATAATCTTAGGCTTGTCGAACTCCTTTAAGTAAGCACAATTGCGAAGATTGTACGGCGTCGCTCCTTTATCACTACGCTTTGCTAATTTGAAATAAAACATATCAAGATGCCTTTTTATTGCTGGGAAATCTTCAATATGTATTCTTCTAATCGACGGTTTAACTCCATTGTGAGTATTTATCAAATAGAGTTGTGTCTTATCCCAATTCGTTCCATACGCCCTGATATCCTTTCCTCTGAGCATCGGTCGGATGATTTTTTCCGTACGCTGCCGTTCGTCGTCTGTCTGGCAGTTGCTTAATATTTCCTGTCGCTGTTCTGCCGTCACATAGAAGGCTGGATTATAGCCAGTTAATATGCCACGATTGATGGTAATGTCCCAGTCTTTCAGCGGTGTACCTTGCGCTTCCACCTTATGCTTGATGGCGCGCTGCTGCTGTGGCATGATTATCCATGTCTCATCTCCAGCATAGACACAAGGTATAGCATGAGATACAACGTATTGTGACAATGTAGCCGGGTCGGTGAAGTCATAGCCAATCTGTGTTGCCATAAGTTTATGCTTATTCTCACCATGATGGAAGATAAGGATGTTCGTCATCACGGTAGCGCTCTCGAAGACGTGGGTCTCGCCAAAGTCTATCAACTGATACGGGTCGGTTTGCTCTGTGAGGTACCTACGCAGATTTTCCCCATACGCAGCCCGCATCCATTTGTTGGAGGTGATGTAGCACAGGGTGCCCCCCTGCCTAAGCAGGTTGTTGCCACGCTCGTAGAAAAGGCAGTAGATGTCACCAGTGGAGTTGAAGGTTTCATAGCCGCAGTGCTCGTAGAGCTTTCCGAGTTTCCCATGTTCGTTCTGCAACTGTATGTATGGTGGATTGCCGATGACGATATCGAATCCATCGGTGATGCCAAACATCCATTCCACATCGAGGAAGGGTGATACGCTCGCCTGGTCGTAGGGCTTCCAGTCGGTTACCTCGAGCACGGCTTTCTCAAACCCCTTCGGTGTGGTCTTATTCAACTCCCGTTGTATTTCGTTTTCACAAGCCGAGATAGCGTTCTTAATTTGTGTCCTACGTACCTTGTTGCGGTCGTATTTTGTTCTCTTCGCCTCTCCGAAGAGCTCTGTCTGAACCACTTTCTCTGCCCAGTCCTCAGCTTGATATTTATCAAGCTCCTTCCGATAGTCAGCGATGCGTGCCTCCCGCTCGGCAATCAATTCTTTGTTGGGCTCTCCCACCAATCGCGTGATGAGCTGATGGATCTGCCGGCACTTCTCCTCATCGGCAGCAAGAAGTTTCTTCTTCTCGCCCCTCTTACGGGTATAGAAATGCTTGCGGCGGATATCCATCAGTTCCTTCTTTAGCAATGTCAGTTCCGGATTGGTAGTCCAGTCGTCGTTGTATTGATGAATGTCGGCATTGATGAGCGAGTTTGCAGCCACAAACTTCGACTCCAAGTTTGGCAAGGTCTGTATACCATAGTTATGATCGGCGTCATTCCAGTCGATATCTTTCTGTTCACACACCAGGGTGATGAAAAATCTTAGTCGGGTGATGAGCATAGCTATCGGCTGGATGTCGACGCCATAGATACATGATTCGATGAGGTAAAGTTTACGGGTATAGTCTGGCCATCGCACACTGTTATTGAAAGTCTGTTCAATCTCCTGCAGTTTTTTCTTCCGTTCCTCCTCATCGGTGATGTTAAACGCCCGGCGCGTGTCCTCCACCGCAAGATTGGTCACCACATCCCGCCACCCTTTGTTGTCGGGGTCTACCTGCTGTAAGATGTGCACCATCTGTTGCAACATGCCCATGGGGAAAGCGCCCGACCCACAAGCCGGGTCAAGCACCTTACAGGTGATCAGACTCTGCATGATGGCCTGGCGCTGCTCGGTGGTAAAATCCACATCAGCAGCATTGTAGCCAAGGAGCCGACGGAACTGCGGTTCGAGATCAGGGCTGACCGTTTGCTTGAGGTGTTCGACAAGGCTCTCATTGACCATATATTGCACGATCTCTCGTGGTGTGTAGAATGATCCACTTTCCTTTCGTGCCGTTTTATGCGTCTCAGGATTGAAGTCACCCAAGAGGTTCTCAAACACCTTTCCCAACAGTTCGGGGTCGAGAGCTACCTGTACGTCCTGAGGCGTATTTTCCTCAATGGTGAAGACGTAGCGGTTGAAGATAGACAGCAGGCCGCGTTCCGGGTCGAAAAACAGGTTATTCGGAATAAATGCCCGGTGGGCATAGTGGCCATCCTTGTCCTTCGTACTGTTGCGGGTGAAGCCGTCGTTATAGTAATGCTGTTCCTTTCCGTCCAGCATCTTACCTTTGTCCTGGCACTCGAAGAGCCCACAGTTTAAGTAAGGCACATGAGCGAAAAGGCGTGTCACCTCTTCTTCGGGTATGGCAAAACACTCCTTATAGCGGTAGAGCGTCTTCACATCCTGTCCTTTCACGTTGGTGAATCCACGCGGCTCACCGTCTTCTGTGATGGGCCGGTTAAGCGTACCAAAGAAAAGGTTTTGCAGGATGGCCCAATAGTAATTGCCTTGTTGACTGCTCTGCGGGTCAAAGTCGATGAGGATTTTCTTCAGATAGTCTTCGTCGAAAATGCTGTCTGGCACGAGCCCTTTCTGTTTGATAAACCACACGAAAAGCATCCGGGTGATAAGCCGGATAATCTTGGTTTCAATCGACTCGCGCTGGTCTTCGGGCAGTTTCGGGTTCTTGTCGAACGTCACGCCTCCTTCTGCCGACGTTGCCCACTGATACCAATGGAAGAGATCCTGGTAGAATTTCTCTGTCAGCACTTGCGTGTTGAACACTTTCAGCCACTGTGCATAGAGTTTGTCAAAAGTACGCAGCTTAGTGGCATCGAGCTCCTGCAGGATATCGAGATGTCCACGATGCGGGTTGTCGCAGTGGATACGTGACAGCACGCTCACCCGTCCCATCTTCTCACCCTGTCGCCACTGTTGTTGGTAGTCGGACCGCTCGCAGGATGCTACCGACAGCCGGTCCCCCTCGCGGATAAAAAGCGTTACGGGGTTGGCGACAGATATGCGGTTGAAAGCCCGCGTAAGCGCATTGATTTCTGTTCTTGTCAGGCGTTCTCCACCGTTTACATCTACAGCAAAGAGGAACATGCCGCTATAGCGCTCCTTCTGTTGTTCTGCATCCTTTTGTTGTTCTGTCAGAGAACGTTCTTCTACCTTTCCTTTGAGGGAGAGGTCGTTGACGACACCAATGAAATAAGTGTGTGCGACATGCGACAGAGCCTCCCGAAGATATTGCGGCATGGTGTCGGGGAAGAAGTCGCTCACCGTGATCGGTTCCTCCGTTTGTCGGTCGAAACGGATATGCAGTGCTTCGAGCAGTGCGGAACACGCATCAAAAAGCGAGTGGTCGGTGAATAAGGATAGTGTATCTTTTAGCATAACTGTCAGAAAGATTATTTTGAAACATACTCCCAAACTATCAAATCGAAGTTTTCCAGTCTGAAGTGTTGCTCTGTTGTCTCGTCGTTTGTTTTCTGCTTGGCAGAAGAGAGATTCTTCATGCCTAACAGACTTTTAATATTTTTCACGGCCTGCCGGGGAGCCTTCAGCCGCATCCACTCTTTCAGAATATCAGACAGCCGCGTAATTTTCTCTTTGTCGTGGCTGTCCTCAATCCATTCGGGCACATGCCGGTCACGGTTCTTATGCCGCCGGAGCAGTTCAAGCACGTCTGCCCGGTTCAGTTCATGAAACGTTGGCTTGGTCGTTTCTTTGGCATCTACGGGCTGACACATCAGATAAATTTCCGTATAAGGCTTCTTGCTGCCCGCTTCGCGGTGGGGATATCCCACCACAGCTACTAAACTCTCCGGCAGGTCTTCGTGAAAGAGATCCCGGTCGAATTTGAAACCACTGTATATACCATTAGGCATGCGGCGGAACGTGTCCTTAAAACGTTCGAGATAGTCAACCAAATCCTGGCGATACACCTCAAAAGAAAAATCTTTGAGAGAGAGCGTCCGCGGAGACTCTATGTCGGAGATACTGTTGTTTTGCAGTTCTTCCAGAAGTCGGTCTGCATTCTTGTCCACCAACGGATTGTCAGCTATCATCTTCTTGTACTGGTCGTTCATCTCCTGTGTCTCAGATCCAACAAGCGTCATCATAGACATTCGGTCCTGGATGCGTGTCTCCAGGTGAAGATAATCTTCAAACGACTTGGCTGGCCAGAAATTGACACATTGTATGCGCTTGTTGGGCGATCCGATGCGGTCGATACGTCCGAAACGTTGTATCAGTCGCACGGGATTCCAATGGATGTCGTAGTTCACCTGCATGTCTGCATCCTGCAGGTTCTGTCCTTCAGAGAGACAGTCGGTGGCTATGAGAATATCGATCCCGTCATCAAGGAGTTGGGCATAATGAGTATCATTTTCTTTTATCAGTTGACACCACATCTTATAAGGCACGTTCCATCGGCGCTTCTCGTCGTCATAATATTCCGCGCGGCTAACGTGTGCCCTTTCGTAAAGATTATCCCAATCAAGTTCCTTATAGAGCTTGCTGTACGGGGCGAAACTCTGCAGCACCTCGGTGAAGTCATTCGTCTTCTGTCGCCCCGTAGTGTTGATGGTCTGTCCCGACACTGAGGCCATTCGCTTAAAACCACGCTTGCGCAATTCGTTGAAGAGGAATTGTGCCGTATCGGCAAAGGCGGTGAAGATGACAATCTTCTTGTTTTTTTGCTTCTGTTTGGTGTTGAGTATCTCTATAAGCTTTTCTAACTTGGCATCTTTTTCCTTGCCCTGAGCGTAGGCTTTGTAGAAAGCGTCAAAGTTATTGTAGATAGCACGCAGTTTGTTTACATCCATGCGCAATCCACGCTCAAAACCACCCAGATTCTTCATGTCAGAAAGTCGGATCGTACCTCTTCGAAGGGCATATCCGTCATTCAAGGTATCATCCTCTGAGTCGGTAACCTCATCGGCATCCTCTTCTGGCAACGTTCCATCATTGCGGTGCGCCTTGAAGTCGTTGACAAGTTGGAGCGTATGCTCATGAACATCGAGTACTTTCTTCACCGTCGTCAGACATGAATACCAACTGCTTTCCAGTCGTTTCATGAAGAGAATGCCCATCATCTTGACAAGGAATCGCTCGCGGTTGACATTGTCGTCCCAATCCCGACTGGCTTCCTTCTTTGCCTCTTTGCGGCTTTCGTGAAGGAAAAGACTTGGCTGATAGGCTGTAAGGCTAAGCTCATCGAAAGCATGATAGATGTCTTCGGCACTCTGCAACAGTCCGATGTGATCCACCCCCTGATAAATATTTTCTGGCTTGTCTTTCTCTGGGAATCCGAGATCCTCACCTAATGTTTTTTCGATCAGTTTGCGTGTACGTGCAACGATGAGCTTATCTGTTAAATTAAAGAACTTAGGCGGGAGCATGGCAATGAATTGTCCGATAGTACGGTTTTCGTCATGGGTCCACACGGTATAGTTGCGCTGAGCTTCAGCGAAGAGGTTTTGCAGGGAATCAATGCCGAATTCATCACCTTTGAATGCATCGTCCTGATTGTGGCCAATAAGATTGAACTGTCCTTTGATGTCGCGCAAACCCGTATTTATGGGCGTAGCCGAGAGCATGAGTACCTTCACATCACGGTGCTCCTGCCCCGGTTGGTTGCAGATGAGTTTGTCTATGAGTTCCTTGTAACGTCCGGAATGTTCGTTGCGCAGGTTATGGCTCTCATCGATGACCAGCAATACTTTCTTGCGTGTCTGCAGATAGTGGAGTTTATAGTCTTCATATCCATTTTCCAACCTGTCGTTTTGCAGGTCGGTATGAAAACGGACCTGATAGTCGAACTCGTCTCTTTCAAAACGAGAACCGTGCCCTTTACGATACTGCATCCAGTTCTGCTCCAGCTTCTTGGGGCAGAGCACTACTGTTGTATAATTTTGTATTTGGAAATACTTGATGACAGCGAGTGCAGAGAAAGTCTTTCCCAAACCTACGGCATCAGCAAGAATGGCACCGTTATATTTGCGTAGCATCTTGATAAGCGAGATAACGCCTTTCTGCTGATAATTGAACAGAACTTTCCATATGATGCTCGTCTGTAACAGCGACATGTCCTGTGTATGTTCTATGCCTCCGTCAATGTCGATGTCGGCGCTGAAGAGCTCAAAGAGAATCTTGTAATAGATTTCCTCGGGCGTATACTTGCGGAAGTATTCGTCTATTTGTTTGATGAAATATTCCTTCACGCTTATCTTCGGTTCCTTGGGGTGCTTGGGATCTTGTGGTATCGTGTCGCTGGCAGTATTCCATATATCCTCAAACCAGCTGCAAACCTCTCTATAGTCTTTATCACTGAGTTTGACCGGATCGCCCATGTTCAGTTCTACGTTAGCCGACGCCTTGAGTCCCAGTCCTGCATCGGTCAGGTTACTGCTACCAGTGAGATAAAAGCTGTCGTTGCGTGGATTGTTGTTTTTGAACATGTAAGCTTTAGCGTGACAGAAGGCTCCTGTGATGGCTTTTATCTGTACCGAATTACGTTCAAGAAAGGCTTTGGCATCGCGCGCCTTGTCAGAGAGACTGACAACTTCAGCAATACTTTGGTCACCATTGAGCAGGTTGATGACATCGTTTCTGTCGTCGGAATCTTGCCCTACCATCTCTGAAGACACAATGCGGAATTGATCTTCCACTGGTAACTCTTTGTGGAGGACGCTAAGCGCACGGAGCGTAAAATAGCCCGTCACAATATCGAGATTGCCAGTAGGTGATGCTTCCGGATGTTCGATGTCGCGGCCAGCAAACTCCCGTATGAAATCCCAAACGGTCTTTATATTAAAACCATCATCTGGATAACGGTCTTTTTTATTGTCTATTAGCATTTGATCAAAGATTAGTTATTGCCACATATTGTTGAAATGACATTTTATTTTGCAAACTTACACAATTTATTTGAATTATTTGTTTCTTAGCTTAAGAATTATTTCATATACCTAAAATCCGCAACCCTACTAAAGTCTCAGAGCGTTGTGGTCCAAACCGCCAAGAATGCGATTTCTCTTGTTCGGACTGGCTTTTTACCATGTGTTGGCTGATATGCGAGCATAATGCCCTAAAATCTGATGACTGTTGAAAAAGTTGAAGATATTCTTGGAAATCTCATTCTAAAGAACTATCTTTGTAAAGTAGTATATTCAAAACATACATTTTATGAATTTTATCGATAGAAATAAGGAATCAGGCCGCTTGGAAGCTGCGCTAAAGGGTTGCAAAGGCAAGTTACTGGTTGTCTATGGTCGCAGACGGTTGGGCAAGTCCAGACTGATAAAGAGAATCCTAAAAGAGGGAGACGTTTATTATGAGGCAACTAAAAGCGAATCCTCAACTCAAAGGCTTGAACTTGCAGCTTCAGTCGCTTTATTATACAATGATTTTAACAAGCCAACTTACTCAACATGGGATTCACTTTTAAGTGCTTTCAATAATCAATGCAAGGAAGGGGCAACGCTAATGCTTGATGAATTCCCTTATCTTGTGGAAAGAGATTCCTCTCTTCCGTCTGTGATTCAAACTATTGTGGACAGTGGAACCATGCGATACAATCTTCTGATATGTGGTTCGTCACAGCGTATGATGCAGAAGTTAGTACTCGATGGTTCTGAGCCACTCTATGGCCGTGCGTCAGAGAAAATTAATCTCGGTCCAATACGTGCACAATACTGGTGGCACGCTCTTAATCTAAGTGCAAAACAAGTGGTTGAAGAATACAGTGTGTGGGGTGGTGTGCCACGTTACTGGGTTCTCCGTGAGCAATATAGTTCACTTGACGATGCATTGGAAAATCTTATCCTTGACGAGCATGGTCCACTTGCAGAAGAGCCGGAGGCCTTGTTTCTCGACGATACGAATGTCATTGCGCCCTATATATCCATAATGTCGGCAATAGGTCAGGGAAACGCAAAGTTCTCTCGTATTGCCGATGTCGTTGGACATAAGGTGTCAGAGCTTGCACCTGTGATGAAAAACCTCATTGCCATGCATTATGTCCGCAAAGAAGTGCCATTCGGAGAAGATGTAGAGAAGTCGAAGAAGACGTTGTATGTGATAGACGACCCATTTCTAGATTTCTACTATAGGTTTGTAGTTCCAGCCAGGCCCTTACTTTCAATGGACAGAACTGATGTCGTTCTGCAAAATATTCACAGTCACATGGCCGAACACGTGGGACATATCTGGGAACGTCTGTGTCAGATTGCTGTTTCCGGCAACAATGTGTTTGGTCACACATGGAATGTTGCTGCCCATTGGTGGGGAAAAGTACCTGTGTTCAAGGATGGCAGGAAAACCCCAACGGGCAACAGGGAGCTGGAGTTTGATGTCGTTGCAGAGTCAATGGATGATAAAAATACTATACTTGTCGGCGAGTGTAAGTGGAAGTCGGCTGACCATGCAGAGCGTCTCTTGGCTCAATTGCAAGAAAAAGTCAAATACACTCCGTTTGCGAAAAGCAAGAAGATTGTTTACGCTCTATTTCTTCGTGAGAAACCCCTTTCAGCAGCTGATTGTGAGATTATGCTTCCTGAGGATGTTCTCAATAATTTGCCAAAGTGATTACTATTCCTCCACGGTGTTCTCACCCGTCTCATAGCTCCTCGCCATGTCCTTGAGGATGCCGATCATCTCCTGGCGGAAGTCGTCGGGGCTGAGGACGATGATCTTACGACCGTGCCACAGCAGTTCCTGCTCGAAGTCACGCGTGGGACTGACAAAGAGCTCATAGTCGGTATAGGAACCGTCAGCGGCATCGTGTATCTTGGTCTGGCTCTCGTGGATCGGCACCTCCCCGATGTAGTTGTTCTCCGGTGCTTTCTCCAGCATCACCTTTCTGTGATATTTCAACCTGTCGCCGAGCGATGCCATGCGCAGAGAACTGGGCAGCCACTCTGATATCTCCGTGTCGGCATAGCGGTCACGACGGATGAAATAGCGGAAGCCGTTAGCCTTGTCGCACTCAATCTCTATGCCGAAAAGGTTGGCTATCTCCTCACTCTCCCTGATACGGAGGCCGAGCGCGTTGATCTTGTTTTTCAGTTCGGCTCTAAGGCTTAAAGCTTCTGCTAACTTCATATTCTTCGTCTTTTATGTTTCTGTGTGCAAAGCTAATGCTTGTTACTGCCAAAGGTTGTTACAGGAGATAATTATCTTTTCAAGAAAGTCTCTATTACCTTGTGCCAGTATTCCCATGAGTAGCCGACGGACGGGTGGTTGACCGCCATCACTTTCACGCGTCCGCCACCACTAAGGGCGTAGCTGCCAGTATTGACCGTATAGCCGTCGATGATGATGTTGTCGCCGTCCTGCCAGTGAGCCTTGCGGAGCCCGGATATCTGCCGGATAGTCAGGAAACGTAGAGATGCCGTTACCCACCGTAGCCGAGACAGTGGAGAAGATGTTTCCAGCCAGTTGCATGCCGTCACCGGAGTCTCCTGAGAAGCGCACGACGACGTCGTTGAGTTCTTTCACTTCAATTTCTTCAGCCATAACAGATTTATATTAGTTTTTGTTAATGCGTGATAGGGTGGATCCTACGTCCCCCTACGTCTGGGTCTTGATGGCAAAGTTAAAGCAAGTTTTTCTATTCTCAAAACTTTGAGGCGAATATTTATAACTTTTTTATGAAGCCTGCCCCGCTCCGTAACTATTCCGCGAATGCTGGTCGAAAGGTAAGAGGAGACTAAAGTTTCCTACTCCTCTATTTCATGGGCATTCACGAAGCATTTTTGGCTGAAATACCCATGAAATAGAGGAGTAGGAAACTTTAGTTGCTTTATTATTATTTCACCGCAATCTTTATAGAATCCTTACCTACTTTGGCGATAACTAATGATTCGTTTACGGCAAAAGAGGCTGCACCATTCGCTGCAACCGAAGAGCCGAGATACTTGCCATCAGTAGCATAGAACTTCACTACTTCGCCATTATCAAGTCCAGAGAGAGTAACAATACCATCATGGGCAGAAGCCACAACGCCACGTGTTTTTACCATATTGATGTTAGTACCAATATCCGAGTTTGCATCAATCCAATACAGAGTTGCCTCCGCCTTATCAGATGCTTTATATCCATCTGCTGTAGCATAAACTGAAATATTATAGGCAGCAGAAAGAGATACTTCCCCATTTTCGCTCAGCGCATCAGACTTAATATCTGTATCAGTTATTGTATAATGATACTTTGCTCCTGTCGTTTCGCAAGCGAACATCAATTTGCCTGATTCGTAAGAGATAGATGGTGTAGAGCATTGAGTAACAGGCTTGTTATCATCTCCTGTTTCGTCTGGATTCCAGGCATAGATATATTTATAATCAGATCCAAAGGAATCTTTATAACCCTGTAGGTATTCTGTTGGAACCTTGATTATACTTGTCGTTGGTATTCCTAGGTATTCGTAATTTGATTTATATTTACCTTCAAAATATACAGTTTCCAGATTTTGACAACCCCTAAAGCACTCCCCACCCAATGAAGTAACAGATGAAGGGATGGTGATTGAGGTTAAGCCACTGCAATCTTTGAAACAAGCCACGTCCAATGAAGTAACAGATGAAGGGAGGGTGATAGAGGTTAAGCCACTGCAACCATAGAAGCAATAAACACCCAATGAAGTAACAGATGAAGGGATGGTGATAGAGGTTAAGCCACTGCAACCAGAGAAGCAATAAACACCCAATGAAGTAACAGATGAAGGGATGGTGATAGAGGTCAAGCCACTGCAATCAGCAAAGCAATGATCACCCAATGATGTAACAGATGAAGGGATGGTGATAGAGGTTAAGCCACTGCAACCATAGAAGCAAGCCTTACCCAATGAAGTAACAGATGAAGGGATGGTGATAGAGGTTAAGCCACTGCAACCAGAGAAGCAAAAATCACCCAATGAAGTAACAGATGAAGGGATGGTGATAGAGGTTAAGCCACTGCAATCAGAGAAGCAAGAAGCACCCAATGAAGTAACAACATACTCTACCCCATCATTACCCTTAACCTTCTCTGGAATAATAATATCACCAGAATATTTACCATCAGTTTTAGGCACAAGTGTAGCTGTCTTCGTATCAGATTCTAACAAATAACGAAAGCCATCAATAACATCAAATTTTGGTTCTTGTGCCATCGCACTACTCGTAGTCATGAGCATCAGGACTACTAACATAACAAAGCCTTTAAAAAGACTACTGGTTCTGCTTTTACAATCTAAGAACTTTTTTCTTAAAGTAAAATCTTTCATAATCGTCTCTATTTAAATCTTTTCTCCGCAAAAATACTACTTTATTATTTAACCCACAAGAATTTATGGTAAAAATCATGAAATCTTTCGGCCTGTACGGTAATGTTTTGCAGTGGCCGCCTCAAATGGCGGCCACCCATCGCAGGGTGACTAAACATGAATCGAGTTACCTTCGGGTGGTGGCCGCCATTGGATGCGGCCACTGCAACCAAGACCGACTGCATCACGGTTGGGGATGGCCAGGGGGTGTCAGCATAGACCGCTAAATCTATTCGTACAGAAGGCTTTTTTTCCTGACTTCGTCACTTATTTGTTGAAACCAAACACGGCCCTTGATCATCAGACTTTTCACGCGGAGCCGCAGAGTTTATTGAGCCGCGGAGATGATACGTGTGAGAGGCTGAGATCGCTGAGAGGCCTTCGGCCTTGAGAGGAGAGAAGAGAGAGACCTTCGGTCTATGTGGAGAGATTGAGGAGATATAGAGGTTAAGGAGATATGCCGCAAGAATAGTGATGGTTCATCTCTGTGAACTCCTCCCAAGACCGAAGGTCTCTCTGCGTTCTCTCATTCTCAGAGGCAATAACTCTGCGGCTCAATAAACTCCGCGGCTCTGCGAGAAAATACATACGCCGCTGCGAGAATCGACCGCGCGAGCCTGTTTTCAAGGTTTTTCTTTGTGTCAGCGCCAAGATCCGACGAAGGAGGAGCTGCCATAGCCCTTGGCGCTGACGCAAAGGGTTTTATAGGTTTTTGTTGAAAAAGATGGAATATGTCAGCCGTAGCATCGTGGGACTAACGCTTGCAACAATAAAGCAGGGATATACACAATAGGGCGGGGATAAATCCCGCCCTACGATGGGAACTGAATAGTTACGATAAATCAAGGTAAAGTGAATAATGTATAATGTAGTAACATTACACCCGATAGTTCTTCTTGAACCAGAACTTGAAGATGGGGTCGACGAAAGTGTAAGAGTCACCGTCTTTTTCTATGATGTCCTTCTTAATAAGCGTCTGCTTGTTCCTGCTGACGGTCTGTGGGGCACCTAATGAATATCTCTGATTGACATCCTGCGCACTGAAATGGCTTTCTCCATGGGCGATGGCAATCAGCATGTTGACCTGAGACACAGCCAGGCCGTCAACGTCGGCCTCAAAGACGGGGGCATTGGTGTCGACGAGCAGGACGGTCTGTTCTTGGAATATCTCTTCCGTCACGGCCGTCTGGGTACCACTCCATATAAAGAAGCTCAACTGCTGGACATACCAACTGTGGCACTCGGTGATGTCGCAGATTCTGTTGGCAAACTCCTCAGAGATACTCTTTCCCGTTTCCGCAAACGACTTGACGATATAGGGTATCCAATATTCCCTCGCTATCTTCTTCAGATAGAACACTTGCCCGAAGCGGTAGAACGGATTGTTGGCATTGTTGAAGATGTCCACCATCATGTGCCGTTTGCTGCCGTAAAGACAGTAGGTTACGTCTTCCTGCTGCTGCCAGACCGACCGCATGAGCCCTTCCATCTGTTTCCATTCGGGGAGCAGGGCCAGTTGCTGAAACTCATCTATGCAGACCACAACATGATAGCCATGGGCTTTGGCCAATGTCTCGGGGAGGTTAAGAATATCCTCCGCACTCCGTTCCAAGGGTTTGATCTTCAGATCGAGGG
>Ga0256404_1002426_pt1 | contig 41279 bp, 30 predicted proteins | sample RumenRJG_01DNA_FD_185990 | JGI IMG/M metagenome (GOLD analysis project Ga0256404, IMG submission 185990) | Bovine rumen microbial communities from Lethbridge, Alberta, Canada - RJG_01 | ecosystem: Host-associated > Mammals > Digestive system > Stomach > Rumen | place: Canada: Alberta | collected... | reverse complement strand
ATATACTAATAAGGTATAAAACTTCTGTTCCATAAAGCGATTAAATATCCAAATGCAACTTCATCTCATCCACCGCACTTCCCGGAGTGATCATCGGGGTGACGTTCTCCTCTTCCTTGACAGCGCATTCAAGGATATACGGTCCGTCGGTGGCAAGCATCTTCTCCACTTTTGACTTCAGTTCGTCGTGAGTCAGCACCACATCATAGGGGATGTGATAAGCGCGGGCTAATTCCTCATAATGAGGGTTGAGCATGTGGGTAAACGAGCGACGATGGTTGAACATCAGATCCTGCCACTGACGCACGTTGCCAAGATAGTTGTTGTTCAAGAGAATGATCTTCACCGGCGCCTGCTGCTCCATGATCGTTCCGAGTTCCTCTATGCACATCTGGAAACCACCATCACCGGTAAACAGACAAACCTGACGGTCCGGTGCGCCAAAGGTAGCCCCAATAGCGGCTGGCAGTCCAAATCCCATCGTACCCAGACCACCGCTTGAGACGACACTACGATGACGATGAAACTTGAAATAGCGACATGAGAACATCTGGTTAAGGCCGACATCGTTGACAAGCACTGCCTCACCCTTGGTAGCCTCAGCCACGGCATTCACCACTTCACCCATCAATAGTTCCTTGCCTTGGGGGTGAATAGAAGGTTCAATGACTTCCACTTTTTCCTTTTCATACAGAGGCTTAAAAGAGTCACGCCACTCTCGGTGAACTGCCTTATTCAAGTATTTCGTGATGGCAGGAAGACTTACCTTGCAGTCACCCACCACAGCTACGTCGGTCTTCACATTCTTGTCGATCTCTGACGGATCAATATCCAGATGGATCACCTTGGCCTGCTTGGCATAGCGGTCGAGACGGCCTGTGACGCGATCAGAGAATCTCATACCGATGGCAATGAGCACGTCGCTCTCCTGCTCTTTGATGTTTGGCGCATAATTGCCGTGCATTCCCAGCATACCCATATTCAGAGGGTGATCGGAAGATAGAGCGGAAAGCCCTAACAAGGTACGTCCTGCAGGGATGTCTGCTTTCTCAAGGAATTCCACCAACTCATCCTGCGCATTGCCCAACTCTACACCATGTCCAACAAGAGCCAATGGCTTCTTGGCATTGTTGATAAGTTCAGCAGCTGCCTTGACAGCCTCTTCATCTATCTTAGGATAAGGGATATAAGAGCGGACACGATCCGTCTTTCCCGGCATCCATTTAGCTTTCTGTATCTGGGCATTACGTGGGAAGTCAAGCACGACAGGACCCGGACGGCCGCTGCGTGCGATGTAGAAAGCACGGTTCACAGCCCACGCCACATCTTCAGCACGACGGATCTGATAGCTCCATTTCGTGATCGGCTGAGCCATGCCTACCAAGTCTACTTCCTGAAAAGCATCTGTGCCCAATGAGCCTACGCCAACCTGTCCGGCGATGACCACGATAGGGATGGAATCCATCATCGCGTCAGCTACACCGGTAAGCGTATTTGTGGCACCAGGACCGGAAGTGACAATCGTCACGCCGACCTCACCACTGACACGCGCATACCCTTCGGCAGCATGAGCAGCACCCTGCTCATGTCGTACGAGGACATGATGGAACCAAGGATCTTTCTTGTGGGTGTAAGTATATAAGGCATCATACACCGGCATGATAGCACCTCCGGGATAACCGAAGATCGTGTGCACGTTCTCCTGATACAATGCCCGCATCAATATCTCTGAGCCGCTGCACTCTTCGCCGATACGCACTCCCGACCAGGGAGCCTCCGGTTCTGTCCAGGCGGCCTGTGTTGTTTGCTTTTGATTCTCGCTCATATTTTGTCTTTGTATTGTTCTCGTTTAGTCAATGATTCTCACGCCACCCTTGTCTGCAGAGCTAACGCTCTGGGCATACGCACGCAGTGCCTTGCTGACAACGCGATGACGCTTCAAAGGCTGCTGCGGACGAGCGTTGAGTTCCTCGTCGCTCAACTTCACATTAAGGCTACGGTTGGGGATATCAATCTCGATGATATCGCCATCCTTAATCTTACCGATATTACCACCGGCAGCAGCCTCTGGTGAGATATGTCCAATGCTCAGTCCACTCGTACCGCCGGAGAAGCGGCCATCAGTGATCAGTGCACATTCCTTACCTAAGTGACGGCTCTTGATATATGAGGTAGGATAGAGCATTTCCTGCATACCCGGACCGCCCTTAGGACCTTCGTGGGTAATCACAACGCAGTCGCCGCTCTTCACCTTGCCGCCCAAGATACCCTCACAAGCATCTTCCTGGGAATCAAAGACTACAGCTGGGCCGGAGAAGTGCCACAGACTCTCGTCGACGCCGGCTGTCTTCACTACACAACCATCTTGTGCGATATTTCCGAAGAGCACAGCCAAACCGCCATCTTTGGTATAGGCGTGCTCCAGGTCACGGATACATCCGTTGGCTCTATCCGTGTCGAGTGACGGCCACTGCGTGTCCTGACTACCCATCTTGGTAGAGAACTTACGCCAGGGGGCACTATGATAGATGCGGTCAGCCTCAGGGTCAATCGTAGTACCCGTGATGTCGTATTTCTTCATGGCTTCGTCCAAGGTCATTCCATCCACACGCTTCACGTCAGGACGGATCAAACCACCTTTGTTCAACTCGTTGAGAATGCCAAGAATGCCACCGGCACGATTGCATTCCTGTACAGAATACTTCTGAGTATTAGGAGCCAGCTTGCAGATGCAAGGTACTTTACGGGACAACTGATCGATATCATGCATCATGAAGTCTACCCCGCCCTCCTGAGCAACAGCTAAGAGGTGAAGTACCGTGTTGGTACTGCCGCCCATGGCAATGTCGAGTGTCATGGCATTGAGGAAAGCATCTCTTGTAGCAATGTTACGAGGCAACACACTCTCATCGCCATCCTCGTAATAAGCCAGTGCATTCTTTACGATCTGCCGAGCAGCTTGCTTGAAGAGCTCAATACGATTGACATGTGTGGCGAGAATCGTACCATTACCAGGCAGGGCAAGACCGATGGCCTCTGTCAGCGAGTTCATGGAGTTGGCTGTGAACATTCCCGAGCAGCATCCGCAGCCAGGGCAGGCACATTGCTCGATTTTCCGCAAGTCATCATCGCTCACCTCTGTATCAGCGCCTTTGACCATTGCTGTGATCAGGTCAGCGTTCTCACCATTCCAACGTCCAGCCTCCATAGGACCACCCGAACAGAATACTGTCGGGATGTTAAGGCGCATGGCTGCCATGAGCATGCCCGGTGTGACCTTGTCGCAATTGGAGATGCAGATCATGGCATCCGCCTTATGAGCGTTTACCATATACTCTACAGAGTCGGCAATGATGTCGCGGGACGGCAAAGAGTAGAGCATGCCGTCATGCCCCATGGCAATACCATCATCAATGGCGATGGTGTTGAACTCGGCAGCATAGCACCCCATGCTTTCAATCTCCTGCTTAACAATCTGACCTATATCGTGTAAATGAGTATGTCCTGGTACGAACTGGGTGAACGAGTTGACAACAGCAATGATAGGCTTACCGAACTGTTCCTTCTTCATTCCTGTAGCTACCCAAAGAGCACGGGCTCCAGCCATTCTTCTGCCTTCAGTACAGACAGCACTTCTCAATTGATGCTTCATAAATCTTATTCTTATTGGTATTTTCATGCAAAGATACAATAATTCTTGCAATCTACAACAATAAAGTCTAATATTTTTAAGAATAGTAAGATTATAAGCGGTAAAAGCCAGAAATAAAAAAAACTCCAAGGAGAAAAGCTGCTACTTTTTCCTTGGAGCCATAACGGTTTTTACATCAAGAATACACGCTGATGAAAAGAGGCACGTTTACTTCAAATGCTCTTCAAACCATTGTGCGATTTGACGCAACAGGTGATTGCGGGTATTTCCACCGGAGATACCATGGTTGCGGTTGGTATAATACAACTCTTTGAAATCCTTGTCGGCCTGTACCAAAGCCTCAGCATACTCAAAGGTATTCTGCGGATGAACATTATCATCGGCTGTTCCATGACAGATGAGCAACGCTCCGTGTAGTTTATCAGCACGTGTAATAGCATTGTCGTTGTAGCCATCGGGATTCTCTTTCGGCGTGCGCATATAGCGCTCGGTGTAGATCGTATCGTAATAACGGTAACTTGTCGGAGGGGCCACTGCGACACCAGCCTTGAATACAGGGCGTCCCTCGCTCATACTCATCAGCGTACAGAAGCCACCATAAGACCAGCCCCAAATGCCAATGTTGTCTTTGTCGACATAGGATTGCTTTCCTAACCACAGTGCTGTCTCAACCTGGTCCTTGGCCTCCAAATTGCCCAAATGGAGATAGGTGCACTTCTCAAAGTCTGCGCCACGTCCACCGGTTCCACGGCCGTCCACACAGACAACGATGAAGCCCTGCTGAGCAAGATACTGGTCATAAGCTCCACCCTGTCTCATGGAACCTGCATCCCAGGAATTAATCACCTGCTGGTTGCCCGGTCCACTATATTGGAACATGATCACAGGGTATTTCTTATTAGGATCGAAGTCTGCCGGTTTGATCATCCATCCATTGAGTTTGACACCCTCTGAAGTAGTAAAAGAGAATGTCTCTCGCCTCGTCCATCCATACTCACGGATCTTTTGTTTCAACGGCTGGTTGTCAAGGTTGTTAGCAATCACCTTGCCGCTATTGCTACAAGTACTATATAAATAAGGTGTATTGTAGTCGCTCCAACAGTTGACGAAATAGCGAAGATCACTGGAGAAGACAGCAGAATTCCAGCCCTCGTTCTTGGTGAGCCGCTCTGTCTTTCCATCCTTATGGGCTACATAGATCTGCCGGTCCTGAGGATTAAGAGCTGCAGCCTGATAATAGACATCACCCGTTTTCTCATCATAGCCATACACATCGGTAATATCGAAATTACCATTACCGATCTTACGCAGCAACTGACCATTGCTATTATACAGATAGAGATGCATGTAACCATCACGATCTGAGGGCAACAGAATATAATCACTTCCAATGCGTGCGGTCTCCATTGCCTCCTCCTTAACGTAACGGGAGATATGATCAGAAAGTAACAGCTGAGCTACCGTACTGCGGGGATTGACGCCATAGAGATTCAGCACATCCTGATGTCGGTTCATCGTATAGACGATGATGCGATTGGGATTGGAAGTAGGAAGGATACGCGGCATATAGCCGTCACTGTCCACAGGTACTTGCAGACGCTGTATGCGATGAGACTGAATATCAAAGCTCCAGGCACTGACGGTGGCATTTCGCTCACCTGCCTTAGGATATTTATAAGCATACTCACCGGGATAAACGGCATACTCCTTATGTTCCGGATTTAATCCTTTGAACATCTGTAGACGATACTGCTGCACCGCGCTCTCGTCGTAGCGGAGCCAGCAGAGCATTGTGCCGTCGGCATTGAATGTCAAAGCATGTGAGAAAGCAAACTCCTCTTCGTTGACCCAGTCGGGAATACCATTGATGACATGATTGAAAAGTCCGTCCTTGGTCACCTGACTCTCGCTGTTGTTGTAGAGAAGCTTGACCAAAAAGATGTTGTTATCACGGACAAACGCCACCTTGGTACCATCGGGCGACCATACCGGAGCTTGCTGAGGACCACCATCAGACAAAGGCTCCAGTTTACGGGAAGCCATGGTGTAGATATAAAATACAGCTTTGTAGGAACGACGGTAGACTGGCTGAGTTTTGGTACGGATCAGCATTCGCTTGCCATCCGGCGACATGATATAGCCGTCGAAGTTGTCAATCTTAGCGCCCTGTGTGTCATCTATATCAAACAACACCGCAGTTTGCTTACCAGTCTTGAAAGAATACTGTATCACCTGCTTCCCATTTTGGGAAATGCTGGCATACTGATCAGTACCCTCTAAGGGATTAATACCTGTCATGCGCTGGGCTGTAAACTCACCTGCCGTCAACGCTTTAAGATCGATGCGCTTTGCAGCCGCACCGGAAAGGGTAAAAGCCATACAAAGGAAAATAAGGAAAACGACTTTTTTCATGTTATAATATTTAATAGCTAAAGAATACGAAATGTATAGAAGTTACAAACATAGAGGCCATCACATAGAGCAATAGAAATGGCATCAGCAACGCATGTTGCGAGCAAAGAGCACGACAGACTCCATCAACACCATGCAGCGTGCCACTGACCAAGCCGAAGACGATCGACATGGTGGTCAGCATGAAGCAAATACTTGGAACAATGCTCGCCGAGAAACTGCTGTCTGACAAAGTTCCTGTTACACTAAGAAGCACTGCCTGTGGCGGAACGGTCAGCAACAGTAGACAGCCGATTTGTAAAAAACCGAACGAGCATGCCGTAATCAACGCTAACTTGACACGACGAGGAAGAGCAGAGAATCCTACCTTCACGCTTTGAATGATTGTTGTCAGAAGGTTACTATCTCTCATTCCCCCAAGAGTAAAAGCACACAAGATGAGCCATAGCAAAGGGGCGGAAGCCTCACTCTCTACAAAATCGCCAAAGAACCACCTGATCCCCCGGGCACTCAGCAATGAGATAATTGATGACTGGGGCATGGCGGCAGACAATAGCCATGAAAGGAAGATGAGCAACAACTGAGCCAGAGCCAATCCTATAGAAAATCTATAAATGCCCCTGCGCCAATGCCATGATCTCTGCCTATGCTTCATCGGGCTGCAAATTATCTAAATCGAGAATATGCAACTGCAAGGCACGCACTACCAGGCGAGTCGCATTGACACTGGTTCCCTTGTTGTCTGGGAAGAGTCTGCCTACCAATTCATTCTGGCGCTTCTCAAGGCTCTTGACGCCAAACGGCATACCCCTCAGTGCTGTAATCTGCTCCTTGGTATATCCCAAGGCTAAGTGACGAAGGAAACGCTCGTCATACTCATCAATATCGTAATCGATCAACGCTTCCTGACGCATCAGATCATTGTTCACACTACGCTTGAACCGATCAACGATCTTCTCCAAGATCGGTTGGTTGAAGACAAGACGTTTGCCATCCATCACACTCGCCACATCACCACGGGTAAGCAATTCGCCACTCTTGAGGATAATACCATCACAGCCGGCATCCAGTGCGTCAACCCATAGCTTCTCATTGAGAATCTCTCCGGTAAAGATCAGCACCTTCACCTCAGGATGAGCCTGTTTGGTTTCCCGACAAAGCTCCACGCCCACAGTGGTAGATCCGCTAAGTCCTAAATCCAGCAACACCAGGTCGGGCAATTGCTTAGCCATGAGTTTACGGTAGGACACCTCGTCTGGAGCCGTACCAATGATATGGGCTTCGGGAATATCGTTCTTGAATATTCCTTCTGTACCTTTCAACTCCAAAGGCACATCTTCCACAATCACTACATTAAAGTCTTTCATATGCTTGTATGATTATTTTTTATTGCAAACAGACAGCACTTTTTCATCCGACCTGGCATCACAACCTCGATCAGGGTTCCGTCTTTATGAACATGAGCACTTAAGCCACAAGCTCTTTGATTGGTTGCCTCTCCCATTTCACGCACGATCTGACGACATAGCAGGAAACGCACATCAGAAGTATAAGGCGTGAAAAGAGCACGGCAAGCCTCCTCGTCATCGTGACGCTGACTTAACAAGCATTGCATCTTGAGATAGTCACCGTCAAGAGTCTTATTTGTCACTATTGGTGTTTTCTTACCATTGACATCGGTCAGCAGATCAAAGAAATAGTCCACCATCTCGTCGTCCAGCCGGATAGGTGGAACTTGTCTCATGGCCTGCTGAGCCAGTACCACGTAGAGGTCATGATAATAATCGACAACTTCCGCTATGTCGTCAATGCTGTCCGGTGACTCTTGCACCAACTGTCTGATACGTGAGGGATAGTACATCGTCTCATGTTTAAACGCAGAAAGGCAATTGTCAAGTACACTATTGGAGACATGCAAACGGGCTGTCTCTAAATTCAGTCTTCTGAGATCGTCTTCGGCAAATTCCAGATCGTCAGCCTGCCGGAGTTGCCCTTGCATGGCATCGAGTTCAGCCTGACGCACCGTCTGCACGATGTTTGTCAGCGTGGAGAGCTGCTCTTCACCAAGGTCAAACGAAGCGAAGTCTGCCAAATGGTCTATACCCTGGAGTTTCTGCTCATCAGAAAGATCAGACATAAGCAACTGATTCATTCGCCTAATACGATCAATGCATGACTGGTAGTCGAGTCGATGACGGTAATAGAGGAAATAATAGGCAGGAAGGATAGTCAGAAGCAACAGCACAAGTAGGATGATGGCCACCGTCTTATTGTTTTCACTCCGTTGCATCGTACGTACATAATCCGGCAGACTGCTGTCTGCACTGGCCTGACGGAATAGACGTGTATAGATGCCATTGCTTTTCTCGTAAAGCTTCCATTGATGCAATGCCAATGCCGCCACCGCAGTCTCGTTACTGACATCGAGCAAAATAGCGGTATCGCTTGGCGAGAGTACAGCCCGACAACTGTCGGCAAAGCGCAAAGCCCGTCCATACTCTCCACGGATGTTACAGTAATAAGTACTGTCGGCATAAACAGCAGCCTTACTTTCATTGGCATAGCCTCTACGTGGAACAGAAGGGACAGAGAGGGCCGGCAAGATAGTGGCAAACAACAGCAAGAGCACGGTTAGAGCACGACGGAAGCCATAAGGCAAACGGAAGAATACACGTGTGCCTTTACCAAGTTCGCTTTCCGCCCCAATAGACGCAACACTAAAGATGCGGCTCATCTTCTTGTATTTCTCGATGATGCCATTGCAGTTTTTTAATCCGAAGCCATGCCCACCAGTGTAGGTACGGTCAAAGATATGACTTAGCTTCTCTTTTGTCATCCCTGGTCCATTATCTAGGATACTTATCTCAACATAGTCAGGCATACCATTGGCCTCCACTTTCACCACACCACCCTCTTTAGAAAATTTTCGCGCGTTGTCTGCAATCGTGTTGATCATAAACAAAGTGAGCGTCTTGTCAGCTTTCACCTTCAGGTCTGTCGGTTTCACCTGAAGATCAATACCTTTGATACGGAACGATGTACGGGATCTCTCGACCATGTCAAAGAGATCCTGTAAATCGAAGCCCTCGATCTTTAAACTCACATCGCCTTGCCGCATCTGTATCCATTGCGTCAGCACTGAATTGTAGTCGTTGATGCTGTCGGTGATCTCCATAAGATAGTCATAGTTGCGCTTCTTCCAATCAGCATCCCTACCCTTTTGCTGACTGTCTTGTTCTTGCTTCAACTGATGAATGACATACACCATTCGATCAATGAAAGGCAAGATGCTATTGACCAGTTGAACCTTTGCACGTGCATCAAGGTTTCTACGCTTGTATTGTCGTAAGTGCAGTTTGCCGACAGCCAGTTGTTCTTTCATCTCACTGATATTCTCATTCATGAGACGATTGCGCTCCTCATTCTGTTTTTGCCAATTTCTTAGAGGTTCCAACAACGTATCCAGCGAGAAAGCCTCATCACTTCTTCGACGTTTTGCATCGAAGACAAAGAGCAAAATAACGAAGATGAGAATCATCAGCACTACTGCTATAAGCATGACATTGAGCTGCTGGGAGGAATGATTGAGCTGGCTGGCGCGTGCCTCGAGTTGGCGATCCTGCCGAGTTCGTTCTTGTATGTCGAGATAGATATTTCTGTTTCGGTCGCTGTTGGCTTTGTCATCAACAGCAGAATAGACCAACGATAACCGCTCACGTATGGAAGCCACCAGGTCCGGAGCCTGATGCACAGCCTTGATAGACAGAGCTCGCTGAAGACAAATCAAAGCGGAACGGTAGTCATGAATATACCAATAGCATTCCGCTAAAGTGCGGTTGGCGCCTGCTACTTGATACACATCACCGTATGCCGTGAAGATTTGCAGAGCCCGTAAAGCCAGGTTGCCTGCCAAAAGAGAATCTGGCATGTCATCTGTGTTGAGATACTTAAAAGCCGGGACATTGTTGCGCATCAACAAACGACGTATGCTTGGATCCTGCAGATGCTCGCTGATAGATTGTAAAGTCTGAGCTTCCCAAAATGGCATATCGCAACGCTGAGCCAATACATATGCCTGAATCAGGTAGTCAAACTCTGACTGGGCAATATCCTGCTTGGTTCCTCCCGAGATGATACCTCCTGCACCAATATTATAACAATAATTGATGTATTGTGCGGTATCCTGCGCCAACTGATTCCAAGAACTCATGTCTTGAATAGCCTGCGCGGCTTGATGGTTCAACCCGACGTAATAATAGTATGTGGACGTAACGATCTGAAATTCACTTTGTGCGTATAGCAGTCTTTTTTGCTGATGCGGAGACAAGCGATACGACTCTTTCTGAAAGCGCTGTATGCACCGGAGTGCACGCTCATGATAGTCATAAAACTCTTTATTGTAAGATTCACGTTGACACAAACGCATCAACTGCACATCAGAGATAAGAATCTCTATCTGATTGTCAGTAAGTTGAGGTACCTGTTTCAGAAGTTTCCATGCGTCCTTATATCTCATCCTTGCGATGTCGACAAATGCCAAATGATTGTAGGCTTCCGCCGCGCCGTCACCCTGATGGTCAGCAAGTTTCAAGGCCTGTTGCGCATATGACCTCACAGAATCGAGATTGCGGTAATGCCACTCATAAGACAAATCGTTGAGACGATCCACCCGTTCTTGCTCTTTCTCTGAGCAAGAAAAAAATAGGGGCATTAAAATCAGCAATGCCCATGTCTCTAAGCAGTGTTTAGAGAATGTCTTTTTTACTGTGTTCTGCCGACAAATCATGTATACGCATCTCTCTTTGCAAAAATACAATTATTTTCTGAAAAGAAAAAGAAAATACTGAAAATTGAATCTTCACGATAAATTATTTGCTTTCTTAGCCTACTTTCTAAGTTTTTATTGCTATTTTTGCAACAACATATAAATATAGAGCATGACCGAGAGCAAAATTAGAATAAAGGATATTGCAGAGCGCGCAGGAGTGTCGGTGGGAACCGTGGACAGAGTTCTGCACAAGAGACCCAATGTGTCACCCATCGCAAAGGAAAAGGTTGAGAAGGCTTTGAAGGAAATGAACTACCAACCTAACATGTATGCCTCTGCATTGGCATACAACAAGACCTACACCTTTCACGTCATCATCCCACAACATGAGCAGATTGCTTATTGGGAGGAGATAGAACAGGGGGTGAAGAATGCTCAGGAGGCTCGTCGTGATTTCCATATCACAGCCGAAATCCACCATTACGAGCGCTTTAATGTCAAGTCATTCAAGGAGACGACCGAAGCCTGCCTGCAAGCCAAGCCTGACGGAGTCGTCATCGTGCCGGCCGATTTGGAAAATACGCGTGCCTTCACAGATCAGCTTCATGCGCAGAATATTCCGTTTGTCATGCTCGACTCATATATGCCTGACCTGAAACCATTGTCGTTTTTCGGCCAGGACTCTTTTGCCAGCGGCTATTTTGCGGCTCGTATGCTGATGCTCATCGCTGCTAACGAGAAACAAATCGTACTGATGAAGTTCACAAAGAACGGTCACGTCGCCAGTAAGCAGCAAGACAACCGTGAAGTGGGGTTCAGGCATTATATGCATGACCACTTTCCTGACACAAAAATCATAGAGTTCGAAGTTCCCTTAGATAGTTCGAGGAGCCTTTATGACAAGCAGATGGAGGCCTTGTTTCAAACCCATCCCGATATACACCACTGCATCACATTGGGATCTAAAGCCCATATTATGGGCGACTTCCTGTTGCGGACTAATCGGCGAGACGTACAGATTATGGGATACGATATGGTAGGCAAAAATGCCGATTGCCTCCGGCGTGGCAGCATATCCTTTCTCATTGCCCAGCATGCTTTTCTCCAAGGATATTCATGCATTGACACGCTTTTCCAGGCTATCGTTCTTAAGAAAGAGGTCAATCCTATCAATTATATGCCGATAGAGTTGCTTAGCAAGGAGAACGTGGACTTTTATAGACGCACACAACTTTGAAATAAGAAAACGAACGTTCATATAATATTTATGAGCATGATTAACAAAACAAACGCAAAAGGATTGCTGGCCCTATCACCACTTATCGTCTTCATCTCGCTCTATCTTGTATTAAGCATTGTTGCAGGTGATTTCTACAAAGTGCCTATGACTGTGGTCTTTATGATCGCCAGCATCTATGCTATCGCTATTTCCGGAGGCTTTCCTTTGCGGAAGCGCATCGGCATATTCAGCCGTGGAGCCAGCAGCGACAACTTGATGCTGATGCTTTGGATATATGTTCTGGCCGGTGCTTTTGCCTCTTCAGCCAAGAGTATGGGAGCCATTGATGCAACGGTGGGCGCTACGCTGAGCGTCTTACCTCATAGCTTGGTTCTTCCCGGTTTGTTTGTGGCCGCATGCTTTATCTCTACCGCAATAGGAACAAGCGTCGGCACTGTAGTTGCACTAGTACCAATAGCAGCCGGTGTTGCCCAACAGACTGGCAGCAGCCTGCCTTTGCTGACCGCCGTTATCGTCGGCGGCGCATACTTTGGTGATAATCTCTCGTTTATCTCAGACACCACCGTCGTTGCCACCCAAACCCAAGGCTGCAAGATGAGTGATAAGTTCCGTGTCAACGTGCTCATCGCTACACCAGCCGCCATACTCATGCTGATCATCTATACATTCCTGGGACAAGGAATCGCGGCACCGTCGCATACTGCGTCTGTCAATATTATCAAAGTAATACCTTATCTATTGGTCATCATATTGGCCATCACAGGTATGAATGTGATGGCCGTGCTCGTCATCGGCTCTATCGCCTGTGGCCTCATCGGTATGATCGACGGCAGCTATGACTTTTTTGCCTGGCTCATCGCCATGGGAAAAGGTATAAGCGGAATGGGAGAGCTGATCATCGTGGCCATGATGGCTGGCGGAATGTTGGAGATTATCAGAGAGAACGGCGGCATAGACTTCATCATCAACAAGTTCACCTCTCGCGTGCATACTAAACGAGGTGCAGAGTTTGCAACGGCCGCCCTAGTAAGCTTTGTCAACATCTGCACTGCCAATAATACGATTGCCATACTGACTATCGGCGACATTGCGAAGAAATTAGGAGACCGCTTCGGTGTCGACAGCAGAAAGAATGCCAGCATTCTTGACACATTCTCTTGCACCATACAGGGACTACTGCCTTATGGCGTACAGATACTTCTGGCAGCCGGACTCGCCGACTGCAGTCCAATGCAGATACTCCCCTATCTCTATTATCCAATGGCATTAGGTGTGGCGGGTATTCTTTCCATCGCTTTTCGTTTCCCCAAGCAGTACTCTTAAAATGTTTGCGAAATGGATGTCATCACACGTAATTTCTTTCGGCTGATCCTTTCAGATTATCTCGAAGAGCAAGATCCCATAGAGCCGATGTCGGCCTTCAAATGGCAAAGACTCTTCCAGATGGTTCATACGCAACATGTGGAGGCTTCGGCTTCAAAGGGTATAGCGAGATATCGGGAAGACGAGATGATGAATATTCCCCAGGAGCTCACAGAAGATCTGGCAGCATATACGCTACCATTACAACAAGCACAGTTGAGCAATCCTTTTCTCAACTATCGCCTCAAAAAAATCATCTTCAACGAGCGCCACGCTATCAACACCAACATTGAGGCTGTGGAGCTGTTGAAGATCATTGTAAACAACGTATCATTAATGCTCAATAAAGGTATTATGCTCGGTGGATTGATACAACTTGGCAGCTATTTGAGAACAAAAGGAGACAAAGTGGACTTCGTGAAGTTGGAGCAATGGCTCAGCAAACTCCATATCCGGCGTATGGCTCAGCTACAGGGAAGTATGCTCATGGCTGCCTTCCAATTCGAGCAAGCCGAATTGCCTTTTGTGAAGCACGTGGAATCATCGGCTTATAAACTCGTCATGCGCTCAGTACACCACACTGTCAACGACACTGCCGAAGAGTGGCATTTCAGACAAGGAAAAGCCGGATTTTTACAAAACAACTCCTCTTTGTTGCGACGCAACTTGCGACGCAGCCTCTGCTATATTGTCTATGCACCACTGGAGACGGTCAGTAACTTCTTCCATAATTTTGTCCGCTCACTGCAGGAAATAGAAGAATAGACAAGCAGAAATACAGTGAAGGAACATGCCACAACATATCGTTGCTCTTAATTATTTATAATTATTAAATAAGGTCATACGCGATAAGGAAACTTTTCGCTAATTTTGCAAATATGAATCGATTCATACTTTGCATCATAACTTTGTTAGCTTCCATAAGCTTACATGCTCAGAACTATGTGGAATGCGAAGACACATGCAGTCACATCCACGGTATTGACTTGAGTCACTATCAAGGCAACGTGTTTTGGGAGACCATCGGTACTTCTAAAATGGCTTATGTATATCTTAAAGCCACAGAAGGTGGAAGCCGTATTGACAGTAAATACAAGCAAAACATAGACCTCGCCCACCGCTACGGACTGAAAGTTGGATCGTATCATTTCTATCGTCCTAACATTCCCCAGCAAACACAGCTTGAGAACTTCAAGACGCAATGTCGGCCAGGAGATCAAGATCTCATACCTATGGTGGATGTAGAAACGAGAAGTGGACTCTCCGTAGAGGCATTTCAAGACTCTCTCTTTCTCTTTCTCCATCTAATGGAAAAGGCCTATAAACAAAAGCCTCTTATTTACACAGGAGCCAATTTCTATGACCACAACCTCCTTGGACGGCTGAGAGACTACAAAGTGATGATCGCCCAATACACAAAGAGGACTCCGGTGCTCCAAGACGATCTCGACTATATCATGTGGCAGTACACTGGTAAAGGACATCTCAATGGCATCAACGGATATGTCGACAAGAGCCGGTTCATGGGAAAGCACAAGCTCCGGGAAATCAGGTTTCGACACCGATAACCGAGCATCTGACTGAATTTTAACGTTAAAACTAAATATACTTTTATTATGGCTATCATAAAATGTCCCGAATGTGGACGGCAAATCAGCGACAAAGCTCCGGCATGTCCCAACTGCGGCGTACCCATCGCTGGTAAAATCGTGAAATGCCCACAATGTGGGGAGATCTATTTCAAAGATCAGGAGATGTGCCCCAACTGCCATCATCTCACTCCACGGGGAGAGACGCTGGTAAAAGGAAATGTTGGCAATACTTCTCTAAACAGCAACAGTGCACCTCAATCATCGGGCATTGAGGCTGCACAGAGAACGGAAAGTTCACAGGCAGAAAGGCGGATGTCACAGCCTCCTACTCCACCAAGAACAGGCAACAACTATCAAAAAACACAAGATAGAAATGCACAGCACACAATGTCTCCTACGCCCTCTGATCGCCAAAAGCCAGAAGCGGCCCCAAAAAGTCACAGTGCGCTCATTATTGCGTTTGTACTCGCAGTCCTTGCATGCGGTATCTGTTTCTACTTCTATAACAGTAGTAAGAACTCTAAAGAAGAGGAAGCCTACGAATTTGCCATGAACAGTGATGACCCTACGGTGCTTCAGACCTACCTTGATACCAACCCAGATGCTCCGGAAGCCCATCGGGACTCTGTAGAGGCCCGACTTGAGAGCTTAAAACAGACCGACATTGACTGGACCAATGCTGTAGTTAGCGGGTCACGTACAGCCCTGGAGGATTATCTCACTAAGCATCCCAACTCTGAACACAAGGCAGACGCACTTCACAAGATCGACTCATTGGACTGGATTGACGCCACAAACGGCAATTCCGAACAATCCTATTCTACCTATCTCAGTGAGCATGCCAATGGAGAGTACGTAGACCAGGCCAATAATGCACTCAAAGCACTCAAGGCCAAGACCGTGCAGCCAGAGGAGAAGACGATGGTCAGTGCTGTCTTCCGTCATTTCTTCCAGGCTATCAACGCTAAGAATGAAGATGGTTTGACGGCCACCGTGGCACCGCTCATGTCCAACTTCCTGGGTAAGACCGACGCTACAAGAGCTGATGTTGCCGTCTTCCTGAGCAAAATCTATAAAGATGATATCTCCAATATGAATTGGCATATCAACAACGACTATAAAATTAGCAAGAAGGAAGTAGGAGACGAGGAATACCAGTATAACGCTACGTTCTCTGCTGTGCAAAAAGTAGATAAAGTAGATGGATCATCCGTGAACACCCGCTTCAATATCAAGGCCACCATTGGACCAGACGGCCTGATCTCATCCATGTCGATGACAAAGATATTGGAATAGCAGCGTATATACATATAGTAAACATACAGAAGGGGGTGTATCAAAATACAAATGCCATTTTGAAAACCTTACAGATTGAAACTTTCCAATAAGAAAAAGCCATTTCAAAACTCATTTCGAGTCAAGAAATGGCTTATTCTTTGCTTTTAGAGGGCTCTCAACTTACAGATTGAAGGTTGTTAGGTTGTGGATTTGTATTTTGACACACCCTCTTCTTTTTTATATATCATCCCCCTCTTCATTGGCAAATACATAAGCATCATTTTACAAAAAGACAGGTTTTCGTTGTGTGACCACATTTCTGACTAATTGTTAAATTCCGTATTATCAGCAAGTAAATCACATTATTTTTGTATCTTTGCAAGGAATAATAGATCATCCACAATAATAATCAAAAGATAAAATGATTACACTGACAAACCTTGCCATACAGTTTGGCAAGAGAGTTCTTTATAAAGATGTAAACATCAAGTTCACCCGTGGTAATATTTATGGCGTCATCGGTGCCAACGGTGCAGGAAAGTCAACATTGCTTCGCGCTATCAGTGGCGATCTTGAGCCCAATAAAGGTTCTGTAGAATTTGGAGCCGGCGAGCGCCTTTCTATTTTGGAGCAGGATCACTTCAAATATGATGCCTTCAGTGTCATGAACACCGTCCTGATGGGTTATGAAGCTCTTTGGAACAATATGAAAGAGCGTGAGGCTCTCTATTCCAAGCCAGAGATGACCGACGAAGACGGTAACCGCGCAGCAGAGCTTGAGGAAAAGTTCGCAGAGATGAATGGCTGGGAGGCCGAGAGCAACGCAGCCCAACTGCTTCAGAACTTGGGCGTCAACGAAAGCCTTCACCAAAAGCAGATGTCAGAACTATCCAACAATGAGAAAGTCCGCGTCATGTTGGCCAAGGCACTCTTTGGCAAACCGGACAACCTTCTCCTCGATGAGCCCACCAACGACTTGGACCTTGACACTGTAGAGTGGCTGGAAGACTACTTAGGCGATATCGACGAGAATCAGACGGTGCTCGTTGTCAGCCACGACCGTCACTTCCTCGATGCAGTGAGCACTCAGACCATCGACATCGACTTCGGCAAAGTAACTGTCTTCGCCGGCAACTACAGTTTCTGGTACGAAAGCTCTCAGCTTGCTCTTCGTCAGGCTCAGAACCAGCGCATGAAGGCTGAAGAGAAGAAGAAGCAGTTGGAAGAGTTCATCCGCCGCTTCTCTGCCAATGTGGCAAAGAGCAAGCAGACGACCTCGCGTAAGAAGATGTTGGAGAAACTCAATGTAGAGGAGATCCGTCCATCCAGCCGTAAATATCCTGGCATCATCTTCCAAATGGACCGTGAGCCCGGTAACCAGATCCTCGAAGTAGAGAATCTGAAGGCAGTAGACACAGACGGTACCGTTCTCTTTGACAATGTCAACTTCAATATCGAGAAGGGTCAGAAAGTTGTCTTCCTGAGTCACAATCCTAAAGCAATGACCGCTCTCTTCGAGATCATCAATGGCAACAGACAAGCTGACGGAGGCAGCTACAAGTGGGGTGTAACCATCACCACAGCCTATCTCCCACTTGACAATACGAAATTCTTCCAGTCAGATTTGAATCTTGTCGACTGGCTCAGCCAATACGGTACTGGCAATGAGGTGACGATGAAAGCCTACTTGGGTCGTATGCTTTTCCGTCAGGAAGAAGTCGAGAAGAAAGTCAATGTGCTCTCCGGAGGCGAGAAGATGCGTTGCATGATTGCGAGAATGCAACTGCAAAACGCCAACTGTCTTATCCTCGACACGCCCACCAACCACCTCGACCTTGAGAGCATCCAGGCTTTCAACAATAACCTTGTCTCGTTCAAGGGTAATGTACTTTTCTCCAGCCACGACCATGAGTTTATCGAGACGGTAGCCAACCGTATCATCGAGCTCACGCCAAGTGGAACGATCGACAAGCTGATGCCATACGATGAGTACACCCACGACGATGCCATCAAAGAGCAGAAGGCAAAAATGTACGGCGGAAACGCTTAAAATGGCAGTATATGTCCATTCGGCACATTTTTTGCAAAGCTTTCATTAAAAAACATTTTACCATGGAAGAAAAGAAAAAAGATCAACTCGAAAGAGACATAAAAATCGAAGGTGCTGAAAGCAAAGTTGCCAAAGAGCGTCACGATAGCGAGAAGCAGGAAACTACTTCTGCTGACTCAAATAAGCAGGAGGATAACACTCACGAAGATCATAAGGACGGGCACGATAATAATAAGGAGGCCGGGCAAACCAAAGACGAGGAGAAAGATCCCCTGGCTGAGGCTCAAAAAGAAATAGAGGAGCTCAAAGACCGCTACCTCCGCACAGCTGCAGAGTTCGACAATTATAAGAAACGTACGCTGCGTGAGAAAGCCGATCTCATTCTTAATGGTGGCGTGAAGACAGTGACTGCTATTCTGCCCGTTCTCGATGACTTTGAGCGAGCCATTGCGGACAAGAGTGAAGACCCGAAAGTCATAAAGGAAGGCGTACAGATGATCTTCAACAAATTTGTTAAGACACTGGAGAGCCTCGGTGTGAAGAAAATCGACACCAAAGACCAAGACTTCAATACCGACTACCACGAGGCTGTGGCTATGGTTCCTGGTATGGGAGATGACAAGAAGGGCAAAGTGATCGACTGCGTACAGACAGGCTACACCATGAACGACAAAGTCATTCGTCACGCCAAAGTAGCAGTAGGACAATAATTTGTTGAGGTATCGACAAGACACAAGACAATGGAAAAAAGAGATTACTACGAAGTACTTGGCGTAAGCCGCGACGCATCGGAAGATGAAATCAAGATGGCCTATCGCAAATTGGCCATCAAATATCATCCCGACCGTAATCCTGGTAACAAAGAAGCTGAAGAGAAATTCAAAGAAGCTGCCGAGGCCTACGAGGTATTGCACGATCCTCAGAAAAGACAACAATACGATCAGTTTGGCTTCGAAGGTTCACAAGGCGGAGGCTTTGACGGCTTCAGCGGGGGCGGCATGGACATGGACGACATCTTCTCTATGTTTGGCGATATCTTTGGCGGCCATTCCGGCTTTGGAGGTTTTGGCGGCTTCGGTGGAGGCGGCCAGCGACAGCAACAACGCGTTTACCGAGGCTCTGATCTGAGACTAAAAGTCAAACTCTCTCTTCAAGATATTGCAAGCGGAGTAACAAAGAAGTTCAAGGTCAAGAAAGATGTGACTTGTACAGCTTGTCATGGAACAGGTGCAGCCAACGGCGCAAAGCCAGAGACATGTCCTACGTGTCACGGTTCTGGTGTTGTTGCCCGTACCGTACGCTCTATGTTCGGCATGATGACCACGCAGAGCGAGTGCCCAACCTGTCATGGCGAAGGCACTGTCATCAAAGACAAGTGTAAGGAATGCAACGGATCCGGTGTCGTCAAAGGTGAGGAAGTTGTTGAAATCAACATCCCGGCAGGCATTGAAGACGGTATGGTTCTCAATGCCCATGGCAAGGGTAATGCGGCTCCGCACAACGGCATCAATGGTGACATACAAGTTTTCATTGAGGAAGAGAAGGACAACACTTTCATCAGGGACAAGCAAGATATTATATATAATCTTCTTCTTGACTTCCCAACAGCAGCCTTAGGCGGTGAAGTGGAAATACCAACAATCAGTGGAAACAAGATAAAGATGAAAATTGCACCAGGCACCCAGCCCGGCATGAGTACACGACTGAGAGGTAAAGGACTACCAGCACTGAAAGGCTATGGCACCGGTACCGGAGACTTGGTAGTAAACATGAGTGTCTACGTGCCTAAGACGTTATCGAAAGATGAGCGTAAGGTTATTGAAGAATTACGCGACAGCGAGAACTTCAAAGGCGACACGTCGACAAAGAAAAACATCTTTGAGAAATTCAAAAGTTATTTCAATTAATCCATAACAATCCCTCCTGGCAACGGGAGGGATTATTTTATATCCCTTAACGATGACTTATCAAGAATGCGTTGAATACCTATTTAATAGTACACCTGTCTTTGAGCACGTAGGAGCATCAGCCTATAAAGCAGGTTTGGAGAACTCTCTGGCATTGGATGAACACTTTGGTCATCCCCACAGAGCTTACCGCACGATCCATGTTGCCGGCACAAATGGCAAAGGATCATGCTCGCATACTTTAGCATCTATTCTTCAGCAGGCTGGCTATCGCGTCGGTCTCTATACGTCTCCACACTTGGTTGATTTCCGTGAACGCATTCGAGTCAACGGCAAACCCATCAGCGAGCAACGCGTCATAAATTTCGTAGAGAGTGAACGACACTTTTTCGAGCCCCTTCACCCTTCGTTCTTTGAGTTGACGACAGCTTTGGCTTTTCTCTATTTCCAAGAGCAGAAAGTCGACATCGCCGTTATTGAAGTAGGACTTGGCGGACGTCTTGATTGTACCAATATCATTCAACCAGAATTGTCCATCATCACGAATATCAGTTTCGACCACACACAATTTCTTGGTAACACTTTGGCCAAGATTGCCGGAGAGAAAGCCGGTATTATCAAGCCCCATACTCCTGTTGTCATAGGAGAAACCTGTGCAGAGACACGTCCTGTCTTTGAAGCAAAAGCAAAGGAGGAAGATGCTCCTATCACTTTTGCAGAAGATCTACCAGAAGTCATCTCCTCTGAGCCATGTCATGACGCAAAAAGCGGACGCAATTATGTTACCCGCAACTTCGGATCTTTCCACGGAGAACTTGGCGGAGACTATCAGACGAAGAACACCAATACCATTTTATGTGCACTACGTGAGCTAAACGATACTCGTGTCACCTTTGAGGCAATCCACAAAGGTTTTTCCACGGTGTCTGAGACAACTGGTCTGACAGGCAGATGGCAAATTATCAACCAGCGCCCCTTAGTCGTTTGCGACACAGGACACAATGTAGGTGGATGGCAATATCTTGCTCCTCAAATCAAGAGCATTCCATGCAAACAGCTAAGAATTGTCTTCGGTATGGTTGATGACAAGGATATTTCCTCCGTGATGACGCTACTTCCGAAAAACGCGGAATACTATTGGGCTCAGGCCACTTCACGACGCGCTATTCCTTCTTTCAAAGTGAAAGATCTTGGCTATCAGCACCAACTGCATGGAAAGGACTACGGTTCTGTGTCCAACGCCTTTCGCCATGCGATGGCTGACGCATCAGAAGACGACTTCATTTTCATAGGCGGATCAAGCTATATTGTGGCCGATTTCTTGTCGATAAAGCATTTTTAACACAATAATAATGGTATTTTATCGTCGTTTGTCTTGCTTTTATCGCATATTTTTAGTTACTTTGCAAAAAAGAAATAAGACAATATTAGAACGTAACTAAAAACTTGTTGATATGACAAACACAGCAACGGAAAATATCTGTGGCCTGAAGCGTGAAGACTTTCAGACCACTGTGAACGGAAAGAAGACAGATCTCTTCGTGTTAAAGAACGTCCAAGGCAATGAGGTTGCTATCACCAATTTTGGAGGTGCTATCGTGGCCATCATGGTTCCAGACAAAAATGGTAACCGCGCCAATGTCATCATGGGACACGACAACATCAATGACGTCATCAACTCACCGGAACCTTATCTCTCCCGTATCATCGGACGATATGGCAACCGCATCGCTAAGGGTGAGTTTACACTCCACGGCAAAGTCTACGAGGTACCCGTCAATGATGGTCCCAACTCACTCCACGGAGGCAAGAAAGGCTTCAATGTCAAGGTATGGGATCCAGAGTTGATGAATGACCACACACTTGTGCTCCACTATGTATCTGCCTACGGTGAGGAAGGTTATACCGGAGAGTTGAAGACTACAGTCGTTTACACTTGGGACGATGACAACTCTCTCCACATCGACTACTTGGCATGCACCAATAAGAAAACTATTATCAACTTAACAAATCATGGTTTCTTTGCTTTAGCCGGTATTGCCAATCCAACTCCTTCTATCGACAACGTCATCTGCCAGATCAATGCAAATTACTATTTGCCAATTGACAAGACATCTATTCCCACAGGTGAGATCCGCCTCGTAGAAGGCACACCATTTGATTTCCGCAAACCTAAGCCCTTCGGTCAGGACATCAATGCCGACAACGAACAGATCAAGAATGGCAGCGGCTTTGACCACAACTATGTCCTCAACAAGCACGAGGAAGGCGAGATGAGTTTTGCAGCCCGACTCATAGAGCCTGTCAGCGGCCGTACCATGGAAGTGTATACCACAGAGCCCGGATTGCAGCTCTATACTGGCAACTTCCTTGCAGGCATCAAGGGAACCCATGGAGCCACCTATCCTCGTCGCTCCGCAGTCTGCCTGGAATGTCAGCACTTCCCCGACACGCCAAACCATCCTTATTTCCCGTCAGTAGTTCTTGACGCAGGAGAGCAGTACAAACAACACTCTATTTATCACTTCGGCATTGAAGAATAAATTTTGAGACAGTAAAAAGTTGCACATGTCTGAATATCATACTATAATAATATGAGACTGTGCAACTTTTCTACTATCCTTTTTGAAATGAATCAATCATTATCAGACCAATAAAATCATGACCAACACACCAACTTCTCAACATCCTAACTATACATTTGCACTCATTGTAGTCTTCATCGTGTGCTTCCTCATTGGATTCATCACAACGATGAACAACTCGATGATCGCCTTTTGCTCCAAAGCTTTTGACTTGACGGCACAGCAAGGACAATATGTCAATACAGCCTTTTACGGTGCTTACTTATTAAGTATTCCTTTTGCCATGCTGATGAGCAAAATTGGATATAAGGGCACTTTAATCCTTGGTTTGGCGGTCGCCGGCATCGGCTTTATTATCAATTCGTTTGGTATTCAGTCAGCCATAGCTGCTCAAGCCAATGTTTATGTTGTATTCTTGGCAAGCATGTGCCTTGTAGCCTGTGGTGTAGTTATGCTCCAGAATGTTGCCAACCCTTATGTGATGGTACTTGGAAGTCCAGAAAAAGGCGCATTCAGAATGACTTTAAGCCAGGCTCTGAACTCAGTAGCAACAACACTCGCTCCTCTTTTCATCACTTATGTGATCATACGTGGACAAGCTCCTACCCCATCCGCTGTACCGGGTCCATTTCTGGGTCTTGGTATTTTCACATTGGTGATCTGCCTTATTTTGGTATTTTTGAAATTGCCACGCATTGATGAGGCAAAGCAGGCCGAAGACGCCGGCGTTCACCGCGAGTATAAAAGCAGCGTGTTCAAGTATCCACACGTATGGCTGGGCGCTTTAGCCATCTTCATGTATATGGGCGTAGAGATTGGCGTACCTTCGATGCTCCCCTACAAGTTCAAGGCTATGCCGGAATATGCATCCAACTATGCATCTGTAGCCACCTCCTTCCTTGCATTCTATTGGGGAGGCATGATGGTAGGCCGTTTCGTCGGAGCTGCCATTTTGGCCAAGTTCCAGCCTCGCAAGTTGCTGAGTGCATGTCTTTGTTTAGGTGCTCTCTGCATTGCCCTGTCAATCATTCTCCCCGGTATGATTGGCATCTACGCTATGCTTGCTGCCGGATTGTTCCACTCCGTCATGTGGCCGTTGATCTTCAACCTTGGACTTCAAGAGCTCGGACCACATACCAAAGCTGCAACCGGAGTCATTAACACGGGCGTCATTGGCGCGGCATTGCTCATGCCCTTAATGGGATCTGTTGTAGACGCAGCCGGCGTGATCATCGCCACTTGCTGCCTGTTTATCTTCTATGCTTATATCTTATGGTTCTGTAACCTCGGTTCCAAGATCGGATTAAGTAAATAAGCATAACAGATACTTTAAAGAATCCAAGGAATAACTATACCAAATAGCAATTCATCTTATAACTAATAAATTTTAGACTCATTATGGATATAGAATTTGTAAGAAGCCGATTTGTGAAGCATTTCGATGGCAAGACCGGTAACATCTATGCTTCCCCGGGTCGTATCAACCTCATCGGCGAACATACCGACTATAACGGGGGCTTTGTTTTCCCCGGTGCTGTTGAGCAGGGCATCATGGCAGAGATCCGTCCCAACGGTCAGAAGACCTGCAACGTATATTCCATCGACCTGAAAGATATGGTGCACTTCACCATCGACGACCCCAAGGGTCCGTCAGCAACATGGGCCCGCTATATCTATGGCATCGTGCAGGAAATGCGTGCACTGGGCGTAGACGTCAAGCCTTTCAACGCAGCATTCGCCGGCGATGTACCTTTAGGTGCAGGCATGTCTTCCAGTGCAGCTCTGGAGAGTTGCTTTGCCTTTGCACTCAACGACCTCTTCGGAGACAACAAGGTTTCTAAATGGGACCTCGTCTTGGCTGGTCAGGCTACAGAGCACAAATATATAGGTGTAAACTGCGGTATCATGGACCAATTTGCTTCTGTCTTCGGAAAGAAAGGCAAGCTCATGCGCCTGGACTGCCGCAGCCGTGAGTTTGAGTACTTCCCCTGGGAACCTAAGGGCTACAAGCTTGTACTTCTCAATTCCAAAGTAAAGCACGAGCTGAAAGGATCCCCCTACAACGACCGTCGCAACTCCTGTGAGAATGTTGTCAAGGCCCTCGGCCAGCAGTTCCCCGACAAGAAGTTCGAGACTCTGCGCGATGCCAATTGGGATGAACTGGAGGCTGTGAAGGACAAGGTTAGTGCAGAGGACTACAAGCGCGCTCATTTCGTATTGGGCGAGAAAGACCGCGTGCTGGCTGTCTGCGATGCCCTGCAAGCAGGCGACTATGAGACCGTCGGACAGAAAATGTACGAGACCCACTACGGGCTCAGCAAAGAGTATGAAGTGTCGTGCGAAGAGCTTGACTTCCTCAACAACGTTGCCAAAGAGTGTGGTGTCACCGGCAGCCGTATCATGGGTGGTGGCTTTGGTGGCTGCACGATCAATCTTGTCAAAGACGAGGTCTATGACAAATTCATCGCTACAGCCAAGGAGAACTTCAAAGCTGCATACGGCCACGAGCCCGTCGTCATTGATGTAGTGATCGGCGACGGCTCACGCAAGATTTGCTAAGTTCATCATCAACACAATATCGAGCCTTCTGTCATTTTCGGCAGAAGGCTTTTTTTTGTCATGTTTACTCTTAATTTATCAAACTCTCTTACAAAACAACTTCACAAAGACGACCGCTTATAGAGCAAACACTGTGAAGCAAGAGAACAAGAACCACATCGGAAGCCCCATTTTTGCAGTTGCTCCTGATGAAAACAGTGAGTTGACAGTAAGAAAATAGTTGTTTTATGTGATCAGAACACTGAGATGACAAGGTAAAACAACTGAGATGACAAGGTAAAACAACTGAGATGACAAGGTAAAACAACTGAAATGTCGAGATAAAACTACTGAAATGGAAGGGGTAAAATATAGCGACTTATATATAATATTGATAATCAACATATTATAAAAAACCATCAAAAACTCGTAAATTTGGCGTCAAGGACAAGTTTATTTGGAAAATCGCAAGCATTGGCGCGTAAAATTGGTAGTTTTTCCGACAATACATGACTTTCTTCTAAAGTGCGAAACTGTATAACGCAAGAATTCACCCTCATATGCACTTGCCTGATGAGCAAATCAACTCTTTAAGACAACAACATCATAGACACAATAGTAAACTTATGAGCAGCATACACCAATCACAAGAAAGATACGCAAGTAAGCAGAATCGAGTTTAAATCACACTGATAATGGAGTAAATACACTCCAATCTCGCTTTAAAAGTGTAAAAAGTACTATTTTTCAGAAATTTCACATTGAATGTGATACGACTTACAAAAAAATGTTGTAACTTTACCACCAATAAAACCAAATAACTATAGACAAACATGGAAAATATCAAAAACTACTTAGGCATCGCAGGAGGTTGCCTGCTGGCACTTGCATCATGTGCCGGTAACAAAACCGCCAGCCGCACCGTATCCGGTCTTGATCCAGCTGCCTTTGACACCACATTGAATGGAAAGAAGGTTGAACTCATCACCTTGAAGAACAATAATGGCATGGAGGTATGCCTGACCAACTACGGAGGTCGTGTTGTCTCCCTCTGTGTGCCAGATAAAGAGGGAAAGCCCACCGACGTAGTGCTTGGCTATGACAATATCCGTCAGTATGCCGACACTTTGAACAGTCCCTCCGACTATGGTTCCAGTGTTGGCCGCTATGCCAACCGCATCAAGAATGCACAAATCACTGTAGGCGGCAAAGTCTATAAGCTTCGTGCCAACGACAATGAGAACACACTCCATGGTGGTGGCAACACCGGATGGCTCCATCAAATATATAATGTGCAGGCAAAGACCGACAGCAGTGTGACCTTCGCCATTACTGCCCCCGACGGTGAGAATGGATTCCCTGGCACAGTAAAAGCAACTGCCACCTACCTTGTGAAGAGTAACAACACGCTCGACATCACCTTTAAGGCTACTACTGATAAGGAGACTGTCATCAACATGACCAACCACTCCTATTTCAACCTCAACGGTGATCCTTCTAAGGTCGGCACAGACGAGATCATGTATATCAACGCCAACAAGTTCACCCCTTCTGACGCTAAATACATCCCAACGGGTGAGATCCGTGACGTGACCGGTACCCCGATGGACTTCCGTAAGCCCCACGCTATTCAGGAGACCATCACCGATACTACTTTCGACCAGATCCACAATGCCACAGGTTACGACCACAACTGGTGCCTGAATACCTTCAAGAATGGTAAAGGCGATGACACACAGGTGGCTGCAAGCCTCTTCTCGCCCAAGACTGGCATTCTGCTTGAAGTGTTTACCAATGAGCCGGGACTACAAGTCTACACCGGTAATTTCCAGGGTACAGGCATTCCTTGCAAACACGGTATCAAATATCCCAAGCATGTCAGCGTCTGCTTTGAAAGCCAGAAATATCCCGACAGTCCTACCAAGATCAACCAAAAGACCAAAGGTTGGGAGATTTCTAATCCATTCCTCAAACCGGGGCAGACTTACTACAGCCACCTCGTATATAAGTTTTCTGTGAAGAAATAACCGATTCTCATAACAAACAATACTAAAAACAAAACTATGAACTGGAACGCAAAAGAATTTATTTGGCTTGACTGGGTGGTCCTTGCCATTGGCATAGGCTTGGTGGCTGTGGCCGTCTACAGAAGCATCATGAAGGACAAGCGCAAGATGAAAGGCGCTGACAGCCAGGACTACCTCTTTGGTAAGGGTGAGCCTTGGTGGGTGATTGGCGCAGCGATCTTCGCCGCCAACATTGGCTCAGAGCACCTTGTCGGTTTGGCAGGTACCGGTGCAAAGGATGGTGTGGGCATGGCTCACTGGGAGATGCAGGGCTGGATGATCCTCATCCTCGGCTGGCTCTTCGTGCCTTTCTATCAGTTGCTCAACAATAAATTAGGCCGAATTATTACCATGCCGGAGTTCCTGAAATTCCGCTATACCAAGGCTACAGGCTCTTGGTTGAGCATCATCACGCTGGTAGCTTACGTGCTCACCAAAGTCAGTGTGACGGCCTTCACGGGTGGTATCTTCTTTGAGTACCTGCTTGGCATTCCTTTCTGGTATGGCGCCCTGGGACTGATCTTTATCACTGCTGTCTTTACCATTTTCGGTGGCATGAAGGGCGTGATGACAATGTCTGCCATCCAGACTCCTATCCTGATCATCGGTTCTTTCCTTGTGCTCTTCCTTGGCTTGGCTACACTGGGCGACGGAAGCATCACTCAGGGTTGGAGCAACATGATGACCTATTGCAGCCATCTTCACAATGGCTATGGCACCACACACATGTTCCACTGGAGTGAGGGCGATCCTATGTACCATGAGTATCCGGGCTTCGTCGTCTTCATCGGAGCCTCTATCATCGGATTCTGGTATTGGTGCACCGACCAGCACATCGTACAACGTGTTTTGGGACAGACCAAGGGCGAGGACAATACCGTCGTGATGAAGCGTGCTCGCCGTGGTACTATCTGCGCAGGCTACTTCAAGCTTCTGCCTGTCTTCATGTTCTTGATCCCCGGTATGGTTGCTGCCGCTCTGGCTGCTAACCCAGCCAAATATGGTTTGGTAATGAACAACACCGACGCTGCCTTTGCCCTGATGGTAAAAGATGTGCTTCCTGCTGGAGTGAAAGGCGTCGTGACCATTGGCTTCATCAGTGCTTTGGTTACCTCTCTCGCCGCCTTCTTCAACTCTTGCGCAACTTTGTTTACCGAGGATTTCTATAAGCCTTTGCGTGCGGGCAAGAGCGAAGCTCACTACGTGCTCGTCGGCCGTTTGGCTACCGTCGCTGTCGTACTCCTGGGCTTGGCTTGGATGCCAATCATGATGAGTATGGATACTCTCTACAGCTATCTGCAGAACATCCAGTCATTGCTGGCACCAGCCATGGTAGCCGTGTTCTCTCTCGGTATTTTCTCCAAGAAGATCACTCCTATGGCAGGACAGTGGGGACTTATCGGTGGTTTCGTGATCGGTATGCTCCGTCTCGTCACCAATGTCATTACTCATAACGGCAATGCCGCAATGACAGGTGCCTTCTGGGAGAACACCGCATGGTTCTGGCAGACCAACTGGCTGATCTTTGAGTGCTGGTTGCTGGTGTTCATCATTGTGATGATGTTTGTCATCTCCATGTTCACCAAGGCTCCCTCTCAGGAGCAAATTGCCGCTATCACCTTCACACCGGAATACCGCAAGCAGATCCGCGACAGTTGGAGCACTGGAGACATCATTGCCACTTTGGGTGTCATCGCTCTCTGCGGTGCCTTCTATTGGTATTTCTTCTAATCCCCACTACCCATGACAGGATTTTATAGTGAACACTCCAAAGTTTGGGTCTCGGTCGACTGCATTGTCTTCGGTTTCGAGGAAGACAAGCTGAAGTTGCTTATCGGCAAGCGACAGATGGATCCAGGCCGAGGCGAATGGTCACTCTACGGCGGCTTCGTCGGACCTCAGGAAAGTCTGACCGAAGCTGCCCAGAGAGTTCTGCAAGATCTCACAGGCTTACAAGAACTCTATATGCGGCAGGTAGGAGCCTTCGGAGCCATAGACCGTGATCCGGGAGAACGTGTCATTTCCGTAGCCTATTGCGCACTGATCAACGTGAAGGACTACGACGATTCCCTCCGTGAGCGATACGGCCTCGAATGGGTGCCGGTGGAAAACATGCCGAGGCTCTATTCCGACCATAATATCATGGTAAGGGATGCCTTGGCGATGTTGCGTCGCCACATCAATACAGAGCCTCTGAGCTTTAACCTTCTGCCAGAGCTGTTTACCTTGACACAGTTGCAGCATGTCTATGAAGCCATCTTGGGCACAGAAATCGACAAGCGCAACTTCCGCAAGCGTATCAAACAAATCGATTTCATTGAGAAAACCGACAAAATAGACAAACTGACCTCCAAGCGCGGCGCTGCACTCTATCGGTTCAACAGCAAAGCGTATGACGAAGATCCAGAATTTAAGTTATAACTATCATGTTAGAAGAATTAAAAGAAAAAGTATATCGTGCCAACCTCGATTTGGTAAAGCATCAGTTGGTACTCTTCACCTGGGGCAATGTCTCTGGTATTGACCGCGAGAAAGGTCTCGTTGTCATCAAACCGTCCGGTGTCAGCTACGACACCATGAAAGCCAGCGATATGGTTGTCGTGGACTTGCAGACCGGAAAAGTAGTGGAAGGCGATCTGAATCCATCATCGGATACTCCCACTCATCTCGTCCTCTATCGCAACTTCCCAGAGATCGGTGGTGTGGTACACACCCACTCCACCTACGCTACGGCTTGGGCACAGGCAGGATGCGACATTCCCAATATCGGTACGACACACGCTGATTATTTCCACGATGCCATCCCATGTACAGATGACATGACAAAGGATCAGATGGATGAATATGAGTACAACACGGGTGTTGTGATCGTAGATAAGTTCAAGAAAGACCATATCAACTATGTGCATACTCCGGGCGTTCTTGTCAAGAACCATGGCCCCTTCACCTGGGGCAAGGATCCTGACGAGGCTGTCTATCATGCCGTCGTTGCTGAGCAAGTTGCCAAGATGGCTTTCGTCTCTTTCTCTGTGAATCCACAGACCAAGATGAATCCATTGCTCGTGGAGAAGCATTTCTCCCGTAAGCACGGTCCCAACGCTTATTACGGACAAAAAAAGAAAAAATAGTCATCAGAATTTCCACAATCAAATTATATTAAAAACGTTATCAACCAAACAATCATCATGGAAAAAGCATTTAATGATTTCGAGATCTGGTTTGTCACAGGTGCACAGCTTCTTTACGGAGGCGACGCTGTCAAACAAGTAGACGGACACTCTAAAGAGATGGTAGAAGGAATGAACAACTCAGGCCTGCTACCCGTCAAGGTTGTATATGCTGGTACTGCCAACAGCTCAAAGGAAGTGGCAGATGTCATGGCCCGCGCCAACGTTGACAACAAATGTATTGGTGTCATCTGCTGGATGCACACCTTCTCTCCCGCAAAGATGTGGATCAAGGGCATGCAGATCCTTCGCAAACCCCTCCTCCACTTACATACTCAGTACAACGAAAAGATTCCATGGAATACCATCGACATGGATTTCATGAACCTCAATCAGAGTGCTCATGGCGACCGCGAGTTTGCTCATATTCTTTCTCGTCTACGCAAGCCACGTAAGACTGTCATCGGCTACTGGAAAGATGAGAAGACTCTCAAGCATATCGCTGTTTGGGAGCGTGTCTGCGCCGGAGTTGCTGATGCTCAGGATTGCCTCATCATCCGTTTCGGTGACCAGATGAACAACGTCGCTGTGACCGACGGTGACAAGGTTGCTTTTGAGCAGGTACTGGGCTATCACGTCGACTACGTGCAGTTCTCTACTGTCATGGAGTATTTCAACAAGGTAAAAGACGAAGATGTCGATGCCCTTGTACATGATGTCTACTTCAAGGAATATGCTGTGGCAGATGCCCTGAAGGACGAGAAGAGTGTCGAGTACAAGAAAATCTGGAACTCTGCCAAGGCAGAATTGACACTTCGTGCCGTATTGAAGGCTTATGGCGCCAAGGGCTTCACCACCAACTTCGACGACTTAGGCGATGTCAACGTGGAAGAGACCGGTCGTGGCTTCGACCAGATTCCGGGCTTGGCTTCTCAGCGTCTGATGCACGACGGCTATGGCTTCGGCGCAGAGGGTGACTGGAAGAGCGCCTGTCTCTATCGCACCACATGGTTCATGAGCCAAGGCTTGGAAGGTGGCACCTCATTCCTGGAGGACTACACACTCAACTTCGATGGTGACAACACCTCTATCCTGGAGTCTCACATGCTCGAGGTCAATCCTGATATCGCAGAGGAGAAGCCACGGCTGGAGGTTCACTTCCTCGGCATCGGTGTGCGCAAGACTCCTACAGCACGTCTTGTCTTCACAGCCAAGCAAGGTCATGGCGTCACAGCCACTGTCGTAGATATGGGCAACCGCTTCCGCCTGATCGCCAACGATGTCAACCTCATCAAGAGCCAGCCACTGCCGAAGCTTCCAGTAGCATCTGCTCTGTGGATTCCTGAGCCCACATTTGAGGTGGGTGTAGGCTGCTGGATGAATGCCGGCGGAACCCACCACTCCTGCTTCAGTTTCGGTCTGACCGACGAGTATTGGCGTGACTTTGCTGAGATCGCTGACATGGAGGCTTGTATCATCAACAAGGACACCGACTACGAGCAGTTCCGCAAAGAGCTCCGCTGGAACGAGATGTACTATATGCTGAACAAGGCTCTCCGCTAATTGAAACCTATAAATTCCGGCAATGCCCGTCATAGAGCATTGTCGGATATGACATTAATCAGAAACAAATGAACGCTCAAACAATCATAGAATCCGGTCGTGCCGTCCTAGGTATCGAATTCGGATCCACACGCATCAAGGCTGTGCTGATTGACGAGGAGAACAAGCCAATCGCACAAGGCAGTCACACGTGGGAGAACCAACTTGTCGACGGACTTTGGACGTATAGCATTCAGGCTATTTGGGAAGGACTTCAAGGCTGCTATGCCTCTCTTCGCCAAAATGTCAAAGAGCAATATGGCATAGAGATCACAAGGCTCGCTGCCATTGGCATTAGCGCTATGATGCATGGCTACATGCCCTTTGGTGAGGACGACAAGATCCTCGTACCTTTCCGTACTTGGCGCAACACCAACACAGGACAGGCTGCTGAGGAACTCTCCAAACTGTTCAACTTCAACATTCCTCTTCGCTGGAGCATCTCTCATCTTTATCAGGCTATCCTCAATGGCGAGAGCCATGTCAATAGTATCAAATATCTTACGACACTTGCCGGATATATCCATTGGCAGCTCACAGGCAAGAAAGTACTTGGCATCGGTGATGCTTCCGGTATGATTCCTATCGACCCGGAAACTAAGCAATTCGATGCATCGATGATCGAGAAGTTTGAAAAGCTTATTGCTCCTAAACATCTTTCCTGGCATCTCACTGACATTTTGCCAAAGGTGTTGTTAGCTGGCGAAGATGCCGGAACACTCACCGAAGAAGGTGCCAAGCTCCTGGATGTCTCCGGTCACCTGCAGGCAGGCACCCCCCTCTGTCCACCGGAAGGTGACGCTGGAACCGGTATGGCAGCCACCAATGCTGTCAAGGTGCGTACAGGAAATGTATCCGCCGGCACATCCTCTTTCTCCATGATCGTGTTGGAGAAGAATCTTTCCAAGCCATATTCCGTCATCGACATTGTCACCACTCCTGACGGGCTTCCCGTGGCTATGGTACATTGCAACAACTGCACATCCGAGATCAACGCTTGGGTGAATATCTTCGATGAATACGCAAAGATGTTAGGCATCAAGCAAAACACCAATGAGCTCTACACCCGTCTGTTCAACGTAGCACTTGAAGGCGACGCTGACTGTGGTGGTCTGCTCTCCTACAACTATGTATCAGGGGAGCCCGTTGCAGGACTTGCTGACGGCCGTCCACTCTTTGTGCGTGCCGCCAACGACAAGTTTACACTTGCCAACTTCATGCGCACACAACTCTATGCCGCTGTCGGTGTGCTGAAGATTGGCAACGACATTTTGTTTAAAGATGAAAAGATCACAGTAGACCGCATCACAGGCCATGGCGGTTATTTCACCACGAAAGGCGTAGGCCAGCGCATTTTAGCAGCAGCTCTCAACTCGCCGATCTCTGTCATGGAGACTGCCGGTGAGGGAGGTGCTTGGGGCATAGCACTGTTGGCCTCTTATTGCATCCACCGCCAGCAAGGTCAGAGTCTGCCCGACTTCCTTGATGAGCGCGTCTTCGCCGGCAACACGGGTACAGAGATCAGCCCAACACCTGAGGATGTGGCAGGATTCGACGCGTATATCAAAGCTTACAAGCAAGGACTTGAAATAGAAAAAGCAGCTGTCAAGTATAAGGCAGCAAAATAGAAAACAAGATCTTATCACTTACTATATTATATTATGAACGACATTGAATTGATGAATCGCGCAGCCGACAACATTCGTATTCTGGCTGCTTCGATGGTTGAAAAAGCTAACTCTGGCCACCCCGGTGGTGCTATGGGTGGTGCAGACTTTATCAATGTACTTTTCAGCGAGTACTTGATCTATGATCCCGAGGATCCCACATGGACAGGCCGCGACCGCTTCTATTTGGATCCTGGCCATATGAGCCCTATGCTCTATAGCGCACTGACGCTCCAGGGCAAATTCTCACTCGAAGACATCAAGCAGTTCCGTCAGTGGGGCTCCCCCTGCCCGGGTCACCCCGAACTCGATGTGATGCATGGCATTGAGAATTCCTCCGGTCCTTTGGGCCAAGGCCATGCTATCGCAGCAGGCTCCGCCGTTGCCGAGAAATTTCTCGAAGCCCGTCTGGGCAGCGTGATGATGCAACACCATATCTATTGCTATATCTCCGACGGTGCCGTTGAGGAGGAGATCTCACAAGGTGTAGGCCGAATTGCCGGCACATTAGGTCTCAACAATCTCATCATGTTCTATGACTCCAACGATATCCAGCTGTCTACAGAGACCAAAGATGTCATGAGCGAGGACACCGCAGCCAAATACCGTGCATGGAATTGGAATGTCATCGAGATCAATGGTAACGATGTCGCAGAGATCCGCAAAGCATTGGACGCAGCCCAGACAGAGAAAGAGCGTCCTACACTCATCATTGGCAAGACAATCATGGGGCGTGGCGCCGTGAAAGCTGACGGCACAAGCTATGAGCACAACGTGAAGACCCACGGCGCTCCTTTAGGCGATGGCGCTTACATCAACACGATCAAGCACTTAGGCGGTGATCCCGAGAATCCTTTTGTCATCTTTGATGATGTAAAGAAGCTCTATGCCGACCGTCGTGAGGAGTTAAAGAAGATCGTAGCAGCACGCCGCGCAGAAGAAGCAGAGTGGGCAAAGGCCAATCCTGAAAAGAAAGCCTTGATGGACACATGGTTCTCCGGCAAGGCTCCGAAGATTGACTGGAGCAAGGTACAGCAAAAGGAAGGCTCCGCGACACGTGCCGCATCTTCTGCTTGCTTGGCAGAGCTTGCTAAGCAAGTACCTAATATGATCTGTGCTTCTGCCGACTTGTCAAACTCTGACAAGACTGACGGCTTCTTGAAGCAGACCCACTCGCTGAAGAAAGGCGACTTCTCTGGTGCCTTCTTCCAGGCTGGTGTGGCAGAGTTGACGATGGCCGATATGTGCATTGGTATGATGCTCCATGGCGGTGTCATCGCTGCTTGCGGTACCTTCTTCGTATTCTCTGACTACATGAAGCCAGCTGTTCGTTTGGCAGCACTGATGGGCGTACCTATGAAGTTCATCTGGACTCACGATGCTTTCCGTGTCGGTGAGGATGGACCTACTCATGAGCCCGTCGAGCAGGAAGCTCAGATCCGCTTGATGGAGAAACTGCAAAATCATAAGGGACAAGACAGCGTGCGTGTGTTCCGCCCCGCCGATGCTGATGAGACTACCGTTTGCTGGGAGATGGCAATGGAGAACATGGACACTCCGACAGCACTGATTTTCTCCCGTCAGGGTATCGCGAAACTGCCTGAGGGCAATGATTATCAGCAGGCTCGCAAGGGTGCCTATATCGTTGCAGGCTCAGACGAGAATCCTGATGTCATCCTCGTTGCCAGCGGTTCCGAGGTTTCCACGCTTGAAGCAGGCTGTGCTGCTCTTCGTGCTGACGGCATCAAGGTACGTGTGGTCAGTGCTCCTTCTGAAGGCCTCTTCCGTCGTCAGTCTAAAGAGTATCAGGAGAGCGTTCTCCCCTACGACGTCAAGAAGTTTGGTATGACAGCTGGACTGCCTGTCACACTCGAAGGCTTAGTAGGTATCGGCCCCAACAGCCGTATCTATGGCATGAAGAGCTTCGGCTTCTCTGCACCCTACAAGGTACTTGATGAGAAGCTCGGATATACCGGTGAGAATGTCTACAAGCAGGTGAAAGCTTTCTTGGGCAAGTAATGAACAGCTGTATATAAATAAAAGATGAGCAATGGTAGACAATACCATTGCTCATCTGACGTTATATACTCGTTAATTCTAAATGATAAAAAACACGCGAGATGGAAATTAAAACAGTAGGACTGGCAAGTGATCATGCCGGCTTTGCCTTGAAACAGTACGTCAAGAAATATCTTGATGAGCGCAACATTCCTTATAAAGACTATGGTACTTTCACCGAGGAGAGTTGCGACTACCCCGACTTTGGCCATGCGCTTGCACAAGGCATAGAGTCTGGCGAGGTCTATCCGGGCATCGGCATCTGTGGCTCCGGTGAAGGCATTGCCATGACGCTCAACAAGCATCAGGGCATTCGCGCCGGACTTTGCTGGATTCCTGAAGTGGCTCACCTGATCCGCCAGCACAACAATGCAAATGTCCTTGTCATGCCCGGCCGTTTCATCGACAATGACATGGCAAAGAAAATCATGGACGAGTTCTTTTCTACAGAATTTGAAGGAGGCCGCCACGAGCGCCGCGTCAATAAGATTCCTTTGACTCCTGAGAAATAATTAAGAACTTCAATTGTCAAAGAAAACTTTGAGTTGTAACAACACATAACAACCCAACAAAAAAAACGTCTGAGATATTTCCTTATCAAGGAATCATCTCAGACGTTTATCTTTATGTAAGAACAGACGCTCTATAAAATTTGTCTGTTACTTAGAAGATCTTCTTGGCTACTTAGCGGGGACTTCATAACGGTCGCCAGTTTGCTTGACGATCTGCTCCCGATAAGTTTCAGGATAGCCGGGACGCTTCACAGCTACTCCGATGCCTTCCGGCGTACGCAGGAACTTGCCGTCTTTCTCCGGCTTCACCGTCATATCATTGTATTTCACAATCAGATAGAAAGCAAGCTGTTTCCATCGGGCCAGCATCTGCTGAGCCACTGTGTTGCTATAGTCGTTGAGATAACGTGCGGCAGCATCTTCGTTGGTAGCGGCCATTGCCACAGCTTTGTCCTCAACCTCTTTCTGATGGGCAAAATAGCTCTGCTCCAAAGAGTCGCGTACAGCCTTCAGACTTGGGAACATCAGAGAATAACGAGGGTAGACCATATTGCTCACCCAGTTGCAGACCCAATATGCATTCTTCATAGAGAAGGTAAGCGCATCGGCACCCGGTGTGTTGTAACATTCAGGTTGCACAGTATTTCCGCAATAGATCGGGGTGTAAGCCACCATATTGCCATCATCGTTGCCAAACCACAGCACGCCACCCACTTTACGGGGAAGCCATGCACGCATCTGAGCGACGAAAGTGAAGCCACTCTGCTGCGTGCTTGTCGGTCGCTCGTTAAAGTATTTCTTTCCGTTCACCTCATAGAAAAGAGGTGTAGGGCGATAAGGCATCTGCCAAATACCTCCACCAATGTCAGTAGAGTCAATAGCCATCGGCGTCCCCTCGTAATGGTCACGCATAGCCACCTGCACATCTTGTACACTCAGCTTTCGAGCTGGTTTCACCCACAAGGGCATATCCTCAGCTGTGGAGTCTTTGCCAAGAGCCCAAGGCAGATATTTGTCCATGCCCTTGGCATAGCGGTTGAAGAACGACCAAACGCGGGCATCGCAGATGCGGCGGCCACTGAAGTCAGGCTTAGCGTAAGTCATCTTCCAGTTGAAGTCTGCATCTTTACCCTTGAACCATCCTTTTTTACGGGCGAAGGCGACAACGTCTTTGGCATACATCACATTGTTTTTGTCCTTCATGTTGAACTTACCAATGCGACTTTGATTGGCATGGCCACAGATAGCATCGTCGGGAATACGCTGTGCCACCCAAACGACGCCCTTCTCTCCTTTTCCTTTGCCCTGCATTTCCATGATCCATGCTTCGTTAGGGTCGCAGATGGTGAATGTCTCACCTTCGGAGCAGTAGCCATAGGTTTGAGCCAGCGTTGTCATCACCTTGATGGCTTCGCGCGCGGTCCGAGAGCGTTGCAAGCCGAGATAGATCAGCGAGCCATAGTCAATGCCTCCATCGGGATTGACCATCTCCTCACGGCCGCCATAGGTAGTCTCGCCAATGGTTACTTGAAACTCATTGATGTTGCCAATGACATTATAGGTGACGGGAGCCTCAGGAATCTTACCAATATATTTATGCGTGTCCCAATCTACGATGTCGCGCATCTCTCCCTTTTTATGTGTCCCGGCAGCATAATGCGCCAATCCTATGAACATGCCGTAGTCGTCGGCATTGTAGCTGCAGATGACAGAGCCATCGACAGATGCTTTCTTTCCTACAATAAAATTAGTACAAGCCTCACCCTGTGTAGCGCACATAGCAAGTGCTGCCACGGTGATGCCGCAAATACGAGATTTGATTTTCATAGTCTGATTATTTATTTTCAACAAGCCTTAAAGCTCATGTCAAGGCCTTTGACGCTGTGTGTGAGCGCACCTACGCTGATAAAGTCTACTCCCTGCTCGGCATAGTCCCGAATCGTGTCATAAGTGATGCCACCGGAGGACTCAGTCTCAAAGCGATGGTTGATGATGTCCACGGCTTTCTTTGTGTCAGGAACAGAGAAGTTGTCAAGCATGATGCGGTTCACCCCACCCTTGTCCAACACTTGCTGCAACTCATCGAAGTCGCGCACCTCAATCTCAATCTTCAGATCAAGATGTTTGTCTGCCAAATATTGATGACAACGGTCGATGGCGTTGGCAATTCCTCCGGCAAAATCAATATGGTTATCTTTCAACAGAATCATATCAAAAAGTCCGATGCGATGGTTCATGCCTCCACCCAATTTCACAGCTTGCTTTTCGAGCATACGCATACCCGGTGTCGTCTTGCGGGTATCGAGAACATGACAGCCGGTGCCAGCAATACGCTCCACATATTTATGTGTCATGGTAGCGATACCGCTCATGCGCTGCATGATGTTGAGCATCAAGCGCTCAGTCTGCAAGAGCGAACGGGTCTTACCCGAAACGATCATAGCAATGTCGCCCTTCTTCACCGGCTGCCCATCGCCAATGAGCACCTCAACCTTCAGAGTAGGATCGAAACGGTCAAACACTTTCTTTGCTACCTCGACACCGGCAAGTATACCGTCTTCCTTGATAAGCAGATGGCTCTTGCCAATGGCATCCTCAGGGATACAGCACAAAGTAGTATGGTCTCCATCACCGATATCCTCAGCGAAAGCCAAGTCGATGAGTTTGTCTTCTAATTGATCTACTGATAACATAATATAGAATGTTGAATGATGAATGATGATTGTTGAATTCTTAAAATGTCGAATGCTGAATGTCGAATTGTCATCATCATGGCCTTCGCATCGAATCCGTAGCCATCTGCATTTGCGTATTTGCGGGCATAGGCTGTGGAGTGCCATCAGGCACGTTGGTACCAGCCGCACCCGCCGGGCTTCCCGGAGCACCTTCCTTCTTAGCATGGAGCCTAAAGAGATGGATGTGGCTGACGCAAGCCATTTTCAGAGTAGTCATCGAACTGTTCATGTCATTGTTTCTTGCCAAGAGGAAGAAGCCCTTCACCTCTTTGATTCCCAAAGAATTGGGATCATCGATGGATAAGTCATATTTTGAAGAGCTGGAGAAATGCATGACGCGCTGTGCTACGCTGTCATTGCGATAGACCAGTGAGAGCACCACGACGCCATCTCTTGTACCATCCTGATAGATGAAATCACTTTGGAAATTTAAGACGAAAGAGTCACCTTTATGGTATGAACTGTCGGCCTTTACCGAGAAGGAGTAAAGGTTGTAGGGCTCATTCGGGATGAGCACCACAGAGCTGCTCTCTTTCCAAATGTCAGTGGTGTCGCTGTTGGCCGTAAAGGTTCCAGCCGTTCCTACCGAAGAGCCAAGCTCTTGTGCCTTGTCTTGCAAGCGCTGCGCAACATGCTCATAAATAGTGTGAAGCTGATCGGCATGACGCATATAGTATACCATCGAAGTGTCAAACTTCTCCTGCGTGACACCGTATTTTTTCAAGACAGCAGTGCGATAAGCGATGACATTCTCAGCATAGTTGCCCTTCGCTTGCTCTGCCATAGCATCTGCCATATGATAATCATAGAGCAAATCCTCCATGTCGCCCGGTGAGATGAAGGTACTGGGTACCGAGGGCTTGCAGCCCACCGTAATCGCCAGCACCATGACCATGCTGCAGAATACCAACAGCAGACGCAGCCCCCTCATTGTTTTCCTCCTTTCCCGTCATCAGTTGACGAAGGGGATGCGGACTGCTTATGGTGTACCCCCTTGTCTACAGTAGCGTTGAAAGACTCCAAGTCCTTACGGCAGAAAATCAACATGGCGATGACCCCCACCGTGATGCTGGCATCGGCAAAGTTGAAAACCGGAGAGAAGAAGGTAAAAGACTCACCACCCCAAAGTGGGAACCACATCGGGAAAGTGCCATGTATCAAAGGGAAATAGAACATATCCACCACGCGTCCCATCAGAAAACTTGCATAGCCCGTGCCAAAGGGCACGAAATAAGAGACATAGTCGGGTGAAGAGTTGCTAAAAATGAGCCCGTAAAACATGGAGTCGAAGATATTTCCGGCGGCACCGGCAGCGATCAGCGAGAGCAAGACGACATAGCGTGTGCGGCCGTGCTGTCTGACGGTTTGCCAAATAAACCAGCCAATCGCCGAAACAGCCACGATGCGAATGACACTCAAGACGACTTTACTGCCGAGTGTCATGCCGAAGGCCATGCCTTTGTTCTCGATGAAGGCAATGTAGAACCAGTTGGTGATCTCGATGGAGCTACCCAATGTCATGTGGGTCTTCACCCAGATCTTTATCAACTGATCGACGACCAGAATGGCGAGGACGATGATCCACGCCAAACGGCCGTCGGTGAGAATTTTCTTTTTGCTATTCATTATAAAATGATATAGACTGTCAGATGTATTCACAGATGAATCATCATCTGATTATCAGGCATTTGCCTTTTCTACTTTAATATTCAGCTTGAAGCTGTCGAAATCTGTCTCCACGCCATCGTTGTCGGCCACGGTGATGCTGTCGGCCAGCACCTGGCCTTTGATGTAGTCAGCGAAAGACTTCACAGCAGTCTCTACCTCTGCATTGGGGGCTACGGTGACGTTGATGCGGTCGGTGATCTGCAAGCCCGTCTCCTTACGCAGGTTCTGAATGCGGTTGACAAGCTCACGGGCCATACCCTCATTGCGAAGTTCTGGCGTCAACTCCACTTCCAAAGCTACCGTCAGATTGCCCTCATTGCTGACGAGCCATCCGGGGATATCCTCAGAGATGATCTCCACATCAGCAGCGTCGACAGTGACATTTTGTCCGTCAACATCAAAGCTCAAGCTACCCTCGCG
>Ga0256404_1002424_pt1 | contig 41291 bp, 36 predicted proteins | sample RumenRJG_01DNA_FD_185990 | JGI IMG/M metagenome (GOLD analysis project Ga0256404, IMG submission 185990) | Bovine rumen microbial communities from Lethbridge, Alberta, Canada - RJG_01 | ecosystem: Host-associated > Mammals > Digestive system > Stomach > Rumen | place: Canada: Alberta | collected... | reverse complement strand
CAAAGGTAAGCATTTCTTCAGAATTCTCCAAATGCATTGTCATTTATTCGGTTGCTTTTTTCATTAGTCGTTTAGTAGCTCTAAGTTCCTTCTGTAGCAGTTCCATACGTTCTTTTAGTTGCTCTTGGGTAGGTAGTACATCTTTAATACGGATATTATTGTATGTTGCTACTCCCATTGGAGTCGTAATCCCTCGGAAAGACCATTGCACATCGGTCTTATCCATATCGGAACAGATCAGTAGCCCAATGGTAGGGTTGTCATCAGGTGCTTTAACCAATTCGTCAACGGCACTGACATAATAGTTAAGCTTACCCGTAAACTCTGGCTCGAATGGCTTAACTTTGATTTCGCACGCTATATAGCAACGAAGGCGGACATGATAGAACAGCAAGTCTATCTTCCGTGAGCGACCTCCTACGATGATTTCTTTCTGTCTGCCCATGAAAGCGAAGCCAGTTCCCATTTCCAATAAGAGGTTCGTCACGTCGCTAGTAAGGGCATCTTCCAGTTCTCGTTCCTCAAACTGCTCATGGTCAACAGTAGCAAAGCCAAAATCATAATTCTCTTTTAGAATCTCCTGCACCAAATGGCTTTGCGGCTCTGGCAGATACGTTGAGAAGTTGTTCACGATTTTGCCCTGATGATCAAAGAGGTGAGCCTTATAGCAATTGACCAATGCCGTCCTGCTTAATCCTTTCTCTATCACATGTTGCATATAAAACAACGCTTCTTCAAGGCTTTCACTCCGTGTGATAATCTCAATGTGCTGACCCCATGGAACAAGGGCAAAGGGGATTGGGAAGTCATTGCTGGCGTCATTCTCAGTTTCTGAAACAGGCTGTTTCACTAATTCTCCAACGGGTCGTTGGAGTTTTAAGCGTTCTTGATTTATGGATGATTGTAATTCTCCAATGAGCCGTTGGAGTTTTTCTGATGAAGCATGATTAGTATAGAAAAGATACCACTTTTTCATATACCACAGATTTGATGTTGAAAAACCATCCTCATTTGGAAACTCCCTCTTCAAATCCAAACTTACTTGCTCCACAACACCAGCACCCCAACGCTCCTCAGCTTTCTTCTGCACAAGGTCACGCCCCATCTGCCAGTTGAACAACAGTTTCTCGCCATTCACTTTTACGGCAGCTTTTACCTGTGCCGAACGATAGCGATACTTCACCTCTGCTATCCATTCTGCATACTCAGCATCCAGCTTCACATCATGAGACTTCACCAAACGCGGCTCACTGATTTCTATTTCCTTATTCTGTTTTCTCATATATCTCGTTTCGTTTGCAAAGTTACACATTAATTCTCAAATTTCTTCAATGTCCAAATCATAACTTTTACTGCTATAGTTTATTCTGACATTATATTCTTTCAACTCTCTGTTGATAGCTATCTCATGTAGTTCTTCTCTATCACTCCATGATATTTCTGGACCATAATAAATTGCTTTCAGTTTGTCAAAATCTACAATGTTAGCATACTTATTATTCCAATTTCCCCATTTACAAATCAATCTCCATTCTTTTTCCCTACTATACTCAGTCGATTTATATAGGTATGGGCGGCACAAGTCCAGCAAATCAATATCGTGAAGAATTGGCTTCAGACTTTCAATTCCTGTTGCCATAAATCGGTCTATGATAAATGATTCTATGCGGTAATTGGAAAGGTCATAACGCTCATCAGAATAAAAAACTGGTAACAAGGCCGAGTGCGTTGTTTCATTAGGTAAGGCTAACAACGAAAACATAAGCGGGATACCACTAAAATCATATTCCAATGCATATCCTTTATAGCCATCAGCATATATATCCCACATAAATTTAGATCTTACATTCTCGGTAAAGCATGCAATCTGCGTAGTATTGTCATTTCTTAAGAAATCCATACTATTACGCAATGTTGTAATAATTTTATCCTTAATGGGGCTGTTCGCAATAGCCCTTCTTAACATCCAAACAGCTTCCTCCGCAGAGGTTTCTCTTATCTTTTGATTATCACGAAGCATTAAGGCCTTCAGAATATCTGGTAAACTATCTGGATAAGCGCCATTCGCCACCATACTTTGAAAATCTTGAATAGTATCTTTGTTTATCAGTTTTACTATAAGATCCCAAACTTTTTTCTCATCAAAATAACAGAGAGCGTCATACTTATCAGAAAAGCATGAAGCAGAGCAAGTGGCAATAGTCTTGTTTTTGAGTGAATCAAGCACATAGTCCTTACCCTCTTTATCCCTCTTTACTTTCCTGAAGCGATAGAATTTAGAGGGTAGTATAGTATCCAGATTATTATTAATAGTGCCCCACCTCTTGGCGATTTCGTCAAAAGGTAAATCTGCGGGGATACATTGGCTTTCAAAGAATGCCTTAAACTCTTCTTTTGTCATCTATAAGTATACTATTTTGAAGTTGCCCACTAATTTGACCATTAAACCATATAGAGTTTATAAATGTACTTACACTCTAATGACACCCGCTCATTTTTGAGCAATCTTCCTTTTATTTTTTCTCATCCATATTCAAATTTAGTTTGCGAAGTTACAAATTACATTCCAGATTATCTGTATATCAATAGCATCATGGATTTTATGGCAAATTTTGGAGCCTACATATGGTAGAGTTTTTAACTGACAAACGTGCTTTTATAGATATAATTGGAATTGATTTCTCATTTTCTCTCATCTTTTTAACATAAACGGAACCATCTTTATCTTCGGGATGAGGAAGTGCAACTAAACTACGATGCGTAAAATCTTCTCCCTTTGCTTTAAACGATAATATAACGCCATATAGGTTTGTGCCGTTTAAAGTTATTAAATAAATGCCATCTGATAGATTTATTGGTATATACCTCTCATTAGAAAGAATAAATTTCCCATTGAATATATCTTCCTCTGGGAATAAAACCTGTTCCCTAATAAGATTTAAATTGGAATGTAATATATATTTATATCCCAAATGGCAGAAAGCAAGCAAATAAGCAGATTTTAGAATAGCGATAGCAGCTCTTCCCGAATTGCTCTTTTGCTCTGAGATACCTATGTTTGCACTAATTCTATCAAAAGTATTATTTGATCCTAAACCTTCTTTAACTGAGGAAATAGTATGAGGATTGTTCTTCTTTTCATCTATACAAAAATGTAGTTCACTATCATTTCTTAAGGTTGCATATGCATTAATACTCATATTGTCAACATAAAGTGTTGCCTTATGAGTTTTACTTGTGAAATTGCGAAGAGAATAACTGCTTTTTATTTCATTAATCAAGTATACATCCAAGTTAGAACCACAAACGTTATTACAGTCCTTACATGTGAGCAAGAGAGGTCGACCACCCAATTTTTCGGGAGGAACATGCTCTATTGTAATATTAGCAGGATCTTCAATACTGAACGACTTAAGACAAAGAGGACAGATAAATGTATTAACAAGTTCTTTCTTCTCCCCTTTTTCATCAATAAAAGGAAGTTTTTCTATAATGTTTTTATACAATTGTAGTAAATGACTACGTTTATTACTATTTCCCATAAAGAAATAAATTAAAGGGCATTAGCATTATTTATACTATCTTGCATTTGAGTAGCTAATCGTCTTTCTTTTTCTTTATTTAAGATATTATCTATATAAAGATCAATCTCTCTCTTATACTCTTTATTCAAGAAACTAATGATGAGCTGTGAAGAAGAAAAGATATAGTTGAAAGTAATCTTCCTTGAATCTGTTTGCCATTCAGCAACCACACCAGAAAACTCAAAGGGTTTCTTTATATTTGGTTCACCATATTTTTTCTCAAATAAAGAAATTAAGTCTAACATTTTTTTTGCACCTCCAGATGAAGATGACGAACTAATATCTGTTGTGTACCAACAAACAGAACTTAGTTTTTTATTGAAGAATAGAGTTTCTATACTCTTCTCATTTCTTATATTCTCCAATTCCGAAACATTGAGATATGAGACTCTATCTTCTACATTGATTGCACGCTTTATTTTAAAGTTACAACCGACTAAACAAAAATCGTAATCTTTTCCTTTATTCAAAGGCTTGCAAAATTCATTAATTGCTACTATATACTTTTCTAAACTTACCCCATAGCAAATTTGACCAAAAGCTGTATCTGCTAATTCTTCAAAAATCCGTTCACGTTTAATTGAGTCCTGTTGCCTTGCAAGATTAATTTGAGTTAAAGAATCTATACTTGTATGCCCATCATTATCCACTTTGTATGCACCTCGATTCTTACATGAGAATACTAATGCTAATACTATAATAGAAACTATAATTTGTCTCATAAGCCTGTTACAATTAAGAATTATAAATATTATAAACCATGAAGAATGTTAAGAGGATTATTCTTGGCTTTGTATATTTCGATTTCATTATTATCAAAGACTCCTTTTAATTTGCAGTGAGGACATTCGAACTGTCCGTTGGTTGTTCTCATCTGGATTAGTTTTTCCTCATTATCCCAACAATGAGTGCAATAAATGGCATCATCTTCTCCTTCTAATGTTAGGTATAGCTCTGGGTGTCGTTGTATATCTTCTTTAATTTTTAATTTCTTTTTTAGTCTTTTGATTTCCTCATGTAAATGATTAATCGTATTTTGCTGATCTAAAGCTTGTTCGCTTAGATTAACTAATTGACGGTATAGTTCTATATTGTCTGATTGTTGAACAATCTTAGCCACGTCTTTAATATTTTCAACTAATCCCATATATTATAACATAAATTTCTTATTTCATTGCTATTATAGCCTGCATCAAAGCATATACTTCTTCAGCTTTAGACTTGTCACTTCCAAATTCTAATGTTAGTATAGGCTCCTCAATTGATTTTATTCCTATCTTGACAATATATGAACCAGAGTTATTTTGAGAAATAGTGCTAGTGGATTCCTTTTTTGCAGTAACCGCCCCTACCACAGCCCCTGCTACACCAAATGTTAATGCACCTAGAGCAGCACGCCCTAACATGCTACCAGTTTTGGTTCTTGTTGTTTGGGCTATAATAGCATCCTTTGATTTTTCATCGTGAAGAGAACAATTCATTATATCACAGAAACTATACTCTTTTCTTCCAATTACTATCTTATTAATATGCTGGAATACTATTATATCACTATATTGCATAGTATCGTTGCCTTTATTATATTGAATAGCAATAGTACGTGTTGGTGTACCATATTTTCCTGTCAATCCCTTTTTAAATGCTTCATTTGATTTCATTATCTTATTCAACTCTTCTCCTCTTTTAATCTTATACAATTCTTTTTGAATTCTTTTTTTCTTGCTTTGTTTATAAAATATATAAGCTAACAACACTCCTATCAAACAGAAACCGATTAAAAATAAAAAAGCAAAAAAATCGCTAGAACTTAACTCTCTTCCAATTTCTTCCTTTAATTGTTTGTCAAAAGCCTTATCTTCATAGGAGTAATCTATCCAATTATCATCTTTAATATTCAATTTAATATCTACTAATTCACTATGCCATTCGAAGGCATTAGGGGCGTGATATTCAAGATCAGAATTAGGTTCTCCATAAAGCGACTTTAACTCATTTAGTATTGATGTTGAGTTTCCCCCATATATTCTATACCAATATGAGGCAACTTGTTTTGTTTTTGGGGTATAATTGCAATTAAATCTTATATATTGCCCTTCGCCAGAATAGGTATAACATACACTTGGAATATTACTTACGTTTTTCTCTTCCTTCTCTTCAAAACCATCTTCACGTAACTGTACAACTATATTATCAAGGTTGCGCTCTTTTGACAAATCGAAGAAATGCAGTTTCATTTCTTGTGAATTGATAGAAATAGGAATAGCAAAAAGGAAGGCAATAACAAGCAAACAAATTTTGGTATTACTTAAATGTACCATATTCATATGTATTAAAATCATCTATATTATTACAACTAAAATATTATCTTAGAGAATTCAAAAGATTTTCAAGACTTATTTCATCCATAATTAACACGTCACGAGGCTTACTACCATTGCAGCGCCCAACAATACCAGCCTTTTCCAGCTGGTCCATTAATCTGCCTGCTCGATTATAGCCAATTGCAAACTTTCTTTGAATCAGACTCGTTGAGCCTTCTTGGGTCAAGACTATTAAACGTGCAGCATCTTCAAACAATGGATCTAAATGAGTCATATCAACATCGCTTGACTCGCCATATTCATTTTCATCAAAATATGGGTCTGACAATTCAAATGGACTTATATAGCCTTGCTGTTCAGAAATGAATTTGCAAATACGTTCGGTCTCTGGTGTATCCACAAAAGCGCATTGGACTCTTATACAATCAATGCTTTTACCTGCCCTAAACAACATATCACCATTCCCCAACAACTCTTCTGCTCCATCACAATCAAGAATGACCTGAGAGTCTATCTGTTCTGGCAGTCTAAAAGCGATACGTGTTGGGAAATTAGCCTTGATTGCTCCTGTAATTATATCATTAGTAGGCCGTTTCGTAGAAATAATCATGTGAATACCAACTGCACGAGCATATTGAGCCAATTGAACTATTGGAGTCTCGAAATCTTGTCCTTTCTCTCCAATAAAGTCCCCGTACTCGTCTATGATAACAACGATATACGGCATGAATCTATGCCCAACAGCAGGTTTTAACTGACGATTTACAAATTTGTTGTTATATTCTTGGACGTTCCTGACACATGCAATCTTCAGTAAATCATAACGAGATTCCATCTCTTTGCATAAACTATTCAACGTGCTAACAGCTTGACCGCTATTAGAAACAATAACAGGTTCATCAGGCAGTGAAGCAAGGAATTGCTTGGCAATTTGGGCGTACATGCCATACTCCACTCCATAAGGATCCATGAGCACTAATTTTAATTCTACAGGATGTTTCTTATAGAGCAAGGACATAATCATTGTATTAAGTGCTATTGATTTGCCCTGTCCTGTTGAGCCTGCAATAAGGATGTGAGGTGCTTTGGTTAGGTCGAACATAAAGACCTCATTGGTAATGGTCTTGCCTATTGCACAAGGCAATTCCATCGTTGTCTCTTGGAATTGTTTGGTGTTTAGAATACTTTCCAAAGAAACAATAGTAGGGCGTATATTGGGTACTTCTATACCAATTGTTCCTTTACCTGGTATTGGAATCAGAATCTGAACACTATGAGAACTCAAAGCCAGAGCTATATCATCTTCTAATCCTTTCAATTTAGAAGCATTTACGCCAGGAGCAAGCATTATCTCATATAGTGTAACTCTTGGCCCAATAGTCGCTTTGATAAAAGAGATTTCTATGCCAAAACTTCGCAAAGTTTCCACAATGCGATTCTTATTGGCTTGCTGCTCTTCCATATTTGCGTCTGGTGTATCGTCAAAATCATACTTCTTTAGTAAATCAATAGTAGGATAGCGATAATCCGCCAAATCCTTTTGTGGGTATGGCATAGAGAACTCACCATTGCTATTGTCACTATGATTATCTTCTCGGTTGACAGGTATATGGTGCGTATTCTGCAGAGAGACTTCATAACCTCCATATTGTTGTTCTTCTTTGCTGACAGTAGGAGTAACTTCTTGTTCTCTATAATTTTGTGTTTCTTGTTGTATTCTTGTTGAACTTTGTTTAGAACTATCGACTTTATCTCTTCTATACAATCCAGTTCCTGGGATACCTGTATTAACATATGTCCCATTAGGACCTATTGATACATTTGCACCTTTAGGACCAATATTTACCCCTAAACCACTTTTACTGATATTAATGTAAAAGCCGGGAAATATCTTTATGCGTTTTCGAAATCTCCATCCCATAATGTCACTCTTTTATTCTTTACTTTTTGATGCTACTAACAATTCTCTTACTTCAACATCAAGATGCTTAGCAATATCATAAAGTTGTTCCACAGATGGCTGCACCTTATTGGTCATCCATCTTGAAACAGTTCCAAGATTACGGCCCATCTGCTCTGAGAGCCATGTGCCAGTCTTATTCTTCTCTGCTAAAACAGACTTAATGCGATTGTAATGCGTATATTCCTTCATTTTTAGTAGAAATCTATTATTTATAGGCGTTTCGTGTGCAAATATAATAAATTAATTGCAAGGGAACAAATGTTTTCTTACAAATCAGTTTAAATACAAATAAAAAGGACGAAATTTACTTGTTTTTCTAATTCCGGCTGCAAAACTACTATCTTTTCCTGGTTCTATTGCTATGCAAAATATAGCAGTTCGCGGAATCAGAAACGGGTGGTGAGAGGTGCGCTATTATGCCCCATCTTGCCTATCCGATTAACGAAGTTTTACTGGCTCCAAAGACCGTCTCACGGGTTCTTGCTCTGGCAAGCGGCAAAGCCGAGTCCGGATAAGAAACCTAACTACTTCTTTATTCCTCCCAAATTTGCTTTCAGCCTAAAACTGAACTTCCCCATTTTTCCCCGTCTTGCCTTTTATTTACGGTCATTCTGCGTTAATCTTCGAAAATCTGTCTTTCGTTACAGACTTTTTTCGTAACTTTGCAGCCAATTAGATAAGTATCATTCAATTTAGGAAATAAGATTATGGCAAAGAAAGCACTTTTGATGATTCTCGACGGATGGGGAATCGGTAAGCACGGTAAGGGTGACGTTATTTATAACACGCCGACACCTTACCTCGATCTGTTAACAGCAACATCAGCCCACTCTCAGTTGCAGGCTTCTGGTGAGGATGTCGGTCTGCCCGACGGACAGATGGGTAACTCAGAGGTGGGTCACCTCAATATCGGTGCCGGACGCATCGTGTATCAGGACCTCGTAAAGATCAACCGTGCCTGTAAGGATGGCTCTATCATGGAGAACCCGCAGGTGAAGGCTGCCTATACCTACGCCAAGGAGAACAATAAGAAACTCCACCTGATGGGTCTGACCTCCGACGGTGGCGTGCACTCCAGCCTCGACCACCTCTTCAAACTCATCGAGATTGGTAAGGCATACGGTCTGAAGAACCAAGTGTTCGTTCACTGCTACATGGACGGTCGTGATACCGACCCCCACTCTGGTAAGGGCTTCATCGAGCAGGTGAGCAAGGTGTGCGCTGAGAACGATGCCGCCATCGCCTCTATCGTTGGCCGTTTCTACGCCATGGACCGTGACAAGCGCTGGGAGCGTGTGAAGGAAGGCTACGACCTGATTGTCGAGGGCAAGGGTAAGCAGGCTACCGATATGGTACAGGCGATGCAGGAAAGTTACGACGACGGTGTGACCGATGAGTTCATCAAGCCGATCCACAATGCCAGCGTCAACGGCTGCATCGAGGAGGGAGATGTGGTCATCTTCATCAACTTCCGTAACGACCGCGCCAAGGAAATGACGATCGCACTGACTCAGGAGGATATGCCAGAGCAGGGTATGCACACCATCCCCAACCTGCAGTACTACTGCATGACCCCCTACGATGCCAAGTTCACAGGGGTTCACATCCTCTTCCCAAAGGAGAATGTGGAGGACACCCTCGGCGAGTACCTGTCAAAGAAAGGTCTGAAGCAGTTGCATACCGCTGAGACTGAGAAATACGCTCACGTTACCTTCTTCTTCAATGGTGGCCGTGAGGCTCCATACGATGGTGAGGACCGTATCCTTGTGGCTTCGCCGAAGGTGGCTACCTACGACCTGAAGCCGGAGATGAGTGCCTACGAGGTGAAAGACAAACTGGTGGGTGCCATCAATACCCAGGAGTACGACTTCATCGTGGTGAACTTCGCCAATGGCGATATGGTGGGTCATACAGGTGTCTACAATGCCATCGCCAAGGCTGTATGGGCGGTCGACAACTGCGTCCGTGAAGTCATCGAGGCTGCCAAGGCCAATGACTACGAGGCTATCATCATCGCCGATCACGGTAATGCCGACAACGCCATCAACCCCGATGGAACACCAAACACCGCACACTCATTGAACCCCGTACCGTTCATCTACGTGACGAACAACAACTCGGCTACCGTCAAGGACGGTCGTCTGGCCGACGTGGCTCCTTCTATCCTCCATATCATGGGCCTGGAGCAGCCTTCGGACATGACAGGTGAGAACTTGATTACAGATTAATATAAACATGATCATTATGGAAAAGACCCTTGTATTACTAAAGCCCAGTTGCGTACAGCGCCAACTGATTGGTGAGATTGTGAACCGTTTCGAGCGCCGTGGACTCCGAGTAGCCGGCATGAAGATGATGCAACTCTCTGACGAGATCCTGCGTGAACACTATGCCCACCTCGTTGACCGTCCCTTCTTCCCGTCGTTGGCAGCCTCCATGCAGGCTTCGCCAGTTGTGGCCCTTGCCCTTGAGGGTGTGGATGCCGTGCAGGTGGTACGTACCATGACAGGCTCTACCAACGGACGTGAGGCTGCCCCCGGAACCATCCGTGGCGACTATTCGATGAGCAACCAGCAGAACATCGTGCATGCCAGCGATTCAACATCGAACGCAGCGATAGAACTGAAGCGCTTCTTCCGCGATGAGGAGATCTTCGACTATACCAGCGGTGCCTTCGGCTATATCTACGGTGACGGCGAGGCGAAATAAGAAATGAATGAACGTACAGATTGAACCCTCGTGGAAGGCTCATCTCGGACAGGAGTTTGAGAAGCCCTATTTTGTACAATTGACACAGGTCGTGCGCCAGGAGTATCAGCAGTCTACCTGCTATCCTCCTGGCAAACTGATTTTCAATGCCTTCAACCTCTGTCCTTTCGACAAGGTAAAGGTGGTGATTATCGGACAAGACCCCTACCATGAGCCAGGACAGGCCCACGGACTGAGTTTCTCCGTACAAGACGGTGTGCCCTTTCCCCCCTCTCTGCAGAATATCTTCAAGGAGATACAGGCCGACCTCGGCACACCCATCCCGACCTCAGGCAATCTGTCGCGCTGGGCAGAACAAGGTGTATTACTGCTCAACGCTTCACTGACGGTGAGGGCCCATCAGGCGAATAGTCATTCTGCCTTGGGTTGGCAGAAGTTCACCGATGCCGCTATTCAGACACTGGCCACACAGCGTGAACATCTCGTCTACATGCTCTGGGGAGGTTATGCCCGTAGCAAGGCCTATATGATCGACAAGCAAAAGAACCTCGTGCTAGAGTCTGTCCACCCCTCACCCCTCAGTGCCAACCGTGGGGGCTGGTTCGGTCAGCATCAGTTCTCCCGCTGCAACGCCTACCTGGAACAGAACGGACAGACTCCTATAGAATGGTAGAGTTGCTGATATTTTGTTTATAGTTTAAAGTTTATAGTTTATAGTTGATAACCTGGCAAGCCATTCAGATTATACTGCCTATAGAAGTATTCATCTATAAACTATAAACTTTAAACTATAAACAAAAGCCAGGAACTATAAACAAAAGCCAGGAACTATAAACAAAAACCTAAACTGTAAACAAAAAAAAGAAATATGAACGAGTTACCCCCCATCATACAAGTTGGCGACGTGCTGCTTTCGTCTGAAATCCTGACGGAGAAGTTCTGTTGTGATCTCAGTGCCTGCAAGGGACAGTGTTGTGTTGAGGGCGATGCCGGAGCCCCTGTGACGCTCGAAGAAATCGCCGAGATTGAGGATTGCCTGGATGCCGTCTGGGGCGACCTCTCCGCTTCAGCCCAGGCCGTCATCGATAAACAAGGGGTGGCCTATACAGATAAGGAGGGAGATCTGGTAACGAGTATTGTCCGAGGCAAAGACTGCGTATTCACTTACTACGATAGTTTACAGTTATCTGTTGACAGTTTACAGATGAATACTGAAACTGCAGAGAAATCAACTATAAACAGTAAACCGTCAACAGTAAACATAGAGAATTGCTGTCTCTGCGCCTTGGAGAAGGCTTGCAGAGCAGGCAAGACCCACTTCAGCAAGCCGATCAGTTGTGCGTTATACCCCATCCGTGAAAAACGACTAGGCAATGATCTCATAGGATTGAACTACAACCGTTGGGAGGTCTGCAAATCGGCTATTGCCAAGGGCATCGAGAAAGATGTCCGACTCTATCAGTTCTTACGAGAGCCTCTGATCCGCCGCTTTGGTGAGGCTTGGTATCAAGAACTACAAGATGTCACCAGGTTTTTACTGGCATCGTCTGACCAGCCTTGAGTTTAAGCGTCTTCTGCTGACTATTATATAATAAGGTAACTGTCCCGTTCTTGCGGGCCTTGATGCTGCAGGAGCGCACCTTGCCACCTTTCCATTCAAACGACACCTCAAACCCGCCACGGGCACAGAGTCCGCTGACTCTGCCATCCTTCCAAGGCTCAGGCAAAGCCGGTAACAATTCTATTACGCCGTCACGTGACTGCATAAGCATCTCGCAGACACCAGCCGTTCCGCCGAAGTTTCCGTCAATCTGGAAGGGCGGATGGGCATCGAAGAGATTGGGATAGGTGCCGCCTCCGAAACTGTAATTGGGATAGTTGCTATGCTCTGGGGCCACGGCCGTGAGCAGTTTGCGATAGATCTGATACGCTTTCTCGCCGTTCTTCATCCTTGCCCAGAGGTTGATGCGCCAGCCCGTGCTCCAACCCGTGGTCTCGTCGCCCTTGATCTCCAAAGTGCGTTGGGCTGCCTTCAAAAAGAGGTGAGAGGTGAGAGGTGAGAAGCGAGAAATGGCCTCAGCGTCTCCAAGGTTAGAGATGTGGTTGCCTGGATAGAGGCCGATGAGGTGGCTCTGGTGACGATGCTTCGGATCCCAGTCATCCCAGTCGTAATACCATTCGTTGAGATCGCCCATGTGCCCGACGGTATAGGGATGCAGTCGTGAGAGGGCTTTCTCCATAGCCTTGTTTTTCTCCCCCAAGACCTTTCCTGCAGCAATAGTATTCGTAAGCAATTCACGGATGATGGCGAGATCAGCCGTACCACCGTAGCAGGTGACACCATGATAGCCCTGGTCAGTCTTATACTCATTCTCAGGCGAGGTACTGGGAGCCGTAATCAACTCTTCTGGCGCTTTGGGATTCTCGATGAGCCAACGCAGACAGAAGCGCGCTGCACCCTTCATCAAAGGATAGGCCACAGTACGCAAATACGCCTTGTCTTGTGTAAACAGGTATCTTTCCCACAGCGTATTCACAAGCCATGCGCCACCCATGTTCCAATTGGCCCACATCGGGCTCTCATTCTTCTCGCCCACAGGGTTCGTCATCGCCCATAGGTCTGAGTTGTGACTCGAGCACCAGCCTTCATCGATGCCATAGTAGTTTTTCGCGGTGTAAACACCGTTGGCTGCGAGAGCCTGAACGAAGCCGTCGAGGGGTTGTGCCATCTCTGCAAGATTCGCCACGAAGGCTGGCCAGTAGTTCTCTTCTAGATTGATGTTCACCGTGTAGTTACCCCTCCAAGGCGACCATAGGTGGGGTGTCCAAAGCCCTTGTAGGTTGGCAGGCACGCCCTCCGTCCGAGAGCAGGAGATGAGCAGATAGCGCCCGAACTGGAAGTAGAGTTCTTCGAGGTAGCGGCTGTCACCTTTTAATAAGAGGTCAGAGGTAAGAGGTAAGAGGTCAGAGGATGCCTCTGAGCCGTAGGAGATTTCCTTTGAACTGCCGAGGTTGATCTTCACCCGATCGTAAAGGGCCTGGTAGTCAGCCAGGTGACGACTGTAGAGGTCATCATAACTGTAGTTCTGCGTGTGCCAGATGTCATTGGCGGCGTTCTCCAGATAGGGAGCGGCTTCACGGACTGGGTGCTTGTCGAAACCATTGAAACTGGTCTCATTGATGATGTAGAGGATGGCCTCATGCGCATTGGTGATGGTCAGTGAGGAATCACTGGCGGATGTCTCACCATCCGTCTTCACATTGATCATCGTACAGAAGTGAATACTCTCCTGGGGGTCACCTGTGGCGTGACCTGTCATCGTGAGTTGGGTGGGAATGGTCTTTACTTGATGAGGCACCTGGGCCGTAAGGGCGATGCGACAGTTGATGTCGCCCCTCAGGCGGATGGCGATGAGTTTATCTGGATTGGAGGCGAAATACTCGCGTTCGACGGTCTTTCCGTTGCGCACGTACCTATCTTTTATAATAGCAGAGTCGAGGCTCAGCGAGCGATGATAGCCGCTGACGGCTCCAAGCCCCAGATCCTTGATATGCAGTGTGCCCAGCGGCTGGAAAAACTGTGAGTTCGGTCCCTGCACATAGTGCTGCAAGGAGTCGGCTAATTGATAGTCCTCATTAAAAAGGGCCTCGCGGATTTTCGGAATCCACTCGTGGGCATCCTCATCGAGATTCCTGTCCACAGGCTTACCAGTCCAGAGCGTAATGTCATTCAGATAGATCATATCGTCGTCTGTGCCGCCATAGACGAGGGCACCGAGTTTGCCGTTGCCGATGGGCAGCGACTCTTCGAAATAGTCGGCAGGACGGTTGTATTGCAGCACCATGGGTGCCTGCTCCTGGGCTGTCATGCTTGTCGCAGCAAGCAGGGTAAGGGCGAAAGACAAATACTTTCTTCTCATGAAAAAGGACATATACTATAATTGTTATTTTGCTGCAAATTTACAATTTTTCCTTCAAAATCATATATGATATCAGAAAAAATTTGTATCTTTGACCCGAAAACGTAAAAAGCGCAACGATATGCAATCCATTAAGAATCTGAACGACATGATCGTCTTCCTGCAACAGCGGGGCAACAAGAAGCGTGTGGCAGTGGTGTGTGCCAATGATGCCAGTACCCGTTATGCTGTGGAGAAAGGCCAGGAGATGGGCTTCGTCGAGCCCATCTATGTCGACGGCGATGACAAGGAAGAGTGTGCCCGTCGGGCTGTGGCTCTCTGTAAGAGTGGCGAGGCTGATATCCTGATGAAGGGACTCATCAATACTGACATCATCCTGCGGGCCATCCTTGACCGTGAGACGGGCATCCTGCGCCCAGGCCATGTGCTGACCCATATTGCGATGGCTGAGATTCCCAAGTATGAGAAGTTGCTTTTCTTCACCGATGCCGCCGTTATCCCTGTCCCTACTGATGAGCAGCGTCGACAGCAGATTCATTATGTCAACTATGTCTGTCATGCTTTGGGTATCGAAGAACCGCGTATCGCGCTCATTCACTGTGCTGAGAAAGTGAGCAAAAAGACGTTCCCCTATACCGCCGACTATCTGGAGATTATCGCCGAAGCCCAAACAGGCAAGTTCGGACGCTGTATCATTGACGGTCCTCTGGATCTGAAGACATCGCTCGACAGTGTCAGTCTGCACGAAAAAGGCATTCACAGCATTATCGACGGACAAGCCGATGCCCTGATCTTCCCGGATATCGTGGCAGGAAACGTATTCTATAAGACACTCACTCTCTTCGGCTATGCCAAGACGGCTGGTGTACTACAAGGCACACAGTGCTGCTGCGTGTTGCCTTCAAGAGCCGACAGTCCCGACTCGAAATACTATTCCTTAGCACTCGCCGCCATCTGATTTTCACCTTTTCACCTTTCCAACAGCCTTTTGGCAAAGTACCGCACAGGGTACCACACAGAAAGGAAGCCCACAAGCAGCACGGTGAAGAAAACAAGGATGATATCCTCAGGATGCACACTGACGGGATAGGCGTTGACGACGAACGAGCCACTACTGGACCCCAGAGCCACGAGTCCGAACTGCTGCTGCGCCCAACAGAGCAACAGTCCCACGGCAATGCCGATGATGGCACCGATGGCAGAGATTATACGTCCCTCGAACAGGAAGATACGCACAATCTGCTTATCTGAGGCTCCGAGGTTACGCAGGGTCACCACATCATCTTTCTTGTCGATAATCAGCATCGAGAGCGAGCCGATGATATTGAAGCAGGCCACCATGAGGATAAACGTGAGGAAGATATAGGCAATGAACTTCTCAATCTTCATGATCTTAAAGGTGTCGTCCTGCTGTTCGAAACGATCCCTCACCAGGAACTTCGTACCGCACAACCGTTTGATCTCTTTCTTCACGGCGTCGAAATTACTGCCTGGCTTCAGACGCAGTTCCAATGACGAGAGCATCCCCTGCTGGTCGAAGATGCGACGGGCAAAGCCGATACTCGTAAGGATATAGTTCTGGTCATATTTCGACTGTTTCACATTGAACAGCACACCAGGCGAATAGAGTTCATCTTCCTCGAAGGCATTCTCCGGGGCTGTCATGTCAAACTGTCCCTCCCGCCGCGGGGCATAGATCTTCAAGGGCTCCTGATAAGTATAGCCTGTAGCCAACTGTTCTGCCAGCCGAATGCCGAGGATGCCATAGTGAAGATCGGCAGCGTGCAGACAGAACTCCCCCTCGCCCATCAGTATCTCGTTGATATGGGTCAGTTGGTCGAAGTTGTCGTCCACGCCCTTTACCACCACCATCGCCTGACGGCCGTGATAGATGGCCAGGGCCTGATCCTCCAAGCACTCTGTGGCTATCTCCACTTGCGGCAACTGCCGGATTTCCGTCAGGATGGGGTCATCGGCAGCGACGGTCTTTCCCGCTACGGGCTGGATCTTCAGTTGCGGGTCGAAAGAGGTGAAGAACGAGGCCACAAGGTCGTGGAAGCCATTGAACACGGAGAGTGTCACCACCAGGGCCATCGTCGCCACCGCCACCCCAACCACAGAGATGGCGCTGATCACATTGATGGCATGCGTCGACTTCTTCGAGAAGAGATACCGTCGGGCTATGAAGAAAGGAAAATTCATGATGCCTTTTTGTTTTGGTTTACAGTTTACGGTTTACAGTTTACAGTTGATTACCTGGCAAGCCATTCATTAGTTATAAGGCTACTGTTTGGAAACTATAGAAGTAATCATCTGTAAACCGTAAACTGTAAACTGTAAACAATAAATCCCATTACTTTTTCAGCAGTTCATCAATCCTATCGATATAATCGAGGCTGTCGTCAATGAAGAACCTCAGTTCCGGCACGATGCGCAGTTGGTTTCTCACCTTTGTGCCCAGTTCGTACCTGATGGCCTTGACGCTGGCATTGATGTTGGCCAGGATCTCCTCACTCTTCTCCGAGGGGAAGATGCTGAGGTAAGCGGTACAGATGCTCAGGTCGGGCGAGATCTTCGTTCGTGTCACACTGACCATTGTGCCGTGGGTGGCACGCGTCTGTTGTTGGAAAATCAGCGACAACTCCTTCTGCAGAAGTCTTGCTATCTTGTTTTGTCTTGTCTCTTGCATATATCTATTTTTGTTTACTGTTTACAGTTTACGGTTTACAGTTGATTAGTTCTATAGTCTCCAGAGATATATCAAGGGCTTGCCAGGTATTCATCTATAAACTATAAACATTAAACTATAAACCAATTACTTCTTACGTATAATGGTGAGTCCGTCGCGGAGGGGTAGGATCAACTGCTCTGTCCTCACGTCCCGGGCGACGTGGTCATTGAAGTCCACGATGCCCTGTGTCTGGTGGTCCTTGCTATATGACTCGTCCACCACGTGACCGTCCCAGAGCGTGTTGTCTGCCAGGATGAAGCCCCCAGGCCTCAGGATACCCATCACCATCTCGTAGCACTCGCAGTAGGTCCGCTTGTCGCCGTCGATGAAGGCCATGTCGAAGGTGATACCAAGTTTAGGAGCCTCCGTCAGCGCATCGCCGATGATAAACTCAATCTTGTCTGCCACCTCAGAGCCTTCGATCCAGGGACGTGTGAAGTCCTCCATCTCGTCGTTGATCTCGAACGTGTAGAGCCGTCCGCCCTCAGGCAGTCCCTCCGCCATCGAGATGGCACTGTAGCCGCTGAATGTTCCCACTTCGAGCACCCGCTGTGGCTGGATCATCTCCACCAGCATCTTCAGCAGCCGGCCCTGCAGGTGTCCGCTGGCCATCCGTCCATGAATGGTTCGGATGTTCGTTGCCCGCCACAGCCGGTACAGGTACTCCGGCTCTGCCTCTGTATGCCTCAGCACATACTCATTTAAATCATAATGCATAATGCATAATACGCGGCGGCAGCAAATTCTTCACTCTTCATTCTTCACTCTTCATTCTTCACTCTTCACTTAGCAATCGCCTCTATCGCCAATCTGTACGAGTCGAGTCCGAATCCACAGATCACTCCCTTGCATGCTGCGGATATCATCGACTGATGGCGGAAGGGCTCCCGCTGGTGAACGTTCGAGATATGCACCTCCACCACGGGGCACTTCAGACTCCTGATGCAGTCGTGCAGAGCCACGCTGGTATGGGTATAGGCACCGGCGTTCAGCACGATGCCGTCATAGCCTCCGAAGAAGCCCACTTCCTGCATCTTGTCGATCAGTTCGCCCTCCACGTTGCTCTGATAGTAGTCTATCTCCACGTCGGGATACCGCTTCCTGAGTTCCGGCAGGTAGTTCTCGAACGACTCTGTGCCATAGATACCTGGCTCACGCTGCCCCAGCAGGTTGAGGTTCGGGCCGTTGATTATCTGTATCTTCATACCTTATCCTATATATTACAAATCAGTCTGCAAAGATAATGAATTAATTGTATCTGTGCAATAAAAAGACGAAAATAATTCTTTCCTGACGGTTTCGAGGATAGTCAGGAGGTCTGACATCGTCTCGGCACGGAGCATGGCGATGCGCGTCTGGCGGAAGTTGGGGATGCCCTTGAAGATGGGTGTGGCAGCCAGATGGCGACGGGTATGGAGGATGCCCCGCTTCTCGTCGATGCGCTCCACGTTGATGCGAAGGAGTTCCTCGAGCACGTCGAGTTTCTGGTCGGGGGAGAGAGCCTCGCGGCTGAAGATCCACGGGCAGCCGAAGGTGGCGCGCCCTATCATCACCGCATCCACACCATACTCGTCGAAGGCCTTGTCTGCCTCGTCGAGCGAATGGATGTCACCATTGCCTATAATAGGAATATGGATGCGGGGGTTGCGCTTCACCTCGCCGATGAGCGTCCAGTCGGCGTTGCCAGTGTACATCTGCGAACGGGTCCGTCCGTGGATAGTCAGTCCCTGTATGCCGCAGTCTTGCAATTGCTCGGCCAGCGAGGTGATGATCAGTTGTTCGTGGTTCCAGCCCAGACGGGTCTTCACGGTCACAGGCAGTTTCACGGCGTCCACCACCTTCTGCGTGATCTCAAGCATCTTGGGGATGTTCTGCAGCATGCCGGCCCCAGCCCCTTTGCCAGCCACCTTCTTCACGGGACAGCCGAAGTTCAGGTCGATGAGGTCAGGCCCCGCCTGCTCCACGATCTTCGCCGCCTCCACCATCGCCTCCACGTCGCGACCGTAGATCTGGATGCCCACAGGTCGCTCCTCGTCGCTGATGGTGAGTTTCGAGATGGTCGACTTCACATCACGGATCAGCGCCTCAGCCGATACAAACTCGGTATAGACCATCGCCGCTCCGAACCGCTTGCACAGCATCCGAAAGCCGATGTCCGTCACGTCCTCCATCGGGGCAAGGAACACAGGGCGCTCGCCGAAATCAATGTTGCCTATCTTCATTCCGTCCGCAAAGATAATTAAAAAACCTGTAAGAGCAAAGCGATTTGGGAAGATTAACGCAATTCGACCGTAAATAAAGGCAAAACGGGGATTTAGAGCCCCTTGATAAGGGGCGGCTATAATGCAGGGTTATGCAAAATTAGGAAGATTGATGAAGGAGTTAGGTTTCTAAGTCGTAACCCAGAACGGTCTTGAAGACAAGAGCGAATCTCAATAATTGACTACGCAAATAAGGGTAGAATACAGCACCTTTCACCACCCGTTTCTTATTCCGCAAACTGCTACATTTTGCATAGCGATGGATAACCCATAAGACAGTAGTTTTGCAGCCCAAAATTAAAAAGGAATAAGAAACATGAGAAGTACATTCAACATTTTGTTCTACGTGAACAAAAGTAAGGAGAAGAACGGTGTGGTGCCAGTGATGGGACGTGTGACGATTAACGGCACTCAGAGCCAGTTCAGTTGTAAGAAGTCCATCCCGCTTGACATGTGGGACGTGAAGGGCAACTGTGCCAAAGGTCGTAGCAAGGAGGCGTTACAGATTAACCGCGAGTTGGATAACATCAAGGCGCAGATCATCAAGCACTATCAGCACTTGTCTGACCGCGAAGCTTTCGTAACGGCTGAGATGGTGCGCAACTCCTATCAGGGATTTGGCAGCGAATACGAGACACTGCTGAGTGCTTTCGACAAGGACATTGCCAATCAGAAAAAGCGAGTTGGGAAGGACTGGGTTGCCAGCACACTTTGGGCCATGGAACGTTCACGGAAGGATGTGGCCGAGTTCATCCAATCGCATTATCGTCGCACGGACATGTCGATGCTGGAACTGACGCCTGAGTTCATCAAGGATTTTTCTGCCTATCTTAGTATAGACAGAGGATTGGCAAGCGGTACTATCTGGCAGCGTTGTATGTGGCTGAAGGGCGTCGTGCTGAGAGCACATTATAACGGAAAGATTCCCCGTAACCCTTTTGCGCAGTTTCATATCAGCCCCAACTGCAAGGAAAGGGAGTTTTTGACTGAAGATGAACTGAAAGCTGTCGTGACGCATGAGTTTGAGGATGACAACCTGGCTTTCGTTCGCGACATCTTCGTCTTTGTCTGCTTCACCGTCCTCTCTTTCATCGATGTGAAGGAACTGACTACGGACAACATCGTGGACATCAACGGTGACAAATGGATAATAGGCCATCGTCACAAGACGGGCATCCCCTTCCAAGTGAAGCTGATGGACGTACCTTTGCAGATTATCGACCGCTACAAGCACCTACAGGAAGACAAATTGGTATTCGGCAAGATGAACTACTGGTCGATGTGCAAGAAACTGAAGAAGGTTATGGAAGCCTGTGGGATAGAGAAGCAGATAAGCTACCATTGTGGACGACACTCATTCGCTACATTGGCACTTTCAAAAGGAATGCCCATCGAGAGCGTGAGCCGAGTATTGGGACATACGAACATCGTCACGACTCAGATCTATGCCAAGATAACGAGCCAGAAACTCAATAACGACCTGACGATGCTGGGCGACAAACTCAATGCATCCTTCAAGGACATTAAGACGATATAATGGTCGGTGCTCAAAAACCTCAAAGCAGAAAGTCGAATGATTAGCGATAGTCTGTCATTCGCCTTTCTGCGTTATTATTCATGCAGCGGACATTGTAGGTGCTTTCTCTTTTCCCCTTCTTGTTAACGAGCTGGATGATAGCATAATTCCAAGACCTTTTCCAGATCACTCTCACGATACAATACCTTACCACCTAATAAAATATAAGGAAGCACGCCATTATTGCGATATTCCTGTAGTGTCCGTCTGCTTACCTTTAGGATTTCAGAGACCTCACTATCCGTCATGTACCGCTCACCATCAAGCAAAGGACGATAGTTGCCTGTGACATTCTTGTACAATGCCAGAACCTCTTTCATGCTCTCCAATACCCGCTTCACGCCAGCATTATGTGGCATTATCAGTTCATTCATATATCACCCCCTTTCCATTGAAGACGTCCATACGAATGAGTATCTTTCTTCCTGGTCTCAACAAGCGGAATGATGCGTTCTACATCCTCTGGCTTATAGTAAGTCTTATGCTCGATTTGAGAGTAAGCCAGCGTCCCGTTCTGCCGGAGCGTCTGCAATGTTCTTGGACTGACGTTCAGTATTTGGCATACGTCCTGGTTGTCGAGCCATTCACCAAGACGTTTGTCTGTTCCTCTACCAGCCATTGTTTTCATTTGGGTGACGAAGCTGTTGAAGCTCGCCAACAGTTCCTCGTAGGTACTGCGCTCTATTGATATAACCTCCATAGTCTAATTCTTTTTTTGTGTTTATTTCAATTTTTCGGCAAAGATACATCAAAACATCAGAATTATAGAACGCTGAAAATTAGTTCTCGGTTTTTAACGTTTGAACAACTTACAAGCCTACTGTCCGCTGAGCTTGCTCAACCTTGGTGTGCGGCAACTCCCATTGCGGCATTGAGGCCATAAAGGGGTAGTAGGCTACCCCTATTGTAGCATCAATCCGCATGGGTGGTATTAGGCTACCCCCTATAGTGGCATTTGTACTATTTTTGCAACATAAATGCTAATAAGTTTGTTACTTTGCAACTAATTTATTAAATTTGCACACGAAACGCCTAATGTTAGGCAATGAGTAACTAAATACGATATGGATAGACAACATTATAATAGACTAAAGATTGTACTGGCAGAGAAAGAAAAGACTGGCACGTGGCTTTCTGAACAGATGGGCCGCAACATTGGGACTGTATCGCGATGGATGACGAATAAGGTGCAGCCATCGGTGGAACAACTCTTCGACATCGCCAAGCATCTCGACGTGGATGTGAGGGAGTTATTGGTATCAACGAAATAGTCTTTATTTTTTTTATCTCATTCAAATTCTATAATACCCAGAGCAAAGAAAATATGGACAATTTATTAATATATTCAGAAGATCACAGCGCAATCATTGGATGTGACAAATCATATTCTGGCGAAATAATAGTTCCAGAAGGAATAATTTGTATAGCTGATAATGCTTTCGAGAATTGTTCAATCAGCAGAATTGTATTACCATCATCTATAAAAAAGATTGGGCGAAGAGCATTCGCAAACTGTTCAAATCTGCTTGAAGTTGAGCTTAATGAAGGATTAGGAGAAATTGCCTCATATGCTTTTTATGGTTGCAATTCTTTAGTAAAAATCAAATTGCCTTCATTTTTAGAAAGATTTGGCAGTAATAATTATAACGAAGGTTGTGTTTTTGAGGGGTGTATTTCTCTTGAATCAATAGAAATACCAAAGGGAGTAACAGATATACCACGTAGAACTTTTGCAGGATGTGTTAATTTGTTAAGCATTAGGTTGCCAGAAACTATTAAATCTATTGGTTTTGATGCCTTTGAGAATTGTGTAAGTTTGCAAAAAGTAATAATACCAGACATAGTAAGGTGGTGTTATGTGAAAAAGTTCTCTAATCCATTGGACTATGCACATCATCTATTCATTGACGATGAAACAGAAATTGTGGATCTTGACATTCCTGAAAAAATAGACTCAATTTATGCGCATTCATTTGAGAATTGTACTGGAATAAAGAAAGTATGTTTTCCTGATGGCTATGTGAATGTAGGTAAAAATGCTTTTAAGAGTTGTGTTGGATTAAAGGAATTAACCTTGTATAGCAATAATGTTGGAGAAATACTAAACGAATTTGAAGGTTGTCTTAATATTGAAGTTATTATTTTAAAGTGCTTTAATCGTAACATTTGTATTGGCCTTAAAGGATTTAAGAAATTGAAAGCTATTTATTCTATTGATGATAATGGGAAAAAGACTCAAGTTGATGTTGATAGTTTCATAACTACTAAAGCGCAAGAAATGAAGCTTATGTCCATGTACTATCATAATATTAACATGAATTTAACGATGGTACAAGGAAAGTATCCTGATAAAGCATCTTTCAAAGCCCCTATAGCAAAAGATGGTATGCTATTAGAGAATTTATATAGCTCAAAGCAAGACACTTCGATCTTACTCAAACAAGATTGGATAAATGTCTCTGGAATGGGGCTTGTATTAGGATGGAATGATCTTCGAGCACTTGATTTCGACGATTTTATTTCTCGCAATAATGTTTTAGAAGATGATGGAGAATATAACATTGAAGACTATATCATTGGAGATTATAGACGAGAATGTTTGTCCTTGCTGGGTTTACCAGAGGACTATCAATGGGTTGTGTGGTCGGGAAGCAAAAAAGGCTTTCACATCATAATAAGAGTTAAGGAGTTCGGAGATAAAGAATCTGCTCCTGTATCTTATTCTTTTGTGCCTAATAATGATTCATCTGAGCGAATTGAATTGCGCTGGAAAGGGCATCTTATTTTACCGCCAAGCATTCACTATAGCGGGGAAACTTATGGCTTTTATAACAACCAAAATCCTTCGACAGAGCCCCAATATGTGGAATTGGGAGCTATAGATGATTTATTAGATAAGTACTGTGGAAAGAATTTATTTAAAACATATAATTGGAATAATAGAAGTTTTGATATAGTTGAAAGAGTAAAAAACAACACTACGGATAGTGAAGGTATAGCATGTTTCAGTTCATGGTTAGATAAAGATAAGGATGTTATTCACTGGCTTGAAGAGTGCGCAACTCCACAGTCATATAATTCTTTAGCTATTAAATATATTCTTGGTGAAGGAGTTGTCGCAGATAAGGAAGTTGCATATAAATATTTTAAGATGGCGAACAACAAGCAGTCTTTCTATAATCTCGCTTCCTTAATATCCATTGGCTATTTCGATGGTACCCAGCAAGAAATAAATGAGTATTTGGAGCAAGCCTCTTTAAAGGGATTACTTGATGTAGATTCAGAAAGAGCCAATGACATTCGTAGGCAAGCAGCTAGATATATTCATCATATTACTTATCTATTCTTCGATACGGAAACGACAGGCATACCTAATGATTACAATGCGCCAAGTTCTGACACTGATAATTGGCCAAGACTTGTACAGTTGGCATGGATTTTAGAAGACGAAACTGGAACAAGGATCCAATCAAGGAATTATATTGTAAGACCAGAAGGATTTGAGATTCCTGATGATGCAGCAAAAATACACGGAATAAATACAGAACTAGCAAACAATGAGGGCTATGATTTGTATTATGTCATCAATGAATTCATAGAAGATCTAAATGTAGCAACGAACGTGGTGGGGCACAATGTTGCTTTTGACAAGAAAATATTAGGTGCTGAGATGATTCGACTTGGTATGAAGGACGAACTGGAAAAAAAGAAAAGTTACTGCACCATGCAATCATCTATTGACTTCTGCAAGATTCCTGGTAAGTATGGTTTCAAATACCCCAAACTACAGGAACTTTACAGAAAACTATTTGATGAAGATTTTGAAGATGCCCATAATGCAATGTCTGATGTTGAAGCAACAGAGAAGTGCTTCTGGGAATTAAGGAGACGTAAACTGATTTGAAATGGCATATTGGGTAAGAGTTGTTTTATTCCTTATTGCTGTAGTTGCACCAAACTCTCTGTGGTGTAAGGAGTTGCTTCCTAATTTTGACAATTATTATTGTACAGACGGGCTAACTCTTTCTGAATTAACACAAAAGAGTGTGATACAGGATTATGTTAACGCCCTTGATTCATTCGCATTAGCAATGCCAATCGTTGGTGGTGATACAGAATCAATGTGGGCAGTAGATACGATACATACAATGGCGCGACAAGTCAGAGAAGGACAACGATCATTCTTAGAGAATATGGTTGACATCTATCAAATGCATAGCTACATAGCATACGGCTTGTCTTATTTCAATGCAACGATAGGACTTTCGCATGATACCACAAAACTATGCAACTTTGTATTAAAGGATATGTTGGCCAGCGCCGACTCTTTGCATCAGGCAATCATAGCTGATGATTACAAGAATATCAAAACATGGAACGTTTTACGGTTTGAGTCAATCCTTAACATGCAGATCTTCAATACGTTGAACGGCATGAACAATCAGCCGACTTACACAGATTCTGATTTGGGATATAGCGTAAGGTGTGAATTGATTATAGACAGCCTTATAAATAGAAGACAGCTAACGGATAAGGAGATATACCAGGTTTCTTGCTTTCTGGAATCCTCCTCGTTTTTCAAAATGATAGTTCCATTGATTATTCTTTTTGATGGCAGTTCTGGACTTGTCACGAAGAACAAGGACTATATCACAGAGGTGGCTCACTATTTTGATGCAAGAACAAATTCTGTGTTTGATTTTTACCACGTCAGCAAGGAAATACAGTATCTTAGTGACAAAGACTTTGAGGAATATATGCTGAAGGCAACGAGATATAAAGCAGACTTGCTGAGGATTGCGACACGAGGAATACTGTCATTGAAGGATAATATTCCAACAGAAAACAAATAAACACGAATAATATGAGGACGATTCTTGAACTTTCATCAATAAAAGCAAGGCAGTATTTCTTGGAGTCACAGAACTACTGTAATATGATGTTTCCTGTGTATATTAATTTCAAGCCTGTCATGGAATACGTACAGAGTATAGTAGGGAACAAGGAGTTAAAGGACATCTTAAAAGATCCAAAGAAAATGCCTTCTGAATATGAGAATGTGAATCACAAAATACTTGTTAAGAAAGATGCAAAGTACTCATATAGAACTATACAGTTAATTAATCCTTATCTGTATTATTTGCTTGTCAAAGCAATGACAAATAGGAATAGTTGGAAGGAAATAAAAGACAGATTTGCAGCATTGAGTGTACCCCAAATAGAGGTTGCAAGTATTCCTAAAGTCAAAGGAGATACAGACAAATCTCATTCATCCGCTTCTGTGAGTTCGTGGTGGGAGAATGTTGAGCAGAGAAGTCTTGAGTTAGCGTTGTCTTATAGATATATGTTTGTTACTGATATCACAAATTGCTATGGTGCAATTTATACCCATACCATAGCTTGGGCTTTAATGGGCAAAGAAAAGGCTAAAGAGAAACGAGAAAAGCATGGTTTATTGGGTAATTTAATTGATAACTACATACAAGGTATGCAATATGGCCAAACAAATGGTATACCACAGGGAAGCGTATTGTCTGACTTTATTGCAGAGATTATTCTTGCATATGCAGACAAAGAACTTTGTGAGAAGCTAAATGCAGCAAGTATATCAAACTACCATATTGTAAGATATCGAGATGACTATCGTGTTTTCTGTAATTCGAAGGAGGATATAGAACGTATAGCATTTTTTCTTCAAGAGGTACTTGTAGATCTCAATTTTCAATTAAATACTAAAAAAACATATTTGACAGAAGAAATAATAAGCGAATCTATAAAGACCGACAAGACTGCTTATATCACAGATGGACCTATTTATAGAAAATCAAAGAAGAGAATTTATTCTTCAATGTCGAATCTTCAGCAAGAAGCCCTTTTTATTCATCAGTTCTCAAAAAAACATCCTAATAGTGGTACTCTTACAAAACTGCTAACGACATTTGGGCATAGATTGGTTATGAAGTTTTCGGTTTGTGGTAATGTCTATGTATTAATCTCCATATTCACAGATATTGCACTTTTTAGCCCGAAAACATATAGAATCGTCCTTGCTATTATAAGCAAACTTATTAGCAAAGTCCCAACAACAGATGAGAGACAACGAATTGTCAATGACATCTATACAAAGTTTCAGAGATTTCCAAATATCGGCGAAATTCAGATTTGGATGCAACGCATTGCATTTAAGTTACCTTATTCTATTAAATATACGGAAGATATATGTAAGATTGTGAACAATGAAGTTGGTATTGAACTATGGAACAATGATTGGGTAGATGATGCCTACAAAAATGCATTCCCACAATATAAGATTTGTACCGAATGGATAAGGGATTGTTTTACTCCAATAATAAACATTGACGAAGTTAGTTTGTTCGATGAATATTAATTACCAGTAGTTGCTAATCAGTAGCAAGAGCAATAGAACAAGAAATATAAACGTTATAAATATATGAGAACAACGGAAGAGCAATATAACTTGTTGGAAGAACTGCTATCACAGGCTCGCCAGAGAATGAATGCAGGCGAGACGGAGTGGATGGAATTTAAGACCAATATAGGAGAGTCACGATGCAGCATCACTTATGAGGGCGTTGGTAACTACATCTCTGGGCTGTCAAACTCCGCTTGTCTGAAATACAAGTCACATGGTTATCTGATATTGGGTGTAGAAGATAGCACATGGAATGTGGTAGGTACAAATCTACAGATGCCTACTGCCAAATATGGAAACCAAGACTATGAACTATGGTTGAGACGTAACTGCTCACCAATCATCCCTTTTGGAATAGAAGAGTTTGAATATAAAGGTAAGCATATTGTCATCTTCGAGATACAAGCTGCCATCGGCGAACCTGTGAATTTCAAGGGTGCTGCTTATGTGCGAGTTGGAAGTAATCTGACCAAACTGAAAGATTTCCCAGACTTTGTGCGCCAGATATACAATTCACAAAAGGACTGGAGTGCAGAGATAGTTGAAGGAGCAACGATTGACGATCTTGACCCCGATGCAATTGAGAAAGCTCGTGAACTATATGGTAAGAAACATGAGGACTTGAAAGTAGAAATGAGCTCGTGGGATGATGTGAAGTTCCTTAATAAAGCTAAGATTACGCTAAAGGGCAAGATAACCAATACTGCCATATTGCTGTTAGGACGTTCGGAAAGCGAGTACCTTATATCTCCGGCAGTTGCCCGCATCCGTTGGATTTACAAGGATTCAACAGGTAACGAAAGGGACTTCTCTATCGAGACATGCCCATTTGTAACAGCAACAGAAACTATTTACAAGAAGATACGTAATTTTAAGTATCGTTATATGAATCCAGCCTTGCTTTCGCTGGTGCCTGATGAGTTGGATACATACGATCCATTCATCATCCGCGAGGCTCTGAATAATGCCATCGCTCATCAGGACTACGGATGTCACGGAATGATTAACGTGGTGGAAGAAGAAGATAGGCTCATCTTTAGCAATCTTGGTAGTTTTATACCTAACAGTATCCGTAGTGTACTTGAAAACGATGCACCAGAAGAGCACTATAGGAACAAGATGCTTGCAAATGCAATGGTGGAGTTGGGGCTGGTAGATACGATTGGTAGTGGCATTAGGCGCATGTTCAACAAGCAGCGTGACAGGCTCTTCCCAATGCCAGACTATGACTTCAGCGATAACAGAGTAAAAGTGACTATCGTAGGCAAGGTACTGGATTTGGACTATGCCATGATGCTAACAAGAGACAAAACACTTAACTTATTAGAGATAGAGATGCTAAGCCGATTGCAGATACATCGACAATTGAGTGATGATGAGATTGCTTATCTGAGAAAGCGAAGACTTGTAGAGGGTCGTAAGAATGCACTTTATTTTGCAAAGAGCGTGGCTAAGGCTACAGGGCAAGAGGCAAAATACACAAATGATAAAGGTTTTGACGATAACTATTACAAGGATCTTATCGTCAAATCAATCACACAGCATAAGAAGATGGGAAGACCCAAGATAAATGAGTTATTATGGAATAAGTTACCTGAAGCATTAAGTGATAAACAAAAAGAGAATAAAATTACCAATTTGTTGGCATCCCTCCGAAGGGCTGGTAAAATTATGCAAGGTGAAAAAAGACAATGGGTATTGAGACTCTTGTAACGGTCCTCTCATTACAAGAAGTTTACAAGAAATCTACAAGGAAGTTACAAGAATCTCTGATAAAAACATGCGGTCTATTTGGTGGATTCAGAAGAAAAAATTACCTTTGCACCCGATGATGAGTCATGAAAAGGCTGGTGGCTCTTCATCGGGTGTTCTTCGACAAGCGAAGCGGCATAGCCGAGCGCATTGAAGCAATTTATAGCAGAACGTGGAATCGAGTACGGTCTCCAATTCGTAACCCCGTTTTTCCTCAATTCTCCAAACTGCCTTTATTTAAAGAAATCCCGCGAGTTCTTACAAAGATACGGAAAAAACCTGTAAGAGCAAAGCGATTTGGGAAGATTAACGCAATTCGGCTTAAAATATAGTCCTGTCAATCATGCACGTATTTGGTATGAGGCCCAAATATATGCATGATTTTTTAAGGATTCTGGTTTTTATTTGTTAACTTTGCATCCGATTTAAGTGAATATAAACAAGCATCGTCATGAAACAGGCAATACACCTTAATATTCGTAGTATTTTAATGCTGGCTGTCCTCTTTGTCGGGGGACTGATACTGCTGACAGGCTGCTCGCGCAAAGTATATCCGTCAGACACAGAAGCAAGCGTCTCCAGACAATGGTGCTTCCCTCTGCCTGGTGCTAAGGTCATCAGCCCTTATGGCCAGCGTGGCGGGCGGCAGCATACAGGCGTCGACCTCAAGACGAAGGCCAAGGATAAGATCTATGCAGCCTTCGACGGCGAGGTAGTGTTCTCTGGCAAGTTCTCCGGCTACGGCAATCTGGTACGCATCAAGCACGCCAATGGCCTGGAGACCTATTACGGCCATAATTCCAAGAACATGGTCAAGGTAGGACAGCGCGTGAAAGCCGGACAGGTGATAGCCCTCGTCGGACAGACAGGCCGCGCCACAACACCCCATCTGCACTTTGAGACCCGCATGAACGGCAAGCCACAGAACCCAGCCAACTACTTCAATCTGACCAATCACACTTTACGTAAACGCTGACATTACCCCCTGCCACTTTACCCTGTTAGTAATGCCTGTTTACTCCGTTACCGATGCCTCCTAACCTTATAAAGGATAGGACTTTATATAGATAACTCCCTATTCCTTACTCCCATAATACATCATCCCACACGGCTCTCATGCACATATTTGGTATGAGGACCAAATGCGTGCATGATTTATTTATGATTCTCGTTTTTATTTGTTATCTTTGCATCCGAAACTATCAATTATACTTAAATAATTAAAAACGGTTATGAAAAAAATGACTCGATGGATGCTGGCCGCCATCCTGACTTTCTGCGGCGCGATGATGCTGCTGACGGCTTGTACCGATGCGATCGGCACAGTAGATAATCCCGTCATTCCCGACCCGCCCTACGACCCTGCCGGAGAGTTGGCCAATGAGACCTTCTTGCATGAAGACTGGATGGACCGCACGGTCAGGCCCGGCGACTCGTTCTGGAATTTTGTCATCGGCGGTTGGCTCAAGACGAGGGATGCCGACGACATTAGTACCAATCACCGACTTGCGAAGCACATCGATGAGAAACTCAAAAGCAATCTGGGCAACTGCGATTCGCCCGTGGCCGGCAAACTGATCAAACTGATGACCCAGCCGGCACCAGAGAAGAGTGAGGAAATCAAGGTGATCAACGACTTCCTGGCGACGCTGAAAATGGACGGCGATATCAGCAAGGCCGACCTGATCAGGAATTTCGGTAAGCTGACGGACATAGGATGCCCTGCACTGGTGCGGATATCGGTAGAGTCCGTTAAAGGGAAAATAAAGAATGTCCTTGCCGCCGGAATGCCGTACAATGCGCATTTCTGGGCAAGCTTGTTCATGGCGTTACAGGCTAATCATGGCAATACCAGGGGAATCAGTGAATCTGATCCACCATATTTCATACTGCACGAACTGATGGGGTTGGACCTCGAATCGCCTGACATCAGTGCCAAGGTGGAGAAAATCCTTGAGATAGAGAATAAAATGGGTGCTTTGTATTATGCCTACAGTTTCTCGGATGAACAGACCGGCACAGTCAGAATCAAGCAGATCCAGCCCGCCACACTGCAATGCCTGAATGCCGCCGGCACACGGGCCGGGGAGGGTGAAAACCTGAAGGCGGCCTTCAACGAGGCCTTCCATGTAAACGAGTCGACAATAATCAACAGTGACGTGGATAAGGCGCTGGCCTTGCTTGACGAATACAGCACCGACACCTGGCTGCTCTACCTGCAGTATTATATCTATGGCAGGTTCTCGTTCTTGTTCCGATATACTGATCATTATGATGGGCAAGGTATCATCAAGCGTCTCTATACGCTGAATCCTACTGCCACCATGGACTATGATTTTTCCATACTCCTGGAGGATTGCGACGTGGAGGGTTGCCGCGAGATCCTGGAAAAGATGCGCCAACGCCTGGGGCAACGCATTGAGCAACTCGACTGGCTGGGCAGTGACACCAAGGCCAAGGCGCTGGAGAAATTGAAGTCGATGCACTTCACGGTGGGCAAGCCCGAACGTCTGTACAATGCCGACTTCGTACTGACGGGTAACACGGTCATAGAGGCCAGCATGCAGTATCTGAAACAGTACACTGACTACCTGCGCTCTTTAGACGGCCTGCCCACTAACGGCCATGCATGGGATTATGTCGCCAGTAATATCGGCCTATATTCCCCATCGACAGTCAATGCCTTCTACATTCCTGATTGCAATGAACTTATCATCAACCCGGCATTTATCATGCCTGAAATGTTCCCCACCGACAAGAACAATGCCCAGCGTTATGCCACGGCTATGGTGTTTGGCCACGAAATGACTCACGGCTTCGATCCCCTTGGGGCACAGTATGATGCCAAGGGCATAAAGGTCAACTGGTGGACCGACGAAGATATGGCTCAATTCAAGCTGCAGCAGCAGAAGATGATTGACCGCTTCAACGAACTGGAACAGGCTCCGGGCCTGCCGGCAGACGGCGAGAAGACGCTCGGCGAGAATATAGCTGACCAGGGCGGTGTGTCACTGGCCTACACCTTGTGGAAAGAACAACTGCAGGCCGAAGGACTCTCTGGCGAGGCCCTGCGCCACCAGCAGCGACAGTTCTTCCTTAGCTATGCCGACTTATGGCAAGCCTATGACACAGATGCGGACTTAAGAAAGAATATAAGTGATGCCCACTCCGCTAACCACAACCGCGTGAACGGTATTGCCCGGCTGATCGATGACTGGTACGACCTCTTCGGCGTGCAGCCCGGCGACAAACTCTACGTGAAGCCTGAGGACCGCGTGAAGATATGGTAGTGCAGAGGTCGATTTGAGTGAATATAGACAAGCATCGTCATGAAACAGACAGTACACCTTATTATTTATAGTATGATCGTGCTGGCTTTTGTGCGATGTGGGGATGGTAGTTCCGTAAGGCATCTGCCTCACTTGGGAGACACGCCCTACCAACAGGATTCCATATTAGTGGCCTACGCTACTGATTCTAAGCGGGCACTCACGCTGCTCGACTCGGCATGGCTCTTAGGCAACGTCAGCGACTATCGCGCCCAGTTCATTCGCGCCAAGATCTACAGCAAGTCGCTGGTGGAGCAGCACCAGGACTCAGCCATCCTCATCTGCAAAGCCTTGCTCAACCACGACTCCGTGAGAAACGAGCCTACAGAGCAGATGAACATCCTCGACATGCTCATCGCCACCAGTCGTGCCAAGCCCGACTACGAGCAGTACTTGCATTGGGCTATGCAGAAAGCCGAACTCTGTCAGCAGCAGGGCGAGGAGACCGAACGCTGGCGCACCGAGGCCGACATCGGACTGGTGATGACGCACCTGAGACAGGTGGACGAGGGACTCAGGAAACTCGACGAGGCCATCAGCCATCTCAACAGCCCTGGCAGCATCGACCGCATGGATGCCTTTATCATCGCCGTGAAGCGCAAGATCAACGCGCTCAACGACTTGGGGCGCTATGCCGAGGTGATTCCTCTGGCCCAGCGGATTCTCGACCGGCTGGACCATTATGAACAACACACCAACGACTACGCCGAGGACAGTTATCGCCTATCATGGAGCGACCATCCCAACGACCGTGACCGCTATCTGGACTTCAGCCGTGCGCAGGCATGGGGATTCATGGCGCAGGCGCATGCCTGTTTGAGTGAAAAGGGAAAAGCGAATAGTGAAAAATCTGCTGCTGCACAAAAGGCAAAAGAGTATCTCGCGCTTTTCAACCAGAGCGGCTATGGTCATACATTCGGTGCCCGCCGCATGATTGCTCCCGCACAGATGGCTCTTGGTATGTACGACGAGGCCTTGGCAACCTACACGGAGATAGAGCGCCGCATGGCTGCCGACACGCTCAATGAAGATTATGCTGTCATCCTACGCTCCCGCGCCATCGCCGCCAGTGCCAAAGGCAGGCTGGCTGAGGCCTACGACTATCAGGCGCGCTACGCAGCCCTTTCGAAGGCCGTCAGCGACAGCCTGCACAAAAGCGAGGCCCATGACTACGCTGCCCGTTACCGTGCCCAGGAACAACAGTTGCAGATCCAGGAGAAGCAGGCTGAGGCCGAACGCTCCCACATTGTCAGTCTCGCCATTGCCGTCGTGGCCTTGCTGGCCGCCGCCTTCGCCCTCTATTTCTTCCGCCAGAAACGGATTGTCAGCGAAAAGAACCGGGCATTGGTGCGTATGATCAGCGGTATGCCGCCCGAACCCGACGACGAGGCGGAAACCGTCGAAGAGAGCCGTGAAGTCCAAAATGCCGACGAGGCCGTCGAAGATTCCGCCACAGACGACAATGCTGATGCCGACTTCTTCTCCACCATCGATGCCACCATCCGTTCCGAGCGTCTCTACTCTGACCTTACCCTGCAGCGTCAGGACATCTGCGAACGTTTCGGCATCCGTCGCCATACACTCAACAACCTGCTCTCTGCCTACGCCAATGGGCAGACCTTCCCGCAATATGTCAATTCCCTGCGTATGGAGGAGGCTGTCATCCTGTTGCGCGACCATCCCGAGATGACCCTCGCCGACATTGCTGCTACCGTGGGGTTCACCCCCGCCAATCTGCGTGAGAAGTTCAAGCGCCAATATGGTATGACACCAGCCGAATACCAAAAGCAACGAGAAAAAATGTCTTAATTTGCTTTAGAGTCCCGTTTCCGATGCACGTATTTGGGTCATATCCCAAATGCGTGCATTGCTTTTGGGCTTTATCATTCCTTTTTTCCGTATCTTTGCACAAAATATTGAGAAATCAACATGAGTCAAGACCTCTTTAAGAAGATTAATGCTACTATCCGCAAGGAACGGCTTTATGCTGACATTGACTTAATGCGCGAAGACATCATGAGGCGCTTCGGTATTGGTCGCCACCGTTTGAACGACCTGCTGTCGGCTTATGCCGACGGTATGTCCTTCCCTCAGTACATCAATGCCATCCGTATGGAGGAAGCCTACATACTCCTTACAGACCACCCGGAGATGACCATCGCCGAGGTGGCCCGTCAGGTGGGGTTCACCGCTCCTAATCTGCGTGAGCAGTTCAAGCGCTGTTACGGTATTACACCGGTGGAATACCGTGCAGGTCTGGTATCCGATGTGGATGACTAAGTCAGAATATTATCATCTAAGAGGCATGAGAAGACATCTGCGGTGGATGTTCACAATAGCCCTCGTCTACAGTTTTGCAGGCGAGGGTTTGGCACAGAAGAAGAACTTCTGGAAAGGTGTTGTGGCCTATTTTGACTCTTCTAACGTGAAGGGTGTCGACCCCGCCTATATCACTCAGCCCCAGAAGCCGTGGGCCCTCGTGCTCAATTCCAATATCGACCAGATGAACTTGGAAGTGTCATCCACCATAGACGGCGAATTTACCACCCATATGCAGATCAAGCCTCCCGTCTCCACCTCTGTCGGTCTCTGGGCAGGCTATCGTGGATGGGGAGCCGGCTATTCCCTGTCGCTCTCCGGCAACAATGGCTACAGTTTCGCCATGAACATGGTGTCGCCCAGTTATGGTCTCAACCTTCGCATCAACCGTTTCAAGTTCGACAAGCCGAACGCATCCTTTTCGGCATCATTGCACGACGGCGGGAGTCAGAGCGGCGAGTTTGACGAGGAATTCCTCAACGCGTTCCTAAGCAGCCCGATGAAGATCGGCATGCTCTCGTTCGACGGTTACTGGGTGTTCAATAAGAAACGCTTCTCCCTGCTGGCCGCCTACGACCAGTCCACCACCCAACTGCGCTCTGCAGGTTCACTCATCGCCGGCTTGATGTACTACTATCAGAAACTCGACTACGACAGTCCGAAGAACTTCTACTTCATCAAGAATGCGGGTGATGTGGGACTGATGAGGGTCTATCAGGGCGGTATCGGCTTTGGCTATACCTACAATTGGGTGCCAGTCCGAGGCTTGGTGCTCAACGTGGTGGCTATGCCTGTGCTCACCCTGATCAACAAAGTGAAGTCGTCGCGCTATGAGATTATCCTTCCTGATGAAGGTGAATACGATAGTTGGGACCCTGACAGTTATCTCAATGCCATCACGATGCGCCCTGCCGGCGAAGAGACGCTCAACGGCGGCGTCCGTCTGAACCTCGATCTGCGTATGGCAGCCTCCTATTGCTGGCGCGACTGGTATGTCGGCGCCACTGGCCAAGTCCACCGTTTTCGTTCAAACAATAATAACACTACTCTCAAACAGACCGACTGGACCGTCAAGGCTTTCATCGGCATGAGACTATAACATATTAATGAGTGAAGGTCAGGGAATAGATACGGTTTCCCAGTCGGAAGCAACAGTTGTATTCCGTTGATTGAAGGAGCCCCCTGTTCATTGGACGTGACCACAGAGAAGGCTGTGCTGACATACAACATCAAAGGCACATGCCAGCCTTATGATATAGAAAAAGAAAAGCAGCAACTGATTAAGTAGAAAGATTTTCATAAAAAAGGCTTAAAACGTATAATAACTTTTTTCCATAATTCCTTCTTTATTTCCCTTTTTTTGTTTACCTTTGCACCCAGTTAAACTTTAAAACTTATATGAAGAACGACTATGGAACAATTATTGCATTATGTGTGGAAGCACAAACTGTTCCCATTACGGGAACTGGAGACGAGCGATGGGCAGACCGTTGAGGTGATCGACCCTGGGTTGCACAACCACAATGCGGGGCCGGACTTCTTCAATGCGAAAGTGCGGATCGGACGGACGCTGTGGGTGGGCAACGTGGAGATCCACGACAAGTCGTCGGACTGGTATCTGCACGGCCACGACAAGGACCAGCGCTACGACAACGTGATCCTGCATGTGGCTGGGGTGCTCGACGCCGAGGTGATGAACACCAACGGGGAGTTCGTCAGGCAGATGCAACTCGACGTGCCGGACAACGTCAGGGAGCACTATGAGGAGTTGCTGAAGACGGACAGTTATCCGCCCTGCTACAAGGTGATCCCTGATCTGACGCGGCTGATGGTACATGCCTGGATGGCAGCCTTGCAGACGGAGCGTCTGGAGCAGAAGACAGAGGCCATCCGTCGGAGGGCAGAGCAGTGTGGTGGCTCCTGGGAGGATGCCTACTTCGTGACCCTGGCCCGTAACTACGGCTTCGGCATCAACGGCGACGTGTTTGAGCAGTGGGCACAGAGCATCCCGCTCGATGCCGTCTCCCACCACCGTGACGACCTCTTCCAGATCGAGGCGATCTTCATGGGGCAGGCTGGCCTGCTCGAACTGGAGGCGGTGCCGGAGTATTATCAGAAGGAGGCGCTCAACGAGGGTTACTTTGCCAAACTGCGCAACGAGTACCTCTATCTGGCCCATAAGTTCTCGATGAGGCCGATCGACTTCCATCTCTGGCGCTTCCTCAGACTGCGACCTCAGAACTTCCCCCATATCCGCATCTCACAACTGGCAAACCTCTACTATCAGCAGAAGGCCGGACTGAGCCAGTTGGTGGAGTGCGAGACCATCGAGCAGTTGAAGACCCTCTTCTCGTCGCACGTCACACCCTATTGGGAGACACACTACACCTTCGGCTCCACCAGTTCGAAGACGGAGAAGCATCTGACCTACGGCTCGCTGAACCTGCTGATGATCAACACCGCCATCCCGATGCTCTTCGCCTACGGACGGCATCGTTCGAAGGAGGTGCTCTGCGACCGTGCCTTCGACTTCCTGGAACAACTGAAGGCCGAGAACAACCACATCATCCGCATGTGGCAGCAAGTGGGCCTCCCCGTCCAGACGGCTGGCGACTCGCAGGCCCTCATCCAACTGAAGAAGGAGTATTGCGACAAGAAGGACTGCCTCCGCTGCCGCTTCGGATACGAGTATCTTAAAAGGAAGTAGGGTTTTGTTTATAGTTTAAAGTTTATAGTTTATAGATGATTACTTTTATAAGCAGATATAAGCAGATAAGATAAAGGCAGATGAAAGCAGATAAAAAAGCAGATAATTATGATAGAATATAATTTTTCATACCGTAAGTTGAATGTGTATCAATTATCAAGGAATTTGGTAAAAGACATATATAGATTGGTTAACACCTTTCCACCTAAGGAAATCTATGCCTTAGGTGATCAGATGCGACGGGCAGTGGTGTCTATACCATCAAATATCGCAGAGGGCACAGCAAAGACATCGCCAAAGGAGCAGTTTCACTTCTTGGAAATATCCTATGGTTCTCTCATGGAATTGATGTGTCAGACAGAGATTGCCTACGACTTGGGATATATCGACACAAATGATTATAAACTGATAGAAGATGCCATAGGATGTATCTATAAAATGCTATCCTCTATGCAAGCCGTTCTCAAATCCCGCCTACAAGGTAATCATCTATAAACTATAAACTTTAAACTATAAACAAAAAAATAGTAAACAAAAAAAGTATGGACCAGGAAATATTCTACGCGATGGCGCTGACGCGCCTGACGAACTTCAACTACCAGCAGGCGCTGGAACTGTATAAGGCAGTAGGGAGTGCGCAAATGTTGTTTGAGCACAGGAATGAGATAGGCGATATCATCAAGGACGCCTCGCCGCGACTGATGGAAGCGCTGAAGGACTGGGACGAGGCGATGAGAAGGGCAGAGGCAGAAATCCGATTTATGGAGGAACACCGCATCCGGGCCCTCACGCTGAATGATGATGACTATCCTCAGCGGCTCACAGAGTGTCCTGATGCACCTATTATTATATATTATACTGGCAATGCTGACCTGAACCAGGAAAAGATCGTCAGTATTGTGGGAACACGTCATGCTACGCCATACGGTCAGGATCTCATACACCGTTTTGTGAGTGAGTTGCGAGGGCTTTGTCCGCAAGTGCTGATTGTCAGCGGTCTGGCCTATGGTGTCGATATCTGTGCCCATCGGGAGGCGCTGGCCAATGGCTATCCTACGGTGGGGGTCTTGGCTCACGGACTGGATCAGATCTATCCCTATCGCCATCGTGACACTGCGGCACAGATGCTGAACCACGGTGGACTGCTGACGGAGTTCATGAGCCAGACGAATGCCGACAAGCCCAACTTCGTGCGCCGCAACCGTATCGTGGCGGGTATGGCGGATGCCGTGATTCTCGTGGAGAGTGCGGCTAAGGGTGGAGGCCTCATCACCGCAGAGATTGCCCAGAGTTATGCCCGTAGCGTCTTTGCATTCCCAGGCAATGTGGGACAGCCCTATTCCGAGGGTTGCAACAATCTGATCCGCGACAACGGGGCAGGACTCATCTCCAGTGCCCAAGACTTCGTGAAGGCGATGGGGTGGTGGGAAGAGACCCATCGGCAGCAGGCTTTTGCCGATGGAATCGAGCGAAATCTCTTTCCTGACCTTACGGCAGAGGAGCAGCAGGTAGTCAGTCTGCTCCAACAGACCAACGACCTCCAACTCAACATCATCACCGTCAAGACCGGCATCCCCATCGGCCGTCTCACGGCCCTGCTCTTCCAGTTAGAGATGAAGGGTATGGTGAAGCCATTGGCAGGGGGAATGTATCATCTGTTGTTGTAATCGATGCTTTGCACGACAGTCATCGATGCCTTGCAAAGGAGTAAGGGATGCCTTCTATAGGGGTATAGGAGGCATCCCTTACTGTCGTACTAAGCATCCCTTACACTCATGCAAGGTATCGGAACGACAGAAACCAGGCAGGATCCCCCCCAGCCACTAAAAGCCTTGATTTTTTTGAAGACTTCTCACGATTTTCGGCCCATCCCTCACATAATCTTCTGAAAAGCCTTTGTACAAAGGGGGAAACGAATGTGAGGGATGTTTTTTATCCCTCACAAATCCCTCACAAATCCCTCACATATCTCTCACATCATCCCTCACATCATGCTTATGCAGCCCGAAGCGGATACGCTTACGAAAGACAGGCAGACAGGAGGGTTGACGTGAGTGTTAATGTGAGGGGTAAGTGAAGGATCATGTGAGGGATGATGTGAGGGATGAATCTCTCGAAACCCCTTTATATAAAGGATTCTTGCTCAAAAATGTGAGGGATGGGCTAGTTCAGGAAAAGCAGCATGCGTCATCACGACGGATGCTGCAGGTTGAATCAAAATCAGAGTTTAATGAAACTCCTATCGCCTGCAAAATTATTCTATCCATTTGGCTTTAGCAAGAAAAATGCTGATAATATGAGGCAAGACATGTTACAACGTTTTTGGAGTTAAGGCGCTGATAATGAGCAGTGTAGTCTAAATGTTACAAACGAAAAAGTGCTGAATTGTAACACCTGACGAAGGGCGATACTCTTAAATTCCTTGAAATATTCTTTAAAATATCAATCGGGCGATATCAAGTCGAATATAATGATTAACTTTGCCAATCAAACAAAGAAACATGAAGAAGATTCTCTGCATATTGGTTGTAGTCACCTTGATGGTTGGTTGTGGTGAGGCGCGTCATCCTGTGCTGAAGGAGGCAGCCGGCATCGTACACCAGCATCCTGATTCAGCACGCATGCTGATAAGTAAGGTGGACACGACTTCGCTCTCTGATGCGGATAGGACGGAATACCATCTGCTGAAGGTGATGACGGACTATATCGTGCTGCATCAGGCAGATGGTGATTCGCTCGTCACGACTTGCGTCGATTACTACGACAAGCATGGCGACGCGTGGCATCGTGGCAGGGCGTATTATTACAGGGCAGGTATCAGAAGGCATTTGCTGGGTGAGACGTATGAGGCTATCAAGGATTACAAGACGGCTGAGACCATTGCCGAGGATGCTGACGACGAACTGCTGAAGAACATGGTGTACGAGAATCTGGCCTTTGCAAACTACAGATGCATCAACTATTCGCTCGGCATGAGATATTCGCAGAAGTTCCTGGAAAGTAGTGTCAAACTTAACGACACCATTATGGTACTAAGGGGTCTGCAGATGTGCGCAGCATCTTATGCACAAATGAATCTGAAAGACAGTGCTTATGCCTGTATTCTCAAGAGTTTGGACTATATCGACTTGTGCGATAGTATCTTGCGCTCAGACATCTATCACAATGTGGTGGTAATGTATCAAGAAAAGGGGGATGATGAAAATGCCCAGAAGTATCTCGACATTTGGAAACAGAATAGGTCTGCCAGTAGCACGAAAGGGTATATTAGTGAGGCCCGTCTCTTGAAAGCACAGGGACGCTATGAAGAAGCCATCGAGAAAGCAAAGGCTTGCAATCCTGAAGGAGATCCCTTGGTACGCATCAATTCTATGGAACTGTTGGCAGAACTCTATGAACTGGCTGGCGACAAGAGCGAGGCTTTGGAGACAAAGAAGCAGGTGGATGCTTACAGAGACTCGGTGATGACGGCTAATCACAGCATAGAGATAGCCGACTGGCAGCAGAAGTATGACGAGGAACGTTGGAGGGCGGCAACAATGTCAACAAATGTTAAATGGGGGGAGATTGTCCGAGAACTCTGACATAGCAATCTAACGTTTTTATTTATAATCATTTGAATATCAAAAAGTTTAATGGTTTTTAACCTGAAATATTCGTTATTCTGCGATATTTTTTGTACCTTT
>Ga0256404_1002423_pt1 | contig 41296 bp, 15 predicted proteins | sample RumenRJG_01DNA_FD_185990 | JGI IMG/M metagenome (GOLD analysis project Ga0256404, IMG submission 185990) | Bovine rumen microbial communities from Lethbridge, Alberta, Canada - RJG_01 | ecosystem: Host-associated > Mammals > Digestive system > Stomach > Rumen | place: Canada: Alberta | collected... | reverse complement strand
GGGGTGGGGTCTGTAATATCCTGATAGCGAATAAGATACTGACCCCACCCCAACCCCTCCCCTACAAGGGAGGGGAGCGGCTACGCATTGATTTTTACTCAAATTTCGGCATGTTTGGACTTTTTCAGGTGGACTCAATAAAAAAAACTGGGTATGATTTTAACTAAACACGAAGAAACGAAGAAAGGAAGATTATTTCACGAGAACGAAAAACTTCGTATCTTCGTATCTTCGTGTTCCATTAATTATTTGTAACAAGTTATTATTTTGTCATCACATAAATCCGTGCAATCCGTGGCCAAAAATATAAATCCGTGCAATCCGTGGTCAATAATATAAATCCGTACAATCCGTGGCCAATAACATAAATCCGTGTAGTCCGTGGCCAATAACATAAATCCGTGTAGTCCGTGGCCAATAATATAAATCCGTACAATCCGTGGCCAATAACAAAAATCCGTGCAATCCGTGGTCAATTTCGGAAATTGTCAGTCTTTTTTTAGAATTTGGTAGTCGTTTTTACGATTTGGTAGTCGATTTTTGGAAAATGACAGTCTTTTGTGCGGAAATAATTTGGGCAATCTTTATTTTTTTTCGTAAATTTGCACGGAGATAAGCACTGAAACTAGTTACGAATCATTTAAAACGATTGTGAATATGAAGAAAAAGCACTTTTTGACAAGTCTTAGTGGGTGGCTCCTGTTGTTGGGCCTCGCCCTTCCGCTGTCGGTACAGGCTACCGACGTGGTGGTGGCCGACGCGAACGGCAACGAGCTTACCTACAGCTATGACACTGACGACGGCCCTGCCACGTTCAAGGCCGTGAAGACCTATGCCACCGACGAGGCAAAGGCCGGACGCATTATCATTGCCGACTACGTGACCGATGCCAACAACAACAGCCACGAGGTGAAGTACATCAGTGGCAGGGTGGGCAACTTCGGCAACATCGTGAGTATTGTGTTCGGACAGAACATCGTGGCCGTGGGCGGTGCCGACGGCAGTAAGGACGATGCTTTCTACAACTGTAGCAAGCTCGAGAGCGTCACGCTGAACGCAAAGCTTGAGATCCTGGGGCGCTTTGCCTTCCAGAGCTGCCCCAAGTTAGAGAGCATCAACTTAGAGGACTGTACGAACCTGACGACCCTGAAGTATCGTTGTTTCCAGCGTAGTGGCCTGAAGTCGGTGACCATTCCTGCATCGGTAACGACCTTTGAAAATGATTTGTTCGGTTCTTGCCCGTTAGAGACCGTCACCTTCCTGGCTGAGAATGTGCCGAACAACTTCCTCCAGAGCAGTTCAACGCTCACGACAATTAACATAGGTTCGGGCGTGAAAAGCATCGGTGACAATGCTTTCCAGTACAACTACCAGTTAGCTAACATCAATTTCGACAACGCTGTCAGCGACTTGGTCATCGGCAGTTATACATTCCATAATGCCGACCGAGTACGCTCGCTCAGTTTTCCCGCTGGCATCAAGAGCATTGGTTATGATGCTTTCTACTCCATCGACTCGTTGCGCACGGTGACCTTCGCCGAGGGTTGCCAGTTGGAAATCCTTTATGATTATGCCTTCGAAGCCAACCCTGTATTGGAGACCATCAATCTGGAGGCATGTAAGCAACTGACTGAAATCAAGCGACAGGCCTTCCAAAGCTGCACGTCCCTGCGATCCATCACCATTCCCGAGGCGGTGACCACTTTTGGAGGTAGTATCTTCTACAATGCCAACAATATCGAGACGCTGACCTTCTTGGCGGCCAACGTGCCCAACGATTTCTATCGCGACCGCTCGAAGCTCACCACACTAAATATAGGCGCGGGCGTGAAGCGCATCGGCAATGCGGCCTTCTATAACAACAAGGGTCTGAAGCATCTGAACATCTCCGACGACGTTGACGGCCTGGAAATCGGTGAGTATGCTTTCTCCGAGTGCGACAGCCTGACAACCATCTCGCTGCCGGCAGGTGTCAGCAAGTTAGAGAGCTATGCCTTCTTGGGTATCGATTGTCTCACGTCGTTTACCTTTGCCGAAGGGTCGCGCATCACCGAGATTCCCCGTGAGTGCTTCAATAGCTGCAAGAACCTGGAGACCATCAAGCTGCCCGACTCCGTGCAGAAAATGGGCTACCGCGTCTTCTGGTATTGCTCTGGCTTGAAAGAGGTTTACTTCGGTACGGGTCTCACTGAAATGGACACCGACGATGAGTGGACCTTTGGCAGTTGCGACAAGATTGAGAAAATCGTGCTGCCCGGTATTAACTACCCGTTCAAGCGCACACTACACCTCCCCAGCATGGTCGTTGTCTACGTTAACCCACTTTTGGTAGAGACCTACAGAACTACCGACTATACCAATGGCTACCGCATCATGGCCATCGGCAGCACCACCGAATATGCCGTGACCACTACTGAGGGCGGACAGCTACAGTCGAGGGTGCCTGAGAGCCAGGCCCAATATGCGCTGAAGCTCACCGTCACCGGTCCGCTCAACGGTACCGACATCGACTACCTGCACACGAACTTCCCGCTGCTCGAGGAGCTTAACCTGAAGAACGCCCGCATCGTGGCTGGCGGCGACCAGTATCACCAGTGGAACGTTAGCAGCAACGGTACTGCCACCATCGAGTGGTATGGCCCGTGGCCTACCGAGGACAACGTCATCTCTCGCTGCATGTTCTACAACATGCCTATGCTCAGGAGCCTCTCGCTGCCTAAGGATGCTACGAAGATTGGCGAATGGGCCGTGGGTCAGGACCGCAACCAGACCTACAGGCTGAAGCATATCGAGCTGCCTACGGGCGTCACCGAGATTGGCCAGCACGCCTTCGAGTACACCGCCATCGAGGAGGTGACCGTTCCTGCTGGTGTCACCCGCTTGGAGGAATACACCTTTTACTACTGCAAGTATCTGAAGAAGGCCGTCCTGCCCGACGGTATCACCTTCATAGGCAACAGCTGCTTCAGCGAGTGTTATGAGCTGCTCGACGTGAATATCCCCGCCAATGTGGAGACTATCGGAGATTACGCCTTCTACCGAAACGAGAAGCGTAATACCCCCATTGTGTTCCCCGCCACGCTGAAGACCATTGGCCATCATGCCTTCCGTGATAACCACCGGCTGAAGAACGTTACCTTCAACGATGGTTTGGAGACCATCGGCAGCTGGGCGTTCAGCGATTGCAACGATATTGAAAGCATCACGCTGCCAGAGACAGTCACGACGATGTACGACCGTGCCTTCCAGAGCTGCGACAGCATTACCCAGTTCACCTTCCCCTCGAGCATCACCGCTGTTCCTGAGGCTGTGCTCTACCACTGTGACAAGCTGCAGTCGGTGACGCTGGCCGCTGGCACCACCAGCATCGCTCACTACGCCTTCGAGAACTGTGTGCAGCTATCCACCATCAACCTGGCTGAGCAGACATCGCTCACCTACGTAGGTGTCCGTGGTTTCGCCAATACAGGCTTAACTAATGTAACGCTGCCCAACAGCATTACAGAGATGGGCTACAGCGCCTTCCGCGAGTGCAAGAACCTGGAGCGCATCAATGTACCCACCGGGCTGACCATCGTGCCCTACGACTTCGTGTGCTACAGCCCCAACCTGACCAGCGTGCAGATGCACGACGGCATTCGCGTGGTGGGACACAACGCTTTCTTAGGCTGCCCGCTGCTGAACGGTGTCGAACTGAACGACCAGATTACTGACATCGAGTACGATGCCTTCAACGGATGTTCATCGCTCGAGCTTTCGAAGCTGCCCGATGCACTGACCCATATCGGTACCAGAGCCTTCAACGGTACCACGGCCATGCGCGGCACCTTCACTGTTCCTGCCACCGTGACAGCGGTCGACTATAGTGCTTTCTACGCAAGCGGTATCGACAGCATTGTCTTCACGAATCCGACTACTACCATTGCTGACTATTGTCTCAGCAATACACCCAATCTGAGCCATGTGGTTCTGCCCAGCGCAATAACCACCATCAGGAATCATACCTTCTACCAAGCCTCGGCCCTGAAACATATCGACCTGCCTGAGACGGTGACGAGGATAGAGTATAATGCCTTCGACCTGAGCGGTCTGGAGAGCATCGAGCTACCCGAGAACCTGATCCATATAGGCAACTACGCCCTTGCCAGCACCCAGATAACCTCGTTCCGTATGCCCGACGGCTTTACGGGCACTGATTACGGATCATATTTCCTGGCCAATAACCGTCGCCTGAAGAGTGCCCACCTGGGGCGCAACATGGACTATACGGGCTATTCCGATATGTCAACCTTCGATGATTGCGACTCACTCGAGTTGCTGCGCCTATACACCCCCACACCACCTCCTGCCAGCTGGTATAACTTTGAATTCCGCGGCAACTGTGTGCTCGAAGTGCCCGAGGGATCGGAAGATAACTACCGCAACACTGATGTTTGGAAAGATTTCAAGGAGATTCGCGGCTTCTTCACCGGCGACGAGCTGGCCGAGGCCGACTTTGAAGTGCTGAAGGACATCTACGCGAAGCTCGACAGCACCAAGTGGACAACGGCGTGGGACCTCTCCGACAACCACAACCCCAACGGCAAGTGGCCCGGCGTGTTAACAGCCAAGCGCGGGTCTGAAACCTCGCTCATCTATGGCATTACCGACATCGACCTCTCGGCGATGGGACTCACAGGTGAGCTGCCCGAGTCCGTCTTCCGCCTGAAGGACCTGAAGACGCTGAACCTCTCGTACAACCACATCAGCGGCAATGCTGCCGAGATTATCAGCAACATTCCCGAAAGCAAGCGCGCCCCGCTGACCGACCTGAACCTGCGCGGCAACGAGCTGACGGGCGATGCCTACGCCATTGCCTCGGCACTGCCCGCGCTGACGAAGCTGAACCTGAGCTATAACCAGATCTCTGACGTGTCGCAGGTCATCCCGAAGACCACGCTCACCGACCTGAACCTCGAGATGCAGTTCATCGACTGGTTCACCAAGCAGCCTGTGGCTGCTGCCGCCGAAGTGGCACAGGATATCACAGCCGGTGTGCCTGCCAACATCGAGTGGCCCGCTACGTTCAGCTACCGTCACGGCAGCCAGGACTTCGGACGCAACCCCGGCAACCTGTACCGGCCCTACTGCACCAACGTCAACTGGAACGACTGGAGCAATACCTACGAGCTGGTAAAGACCGACGGCCTCTGGAACATCGACACCTACGACACCCGCATGCTGCGCGCACCGAAGAACCAGCCCGTGGCCTACGCTATGGACTGGCAGACCGTCATCCTGCGCTTCAACTGGGAGGATGGCGACGTGAATGCCGACCAGACGGTCGACGTCACTGACCTGCAGAGTGTGGTGAACTTCGCCTTCAACGACCGCAAGTACACCGGCGAGATGTTCAACTATGGCGATGCCGACTGCAACGGCGACAACACAATCAACATCATCGACATCGTGGGTAACGTGGAGCGTGTGCTCGCCTACACCGCCCCGGCTCCCTCGCGCATGCGCATATATAATAAGGTGTCGGCCGATGCCAATAACGTGCTCTCGATGGAGGGTACGGGACTCACGCTTCACAACACCGACCAGGTGGCTGCCCTGCAGCTGACCGTCGCCGGAGCCACACAGCACGACGTCAGCATGAACAGCGACCTGAAGAACCGCTTCAGCGTAGCCATGCGTCAGGCTGACGACGGACTGCGCATCGTCGTCTACTCGTCTGAAGGTCGTATGCTGCAGCCCGGCAGCCACGAGCTGCTGAGCGGACTGCCCGCCGGAGTCGTCGTCACCGACGTCGTACTCTCCGATGCCAGTGCACAGCGCCTCGGCGTCACCGTCGAGGGCAACGTGACCACCGGCGTCCAGTATGTTGCGACTGAGTCGCAACAAACGGGACAAGAGGTCTACGACCTCCAGGGCCGCCGCCTCGACACCGACTGGCAGTCGCTGCCCACCGGCGTCTACGTCATTCGCGTGAACGGAAAACAGTATAAGGTGAAGAAGTGAAGATTAGAGTAGTGAAGAGTAGTGAAGAGTAGTGAAGAGTAGTGAAGGGTAGTGAAGGGTAGTGAAGGGTAGTGAAGGGACAATAGTTCTGCTGCTCCTAATGCTCCCAAACTAATTCTTCCAAAAAGAATCAGAGAAAAGATACAGGGTTAAGTTACAAACGAAGAAACATTTGTCCCTTCACTCCCCTCTCACTCCCCTCTCACTTCCCACTCACTCCCCACAAACAGAATAAATAATGAGACTATGAGATACCTAAGAAGATTATCCCTGTTGGCAGTGTTGGCGATGATGACCACGCTGCTGCAAGCGCAGACCAACGTGCTGCGCGTAGACACGGTGAAGGCACCGTCGGGCAAGCTCGTCAGCCTGAACGTCGTGCTGGAGAACCAGAGCGACGTCACCGGCGTGCAGTTCGACATCTGCGTGCCCTATGTTTTGGCCACCGACGGTGATGGCATCGTCGTGGCCAAGGCTGCAAGCTCGCGCATCCCGAACCACAAGGTGGGCGTGCGCTTCAAGGACAACCCGTGGAAGAATTACTATCCTAATGGTGCAGGTACGGGTGCCAGCGGCATGACCTATAACCGCTACCGCGTCATCATTTACAGCGAGCGCAACGAGCTGGTGGTCGACGATCACGGCACGCTGCTCACCCTGCAGCTGACCACCGACGTGGCCCTACAGAACAACGTCCTGCTGCCCGTCTATGTGGAGAACGTTACACTCACCGACCCGCAGAAGCAGAACATCGCTACTACGGAGAAAAACGGTGCCATCATCATCGAGCAGATTCCGCGTCCCGACCTGGAACCCTCCGATGTCACCTTTACTCCCAGCACCGTCAACCCCGGTGACTCGGTTACCGTGAGCTGGAAGGTTAGCAACGTAGGCCTGAAGCCCACCGAGGACGGATGGACCGAGCAGATTTCGTTGATGAACTACGCGGGAACGACGGCAAAGGTCATCGGCACCGCCTACTACGAGAATGTGCTTGCCAATGGCAGCTCTGTGAACCGACAGGTGAAGGTAGCCCTGCCGCAGAACGTCGGTATGGACGGACTCTGCAAGATAAAGGTCGAGGTAGTGCCCACCGACAAGACCGGCGAGCACCCGACGATGCGCGACAACAACACCGTCATCAGCTCGACGAACATCAACATCGAGAAGAAGCTCACCTTCGAACTGTCGAAGATACGCTTCGCCGAGGGACAGGACTACCGCGTCATGGCGAAGCTGAGCCGCTCAGGCAGCTGGACCCAGTCGCAGACGTTCCAGATAACGAAGTCGCGCGACGACGCACGCGTCGACATTCCGAGCACGGTATCCATCCCCTCCGGACAGTCGGGCGTGGTGTTCTACTTCAACGTGTTGGATAACACCAAGGTTGATGCCGACAGCGTTGTCAACATCACCGTCAGCCATGCGGACTACACATCGGTCTCGCAACGTATTGTCATCGAGGACAACGAGTATCCCGACTTTACGGTTGAAGCATCGAAGTCGGTGCTCACCGAGGGCGAGGAGTTCACCCTGACCATTACCACGCCGAAACCCGTTACCGAGGCTACGACGTTCAAGATTGTCAGCGAGGACAACAAGCGCTTCCTCTTCAATACGAATGTGGTGATGCCTGCCGGTGCAAGTACCGTCACGGCAACGATACGCACGCTCGACGACGACGTACCCCATCTGGCACAGTCGAACAAGTTCACCATTTCGGCCTCGAAGTTCAGCCCTGCCGAGGTTATCGTCATGCTGAACGACAACGATATGCCCGCCCTGACGCTGGAGCTGACGCCCACTCAGGTGAGCGAGGGCGACGGTGTGACCTCGGTAGCAGCCGTGCTGACACGTACCGGCATCACCAACAACAAGATTACCATCAAGCTTACCGACGACTCGAACGGTGGCCTGTACTACAGCAACAAGACCATTGTCATGGACAAGAACGTGGAGACCGTGTTCTTCAACCTTGGTCCTGTGGACAATACGCTGCAGGAGGGCGACCGCGACTACACCATTACGGCAGCCATCTGGGTGTCGTCGTGTAGCTGCTCGGCAGCAGGACAGAGTGCCGGTAGCGTGACGGCTACACTCCACGTGCTCGACAACGACGGTGCCGCACTGAGCGTCGCGTCGCAGAACGGTACCGTGATGGAAGGTGGCGAGACCAAGCTCACCGTGAGCCGTAACACGCTGACCGATCTGTCGGCACCGCTCACCGTGACGCTGGGCAGTAACTACGACGCCGACTTGGAGTATCCGAAGACCGTCACCATCCCCGCCGGACAGGCCTCGACCGAGGTCAGCGTGCGCTCGCTGAGCAACGACGTGAGCGGTGACTCCCATACGGTCATCTTCACCGTCTCGGCAAGTGGCTTCTCGTCGGGTACCTGCGTGCTCTACGTCACCGACCAGACCCTGCCTGACGCACGCATCGCCAGCTTCACAGCCAACGTGAACGAGATTACGGTGGGAAGCAATATACAGCTCTCAGCCAAGGTGGTCAACGAGGGTGTGGCTCCGCTGCCTGAAGGCACTATCGTGAACATCTATAAGCGAGGCGAGTCAAAGGCGGTCAGTACGGTTAAAACCGACGCTCCCCTTGCTCCTGGTAGCGAGGTGACGCTGACACGTACCATCCTGCTGCCCGAGGCCGTCGGTGAGCACACCTACTACGCCACCGTCAACGACTCGAAGGCCGAGCAGGAGCTGGTCTACACCAACAACACTTCGCAGGAAGTGACCGTCATGGCCACCTCGCCCTTCCGTGCCGTGGCGCAGACCGACCAGAACGTCTACCGTCAGGGTGCTAAGGTCACTATTACGGGACGGCTCATTGGTGAGGACACTGCCGAGGCCGAAATCGACGTCTACCGCGTCAACGACGGAGCACGCGAGGTGATGAATACGAAGACCGACGCCGATGGTAACTTCTCGGTTTCATGGGGTCTCCATGCACAGCAGTCGGGTCACTTCGCAGTGGGTGCCTGCTTCCCCGGCGACACCATTACCACCGAGATGGCCGGCTTCGACGTCTACGGACTGAAGCGTGCCGACAATAGCTACATCACCTGCGACGTCACTATTGGCGAGCCCTTCAACGGCATCGTCTACCTGAAGAACGCCGGCACACTGCCGCTGACGGGCATCACTACCGAGATAGTGGGTGCTCCCGAAGGCTGCGACGCCCACTTCAACCTGCAGCCCGACATTGCCAGTGGCGAAGAGGTGCGCATGGCCTACACACTCAATGGCAGCGTACCCACCGAGGGCAACAACTGGGAGATGCTGCGCGTGCGCATCACCTCGGCCGAGGGTGCCGAGCTCGAAGTGCCCTTGCACTACTATGCACGTCTGGCCAAGGCCAACCTTGTAGTGAAGAGCCAGAACCTCGTCACCACGATGAACAAGGTGAACGGACGTGACTACAGCTTCATCGTCACCAACAACGGTAAGGGCAACTCGGGCAAGATCAGCCTCTCGCTGCCCGACTGGATGAAGCCGCTTACCGGTGCCACCATGCCCGGACTGAACCAGAACGACACCGCTACCGTCGTGCTGCGCATGATGCCTACCGATGACATGCAGTTGAACGTGCCCGTCTCTGGTAAGTTCGGTATCAACTGTGAGAACGGCAACGGTACTTACATCAACTTCAATATCACGCCAGTTTCTGACGAGACAGGTACCCTCGTCATCGACGTCTGTGATGAGTACACCTACTACACCGACGAGAAGCCCCACGTGAAGGATGCTCAGATCGTGGTGCGCAACCCCGTTACGGGAGCACTCGTGGCACAGGGCACGAGCGACGAGAATGGCCTCTGGAGCATGGTGCTGCCCGAGGGCTACTATCAGGTGAACGTCACTGCCGACAACCATGACTCGTACAAGAACAACATCTTGGTTGACCCGGGAACCACTACCACGCAGGTCGTCAACCTGAGCTATCAGGCTGTCACCGTCACCTGGAGTGTCGAGGAGACCGAGGTCGAGGACGAGTATAACATCGTGACTACGGTGAAGTATGAGACCAACGTGCCCATGCCGGTGGTCGAGATGGCCGTGCCCGACCGCATCGATGCCGAGAGTCTGGGCGAGGGACAGAGTCTCATCTTCTACGCCATCCTTACCAACAAGGGCCTTATCACGGCAGAGAACACCAAGTTCAGGATTCCTGAGAGCATAGGCGAGTACATCTGCGAGCCACTCGTGGAAATCCAAGGTATGCAACTGGCTCCGCAACAGAGCTACACCATCCCCGTAAAGGTCACCCGCATGACCCCAGAGGCCAGCCGCAGGTTCAAGGCTTCGGGTGGCGACGGCTGTTACATGGTGCCGGAAACGGATTATGAGTGGAAGTGTGGTACTGACTTCAAGATGCATTGCGTCAAGACGACCATCCAAGTAAAGGTATGTCCCGGTGATCCAAAGCCTGGTGGCACGACTGAGGTGGGCAGTGATCCCCCAGCACCCAATGGCAATGGCACTGACCAGCTGTTCGAGTATGAGCAGCACGGTCCACAAGTAAGTGGCGGTAGTGAGCCTTGTATACCTTGTCTCGGTGATCTTGTCATGGCTGCAATCGATTGTGGCGTGTCGTTCCTGGCCAACTCCAAGGTGGGATGCGTCTACAGCTTGATTAGGGGACTCACCTCTGTGAAGTGGGGAGGCGGCAACACGTTGTGGGATGCCGGTGGCGTCATTGCTGGCGGAGCAGGTTGTTTCATCGCGGGCAATGTCATGGCTACTATCGGCTGTATCTACGGATTCCTATCCATTATTGGCGGCGGCTGTGGCGCACCAAGCGGTGGTGGTAGCGGTGGTGGTAGCGGTCCTGGCGGCGGCGGTTCTGGCGGCGGCTCAGGCTCCGGCGGTGGAACTGGTCCTCAACAGGTTGCACCGATGACGGCACCCATGCGCTCTAGTTATTCATCATTAGCATTGCCTACTCGTTCTTCTTGGAATCTTTTAGGCCAAAACTTTATATTCGTTGATGACTATTATGAGAAAGCTCGCATGATGGCTGAATATATGGACCACTTCCAGGATATCTTCAAGCAGTATTTCGGCACCGATGAGTGGCTGCAGACGTGCGATATTACGGAACTGAGCGACCTGATTACCGGTGCGAATAACGCAGGAAAGAACGGACTGCTCGATGCCGATGCCATGCGCGTCTATAAGCCCCAGAACATCACCAACGACCAGTTCAACCTGTTTGTTGAGCGATTCAACAACTCTATCATCCACGAACAGACGGGTGAGGAGTTCGAAAACATGGTCAATGTCGATGCCATCAAGTACGACACGGACCGTATGCATTATATGGATTCCATAGTCGGTCGTATGTGCTTCCCCTGCAGGGGCTCAGACGGAGGTCGAGCTTATGAGTGTGGCGTTTACAAGGATGTTCCGTCCATGTACCAGGAGCTTACACGAAAATTCTATCAGGATGTGCAGGAAGCCAGTGGAAGCGTCTGCGCAACCATCACCCTGCAGATTGACCAGACCATGACGATGACGCGTCAGGCATTCCGTGGTACGCTCTCCGTGGGCAACGGCAACAAGGAAAATGCCATGACCGACGTGAAACTGAAACTGAAAGTCGTCAACCAGCAGACAGGCATGATGGCTACCGACAAGGAGTTTGAGATGCACACCGAGAGCCTGAAGATGTTTGAGGGCGACCTCGATATGGAGAGCGGCTGGTATCTGGGTGCAGACAGCACCGGTACGGCTACCATCCTCTTCATCCCGTCGAAGTTTGCGGCTCCCGATGAGCCTGTCGACTATTCGTTCGGCGGTACGCTGAGCTATGTAGACCCGAACACCGGACTGGAGGTGACGCGCGAGCTCTTCCCAGTGACGCTCACCGTGAAGCCGTCGCCTGAGCTCGACCTGACCTACTTCATGCAGCGCGACCTCTATGGCGATGACGCCCTGACCGAGGACATCGAGCCGGTGGTGCCCGGCGAGTTTGCCGTGGTTATCAACAACAAGGGTAACGGCGACGCCACCAACGTACGCATGGTGACGAAGCAGCCGCAGATCATTGAGAATGAGAAGGGCCTGTTCATCGACTTCGAGTTCGTCAGCTCACAGCTCAACGGACAGGAGAAGGCACTCGCTATGGGCGAGAGCATTCCTACTGAGTTCGGCAATATTCCTGCCCATACGCAGGCTTACGCACAGTGGTGGCTGCAGAGCTCGCTGCTCGGACACTTCGTCGACTACGACATCCAGGCCACCCACGTCAGCAGCTACGGCAACGAGAACCTCTCGCTGCTCGACCAGGTGACCATCCACGAGCTGATACATGGTTTCACACCTCCTGCTGGTAGTGTGTCCGACGGTTCTGCCGTCGGCAGAGGCTTCCTCGTCAACGATATCGAAGACGATGACGACATGCCCGACCGTCTCTACTTCACCGACAACTCGCAGGCAAATGTCGCTGTGACTTTCGATGCTGTGATGACAAAGCAGAGCAACACCGAGTATATACTCACCGTGAAGCCGATGACTGAGGGTTGGAACTACGGTTCGGTGCTCGACCCGACCGTGGGACGCCGCAAGCTGCTCGGCATCGTGCGTCTGAGCGATAACGTGGAGCTGCCCGTGGACAACATGTGGCAGACCGACCGCACCCTGCTCGACCGCAAGGAGTGGCAATATGAGAATCGCCTGCACTTCATTGACAAGTTCGATGCTTCATCACTCGTAGATGGTATTCAGTACAAGCTCACCTTCGAGGATCGCGCCGATGTGGTGCTCGAGGTGGAGAGCATCACTGGTATGGAACTGAACGGACAGCCCGTACGTACCGATTATGTTGACAAGGTGAAGGTGACGTTCAACAAGGCTATCCAGCCCGAGACCTTTACTGCTGATGACGTGAAGCTGAATGTCCAAGGACAGACACAGGATCTCTCGACCGTGGGCTTCGCTTCTGAGGACAACAAGGTGTGGACGCTCGACTTCACTGAGCTAAACCGCACACTGCCTAACGGTTACTACGTGCTCACCGTACAGACCTCGCAAATCAAGGACCACGAGGGCTACAACGGCTACGTGGGCAAGAAGGCCGACTGGGTGCTGTTCCTCGGTGGACTGGTGCCCGTCACCACGACCGAGTATCCGCTCTACTCAGGTACCATCCTCCGCGAGAAGATCAGTGGCGAGGCATCAGACAGCCGCATGGCTAACTATCCACTATCCACTATCCACTATCCACTATCCGCTCCATCCGACGGCAACGTCACCTCCGCTCAGTATGGCGACAAGTGGCGCTTCACTGCCACCGCCAACGAGGGCTTCGAGTTTGTGAACTGGACGCTGGGCGGCGTGGTCATCTCGACCAATCCCGTCTATGAGACCACCGTCAACGGTGAGCTGGATTTGGTGGCTAACTTCAAGAAGATACAGTACAAGGTCGAAGTAACTTATGGTGAAAACGGCTCGGTAACGGGTAATGGCGTCTATGAGTACGGCACTGAGCTGGCCATTGTCGCTAAGCCTAACGAGGACTTTGCACTGAAGTATTGGAATGTCAATGACGAAATGGTGGCTCCTACGGGGGATACACTGTTTGTCACGGTCAATAAGCCCATCAGGGTGATGGCAGAGTTCGTGCGCGACATCTATACTCAGACAGTCACCTTTGCCCGTGGCTGGAACTGGATGTCGACCTACTTGAATGAGGAACAGTCGTTCGGCACGATGGCCACCTACGCTAACCGTGTGCTCGACCAGCAGAACGAACTGTTCCGCGATCCGCAGTTCGGACTTGTGGGCGGCATCAGCAAAATTGAGCCGAACAAGGGCTATAAGGTCGATGCATCGACCATCTTCTCGATAACGATGCGCGGCCATATTCAGGGCGTTGACGCTGCTGCCCTCAACCTGCTGCAGGGTTGGAACTGGATGGCTTATCCGTATTTTGAGACGAAGAGCATTGCCGACGTGCTGACCAATGCCGAGGAGGGCGACCGTGTCGTTGCACAGGATGGTTTCTCTGAATATGACGGAAGCAGTTGGGAGGGTACGGTTGTTTCGTTCACTCCTGGCCAGGGCTACCTCTACAAGTCGGCCTCGACGAAGCAGCTCCAGTTCGACTTCACCGAGGCAGCCGGCAGCCGCATGGCCAACTATCCACCATCCACCATCCACCATCCACTATCCACCATCCCCCATCCACTATCCTCTGCCGTCGATCCTCACCAGTATCCCTCGACGATGAACATCACCGCCCGCATCTATCGCGATGGTATGGAGCTGCCCGGCAGCCAGTACACGGTGTATGCCTACGCCGGCAATGAGTTGCGCGGCGTGAGCCAGTTTGTGGGCAGTAACCACTACCTCACGGTCTATGGCGACGAGCCGGTCGTCATCAGCTTTATCGTGGAGTCGGCAGAAACGGGCGAGACCTTCGCTGCCGCTGAGACGCTGACGTTCGTGAGCGATGTGGTGGGCAGCCGCAAGAGTCCCTACACCGTCAGCATCAGCACCACTACGGGTATTAGTCAGCAGATGGCCGACACACCGATGGCCATCTACACGCTCGACGGTATCCTCGTCAGCCGCGATGCCACCATCAGGACGCTGCACACGCTCCCGAAGGGTGTCTACATCGTCAATGGACGAAAGACGGTGGTTAAGTGAAAAGGGAAAAGTGAAAAGTGAAAAGGGAAAAGTGAAAAATGAAAAGTGAAAAGTGAAAAGGGAAAAGTGAAAAATAAAAAGTGAAAAGTGAAAAGTGTGGCCGACGGTTCTGCCGTCGGCAAGCACTGCTACATTCCGCTTTGTAAGTAAAGAAAAAACACCGCTGACAGTAACTGTTAGCGGTGTTTTTTTTGTCTTTTTTTTGGTGGTTTCATTTTTTCTTTCTATCTTTGTCAGCCCCTAAGTGAGGTGTGTCGTTTTGCGACGCATAGGGAGCGAAAACCGAGGAAAAAAAGAGAATATACTAAAACATATTATTACTATGATAGTCCATCAATTAAAAACAGCATGTCGACGAACGTACATGACCACCCTTGCAGTCATCCTTATGCTACTGCCGGGCAGCCTGTATGCCGACGGTTCACGTAGGGGCGTATCGCATACGCCCGTATCGCATACGCACGTACAGGGAGTCATCCACCAATTGGGTGAGCCTGCCGCTTCCGAATTTGCCGAGGGCACAGAGTTCTATCTCTACAACGTGGGTACTGGCATGTTCTATACTCCAGCCAGCTCCTGGTTTACAAGAGCGTGTGTAGGCTTTGAAGGTGTTCCTGTACAGTTCGTCAAGTATGCCAATGGCATCTATCTCCTGTTGAACTATGTGCCGAGAGACAATGTTTGGCGCTATGCTTTCTTCGACAATGAGTATAGTGTGTGGACCGACCGAAGGAACCAAGCCAACTACGGATGGGGCATTACCCAAAACAACGACTACTACCGCATAGGCCTGGCTGTGGCGAACGACATCAATCCCAGTCTTAACCAGGACAACTATCCCGACTGCTTCGCGGGCATTGACATCACGGCCAACATCCATAACAACGAACTATCGCCGCTGTTGACCGACAATGCGGGTCACTGCATCGACTGGTACTTGGTGAGTGCCGACGACTATGCAGAGTATATGGCCGACGAGGCTACCCAGCAGCGCCGCCGGTTGCAGCAGCTCAAGATCCTCTGTGCCGAGGTCGATGCCACGTTCCAGTATCAGTCGCTCCTCGACGATGCCAATGTCACTGCCGATGCCCTGCTTCAAGCGCGCACCGACACCTACAGGCAGCTGTTGGAAGCCGGGAAGAACATCATCCTCAGTCCGAAGTTCACCGGAGGCTATGGCGGATGGCAAAACAATCAGGTCGGAAATATGCCTACGACAAATTACAACACCGCCGAGGCGTTCCAAACAAACTTCAACATCTGCCAGGAGTTCAGCGCACTGCCCAACGGCTACTACACGCTGAAGGCCAGTGCTTTCTGCCGTCCCTACGAAACCATTGAAAGCTACAACAAGGCAGCAGAGACCGAGATCAAGACCTACCTCTATGCCAACAACGACCGTGTGGCCGTGAAGAGTCAGGTAGACGGCGCACGAGCTGGCGTCAGCTATCCTGGATGGGTCGTCACTCTGCCTGACGGAACCATGGTGCCCAATACCCAGGATGCTGCAGAGGCGGCATTCGCAGAGGGCTACTACGACAATGTCGTCACCACACAGGTTACCGACGGTACGCTGCGTATCGGCATTGGTACCACCGAGGGCGAGGGCACTAACCGTTGGAACTGCTTTAGTAACTTCGTACTGAGCTATAGCGAGGACAATGTAGACCTTACAGCATATATTGAAGCCTTCGAGGAAGCATATACTGCTGCTAAGACTGCACTCGACGACCAGGCAAACAATGTCGTCACTGGCGAGGAGCGCACCGCGCTGCAACAAGCCCTTGCCGACTATGAGAATCCTGAGCAGAGCGTCGATGGCCTGACGGCTGCCGCACTGGCTCTGCGCCAAGCCACCCAGACCTTCACCAGCGCGAAGGCTGCCTATGCCAACCTCGCCACCATACGTGCCAACCTCAGCGTAGACAATTATCCCTACGCCAGCAGTCAGCTGCGCCAGAAACTCAGCGCGCAGGCTGCCGGTCAGCCGACGAACGCCGCCGAGGCTTTGGCGTTTGTTCAGACCTACCGCGAGATAACCGAGTCGCACGCACTGGCCGAGGGCGTCGCCCTGCGTGAAGACCTCACCAGCCTCATCGTCAACCCCAATGCCGAGGATGACAACAATGGCTGGGAACAGACTTTCAACAATGGGACAACGGGCTACGTAGGTGTCCTGAACGGTGAGCCGTGGACCGATGGCTCGGGTAACAATGTCCATAAATACTTCGACGGACCGAACTGGGGTGCCAGCTACTGGGACTTCACCTTCTGGCAAACCGTCACGCTCGCAAAGGGACGCTACATCCTCTCTGCCCTGGGACGAGCAACGGGCGGCGGAGCGGTGACGCTCAGACTCTTTGCCGATGACAACAGCACCGACTTCCGCGTTGTGGGTAACACGGGCGGCATCTTCGGTGCCGGATGGGACGGACAATCGCTCGTGTTCGATGTTGATGCTGAGCGCGAGGTTGCCATCGGCGTCGGCGGCGTGGGCAACGAGGTGCACAGCTGGATGTCGTTCTCGCGCTTCCAGCTCGTCAAGATCACCGATGCCATGACCATCCTCAGCCAGGCCATCGACGATGCCGAACGCTGCCTGTCTGACGCGTTCAGTCCCAACGGGAAGGAGGCGTTGCAGCAGGCCTACAACGCTGCGAAGGCCATACAACAGAACCCCGGCACCGACGAAGAGGTGACGGCGGCTGCCAGCACACTGGCACAGGCCGTGCAGACCTTCACCCAGGCCAACACCGATAACCATTACTACCTGCGCAACAATGCATCGGGGAAGTGGCTCAGCGCTGCCAACAACTGGGGCACGAGGGCCACACTACTGCCGCATGCCGAATATGTACGGCTGCCCATGCAGGGAGAACAAAGCTATGCCATCGAGACACTCTACAGTAATGGCGAAACAAACTACTACCTGAACTGGGGATACGTGGATTCAAACATACGGCCCTACACCTTCACGAAGACAGACGAGGGCTGGCTTATCAGCTATACCGAAACGGATGCTGAGACGGACGATGTGCATGAATACTACCTTGGCTATGACGGAGAAAGCGACCTCGTCAACATAAGGCTTGCCGCCACCGACGCGGGCGCACTATGGACCATCGTCGGCGAGGAAGAGATGCACAGCACCCTGGCCACGGCCACGGTCGATGCACCGCAAGACGCCACATGGCTGATAGGCGACCCGAACTTCAGCCGCAACCATCGGCTGCAATACCGCTGGGGGACAACAGGTGCCTGCCAGCTGTCGGTTGTGAGGAGCAATGATGAGTTTGGCGTGTCGAACAACTGCTCGCGCTCCTTTGGATGGTTTCGTGTTGAGCAGACGTTGACAGGCGTGCCCAACGGTGTCTACAGCCTGCGAGCCCAGGGACTCGTCACTCACGATACCGATAACACGTTGCCGGAGCCCGTGTTCTTCCTCAATGATGCCACGTCGCCCTTCTACGTGCAGGTAGGCAGCGGATACAACAATGCCTCGGCCATCGCTGCCTTCAGCGAGGGATTGTACACCGTGCGCGACATGGTGGTAGAGGTCAGCAACGGAACGCTCCTCATCGGTGCCCAGTGCGAAGGCGACGACATGGACGGATTCTTCGATAATTTCGAGCTCACCTACTGGGGCACCGACTGTCTGGACGAGGTACTGGCAAAGATCGACGAGATCAGCGACAAGAGGACCTTAACGATTTTTAAGGAAGAATACCAACGACTGAAGACGGCCACAGACAACATCAGCGCACAGACCGACGTCTACACAGGCAACGAGGCGCTGCAGACGCTGAATACGACGATGATCCAGACTGACAGCCAAGTGGCCGAAGCCAAGAGATATGAGACCATCGTCAGCGCCACGGCAACGCTGCGGACGGCACTGAGCCAGTTCCTGCAGACGGTGACCATACACCGAGGAAAAGCCTTCGACCTGACAGGACTCATACGCAACGCCGGCATGGACGCTATCGACGGATGGAGCGGCTCGCAGCCCAGTCTGCTGTGGGAGAACGTCTCATTCTCCAACGCTGAGTTCTACGACATCAACTTCGACATCTATCAGGTGCTGCCACACATGCCGAAGGGCAACTACCGCCTGCAGGTGCAGGCCTTCCAGCGCACGGGCCACAACTGTCAGGCCATGATTGACTATCAGGACGGCGTGGACAACGTCACCTCATATATATATATCAACGACGGCCAGACGAAGATCAAGAACATCATGGCCGAACACTCTGAGACCGCCCTGCTGGCAGAGACCGAGGTGGGTCCCGACTGGGTGGTCGACTATGCCTGGCCCGACAATCAGGGATTCACGCCCAATGGCATGGAGGGCGCCCGGAAATACTTCGATGCAGGCTACTACGACAACGAGGTGCTGGTGAATATTCCCGAGGGTGACCTGCGCTTTGGCTTCCGTTGTACCAATCACGCCGAGGGTGCCTGGACACTGTTCGATAACTTCCGGCTTTACTACTCGGGTTCGGCCATCGACCTGACACTGAGCGAGGAGCAGAGCTTCAGCGTGCTTTCAGATATCGACAATGCCAACGTTACGCTGACCCTCACACTGAACGAGAATGAGTGGAACACCGTCGTACTGCCCTTCAGCCTCAGCCGCGAACAGGTAGAGACGGCCTTCGGCAGCGATGCCCAGGTGGCCACCTTCAGCTACGACACCGACGGTGTGATGCTTTTTGCACCCGCCACGGAGACCACGCCGGCCAACGTGCCCTTCCTGCTCAGGCCTGTCAGTACCGCCGCTGTCTATGAGTTTGATGCCTGCCACATCATTAACGCCGATGAGACCGACCTGTACGGCACCGGCTATGTGCTCAAGGGCGTCTACACCGCCAACAGTAACGCCCCGGCAGGCAGCTACTTCTTCGAGCGCGACACGCTGAGGCGTTTTGACACGGAGCAGCCGCTGAAGGTGTTCCATGCCTACGTCACTGCGCTACAGTCATGGCCCGAGTGGATAGAGTACTACACCGACGGACTCGACCCGCTGCGCATCAACGACAGCGAGTGGGCCGTGCTGAAGCAGGTGTATGATGACCTGAAGGGTGACCAGTGGTACACCCCGTGGAACATGGGCGATGACGCTGCCCAGTCGGCCACCAGTCTCAAAGGCCATGTGAAGGCACGCGTAGGCCATGTGCTGAGTATAAACCTGAGAAACAACAACCTCCAGGGCTCGATGCCATACCAGCTGCTGACGCTGCCCGAGCTGAAGAGCCTCAACCTTAGCAACAACCGCCTCACGGGCGACATCGGAACGGGTATGCAGGCATTCAGACAACAGCATAGCGAGGTGGCCGCGAAGTTGGAGACACTCCAGCTGCAGTACAACGCACTGTCGGGCAATGCCGGACTCTTTGCCGACGGAATGCCCGCACTGACCTATCTCGACGTGAGCAACAATAAGATAGAAGAGGTGGTACCGATGCTGCCGACGACGGTAGACTTCCGCTACAACTATCAGCAGCTCGACCGTGTCGTAGACCTGAATCTCGCATCGCTCGACGTGGCGCAACTGCGCCAGTCGATGCCCAGCATCACCACCTACGACCACTGGCAGCAACTGTATGACATCACCTCTATGTACATTGCCTACCTGAGCAGCAATGAGACCTCCTGGGAGGGTGAGTTCCGCTTCCAGGACGACGAGATGAGCGTGGCCTCCAATACTTACTCCGGCTACAACGTCTATACGGGTGCGAACGGCGACGTGCTGACACTCCGTGACAACAGGCAAAATACGATGCAGGCAAAGCTCACCTTTGCCGACGGTGACAGCAATATGGATGCCACCGTCGACGTGACCGATCTGCAGGCCACCATCAATTACCTCTTCAGTGCCTATAGCGGCTACCGTCTGTTCAACTTCACTGCCGCCAACCTGTGGAAGGACGAGAAGATCAACGTGCAGGACGTGGTTCGCATGGTCGACGTGATGATGACCACGGCCGCTAATACAGACAGCGACAATCCTGCCGGGGCACGCAGCCCGAAGAAAACACCCGTCGCCGATGCCGATGTCTGTGTCATGGTGAGTGGCGGCAAGCTCATTATCGATGCTCGCCGACCTGTTGCCGCCTTCGACATCATTGTTGAGAACGCTGCAGACCTGACGCTCGCCGCCATGCTGAAGCAGCAGGGCATGACCGTACGCCTGCAGCGCACCGATGACCGCGTGCGCCTCATCGGCTACTCGCTCAGCGGAGCCATGCTGCCTGCGGGCGAGACCACCATCGCCGCCACGGTCAGCGGACGCGTGGCAGCCGCCATGCTGTCGGATGCTGATGCCTTACGCATGAGCGTTTCGATGGGCAGCGACGTTACCACTGATATCGACGCTGCCACAGGCCCCACAAGCGTGGGCACCCACTATCGGTTGTCGCTGGGCCGTGGCCGCGCCATAGAGATAGATTACGAGGGACGTAAGACCATGAAGAAAAACAAATAACAATACACGCCGACTATGAAACAGTTAAGATATATCTTCGCAATGCTGCTCATGGCCCTTGTCGCCACGGGCGCCTACGCACAGACACAACGCAACCGTCTCTACCTGAGTGACATCACCGCACAGCTGGGACAGATACAGTTGCCTGTTGCCATCGACAATACCGATGAGATTGCGGCCCTGCAGTTTGATCTCGTGCTGCCAGACGGCATGACGGTAAGCGGCGACATCGTCGCCACCAACCGTGCTGATGGGCACGAGGCCTCCATCCGCAATATGGGCGGCAAGCGCTACCGCATGCTCCTTTACTCGCCGGAAAACAAGCCGTTGCGCGGACAGACGGGCACGGTGATGTATATCCCGGTGACCATCGAAGACCAGTTTGATGACGGTCAGCAGGTCACCGTCACTTTAGAAGATGCCACGCTGAGCCTCGCCACGGGCGAGGACGTGCTAACCGACATGAAGGGTGCCACCATAACTATCGCCCATCTGCCCGACCTCTTGGTGCAGGACATTGCCATCGAACAGACGGAATTGCTGCCCGGTGAGCACCTGTCCGTGAGTTGGAAGGTGGCCAATACGGGCGACGTGGCTACTGGTGGCGGATGGACCGAACGCATCGCCCTCGTCGCCGAGGACGGTACGTTGACAAAGCTGCTGGCCACCACCTACTATGACGGTGTGCTGGATGCCGAAGCCTCCGTGAGCCGACAGGCCGACGTGCTGCTGCCCGCTGCGCTGGGCATCGACGGCACCTGCCACGTGGAGGTGAGCATTGTGACGAACGAGAATACCGGTGAATCGGTTGCCTCGCAAGCCAACAATACGCTGCTGAGCGAAGCCACCGTGACAATAGGCAAAATGCTGACGCTCACACTGCAGCCCACCCGCGCGGTGGAGAACGAGACGACGCGTGTAGCAGCCCGCCTCACCCGTAGCGGACGCTGGGAAATGGGGCAGGTGTTCACCGTCACGGTCACTGAAGACAGCCGAATCAACGTCCCGACGTCGGTCACGATTCCAGCCAGCCAGTCGGCCCGTGAGTTCTTCCTCACACTGACCGATAACGACATGCTCAACGAGGACTCTGTCGTCACCATATCCGTCGAGGGTAATGGCTACGCAAAGGTGGAGCAGACACTCATCATCGAGGACAACGAACTGCCCGACCTGCATCTCTCGGCCACGCCAGCGATGCTCACTGAGGGCGAGAGCCTGACACTGACCGTCAGTGTTGACAAGGCCGTCAATGAGCCGCTCGTCGTGACGCTGAGCAGCGAAAACGCCAAGCGATTCACTTTCCCGCAGACCGTCACCATCGCTGCCGGAGAGACTTCGGCAACGGTAGAGGTGACTGCCATCGACGACGAACTGCCCGGCCTCGAACTCTCTAACGCCTTCACAGCCTCGGCTTCGCGCTACAACAAGGCGGAGGCCGTCGTCGTGCTGAAGGACAACGACCTGCCCGTGCTGGAACTTACACTCACTCCCGCCACAGTGAGCGAGGCTGCTGGTCCCGTGGCCGTAGCCGGTATTCTCCGCCGCACCACCAATACGAACAGCAGGATTACCGTGAAGCTCACCGACGATGCTGGCGACGCACTGTATTTCGGCGACCGTACGCTCGTGCTCGACAAGGGGGTAGAGGAGGTTCACCTCAACTTTGGTCCCGTGGACAATACAACCGTCGACGGCGACCGTACCTATACCATCACCGCTGCTGTGTGGCTCTCGTCATGCAGCTGCGGTGCCTCGGGCGAATCAGCCGGATATGTAGAGGCACAGCTGAAGGTGCTCGACAACGACGGTCCAGCCTTGAGCCTTGCCACAGCACAGGGCACGATAAAAGAGGGTGGCAAAACCACGCTCACCGTGAGCCGAAACACGGCCGACACGTCGACGGCGCTGACCGTCAGCATCAGCAGCGACTACGAAGAAGGACTGACCTACGACCATACGCTGGTCATCCCCGCCGGACAGTCTTCGGCAACGGTCGAGGTGACCTCTCCTGCCAATGACATCCAAGGCGACAGTCATACCGTGGTATTCACCGTCCAGGCCGAGGGTTATGCCACTGGTACCTGCCTGCTGATGGTCACTGACCAGACACTGCCCGACGCACGCGTCAGCAGCATCGTTGCTGACAGGTCGGAGGCTGAAGCAGGCACATTAATGAAGATTACCATAGAGGTGCAAAACGACGGTGCTGCTGAGCTGCCTGCCAACGTACCTGTGAGATTGCATCTGCGCGGCAGCGATGACATCATAGGTACGGTCTACACCGAAAATGCTATTGGCATAGGCCAGTCGCAACAACTGACCTACACCTTTGCGCTGAGAAATGCCGTAGGCGTGCATCATTATTATGCCATCGTGAATGAGGACGGAAAGACGCATGAGCTGACGTTGTCCAACAATACTTCGGCCGATGTGGCCATTAGCGTCACCTTGCCGTTTTCGGTAACGCTCAGCGTGGACAAGGCTGTCTATCAGAATGGCGACAAGGTTAACATAAAAGGCCAGCTCACCGGTACAGATGTTGCCGATATCGACTTGGAACTGTATGTTGTCAACGATGGTGCCCGACAAGTGCAAACGGTCAAAACCGATGCAACGGGAGCCTTCACCTACGAGTGGCAGCTCTATGCGCTGCAGTCCGGCCACTTCGATGTCGGCGTATGTTTCCCCGGTGACAACAAGACTGACGCCATGACCTCCTTTAACGTGTATGGAATTCGCAGAACCAACAACAGCTACGTCACGTGTGATGTGGCCGAAGGAGAAACCTTCACAGGTACTATAGATGTTGTCAATCCCGGACCGCTCGACCTGACAGGATGCCAGGTGGAAATGCTGTCCGTGCCAGAAACATGTCAGGCTCTGTTGAACGTTCCCTCTGACATTGCTGGAGGCGAGACCGCAGCAATCAGCTATTCACTGAAGGGTATTGCTCAATCGCCAGAAGTGAAGTGGGAGGAGATCAAAGCACGCATAACGACGGCTGAAGGTGCTTCACTCGATGTGACCATCTACTTCTATTGCCGTCATAATACCGGAAAGTTGGTAGCCACTACCCAGCATATTGAGACTACCATCACGAAGGGACAATCGCGTGAATACTTCCTTGAGGTAACCAATATTGGTAAGGGACAGTCTGGCGAAATCACGCTGTCGCTGCCCGACTTCATGCGTTCCACGATAGGCAACACGATTGCATCGCTGGCTCAGAACGACACACTGACGATACCGCTGTCGCTTGTCACCACCGGCGATATGGAACTGAACATACCAGTAAGAGGAAAGCTTGGCATCAATTGCGCGAATGGCGACGGTACGTTTGTGACGTTTACCGTGACGCCCGTCTCCTCTGAGAAGGGTTTCCTGGTGGTCGACGTCTGCGATGAGTACACCTATTATACCGATGAGGCTCCTCACGTGAAGGGTGCACAAGTGACCATACAGAACCCTGCCACAGAGGCTATTGTCTATCAGGCAGAAACTGACGAGAACGGGCTTGTGCGGGTGGAACTGCCGGAAGGACGCTACATGGTGCTCGTCACTTCGGAGAATCACGACTCTTACAAGAACACTGTCATGGTGGATCCTGAAAGCGAGACGAATATAGAGGTCAGCCTGAGCATATCGACGGTGAAGATTACCTACACCGTGGAACCCACAGAGATAGAAGACCAGTACGTGATCAGCACAACGATGACCTATGAGACCAATGTCCCTGCACCCGTGGTGGTGGTCGAAGGACCTACGTCTATCGATGGTGACAACATGCAGCCGGGCGAGTCGGTGCTGGTGAATCTTATCATGACGAACAAGGGCTTGATTACGGCACTGAACGTCATGTTCGATTTGTCTGAGCCGAGTGCAGAGTGGGACATCCGCCTGCTCGACAACAGAGGACCGTTCGATCTGGCTCCGCAGCAAAGCGTGGTGCTGCCCATCATGTTTATAAAGCTGAGCGATAGCGCGGCCTCAAGACGACGCGCTGCCGACCCCCTCATGGCAGCATGTATGGCTGGCTTCACCTATTCGCACCAGGAGAACTGCGGCAAGGTGCTCAAGACCAACGAGGCCGCCTATACCATGGCACTCAAGACCTGTGCCTTTGCGGTGCTGTTCCAGGCCATCACCGGCGGTAGCGGTGGCGGCGGCTTAGGAGGTCCCGGCGGTGGTGGCGGTGGCAATTACTCGGCCGAGTCGTATCGCGACGGCGACTTCATCTCGCCCGTCTGCGACCCTGAGATTACAAAGTGTGCTGAGGGAATCATCAAGGTGCTGATCGGAACCTATCCCGGTGTGGGTAAAGTCTTGGATGCTGCCGATGACGGAGTCAATATAGGCTTGGGTATGAGTGGTCAAGTATCACCGGAAAAAATGGCTGGTCCAGCAGCAAATATGGCACAGAGCATGAATGACCTCAATAACAAGATGCGTGGCATAGACATGGGAGGTAAATCGCTGAAAGGTGCAAAAAAGATTTTTGGTCTCCTAGACGCCTGCTCGGGAGTAATCGTGAAGTATATGAGGGAGCGACCCGCATTGCGTCGCGAACAGGCATTGTTCTTCGACACCTTCGAGGATGCCATCAAGATCTACAGTCGCCAGTTGGAACTGGTTGACAGCATCGGCTTGGAGATTTTCGGTAATGAAATCTGGTATAATGAGTATAGCCAGGACAAGGCAGAACTGCTTCAACACCTCGCTGAGAGTAACGGTGGCAGTCTGTTCGATGCCGAGAGCCTTGCTGCCTGGAAACCGGCATCGGTCACTACCGACCAGTTCACTGCGCTCCTGGAGCGATGGAACGCCACCAACCCGGAGAACACCATTGACTGGCTGCGGGTGAAAGAGATGGTCAACATCGCCGCCGAACTGGATCATTACACCTTGAAAATGGGCTATCAGTCAGCTGCCGATATGTTCACCCAACATCTTAATGACACTTTCGAACGGTTGAGCAATTCCACCGAGAATGTGTGCTCGTCGGTGAAACTGGAACTGTCGCAGACCATGACTTTCACACGTCAGGCATTCCGCGGCACGTTGCAGGTAGTCAATGCCAGTGAGACAGAACAGATGAAGAACGTTCGGCTCGCCCTGAGAGTGGTCAACAAGTACGGTGACGTGGCTACTGAACACGAGTTTACGATGATGACCGAGAAGCTGGAAGGCTTCGAAGGAAAGACAGAGCTGGGCAGTGAATGGACGCTGAATGCCAACAGTACCGGCACGGCCAAGATATTGTTCATACCCACCAAGTATGCCGCCCCTGATGTTCCCGAGGAGTGGATGTTCGGCGGTACGCTGACCTATATCGATCCGTATACCGGTCTGGAGGTGACTCGCGACCTCTACCCCGTTACGCTTACGGTGAAACCGTCGCCTGTGCTTGAGCTTACCTACTTCATGCAGCGCGACGTCTATGGAGACGACCCGCTGACGCTCGACGTGGTGGAGCCCATGAAGCCCGCTGAGTTTGCACTCATCATTAACAACAAGGGCAACGGCGATGCTACGAACCTGCGCATGGTGACGCAGCAGCCGAAGATTGTCGACAACGAGAAGGGACTGGCCATCGAGTTCGAGTTCCTCAGCTCGCAGGTGAACGGTCAGCCGGCCACGCTCGCCTTCGGACAGTCCATAGCCAACGACTTCGGCACCATTGCCGCCCATCAGCAGTCCTACGCTCAGTGGTGGCTGCAAAGCTCGCTGCTTGGACACTTCATCAACTATGACGTGAAGGCTACGCACCTCACGAGCTATGGCAATCCAGAATTGTCGCTGCTCGACGGCGATCCCACCATCCATGAGCTCATCCACGGCTTCGACCTGGCAGAAGGCAGTGCCGCCAGCACTTCAGCTGCCGGAAGAGCCTTCCTTGTTAACGATATCGCTGATGCCGACGATCTGCCCGACCGCCTCTATTTCACCGATGGCACAACGGCCGATGTCAGCATTGCCGCCGGAGCGGAGGCCAACCGCACCTCGGCCACCACCTGTACGCTGACCATCATGCCGTCGGAGGCAGGCTGGAACTACGGCTCCGTGACCGACCCGACGCACGGCTACGCTGAGCTGAGAAGCATCGTACGTCAGAGCGACGGTCAGGAACTGGGCAACACGCGCTTCTGGCAGACCGACCGCACGCTGCTCGACGGACAGGACTGGCTCTACGAGAAGCGCCTGCACTTTGTCGATGAGTTCGCCTCGCAGGCGGGTGAGACCTACCTGCTTACGTTCGACCCCACGCCAGAAACGCTACTTGAGGTGGCTGCCATCGAGGGCGTACCCGCCAACGGAACGTTGGCCACTGAGCCTGTCGATGAGATTACTGTCCGATTTAACAAGACCATCAATCCGACGTCGTTCACCACTGACGACTTGGCACTTGCCGTACAGGGCACCAAGCAGGACGTATCCCAGATAGCCATCACTACTGAGGACAACACCGCGTTCAAACTCCACATGGGCACGCTCAATGAGCAACTGCCCAACGGTTACTATGTGCTCTCCGTAGCTACTGCCGACATTACCGACCACGAAGGTTTCCTCGGCAGGAACGGCAAGCAGGCAGGATGGATCATGTATCGCGGCGGACTGGTGCAGTTGCTTACGTCGGCCTATCCCGCCAACTCGGGCACCGTGTCGCGTGATACGCAGGGTGATGCTAACGGTTCGCGCTCACTGGCACCTGCCGATGATGACGAGACAGCTGCCTACGGCTCTACCGTCGTGCTCACGGCTGAGCCTGCCGAAGGCTATGAGTTCAGTAGCTGGTCGCTCAACGGCGAGACTGTATCTACTGATCCGCAGTACACCACTACCGCCCTCGGCGATATGGATGTGGTGGCTAACTTCGTGAAGAAGAAGTATATGGTCAATATCGCCTCGACCGATGAGACCATGGGAACTGTCAGCGGTACGGGCACAGGTATCTACGAGCATGGCACCAACATTGAGCTGACTGCCGTGCCTGCCTACGATTATGCTTTCAAGGAGTGGCTCGTAGATGGAGCTGCCATCACCTCGCCTTCCACCCTCTCGCTTACCGTCGACAAAGAGCTTGACGTCAAAGCCTCGTTCCTGCGTGAATACTACTATCAGACGCTGAGGCTCGCGCGTGGCTGGAACTGGGTGTCGGGCTACCTTCAGGAACCTATCGACCTGGCTATGATTGCCAACGGCAGCAACCGCGTCTTGAGTCAGACCGACGAACTCATTCGTGACCCACAGTTAGGCATGGTAGGCCCATTGCAGTCGCTGCAGCCTGCTGAGAGCTACAAGGTGCAAGCCGCCAGCTCGTTCAATTGCACATTCCGTGGACATCTCTTCGATGTTGCCCAGAGTGGTCTGTCGCTTGAAAAAGGTTGGAACTGGATGGGCTACCCGTCGTCCGAGAACCAGCCGCTCAGCGCGATAGTAAATGCCGAAGACGGCGACCGCATCGTTGCACAGGAGGGCTTCGCTGAGTATGATGGAAGTAGTTGGGAGGGTACGATCAATGAGCTTACTCCCGGCCAGGGCTACCTCTATAAGTCGGCCACGCAGAAGACGCTCGCCTTCGACTTCACCGAGACACCTGCTGGCAGCCGCATGGCCAACTATCCACCATCCACCATCCACCATCCACTATCCTCTGCCGTCGATCCTCACCAGTATCCCTCGACGATGAACATCACCGCCCGCATCTACCGCGACGGCATGGAGCTGCCCGGCAGTCAGTACACGGTGTATGCCTACGCCGGTGACGAGTTGCGCGGCGTGAGCCAGTTCGTGGGCAGCAACCACTACCTCACGGTCTATGGCGACGAGCCGGTGAACATCAGCTTCATCGTGGAGTCGGCAGAGACGGGCGAGACCTTTGCTGCCGCTGAGACGCTGACGTTCGTGAGCGACGTGGTGGGCAGCCGCAAGAGTCCCTACGCCGTCAGCATCAGCACGACTACGGGTATTAGTCAGCAGATGACCGACACACCGATGGCCATCTACACGCTCGACGGTATCCTCGTCAGCCGCGATGCCACCATCAGGACGCTGCACACGCTCCCGAAGGGCGTCTACATCGTGAACGGACGAAAGACGGTGGTTAAGTGAAAAGGGAACCGTGTGTTTTTTGTACCTTTGCATCTATGTTCAGAGCAGCCTTAGGCTTTTTCCTTGCTATCCTGACCGTTGCCACTGCACAGGCACAGACGTCGCAGTCGGGACGGTTCGACTCCCTGCAACACGTCAGGGAGGTGGTGGTAACGTCGAAGCTGGTGTTCCGTGAGGTGATGCCTTCACAGAAACTGAACGGCGAGGAGCTGGAGCGGCTGAGCAGTCATAGCGTGGCCGACGCCCTGCGCTACTTCTCTGGCGTACAGCTGAAGGACTATGGTGGCGTGGGCGGTGTGAAGACCGTCGACGTGCGCTCGATGGGTACAAACCACTTGGCGGTGAGCTACGATGGCATCGTGTTAGGCAATGCGCAGAACGGACAGGTGGACTTAGGCCAGTTCTCGCTCGACAATGTCGATGAGATCACGCTGTTCAACGGTCAGAAGAGTGCCATCTTCCAGCCTGCCAGCGACTTCGCATCGGCCTCGTCGGTCTATATCCGTACGAGGGCACCGCGCTTCACCGTGGGCAAGGACACCAACTGGAAGCTACGTGCGAAGTACGGTGCCAGCGACCTGCTGCGCCTGTCGGCCCTTTATGAGCACCGCTTTAACGAGGACCTGAGTCTCAGTGCCAACACGGAGGTGCTCACGGCCAGTGGTAAGTATAAGTTCCGCTACCATCGCAAGAACCTCGACGGCACCACGGCATGGGACACCACCGCCACGCGCCAGAACGGCGATATACAGGCCGTGCGGGCCGAAGTGAACCTGCACGGACTGCTGACGCAGGGCGCCTGGCAAGTGAAGGGCTACCTCTACAACTCGGCGCGCGGCATTCCCGGTGCCATCGTGAACAACGTGTGGATGCGCGGTGAGCGACAGCAGGACCTAAACACCTTCCTACAGGCCCATGTGCAGAAGAGCATGGGCGAGCGGTTCAGTACGCAGTGGTTGGCGAAGTACGCTTTCTACCGCACCCACTACGTGAACCGCGACAGCACCCGCCTGCCTGTGGACAACCTCTACCGCCAGCAGGAGTTCTATCTCTCGACGGCGAACGTGTTGGAGCTGCTGCCCGGATGGAGTGCAAGCATGAGCTACGACCTACGCTGGAACAAGCTCAGTGCCGATACCTATAACTTCGCATGGCCCACGCGCTTCACCCACATGCTCTCCGTTGCTACCGCTATCGACTACCGCCACCTGAAGGTGCAGGGCAGCATCGTCGGCATCCTCATCAACGACAAATCTCAAACCTCAAACCTCTCTCGTCTCACGCCTGCCCTCTTTGCCAACCTCTATCCCTTGCGGGGCAAGTGGCTGTCGTTGCGAGCCTATGTGAAGCAGAGCTTCCGCATGCCTACCTTCAACGACCTTTACTATACCGACATCGGCAACGCCTCGCTCCTGCCTGAGAAAGCCACGCAGTATGATGTCGGCCTTGTCATCGACTGCCACTTCCCTTCACCCTTCACCCTCCACCTTCAACCCTTCACCATCACCCATTTCGACCTCCACGCCGACCTCTATTATAATAAGGTGAGGGACAAAATTATCGCCTACCCCAAGGGCCAGCAGTTCCGTTGGACGATGCTCAACCTGGGCGAGGTGAACATCAAGGGCTTCGACCTCACCTCCAGCGTCTCGTTTGCCGTAGGTCGCGACTTGGTCGCGACGCTCCGCGGGCAGTACACCTACCAGGACGCCCGCGACGTGACCGACCCCGCGACGCCTTACTACCGTCATCAGATACCCTATATCCCCCGCCATAGCGGGAGCGTAATCATGGGCATGGACTGGCGGCGCTGGACGCTGAACTACAGTTTCCTCTATACTGGCGAACGCTGGAACGAACAGGAGAACATCGCCTACAACCACATGCAGCCTTGGTACACCAGTGACCTCTCGGTGAGCTTCCAGCCTATTGGCCTCATTAGTCCCATTAGCCACATTGGTCCTAAAAAGCCTAAAAGCCTTATGAGCCTCCGCGTCACTGTCGAGGTGAATAACCTCTTCGACCAACAATACGACGTGATTCTGAACTATCCGATGCCGGGTCGCAATGCGGCCATCGGTCTCGACGTAACCTTTTAAGTATGAAACACCTGTTGAACCTCCTCTTGCTGCTGTCGCTCTGTGCGTGTGGAAACAGGCATGCGGCTGACAATACCGTTGGCGTCGACTCGGTAGCGTTCAAGTATGCCCGTCTCATCCATGTAGAACGACATGACGGCTACACCCTCGCCCGTGTTGACAATCCCTGGAAGGTGGGCAAGACGCTCCACACCTATGTGCTTGTGCCAAACGATGCACCGCTGTCCCAACAGCTGCCACAGGGCACGGTCGTACGCACGCCCCTGCGCCGGAGCATCATCTTCACCAGCGTGCATGCAGCCCTTGCCGACCAGTTTGCTGCGCAGAAGCAGGTGGCTGGTGTGGCCGACAGCAAGTATATCAAGGTGCCCTTCGTGATGGAGGGCTGTGCCGACGGCACGCTCGTGGACTGTGGCGATGGCATGAACCCGCTGGTCGAGAAGATCATTGATGCCGGAGCCGACGCCATCCTGCTTTCACCCTTCGAGAACTCGGGCGGCTACGGACGCTTGGAGGACGTGGGCATACCTCTTATCGAGTGTGCCGAGTATATGGAGCAGTCACCTTTGGCACGTGCCGAGTGGATGCGCTTCTACGGTATGCTCTACGGAAAGGAGCACGAGGCCGACTCGCTCTTCGCCCTTGTGGACAGCAGCTACCACGCCCTGAAGACCCTCGCTGCTACGTCAAACATCAGTCGCACGGTGCTCATGGACAAGCAGACGGGCGGTGTGTGGTACGTGCCTGGCGGACGGTCGACCATCGGACGGATGCTCGACGATGCCGGTGCACGTTATCCTTTTGCGCAAGACGAGCATAGTGGTAGCCTGCCCCTGCCTTTCGAGACGGTGCTCGAACGCTCGGGCGATGCCGACGTGTGGCTGTTCCGCTACGACAGTCAGCAGCCCATCACGCGCCAGCAACTGCTCGCCGAACAGCCAGGCTACAGTCAGCTACGCCCCGTTCATGAGGATGAGCTCTATGGCTGCAACGTTGCCACCTCGATGTTTTACGAGGAGTCGCCCTTCCGTCCCGACCTGCTCCTGCAGGACTTTATCCAGATTCTTCACCCAGACCTGCAAGGACTACCGCCTCTGCGCTATTACAAAAAACTATAAGGCCATTCCAGTAAGCTCAAAACCACACTAACATGAATTCTCACCAAGGACTCTCGCTCACGCTGTTGGCACTGCTCATCGCCGTGCTCTTCGCACTCTCGCTGCTTGTCGGTGCCATCAGGATACCAGTGCCCGACGTGCTACAGATACTCTTCGGCGATGCCGAGGGTATCAAACCCTCGTGGCGCTATATCATCTTGGAGTCGCGACTGCCGCAAGCTATCACTGCCACACTGTGTGGCGGAGCCCTCGCCGTGAGCGGACTGATGTTGCAGACCGCTTTCCGCAACCCCTTGGCTGACCCCTCGATCTTCGGTATCTCGAGCGGAGCAGGCCTCGGTGTGGCGCTCGTCATGCTGTTGCTTGGTGGCAGCATGTCGGTAGGAGCGGTAAGCGTGAGTGGTTTCGTAGCCGTTATCATGGCTGCCTTTGTAGGGGCGATGGCGGTGATGACTATCATCTTTGTGTTCTCGACGATGGTGCGCAGCCACGTGATGCTGCTCATCATCGGCATTATGATAGGCTACCTGTCGTCGAGTGCCATCTCGCTGCTCAACTTCTTCGCTACCGACGAGGGCGTGAAGTCGTACATGGTTTGGGGTATGGGTTCGTTCGGTGGCGTGACAAACAGTCACATGCCGGTTTTCGCAGGCATCACCTTCATAGGTATTGTCGTGTCGCTGCTGCTGATCAAACCCCTCAATGCCTTGATGCTCGGCGACCGCTATGCCGAGAACCTTGGCATCTCCGTACGTCGCACGCGTAACCTCCTGTTAGTGGCTACGGGTCTGCTCACGGCTATCACTACCGCGTTCTGCGGACCGGTGAGCTTCATCGGACTGGCCGTGCCCCACATAGCGCGCTTGCTCTTCCAGACCGACAACCATCGAGTGCTGCTACCTGCCACCATCCTCTGTGGGTCGGTCGTAGCCCTGCTGTGCAATATCGTGTGTTTCTTGCCAGGTGAGAGCGGCGTCATACCTCTTGGAGCGGTCACGCCGCTCATGGGAGCACCCGTCATCATCTATGTCATTATGAAGGGCAGAAGCTAATTTTCTGTTCGAAAATGCCGTAGGAACGAAAAAAATGGCTATCTTTGCAACATGAAATACATCGTCTGGGCAGCTGTCGACCTTCTCCTTGCAGCGGCAGTGCTGTGGTGGCGGGCGCCTGTCCTGACGGGACCACTCACCAAGCAGACGCTCTACGTGGCACTTATCGATGCGCTGAGCAAGCACGACGCTGACGTGGCGCGGTGCCTGTGGATTGACGATGACGGTGGCGAGGGCGTGTTTACGGTGAAGCGTCTGTGCGACGAGCTGCACGTGAAGGCAACGTTTGCCGTCTGTCCGGCAAGGCTCTCCGATCTCGTAGCCGACTCGTTGGCCGTTTGGCAGCAGGAAGGCTTTGGTATTGCCCTGCACGGACTGAACCACGAGTCGTGGCGCGACTGGAGTGAGACGATGATCAAGAGCGACCTGCAGGAGAGCCGTCGCGTACTGGCCCGGCGCGGTATAGACACGCTGCGGCTCCGTACGTTTATCGTACCGCCCCATGCCTCGAACACGAGTGCTGTCAGACGTGTGGTGAAGGAGGCGGGCTGCAAGATGGTGACGGGTGCCCATGTGGTGAACCCCGACAGTAGTATGCAGCAGTGGGGACGCGTCTGGGTGACGAGCGACACCGATATGGAAAGGCTGCGTAGCGTGCTCGAAAGGGCCTACCGGCAACGGGGCTTCGTCATCATCGGTACTCACTCGTCGGCTACTGGCGAGTTCTCGGCAGAGAAGATGCGCACCGTCATCCGGATAACCCGGCAGCTCGGCTACGAATGGTAAAACTCAAACAACTCATATATCATGGAAAGAAATGAGATTCTGGAACGCGTACAAGAGGTGTTCCGCGACGAATTAGAACTGGATGACCTGGTGCTCACCGACGAGACCACGGCCGACGATGTGGAGGAATGGGACTCGCTGACCCACGTGCAGATTGTGGTGGCACTGGAAAAGGCGTTCGCCCTGAAGTTCACCTCGCGTGAGATCCTGTCATGGGGCAATGTGGGCGACCTCGTTGACTGCATCGAAAAGAAAATAGGGTAGGGCGCGATGGTTGTCAACTCGCTGGCTTTCCTGTGGTTCTTCCTGGTGGTGCTGGTGGTCTACTACCTGTTGCAGCAGCGCCGCTGGTGGCAGAACCTGTTCCTGTTGGTGTGCTCCTACTGGTTCTATGCCCAGATAGACCTGTGGATGACGGGGCTGCTGGCACTGATGACCGTGGCCTTCTGGCTCTTGGGAGCAGGCATCGGGCGTGCCCTCGACCGCGAACGGATGCGCCTCGCCGCATGGCTGACGAACATAGGTGTCGTTGCAGGCGTGGGTGCCCTGTTCTATTTCAAGTACCTGAACTTCTTCGCCTCCTCGTTTGTGACGGCTGCCAACGCGGTGGGCATCCACCTCTCCTGGGCTACTATCGAGATTCTGGTGCCCGTGGGTCTGAGCTTCTTCTCCTTCAAGCTGATGAGCTATGTGCTCGACATCTACCACGGGAAGATGCCGCCCGAGCGTGGCATCCTCGACTTTGCCAATTATATCGCCTTCTTTCCCACCATCCTCTCCGGTCCTATCGACCGTCCGAAACCCTTCCTCAAACAGTTGCGCGAGGCACGGTTCTTCCAGTCCGACGCGCTGATGGCGGGCTTCCGTCGCGTGCTTTGGGGCATGTTTATGAAGATGTGCGTGGCCGACCGCCTCGACCTCTATATCAGTGCGGTGCTCGACAACTATCCTCATCACTCCACCGTGTCCATCCTCTTAGCCTGTCTGCTCTATCCGTTGCAGATGTATGCCGATTTCGGAGGCTACAGCGAGATGGCCATCGGCGTGGCACAGATGATGGGACTGAAGGTGGTCGAGAACTTCCGTCGTCCGTTCTTCGCTACGAACGTGGCCGAATACTGGCGTCGCTGGCACATGTCGCTCACGTCATGGCTTACCGACTATGTCTTCATGCCGTGCAACATCAAGCTGCGCGACTGGGGACTGTGGGGCACCTGTGCCGCCATCATTCTCAACATGCTCTTCGTAGGACTGTGGCATGGAGCTAACTGGACGTTCTTCTTCTTCGGACTCTACCACGGACTGCTGTTCGTGCCGCTAATGCTCAGCGGACAGTTCTTCCGCAAGCAGAAAGTGCAGGTGGGCCGACGCGGGCTGCCCAAGTGGCCGTTTGTCCTGCGTATGGCAGGAACCTACCTGTTGGTGACGGTGGGTCAGTTGGTGTTCCGTTCACCGTCGATGGGTGAGGTGTGCCACATCGTGGAGCGTACCTTTACGGGCTGGCAGGGAGGGCTGTTCATCGACATGAGCACGATGGTCAACGCGCTGATCTGTCTGCTCATCCTTGTCTGTGCCGACGTGAAGGACGAGTGGCTGCCTAAGAAACGATGGTGGCTACCCTCGTGGGCCGAGCGTTGGCGCTGGGAGCTGGCTGTGGCAGCCGAGCTCATCGTCATCCTGCTCTTCGGCATCTTCGACAACAACCAGTTCATCTATTTCCAGTTCTGACCTCCGACCAAGATGAAAAAGCTACTGACAACCATATTGATGACAGCACTGCTGTTCTTCGTGGCCGACCGCACCTTAGGCCTCGTCCTCGGTGCGCTCTATGAGCACTCTAACGCCACTGACGAATACAAGGTCAGCGCCTCATGCTGCCAGACGCGCGACTCGGTGCTGTTCATGGGCAGCTCACGCTGTCTCCACCATTACGTGCCCTCGATCTTCGAACAGGAGTTGGGCATGCCGTGCTTCAACGCCGGCGACTGGGGCATCAAGAACATCTACTATCATTATGGACTACTGAGCAATATCCTCAGCCGCTATACGCCCTCGGTCATCGTGCTTGAGGTGCACCCCAGCGAGTGGTTGGCGCTGCCCTTCTCCGGCCCTGAGCGGGCGGGGTCGCTGGCTCCCTATTGCGGCATGAGCGAGGGTTGCGACGAGATGCTGAAACGTGCCGGCAGCTACTGGCCCTACCGTCTGTCGCATGTCTACCGTTATGCAGGCTCGCTGCCCAACCTGGTGGCCGGCCCGTGGGGACCGATGGACCGGCAGCTGAAGGGCTGGCGACCAATGGACGGCATCGTCGACATTGCGGGCATCGAGGCCGAGGAGTTCGCGTTCGAACCTGATGCTGAGCGCATCGAGCTGCTCACGCGCTTTGCCAACACCTGTCGTGAAAAACATATACAGTTGATGCTCGCCGTCTCGCCGATGTATGTCTGCACCGAGGCCGATGTATTCGGCTTCCTCCATGACTTTGCCAAGAAGCACGACCTGCCGCTCTTCGACCACTTCCGCAATCCCCACTTCATTGGTCACCAAGACCTGTTCTACGACCGTGGTCACCTGAATCGTCAGGGTGCCATGCTCTTCTCCTCGATGCTGAGCAAGGAGGTGAAGCTGGCGCTCTATCACTCGAAGAAGAGATAGAAGCCTTGAGTCCTATAGCCCCCATACAGCAACAGACCGCTCACTGCGCAATGCAATGAGCGGTCTGTTCTATCTGGTAGACAATGCTTATCCCAGCTTGTTGATGTGCAGAGCGAGGCTCGACTTCAGGTTAGCGGCCTTGTTTTTGTGGATAATGTTGGTCTTAGCCAGCTTGTCCAGCATCTTCTGAACCTTGGGATAGAGAGCCACTGCCTCTTCCTTGTTGGTCATGGCACGCAGCTTGCGAACGGCATTGCGCATGGTCTTTGCATAGTAGCGGTTGTGCAGTGTTCTTGTCTTTGTCTGGCGAATTCTCTTCACCGATGATTTGTGGTTTGCCATTTGTTTTGAAATGTTTTGAAAAGAGTTAATAATTAAAGCTTATAGGTCTTACATCGCTGAGGATTGCCTTGGGCGGATTTCCTGACGGCAGCCGAGGCCGTTCGTCAAAAAAAATCCTCCGTCACCCTTTCCCAACTTCGTGCTGGTAGCGCATCGCTGCGCAGATGGCGGATTTAAGTTTTTGTAGTCCCTAGGAGAGTCGAACTCCTCTTTAGAGAATGAAAATCTCTCGTCCTAACCGATAGACGAAGGGACCAGCATTTTCAAATGCGGGTGCAAAATTACAACTTTTAATGAAGAATAAAGAATGAAGAATGAAGAATTTCCTATTTTGCAATGTTTATTTAACTTTTTTTTGCTATACTGGCCACATATTCTTCGTTCTTCATTCTTCATTTTCCATTTTTTCTTCGTAATTTTGCCCCTCTATGCTGACGAAAACAGAGGCCATTGTGCTCCATTCCCTGAAATACGGCGACCAGCGTGCCATCGTCGACCTCTTCACCCGCGACTTTGGTCGGGTGTCGTTCATCGTGTCGTTGCCGTGCTCGGCAAAGGGAAAGATGAAGAAGCAGTACTTCCAGCCGTTGACGTTGCTCAGCATCGAGTGCGACCTGCGTCCGCAGCTACAGCTACAGAAGCTGCGTGAGGTGACGCTCCTGCAGCCGCTGGCTTCACTGCATACCGACCCATCGAAGCTCGCCATCGCCCTGTTCCTCTCCGATTTCCTCTATCATGCTCTGCGCGATGAACAGCAGAACGAGCCGCTCTTCGACTATGTGGTGTCGGGCATCGAATGGCTCGACAGCTGCAGCGACCGTTTTGCCAACTTCCATCTGGTGTTCCTTATGCGCCTATCGCGCTTCCTGGGCTTCTATCCGAACCTCGACGATGGCGGTGGCGACTGCTATTTCGACCTGCGTGCCGCGACCTTCACGACCCAGCCACCACTGCATGCTGACTTCCTTATGCCTGAGGAGGCTCGCCACATAAGGCTGCTGATGCGCATGGACTACGTTTCCATGCACCTCTTCCGACTGAGCCGAAGCGAGCGTCAGCGCATCCTCCACCTCTTACTTATATATTATCGGCTCCACCTGCCCGATTTCCCCGAACTACGCTCGGTCGACGTGCTACACGAACTGTTCAGTTAACCCTCCACTCTCCACCTTCCACCCTCAACCCTAATCGGATACTTTCTCGTAGATGCGCACGAAATCTATCTCGTAGCGCATGGGGAAGGCCGCATCATCAATCTCTCCCCCGTTATCACCGCCTAAGGCGAGGTTGAGCAGTATGTATTGTCGCTGTTCAAAGGGGTTGGTGTGCCGACCTATCCTGCCGTTGACGGTCTGGCTGAGCGGTATATCGTTGAGCAGTTCGTCGTCGAGATAGAGCTGGATTCGCTGCTCGTCCCAGTCCATGCGCCACAGGTGGAAACGCTGTGCCCAGTCTGGGTCGCGGTTGGTGAAGTGGCTGAAGGGCACGCGCCGCGAGTTCCACACCGCCTCGAAGCGCCTGTCACTGCCCCACGCCGCGTTGGCAAGGATGTGGGGAACGCCCTTGATGCGGTAGTATTCCATCAGGTCTATCTCTCCGCACGACGGCCAGGGCATGCCCTCGCCCAGCGTCCAGATGGCTGGCCATGCACCGCCTGCGGTGGGTATGCGGGCGCTCACCTCAAGGCGTCCGTAGCGGAAATACCGCTTGCCCTGCGTTGTGATACAGGCCGAGGTGTAGTCGATGGTGGGTCGCTGGGCACCCCAATACCGTGCATCGGAGTGATAGGTGGGGTTTGGTCGCTGTTCGCGTCGCGCCTCAATTACGAGCAGTCCATCCTCGACGAACGCATTGTCGGCTTGGTACCACTGGTCCTCGTGGTTGCGCACAAAGCCTTCTTCGTAGTTCCATGTGGCAGGGTCGGGTCTTCCGTTGTGGTCGAACTCGTCGCTCCAGACGAGCCGCCACTCCTCTGCCGGCATCGTCTGTGCCGTCAGTGTCTGTATTGCCAGTAGGAGGACAATACTTAGGCTCATTCTGTAAATCATCCGCATAATTTAGTAATCGTAAAAAAATAAGTAGGTATGATTTTAACTAAACACGAAGAAACGAAGAAAGGAAGATTATTTCACGAGAACGAAAAACTTCGTATCTTCGTATCTTCGTGTTCCATTAATTATTTGTACCAAGTTATTTTTTTGTCATCACTTAGTTAAATGTTGGTTAGTGCGTGCAAATATACGAAAAAAAGTTGTAACTGATAACAGATTTTGGAGATTAACACAGAATTTCTTACCTCTCACCTCTCTCACCTGGTCATCATCAATGGCAGCCCACGTGTGGCGAAGTGTCGTAATGTATTATTTCTTGCGAAGGCTTTTTCATTATCGCTGGCGCATCTTATGATGCTGAAGTTTCCCACCCCCGATTAACAACGGCAAACCTGCATAAAACAGTCTGTGATGACCTCCCCTCGCTCGGCTTTCTTGCGTCCCGATGGTAGCAAGAGCGACCAGAGGTCGAGCGCACGGATTTTACGGATTCATGGCTTTCTCTGAAAGCCCTCCTTTACTCCTAAACTCCTTAGACAATTAAGGCCACGGACTGAACGGACAGAACGGACTTATGGCTTTCTCTGAAAGCCACTCCTTTACTCCTGAACTCCTTGGACAATTAAGACAACGGATTTCACGGATTTATGGCTTTCTCTGAAAGCCACTCCTTTACTCCTGAACTCCTTAGACAATTAAGACAACGGATTTCTTGTGTCCCGATGGTAGCGACCAGAGGTCGAGCGGCCGCTTTGCTTTGCAAAGAACCCCTCCTGTAGGAGGGGGAAAGATAGTTCTGATGTAAAGAGGCATTGAAGCAAGACCAACTACTCCCCCTCCTACAGGAAAGGCTACGGGTAGGCGAGCTTTGCTCGGGAATGGGGACAGGGGAGGTCATAAAGTGTGGGAAACTTCAGTAACTTAACGAGTTCGTCCAACAAAGTCGACGAGTTTGTCTAACAAAGTCGACGAGTTTGTCTAACAAAGTCGACGAGTTTGTATCATGAAACAGGCTCCATTGGTGAACGCAAAACTTGAGAAACTTGAATTGAAAATAAACAACGGATTTTACGGATTGTACGGATTTGGGGCTACGCGATGTCATTGCCATTTCACAGATTAGAATCGGATTACAGCGGCTCAAGCCGCGATGAGGTTGCTGTGTGGCATCCATAAAATCCATATTAATAGCGACTATAGCCACTGATAGCTGATCTGAGAATCCGTAAAATCCGTAAAATCCGTTGCGGTTTTTCATACATGCGAAACTTGAATTAAGAGCCCACTTGAAAAAGTAGACATATACTGGCGAGTTATGAGAACAACTTGCAAAATGTCATATTTGGCACGGAAAAACGCTGAAGACACTGTTATTCATGATAGAAAAACCGTGTTTGTCCGCGTTTTTCCGTGCCAAATAGAAAGCAGAAAATAGCACAAAGACTTTTTAAAGTGGACTCAATTAAATAATATTAAAAAAACATCCGCATACCACGCGAATAAATAGTTTTCTTTATATTTGCAGAAATTCAAGGCCGACCTCGCTATCCAGGGACCTGACGTTGAGATGCTGATGAAGTGCATGGCCGACCTGAAGGACGATCCTACCACCTACGACCTGCTGAAGGCTTACCTGAAGGACGAGGAGGAAGACCTCTACTGGAGCCAAGGCGCAATGGAGCTCATCGAGAAGATCGGCACGCAGAACTGGCTGCCAATAGACCGCAAAGATAATAAATATCCCACACTTTTCAGCAGCCAAGGTTATATATTAAGAAGATTTAGGAATTGGGCCAACCCGAGTAACTATTCAGCACCCTCAAGATGAGTGCCCCGTTTGGGGCAGAAATCTAACAAAATCTATACAAATCTGACATAATCAGAGTAGAAATTGAAAGATTTTGAACAGATTTGTATGATTTCTCGC
>Ga0256404_1002421_pt1 | contig 41306 bp, 30 predicted proteins | sample RumenRJG_01DNA_FD_185990 | JGI IMG/M metagenome (GOLD analysis project Ga0256404, IMG submission 185990) | Bovine rumen microbial communities from Lethbridge, Alberta, Canada - RJG_01 | ecosystem: Host-associated > Mammals > Digestive system > Stomach > Rumen | place: Canada: Alberta | collected... | reverse complement strand
AATTTATACGAAAAATCTGATAAATTATTTTTTGTTGGAGGAAAAGTAAGGGATGAATTACTTGGTATTGAAAGTGATGATGTTGATTTAACTTATGTTGGAAATGCTGTTGAATTTGTAAAAAGTTTAGGTATAAAAACAGTTTTACAAGTAAATGAAGAATTTGGAGCTGTTCATTTAAAACTTGATGATACCATTGTTGATATAACTTCAACCAGAAAAGAAAAATATGATAAAGCGGGACATTTACCTGTTGTTACAGAGATTGGATGTTCTTTACAGGAAGATGTTCAAAGGCGGGATTTTACTGTTAATACACTTGTAAAAAACTGTAAGACAGGTGAAATAACAGATTATACAAATGGTATTGAAGATTTGAAAAATAAAACTTTAAGAATTTTACATGATAAAAGCTTTATTGATGATTGTACACGAATTATAAGAGGTTTAAAGTTTGCTGTAAGGTTTGGTTTTAAGCTTGATGAACATTCAAAAACTCTGCAAAATGAATATTTAAACAATGTAAATTATGATATGTGTTTTAAAAGGTTGAAAGATGAATTGATTGATGCTTTCAATATGAATAAACAGGAAGTTCTAAATCAATTTATAGAAAATAAAATGTACAAGCTTTTATCACCTGATGAATATATACCTTACAAAATTAATGTTGAAAATATTGTAAACAAGTACAAGCAGGAAATTAAAAATATATGGATTATATATTTGTGCGGTTTTAACTTGTCTAATATTTCACTCACAAGTATTGAACAGAGAATTTTAGATGATTATAAAAAAATATCTTCAATTTCCTTAAATACGGATTATGAAATATACACTACATTTAAGTCAGTACAAAATATTGAAAGTTTAATAATTTATGCTCTTTTAAATGATATAACTCCTGTGGAAAAATACCTTGATGATTTAAGATATGTAAAATTAAATATAACAGGAAAAGATGTAACAGATTTGGGATATGAACCGTCAAAAAAATTAGGTCAATGTCTTGAATATCTAACGGAACAAAAGCTTTTAAACAGAAATCTTACAAAAGAAGATGAATTATTGCTTGTAAAACGATTTTATGAACAAAACAGTTAAAATATAAAAATTATTCTTTAACTCCTCCTGCAAGTAAATTTTGTAAAAAGTATTTTTTACCTGCTAAGAATATGAGTATAACAGGAATAGTACATACAACGGAACAAGCCAGCAAATCACCCCAAAGAGTTATTTCTCTAAAGCTTCCCTTAAATGCGGCTAAAGCAACAGGTAATGTTCTCATAGAATCTGTATTTGTTACGATTAATGGCCACATAAAGCTATTCCATGTAGTAACAAACGTAAAAATTGCAAGAGTTACACACGCAGGCAGGGCAAGCGGAAGGTCAACTTTGAAAAATATTTGAAAAATATTGCATCCGTCTATTTTTGCCGCATCTTCTAATTCTTTTGGTAAAGAGTCGAAATATTGTTTCATTAAAAATACCCCAAATCCGCCAAATAATCCCGGTAATATCATTGCGAAATAGGTATTTATCAAATGTAATTCTTTAATAAGAAAAAATAACGGTATTATATTAACTTGCGGAGGTACCATCATTGTTATGATAATAACTGTAAACCAAAAACTTTTGTATTTAAAATTCAATCTTGAAAATGCAAATCCTGCTAAAGAGGCAATTGAAACCTGTCCTAAAGTTGTGAATAATGCGACAAATAAGCTGTTAAAAAAGTATTTTGTAATAGGCAGATTTGAAAAAACATGATTAAAGTTTTCTGTAGTGATTTTTAAACTGAATAAGCTATTACTATTAGAAAATATTGCATCATTTGATGTAAAAGCCAATATTATCATCGCAAAAAAAGGAAATAACATGCTTAAAGCCGTTATAATTAAAATAATGTATGCAATTAAATAAATAGCCCTTTTCATACTTTGAATTATATAAATAGAAATGATAATATTCAATAGTGTAACTTTTGTAACAATAATGTTAAAATGCTTATATTACATGGAATTGAGTTTTTTTTTGATATATAATCTTTGTAGTGTAAATAGCAAATGTACTGAATATCGGTGCATAGTATAAAAAAGATTAGGGGCTGAGTTTTGAACTCACGCAAATTCATATACCAACTATTACTTACTTTTGTTATGCTTGTTTTTGTTCAGACAGGTGCGTTTTCTGTTGAAGATAACACAAGTGTTGCACTTTCTGAAATTAAACCTAAAAGCAGTAATGCATTATCTACGCAACAAAAATATATTAAAAATATAGAAGTAATGGGAACAAATACTATTAGTCCTAATTCTATACTTAATCAGCTTGAAATGAAGCGTGGAGATGTCTATGACAGAAATTTACTCCAAACAGATTTGCTTAAAATATACCAAATGGGCTTTTTTACTGATAAAATGAAGGCAATTCCGGTAGAAAACCCTGATAATACTATCACAATTAAAATTGTAGTTGAAGAAAATGTACCTATAACAGATTTTACACTTGAGGGGAATACTGTTGTTTCGACAGAAGAAATTTTGTCATACCTTTTACCGCTGAAAGGCAAGGCACAAAATGCCTTTCAAATAAATGAAGCAATCAATAAAATTCAAAATTGTTACGCTGAAAAGGGTTATATACTTGCTCGTATCAGTGAATTTAACGATGATCCGGATGGTGTAGTTAACCTTAAAATGTCAGAAGGTGTCATAAATAAGATAATGATATCCGGTAATGAAAAAACAAAAGATTATATTGTTGAAAGAAATATTTTAACAGAACCGGGAATGGTATATAACGAAAATCTTATCAAGTCTGATTTGATAAGATTGTATGCCACTCAAGCATATAAGGATGTAAATAGAGAAATAGAACCGTCATTGGATAATCCTGAAAAGTATGATGTTACTATATCTGTTGAGGAGCAGCATACTGCATCATTGTCAGTTGGCGGAGGTTTTGATTCAGGTACCGGTTTGTTTGGTTCTGTCGGTATTACTGATAACAATTTTAGAGGCAGAAATCAACGTGTATCGTTAAGTGGACTTGTTGGTTCAGGTATTATTATGAGTGATGATTCTGTAAAAAAACATGCTAATATTCAGGCAGAATTAAGCTTCTTTGAACCGTATTTTTTAAATGCGGATAATTCTTTTACGGGAAAACTTTACTTTAGAGATTTTGGAAGTTATCAAGTTCCTTTAGCTATTGAACAGAGAATAGGTGTAGAGGCAATGTTTGCACATAAAATGCAAATTAATCCTAAATTATCATCTACATTTAATATAGGGTTGGAAAATGTACATGTAAAAGAGGGTGATGCAAATTCAATTAATAGATTGTATCGTTTGCATAATATTCCGATAGCAAGACGTGCTGAACAGTTAAAGGGCGGTTTGTTCTTGTCATTAGCACCGGGACTTATTTATGATTCAAGAGATACTCTTGTAAATCCTCGTAATGGTGTATTAGCAAATTTAAAATTTGAAGAAAATGTTAGTATGAGTGGCTTTAATAAAACTCATGGTAAATTATCAGGTTCAATAAAAAAATACTTTCCTGTAATGTCTAAATCTGCATTTAGTTTAACAGCTAAGGCAGGAGGAGTTGTACATGGTGAAAATCATATGCCGGAAGTTATGGCATATCGATTAGGAGGTCCTTATACGGTTAGGGGCTTTAGAATGAGCGGAGTAGGAACAGGTTCTTCTTTTGTAATGGGTTCTGCAGAGTTAACAACACCATTTTTATTTCTTGACAGAATTAAAAAAGTTCCGTTACTTGATAACTTAAAACTTGCATTCTTTATTGATGCAGGTAAAGTTTTCAATCCTACAGTTACAAATGTATTGTATGACAGACCAACTCAAGCTATTACAGCCGGTGTCGGCTTAAAATTATTTATACCCGGACTTGGCCCATTATCGGTTGATTATGGTATTCCGATTACAAATCCGAGAGGTGGAAGTCATAAGAGCGGATACTTTACATTTGGTGTAGGCGATATGATGTATTAATAAACGAATAAGGAGATAAATAAACAATGAAAACAAATTTAAAATTTTTTACAACTTTGGTAATTACAATCTTTTTTATGCTTAATGTACAGGTTTTTGCAGAAGGTGTTGGGTTTTTAGATTACAAAAAGGTTCAAGATAACTATGCTTATGCAAAAACAGCAGCTAAAGAAATTGACACTAAGGCACTTGAATTACAACAGTTCATCGTGGACAAAGAAAAACAATACAAAATGCTGGAAACACCTTTAAAGAAACAAAATTTTGAAAATGCTACAAAGAAAGAATTTGAAAAAAGACAAAACGATTATGTAACATTCAAATTAAAAAAGGAAGAAGAAGTTTATAATCGTATTCAAGAAGCTGCAAAACAGGTGCTTGTAGAGCATAAATTAGATGCAATATTAGACTATAGGGTAATATTTGTTGGCGGGGTTGATGTTACTGATTTAGTGATTGCGAAATTAAAATCTTCTAAATAAGAATAGATTAATAAGAATAACAAAATAAAAGAAAAGGAATAAAAATGTTTAATAAAAGTCAAAAGCTTAGATATATAATAAAAACTGTTTCAAGTGAAAATCCAATTCATTTGCAAAACTTGTTAAATGAAATGGCAGAAGATGGCTGGGAATTGTATAGTATAAGTGAAGTTGAAACAGAGGATGAGGGATTTAATTTAAATTGTATCTTTGTTAAAAGTGCAGGAGATAGCAATTCATTTGATGATTTGGTTAATATTACGGCATTTAAGAGTCAGATGGAAAAAATGTTATCGGCAAAGCCATCTCCTTACGATACATGCAAAGAAATTCAAGCAAAGATAAGAGAACAAAAACAAAAAGTTTCAAAATATAAGAAACAATTGGATTTAGAAGATGCAGGTTCTTCACAGCGAAAAAATTTAAATGAAAAAATGTCTGCTTCTTTAAGAGAGCTTGATGTTTTACAGCAGAAATTAGTTAAGGCAATCTCACCTGATGTGATGTATTCATCATTGCAAGGTGAAAAGTTTTCAATCCATTTGAATGAAGAAATACTTGAATTTGTATCTCTTGATAGCGAAGCAGATTTGTTGAGTGAAACAGTAAAGGTAAGAGAAAAACTCACAAATGAATTAGGATATGTAATTCCTAAAATTGTATTTAAAGATGATGAAGTTCTTGCTCCATACGAATTTTCTATTAATGTTCGCGGATTAAGCGTGTTAAATTCTTTTGTATATCCTAAGTATCTTATGTATTTTGTTGATGATTTAAAAATAAAGGGTAAGAAAAAAGATTATTATTATGATACTGATGTTATAACAAACAAAAAAACAGTTTGGATACCTGAAGATAAGACAAAAGATTTTTGGGTAAAAGGTTTAACACCGTCAGAATATATTGCAAGAGCAGTAGAATTTGTATCTGTTAAATATGTAGATGATTTATTGGATTATGACGAAATAAACAAATATATTGATGCAGTTGCAGAAAAAAACAGTTATCTTGTTGAAAATATTATACCGGATTATCTTTCATTATCTGAATTAAAATATATTCTTGTAAATCTAATAAAAGAACGTGTGTCTATAAAAGATATAGTTTATTTATTCGAAAAAATAAACGACTATATTGATGAAGGCGATAGAGAAGGTTTGTTAGAAAAAATAAGGTATTCATGTTCAAGATATATTGTTAATAAATATGCAGATAATGATAAGGCAGTACATGGATATACAATGTTGCCTAAAACTATTGAAAATATTTTTGGTGAAATAGATGCAGAGGATAATATTATAAGGTTAAATACTTTTGATGTTGAAAAAACAGTTTTAAAACTTTATAAATTAGCAAAAAAAGATGAAACGGATAATATTATACTCGTTGTACCTATGGAGATAAGACACCTTGTATTCAATACGTTTTCAAAGTATTTTAACAATTTGGTTGTATTAGCAATTGAAGAAGTAACAAATTATTACGAATTTGTAAACATTGGTGAAGTATAATAGCAAATTATTTTTTTACAAGTTTTAAACCGAATATGAAAGTTAGTGCTATATCAAATCCTATTAGGTCGCATAGACACAGCGAAAACGTGTCATTCGGAAGAAAATTAAAAGAGGAAGAAAAACCTGAATACACGCATGCCATAAAGGATGCGTTGGATTATTTAGGAGTGCAAAATTTGAGCATGATTGTTCATGGTTCAAGTTTTCCGTCAGAGCAAAGAGATACAAATATTGGTTCTCCTTATTCGAAGGGTGCAGACAAGTTTGTTGACTTTTTAAAGTTAAACGGCTTTAATGCTGTACAACTTGGGCCTGGTGGTACTATAGGTAAGAAAGATCCATCTCCTTATATATCAAAAGTTTTTGCTAAAAATGAGCTTTTTATTGACTTAGAGCCATTAAAAACTGAAAAATACGGAAAGATTTTGTCGGATAAAACCTTTAAAGCTGTAACAACAAAGACAAAAGATACACCTGATAAAAATTATAATTACACAGATTTTGATAAAGCAATGAGTAATTATGATAAAGCTATGGATGAAGCTTACAGTAATTTTAAGGCAAAATTAAACTCAAAAGATGAAACTGCGATTAAATTAAATAAAGAATTTACTGCATTTAAAACCGAAAATAAAAATTGGGTAGAAAATGACGGCTTGTATAAAGTCTTGGCTAAAGAAAATAAAACAGACGATTTTTCAAAATGGGCTAATCCTATAGACAGAGAATTGCCTGAAAAATTAAAATCAGGTGATAAAGATGCAAAAGTTCGTTATGATGAAATAATGAAAAAGCATGGAGAAGAAGTTGAGAAAAATTCATTTGTTCAGTTTGTAGCAGACAAGCAAATGAAAGAAAACAATGAACATAGAAAAGAACTTGGTTTCAACTATATAGGCGACTTGCTTGTTGGATTTTCAAACAGTGATGTTTGGGCAAATCAGGGTGCATTCTTAAAAGGATGGAAATTAGGTTGTCCTTATGGCGGCACAAATAATGGTCCTCAAACTTGGGGTATACCTGTATTAGATCCTAAAAAATTATTCAATGATGATGGTTCACTTGGCGAAAGCGGAAAAGTATTAAAAGAAAAAGTTGCTTATTCATTAAAGAATTATGATAATGTAAGAATAGACCATGCTTTGGGTTTGGTTGATCCTTATATTTATAAAGAGGATACAGTTGAAAAATATTCTAACGGAGAAGTAAACAGAGGCAGATTGTGGGCTAACAATGTTTCTTATTTACATGACATAGATCCTAAGGGTAATTTCAAACAGGTGTTAAAGAAGATTGTGCTTCCGACATTTGAAGAATACGGTGTTGATAAAAATCAAGCTGTATGGGAAGATTTATGCTCAGAAACACAAGCATTTAACGAAGTATATCATGGACAAGAACATTTACCAGGTATCACGCAAACCGAATGGAGAAGAGCAGAAGGCAGCCCTTCTGAAAATTGGAGTTTAGTTGGCTCTCACGATTCACAACCGGCAAAGAATATGAATACTAATTCTGATGCTTGGAATGTAGATTACTTGTCAGGTTATTTGAACCCTGATCCTGCATCCGGAAAAGAAAGAGCAGAATACAAGGATAAGATTGTTAACAGCCATCAAGAAAAAGTTAAAGCAAAATTTACAGAGTTATTTAGGGGCTCAAAGAACTTGCAAATGATGTTTGTAGACTTCTTTGGAATAGATAAAGTTTACAACTATGGCGGACAGGATAAGCCGACAAATTGGAAGTTAAGAGTTGATAACGATTTTGAAGACGATTATTATAAATCATTACAGGATAAAAACAGTTATGCATTGAATATGCCTGAAATTTTGGCTCAAGCGGTTAGAGCAAAAAAAGGTATGGAAGTTGCAAGAACAGGTAATCCTTATGAAGCTGATAATTTAAGAAAGAAACTTAATACCGAGTTAAATCCGTTATTAAATAAGTTGGATGGATTTGCAGAAATATTAAAAGAAAAAGAAGATGTTTCTTCAAAAAAAGAAGTTGTAGAAAAACCTGAAGTTACAACTGCTGTTAATACAGAAGCAAAACCACAAACAAAACCTGTAGAACAACCTGTTGTAGAGGAAAAATCGGAAGTAAAAACCGATAAGGTTACAAATCCTGTAAAATCAGAGAGTGTAGCTAAACAAGAAACTGTTGAAGCTAATAAAAAAACTGATAAAACAGAAAAATCATCAACTAATTATGCACAAACTGCAGCGGCAGTAGCAGGAGTTGCAGTTGTAGCAGGAGTAGTTGCTAAGTTGGTACAAAAGATAAAGAATAAATTCTTTAACAAAGAATCTAAATAATATAATTGACAATTTGACATAAATAAAAAGAGGTTGTCCAAAAAGTCAAAAATCATAAGATTTTTGACTTTTTGGAACTATTCAAGAATGACGAAAATGTTTATTCTGATGACACGCAAGCTTTACCGGCTTTCTTAACAATAAGAAAGCCGTGTATTATTTAAATTAAAATGTGGAAAATTGTTGTCATGCAATACTAAGCGGATTTGTGCAGAGTGAAATAAAGTAAAACTTGATAAAATGAGGACAAGCGTTCTTTTTAAAATATTGCTGAATTTACAACTTCTTCGGGTATAATTTGTAAATTATCTTCTTTATCGGTACTTAAATGAATTAAATATTCAATATTTCCTTGAGGGCCTTTAATTGGAGAATATGTAAGATTTAAAATGCTATATCCTGTTTCTTTTGCAGTTTTAATTACATTTTTAATAACTTCTATATGTGTGTTTTTATCTCTTACAACACCACCCTTTTCCACAAGTTCTTTTCCTGCTTCAAATTGTGGCTTTATAAGGCATACTAATTCCTGCTTTTCAGGCAATAATAGCTTTTTAAAATTAGGTAAAACTTTTTCCAATGATATAAATGATACATCACAAACAAGTAAATCTGCTAACGGTTCATCTGTGTTGTAAATATCTTCTTTTGTGCAGATTTTAAGATTGGTTTTTTCAATAACTTTAACTCTCTTATCACTTCTTATTTTCCAATCTAATTGTCCATATCCTACATCAACGGCATAAACAAATTTTGCACCGTTTTGAAGCAAACAATCCGTAAAACCACCGGTAGATGCACCTGCATCTAAACATATTCTGTCTTTTACATTTATATCAAATATTTTTAAGCCCTTTTCTAGTTTAAATCCGCCTCTTGATACATAAGGCATGGATTTTATTCTTATATCATATTCTTTTTCAATATTTATTTGATAGCCGGCTTTTGTTATTCTTTCATCATTTACTAATACATCTCCTGCTAATATTGATGCAGAAGCTTTGCTTTTGGTTTCAAAATAACCATTGTCTGTTAAATATTTATCAAGCCGTTCCTTTTTCAAATGTTAAATATCCTTTCCGCATTTTGACTTGTTATTTTGGCAACTTCTTCTATATCCATATTTTTTAATTCGGAAATTTTTTGTGCTATGTATGGGATATATGCAGGTTGATTAGTTTTACCTCTGAATGGAACAGGAGTTAAATATGGAGCATCTGTTTCAAGTACAAGTTGTTCTATAGCAATATCTGATACTACATCTTTTAGTTTTTGTGCGTTTTTGAATGTAACAACTCCGCCTGATGCAAGATAAAAACCGGCTTTTACACATTCTCTTGCAAATTCTACACTGCCTGAAAAACAATGCATTAATACTTTTGAAGTTTTGTTATACTGTTTTATAATATCAAAAGTATCTTTGTGTGCTTCTCTGTCATGTACGGCAAAAGGTAAGTTCAATTCATTTGCAAGTTCTATCTGTTTTATAAAAATTTCTTTTTGTAATTCTGCAAAACTTTTATCCCAATAGTAATCTAAACCGATTTCACCTAGTCCTACAACTTTTTTTGAGGACATTATGTGTTTTTTTATATTATTATAGCTATTTTCATTCCAAGTTTTTGCTTCTTGTGGAAAAACTCCTAAAAGACAAAAAACATTTTCATAACTTTCACATATTTCTATAATTTCATCAAATTCAGATTCGTTCGACGATGGTATAATTATCTTTTTTACACCTGATTCATTTGCCTTTGAAATAATATCATTCAAAGAAATCTCTTTTATCATATTTATATGAGAATGAGTATCAATAAAATAATTTTCCATAATATAATTATATCATGTTTTAAAATATTACAAATATTTTAAACAAAGCTTCTGTGTCAGTGTTTCTTTGCCGTTTTTTTAGCAAGATGAAAGATAAGTTATGTTGATTATCTTAAAATATCTTTTATATCCGTAAACCTTCTATCTTAAGCTTTTTATCTATAAATGCAACTTTTTCAAAATCTTCAACTTTCATTGGTTTTGCATATAAAAAGCCCTGTGCTATATCACAACCGGCATCTGTTAAAAACTGTGCTTGATCTACGGTTTCTATCCCTTCTGATACTGTCTTTAATGAAAGATTTTTAGCCATAGAAAGTACATGCTGTACTACAACTTTTCCTCTTTCATCATTTGTTGTATCGTTTATAAAACCTCTATCAAGTTTTATAATATCACATGGAATTTTTCTGAGCATATTTAATGAAGAATAGCCCGAACCAAAGTCGTCTATTGATATGCTAAAGCCCAATTTTTTTAATTCTTTTATTACTATTATAAATCTGTCATAATCTTCAAAGCCGACACTTTCGGTCATTTCTAATTCTATGTATTCAGGTTCAAATTTATATTTTTCTAATAAATCATGTAAATATTGTATAAAATCATTATTACTTAAGTGTAAACGAGAAATATTTACGGATATAGGAACGGGTTTATATCCTCTGTCTATCCAAGATTTAACAGTTTTAAATGCTTCTTCCCATATATATCTGTCTAAATTTAGAACAAAACCATTTTTTTCAAATAATGGTATAAATTCTCCCGGTGAAATAAAACCTTTTGTTGGGTGTATCCATCTTACAAGTGCCTCTGAACCAGCAACTGTAAGTGTTTTCATATCATATTTCGGTTGCAAATACATTACAAATTGATGTTCTTGTAATGCTTTATGCATTTCATCTTCTATGCTTTTCTCATTAATGAGTTGTTTTCTAAGATTATCTTCGTAGTAATAAATATACTTGTTTGTATTATCTCCTAATGCCCTTTTAGCCAAACTTACCCTGTCGCACATTATATTTATAGGTATTGTTGTGTCGTTTATAAGATATATACCAAACAATGGTACTAGTTTTGCTATTGCACCGCTATTACTTTCTGCTTTAAGTACAGGTATATTTTCCTTGTTGTATGTTTCAATATCACTATGTATTTTTTCTACAACATCATTTATATCATCTTCTTTTTCATATTTGATTATAAATAAATATGTTGCAGCATAAAAACGTGCAAGTAGTGTTTGTTTAGGTAAATTTTTGTTTATAATATTGTAAATGTCAAATAATATAGTATTTGCTGTTTCAAATCCGTATATTTCATTGATTACCTTAAATTTGTTAATATCCATTAAAATGATTGCATATCGTTCTTGAGGAGTAATTTTAGCAAGAAGTTTTTGTGCCTCAAATATAAATTTTGCTTTGTTAGGTGCATTTGTTATTTCATCTGTAAATGCTATTTTCATCATTGAATTATAAGCTTTTTGCTGAATGGCATTTATTCTTTTTAATATCATTATTATAACAATATTAAAAAGTATCATAAGAAAAACAGCAAAAGAAATTGCTTTTATTATGTTTACAATCATAATATCTGCAGGTACAAATGAAATAAGCATCCAATCCTGATAAGATACGGGAGTATATGCTACAATCCATAATTTTTGGTTAAATACAGTCCAAAATATACCTGTTTTTTGTTTCTGTACAGCTTCTTTAAGTTTGTTTAAATTCATAGAAGAATATTTATATGTTTGTGAAAACATATTCATGAAATCTTCATTATTTTCATTATCAGATCTTATAACATAATCTCCGTTTGAATTAATGATATTGGCGAAAGCTCTTCCGTTAAAATTATTAATATCAAGAATAGTTTTATAAATATCTGCTTTTGTTGTTGCAGATAAAACAGCTTTAATTTTATTATTTTTATCATAAATAGGAATTGTATATATATTCCTAATTGTACTCCATTTATTTATGGTTTCAGGTATACGTATAAAGCAAGGTTGACCTTTTTTTGATTTTTGAAAACATTCTAATTTGTTTAAATTTGTTTTGGGTAAAAAAACGTTTCCTCTTGCAGCTGTGTATGCTGTACCATCTAATTGTACATAAGACAAATAATAAAATATAGATTGTTTTCCGGTATTTTTTATATAATTTTTTATATCATTAGGTTTAAATTTTTCATTTTTTCCTATTGCATCTGCAGTTATTTGTAGTGTTTGAATATCATTTTCTAAACGGTTGAATACGTTATATGCCATCTGTTTAGAAGTTTCAATAGTAACTTCTTTAGTTGTTTTTATTTGATTTAATAAAATATCAAAAAGGATAAATAAAAATATTAAAACAAGTGTAAAAACTATTATAAAATACAAATTTAATATATAATCTTTATTTTTATTTTCGTTTATATGTAATTTATCAGTCATTTTATTAATCAATCAAGTTTACTAAAAATTGTAATATAAGTATATCATATCAATAATATATACTATAATAATTTATTTTTGTATACATCCTACATCTTCATTATCTATTTTTCCATCAAAATTGTTATCTATTCCATCGTAACAAGAACCGATTGAATAGTGAGATTCTGCCGGAGGATTTTTTGTTAACCATATATCAGGGATTTTATTCCAAATGTAATTAAAGAAAGTCTTATAATATTTGGTCAGATAAGGATTTTCAATTATAATACAATTTTCATCATTTGCATTTTCTCCGTTTTTAGAAAAATTCATAGAGCCGGCTACTAAAAATTCATCATCTATAATAATACTTTTTGAATGCATTTTTCCTGCATAATTTTCTACTTTTATAGGTATACCGTTTTTTCTTAATTCTTCATGTGTAGAGTAAGTATTTCCTGCTCCTGTTGCATCTAAAATAATTTTAACATCAACACCTCTTTTTTTTGCATCTATAAGTGCAGATGTAAGCTTTTTATGAGTTAATACGAAAATTGGCATATAAACGTAATGATGAGCATTTTCTATAAATGGAATAAGTTTATCGGTTATTATATTGTCTATTGGTGAGAAATAAATTGAAGCAATACTTTCTCCAAGTAAAATGTTTTCTTTATTTTCTATTATTTCTTTTTTATCATGAAATTTTTCATCATACATTTGTTCAAATTCTTTTTTATAAATTTGTGCCACTTCCGGTGATTGTATGATTAATATACTGTTAGCATTAAATTCTGAAAAGTCTGTTCCGCAGGCATTTGCTGAACCGGTTATAACGACATTTTCATCAAATATCCAAAATTTATTATGCATATACTTACTTTTTTTATATATAGAATCATTTTTGCTTTCTGATATCATTTTAGCAATTTTAAATGTATCATTATAATAATTTCCGTTATCTTTATCTACATCATAAACCATACGAACATTTACTCCTCGTTGAATGGCATTCCTTATTGCATTGGTTACATCAGGTATATCTGCATAACCGTATAATGCCATATCAATTGAATGTTTGCTGTTGTTTATATTTTTTAGTAATTCTGTACAATATTCACTTGTACATTTAGTATCAACTGTAAAATGTGTTGTGAAATCAGTTAAAATCAGTTTGATTTTTCCATTTGAAATTGTGAATTTTTGCGGCTTTGCTTCGCTTATAACTTTTACTTCATAAGCATTTGTCGGTTTTTGTTTTATAGATTTTGCAATTTTATTTTTATAACTTTTATCGCTGCAATATTTACAAGGTTTAGCATCTTTTGGTATTGAATTTATAGGTAATATAACTGAATCATGTGCCATTTGTCCGTATTTACAATCTAAATGATGATATTTATTACTTTTGTTATTATATATTCTTAGCTTAACTTTTTTAACGAGAGATGCTTGTTCATTAAATTTCTTCTTATTAATAGCTTTTTTGTCTTTTATTGCAAAAGCTGACATTTGCATAATTTTATTATAATTTTTTGCTTCAAATGATATATTAATAGTTCCGTCCGGCAGTATTTTGTATTTTACATTCTTATCTAAAAGAATACTTTGTGCATATTTTTCTGCATAATATCCTATCCCAAGAGCGATTTCTTCATCTATACCTAAGCTTTTTGCCAAATCTCTTTGATAATCGCTTTGAAGTGAAGTTAATGTTTCAACTCCATTAACTGTAAATTTTTCATTTACATCCACACGTCCGTTTCTATTTATATCAATTGCTATACTTGATGGATTATATACTCTTAAAATTTTTACGGTTGTTTTTGAATAGTAAATGTAAATAGTAAATGTTATAAGCATTAATATTATAAGAACAATACTGAAATTTTTCATAATTAATTCCTGCTTAATTCTTTGTATGTTGTAAACTTAAATCCCATATTTTCGATTTTATATTTCATATTTTCGTTTGACATAATTTCATATTCTTCTTTATGTGTTTCAGGATAAGGATGTATAAGTGTTTCAACGGTTATATCATTCTTGTTTTTTAAAACTTCAAGCCCATATTCTACTGTATTGGATGACATCATTCCTGTGTAAGTTACTCCTGTCAGATAATCATTGGTTTTTAAATCATATTGTTTTACCGTTTTTTTATTTATAAATGTAAACGTATTTAATAAACAAAGTTTTATTAAATTTACAGGGTATTTCATATTAAGATTTTTCGATAATATTGGTGTAATATAAGGATTTTCAAATTGTGTTCTTACAAATGGAATATTATATTCTTTTGCAAGTTTACAAGTAATTTCAAATATCTTTGGAATAGAATGTGTATGAACATGAGAATCCATATGAAATGGTTGAAAGTGCTGCAATATCTTTTCAATTTGAGCTCTAAATTCAATTTCAATTTGTTCCAAAACCTTTTTATTTTGTGATTTTAAAAGAAGTTGAATATATCCGTTATTAAAGTTATTATTTTTATCTGTTAAATCAGGAATTTGTTCATGATTACATAGTGCCTTACCTTCGATTAAATTTAAATGTACACCTACACACAAATTTGGACATTCAGGCATGATTTCATTAATTGCAGAGTCGAATGCAATACCATTTGCACAGAGGGATGTTGAGTTTAAAATATTGTTGTTATAACCTTCAGCAATAGCTCTGTTTATGCTTTGTGATAATCCAAAATCATCTGCATTCAATATATAATTTTTATTATTCATAAAATTTCCTTGAACTTAAGTTAAAAATATTATAATATAAAAAAGTATTTATATATATATGAGGAAAAAATGAATAAACCAACCCTTGCAATTACAATACCTTGTTATAATGAAGAACTATGTATTAAAAGTACAGTTAACAGTCTTTTTGAAGTTATAAACGATTTAGTAATTAAAGGTAAAATTAATGAAGATAGTTATATATATATTGTTGATGATGGTTCAAAAGATAAAACTTGGGAAATGGTATCTGAACTGCATAAAATCAATTCTTTAGTTAAAGGAGTTAAATTTGTAAGAAATTATGGCAACCAAATGGCACATATTGCAGGACTTTTAGGTGTAAGAGAGTTAGGGTGTGATTGTGTTGTATCTATTGATGCAGATTTACAGCAAGACCAATGGGCAATAGAAAAATTTGTTGATGAATATCTGAATGGAGCTGATATTGTATCTGGAATAAGAAATAGCAGAGATACTGATTCTTTTTTAAAAAAGACTACTGCAATATGTTTTTATAAAACAATGAATATATTAGGTGTAAATATACCGATGAATCATTCTGATTATCGGCTTGTAAGTAAAAAAGCACTTGATATTTTAGCTATGTATCCTGAAAAACAATTATTTTTAAGAGGATTTTTTAATGAAATAGGGTTAGAAAATAAATATGTAAATTTTGATGTAAAACCAAGAGTTATCGGAAAATCAAAGTTCAATTATATGAAGCTGATAGGATTGGCTTTAAATGGAATTACATCTTTTAGTATTTTACCGTTGCGAATAATAGCTGTGTTGGGATTTTTCATGTTTGTATTTGCCGGCTTTGTTGGTTTGGAAGCTGTATATGAAAAATTATTTTTACATAATACACCTAACGGTTGGGCAACATTAGTTACGGTTATGTCATTTTTTGGCGGTTTACAATTGTTCTGTATGGGTGTTATTGGTGAATATTTAGGACAAGTTTTTCGTGAAGTTAAGTCAAGACCAAGATATATCAAGGATGTCGAACTAAAGTGATTTTAACACATTTAATCGTTCTCAATATTGAATGTTGATTATTTTCATGACATCATTATATTAGAAATATGAGCGAGATTTTTAATATAGCAGATATTGAATATTTACAGGATAAAGTCAGAGAAATGTACGCACGAACTGTTGCGTACAGACATCTGATGAAAGCAGGACATGTTCTGAAAAATAAATCCAAAGAAGAACGGTCAACAGTTTTGCATGCTATTTCATATTTTACTAATGAATTTATAAACAATATAAAATTTGAGGAATATAAGTTGTCAAATTCTCAAATAGACCGTCTTTTAGCTGTATTTTCAGAATGTATTTTTGAAAAAGTTGTTGTTTTAAATAATGCAGGGATAGTAAAAAATTGTTGGGGTAATATTCTCGATAATATAGTTGTAACAGTATATTATCAAGAATTAACTCAAATTAAAAATCATGTATCACTTGTATATTCTTATGACATAACGAAAATGTATGTTAATAAGGAATATGCTGAAAATATCAGGGAGTTATTCTATAACGGTGATATATCCAATATCCAAATGTCAGAGGCGATGAATAAATCTTATATAAGTTATTTAAAACCTTATATAGATTCATTGAGCGTTGAACAAAAGCAGGAAACAAATGACAAAAAAATATTTAAAACAGAAACGATTAGTGCAATAAAATTTATTGCTTTATGTTTTATTTTGAATGCAATTTTATATTTTTTGCATACTGTAAGCTAATTTTCGGATTTCGTTTAATTTTTTTAGCATAATATCATACTTATCGGTTGTAACAAGTTCAGCTCTGTATTTTGCAGCATTAGGAACTCCTGAAATATAATATCCATATAACTTTCTTATACATTTCATTCCTACTTCTTCGCCTCTAAATGAAATTTCACCTTCAAGGTGTCTTGTAAGTGTATCAATTTTTTCTTGAAACGTAGGTGGCGGCAATTTTTCTCCTGTTTCCAAATAGTGTTCTATTCTATATGGAAGTGTTACATCTCCTAAAGCACCCCTTCCAATTGCAACTCCATCAGCTTCGGATTGTTCAAGACATTGTTCTGCTGTTTCAATTGATACAATATCACCGTTTGCAAAAACAGGTATATCAACAGCATGTTTTAAATGTTTTATTTTTTTCCAATCGGCATGTCCTGAATACATTTGTGCTCTTGTTCTGGCATGTATTGTGATAAAATTAGCTCCTGCTTCCTGCATTTTTTCGCCAAATTCAACATAGTTCATGATATCTTCTGTATATCCTAATCTGAATTTTACACTAACAGGACAAGAAACGGCATCTTTCACTGCTTTTACAATATCCATAGCAAGTTCCGGAGTTTTCATTAGGGCAGAACCATCGTTACCGTTTACAACTTTTTTGACAGGACAGCCCATATTTATATCGATAATATCACTTCTGGATTCTAAAAATTTTGCAGACTTTGCCATTAAATCGGGTTTATGTCCTGATATTTGAAATGCAATTGGTGAATCAGTTTCACATGTTTTTATAATTGCACTGTCATGAACATGGTTTAAACCCTCAGAACTTATCATCTCTGTTGTTATAAGGCATGTAGCAGAATATTCTCTTACAAGCTTTCTTAATACAATATCTGTTATACCTGCCATTGGGGCTAAGGAAACTCGTTTAAATATTAAATTTTGATTGTTATTCTTGTTATTTTGCATGTTTTGCATAACTCTTTAAGTCATTTAATCGTGTTATAGAATATTTTTTGTATTCATCATTTGTTTTGGAAGTGTTTACAAACTTGTTAAAATATATATATGCATTTGAATACTGACCTAATGTATCATAAGCGGTAGCTATCAGATAATATGATATTGATAATTCCGAATTATAATTTACGGCTTTTTTATATTCTTCAACGGCTTCTAATGGTTTTTGTTGTGCATCATATATTAAACCTCTATAGTAATATGCATAGGAATTTGTTTTGTCTTCTGATAATATCTGACTTATTAATTTTAATGCATTTGTGTAATCTTTTGAGTTATACATATTTATAACTTTATCTATTAAAATTACATTATTTTGTTCTATTACTGTTGATAATAAGTCATTTGCTTCAGTATTCTTAGGGTTTAATGCCAATGCTTTTTGAAGATATATTTTTGAAGATGTCCAACTTTCTTTTTCTGCATAAAGCACACCTATGTAATATGCGATTTCAGAATCTGTAGAATCTAATGATAATGCTTTTTTATAATATTCTATTGATTTATCTATGTTATTTAAGCCCTTATAGCAAGCTGCTATAGCAATTAAAACATCTTTTTGTTTTGGAGAAATGCTTAAATAAACATCTAAAGCTTTTTGGTAATCTCCGTTTGTGAAATACTTATTTGCATCTGTATACTTGGCATTGGAAAGCACATTATTTATTTTATTTGCCGCAGATTTAATATGTTCACTATTTGGAAATTTACTTTGTGCGGTTTTAATAATTTTTTCTGCATTTGTATAATCTTTTTTATCTAAATATGCAAGAGCCAAATTCTCATAAACTTCAGGATTTGTAGTGTTATATTTTAATACTAAGTCATAGCATGTAATAGCATTATCAAGTTTATTATCATTATGTAATGTTTTTGCATAATTATACATTGCATCTACGGATGATTTATCTGCAACATTATTATTTGATAAAGATAAAAGTATTTGTTCAGGTGTCATGGTATCTTTCATCAAATCTATCATTTCAGTTTTAGCTTCGGTAAAATCCGGCTTTAATGTAAGAATATTTTTATATACTTTTAATGCTTCTGACTTTTCTCCTGATTCTGCAAGTAATTGTGCCTTGTACATATTGGCTTCAATATTATTTGGCTCTAATGCTAAAATCGAATTATATGCAGATAATGCGGATGCATAATCTTTCTTTTGTTGATAAAGAGTTCCTATATTTAATCTTATAGTAGTGCTTGATGGATTTAATTTTTCTGCTGTTTGATAATATTTTAAAGCTTCATCAAGTTTTCCTTCTTTTTGTAATATTGCACCCAGATTAGAATTCAATTCTGCATTGTTTGGAGTTGAAGTGAGTTTTTTTGTATATATTTTTTCAAGTGCATATAAAACTTCTGAATTTGCCTCACCCTTTGATAATACATAATTATATTCATTTACAGAAAGATTATCTTTTCCAAGTTTATCTAATACTCTGGCATATTTTAATCTTACACTTGTATTGTTGCTATTTAAAGCAACAGCTTGCTTGTAATATAGTTCTGCCTTTGGTGTATTGTCTAAAACTGCCATAATATCTCCGATTTGAGCATAGGCATTACTTTTTAATTCTTTATTATCAGAACTTATAACTTGCAAAAATTCATATCCTGCAGCAGGAAGATTGCCGTTTTTTCTAAGAACAACTCCTCTATTGTATCTTTCTTGAGGTAATCTTGATTCTTCTAATGCATTCATACATTGTTCAAGATTATCTATGGTTGTTTGAATTGCAGTTATTGAATTTTGTACATCTTGTGCTTCAGGATAATATTTTAAATAAAATAATGCAGAACGAAAATCATTTGCAGCTTTTTCATAATCATTTGAATTGGTTGCATAATATGTTCCTCTTGCAAGGTATGAATTAACAAGACCTATTCTTGCAGAATTATCTTTGTAATTTATTCTCAATGCTTTTTTAAATTCATTTATAGCGTTTGTGTATTGAGAGGAATTATAAAAATTTTGACCGTTATCATAATACATTTTAAAATCATTTGCTAATACGCAATTGCATGTAATTATAATTGCGGTAAATAATATTAATATTCTTTTCATATATTTCACTCCATATAATAAATTACATTATATATAATATAACAATAACAAATAGTTGAATACAGACAACTAACTAAAATAACATTTTTTGTAAAGTAATGTAACAAATTAAAGTCATGTATTAAAGTTTTCATTCAGGTATGTCGATATTACATGTGTAGATAGTAAAAGAAGGTGGTACGATATGGCTCCAGTAGCAACCATGTTAGCTTTAACATTAAATTATCAAAATGAAATTTCGATGTGTGATCTTAATATATCGAGAATAACTACCAAACAGCACAGTATGCTTAGACAATCGACAAGTTTGGCACAAGAAAAACAAGGTGAATTGGCAGAAATTTCTCAAGATGATCCTCAATATTATGATAAAAGAGAAGAAATAAAAGATAAATATGAGGCAAAAGAAAAAGAAATAAAAGAACTCGAAGATGAGATGACATTAGAGTTAGATGATTGGCAGGACAGAAGAGAAATGGCTCAGACATATCTTCAATCTTACCAAGCCGGATTGCAAAGTGGTCTTCAGTCGTCATTCCAACCATTCCCTACACAATAACATTAGGAAAAAATTTAGATTTAAATATAAAAAAGAGGCAAATGCCTCTTTTTTTAGTACCATTTTGTTTTATCTAAAAATAATTTTAATGCATCTTTAAAATTTTTAGGAGTATCAAGTGATTGAGCTGTATTTTCATAAGTTATATTTTGTCTATTATCTTTTAATATCAATTTTTTATATGAAATTAAAAGTATAAAAATAATAATAGAAGATATTATAACCCATATCATTGCAAGAATAAATTTTAAAATAAGGTTTAAAATTTTTATATCTTGTTTAGTTTTGATGTTTTTTGCATCTTTTTTTACTTGATTAGAAATTTTTTGAACATCTTGAGAATCTGTTGATTTAGAAATATTAACGGTCTTTGTATTAATTTCATTTTCTTGATTTTGTAATGAATTAGGTTTAGTAGTTGTTTCAACTGATTCATTATTTATTTTTTTTGCTGAATTAATAACATCATCATAAGATGTTGATACAGGCAACGGCTCTGCAAATGTTAAGTTTGCAGAGAATATGGCTATTATAAAAAATATTGTTAAAATACTAATTTTCTTCAAAATTTTCTTCTTTAACCTTTTTACCTTTTGTTTGACGTTTTTGTTTTGCTCCGCCTCTATTTGGTCTGCGAGATTTTTTCGGTTTTTCTTCCGTTTGAGTTTCTACTTTTTTATCAGAAACTGTTTCTTCAACTTGTTCTATTTCTACCGGTTTATTTATTACAGGAACAATTTCATCTTTTGGTGTAATCATTGTTTCTGCAACTTCAATTGTTGATTTTTCTTCTATATCTTGTTTATTCAGTTCTTTTTTTGTAGAACCCTTTTTTCTTCCTCGTTTTTTAGTTTCTTTCACTGCTTCAACTGACGGATTTTCAGTGATTACAGGTAGTTGTTCCGCTTGCTGCTCTTGTACGGATACTTTTGGCTGTGTTTGATTTTCATTGTTTTGTCCGTTATTATTTTGGAATTTATTATTATTCTTTTTGAAACCACTTACAGGAAGTTTCATCTTGGCTGCTTTTGCTCTATATTCACCTTCTGCAACAGGAGATGCAAATTTAAATTCTTCAACGATAAATCCTTCTCCATGACAGTGAGGGCATTTTTTAGCAAATACTTCCGATATTGATTGTCCTTGTCTGTGTCTTGTCATTTCTACAAGTCCTAAATCTGATAATTGTCCGACTTGCGGTTTTGCTTTATCCGATTCTATTGCAAGTTCAAGTTCTTCCATTATGGCTAATTTATCAACACGGGATGTCATATCAATAAAGTCAATAATTATCATTCCGCCAATATTTCTTAATCGTAATTGTCTTGCAATTTCATGTACAGCTTCAAGATTAGTTTTCAATATTGTTTCATCTTGAGTTGCGGAACTTACAAATTTACCTGAGTTTACATCAATAACGGTTAATGCTTCTGTTTGTTGAATAAATAAATAACCGCCAGAAGGCATATTTACTTTCATATTTAATGCAGCTCTAATTTCTTTATGTACATTCGTTGCAATTAATAACGGATCATTGCCTTTATATAATGTAACTTGGATATTTTTGTTCATGTGCCATGTTTGAAGTAATGTTTGAACTCTATTAAGTGCAAATGCAGTATCTACAATAATTTCTGATACTTCTTCAGAACAAGCTTCTCTTATTACTCTATATAGCAAATCTTGATCTCTATAAAGCAAATTAGGAGGAGTTAATGATTCTGATGCGGTAATAATATTATTCCATTTTTCTAATAATATTTCTAAATCTTCTTGAATATCTGCTTCTGATTGTCCTTCCGCTTCGGTTCTTATAATTACACCTACTCCAACCGGTTTTAATAAATTAACTATTGATTTTAATCTTGCTCTTTCTTTAGAAGATTCTATTTTTCTGCTTACATTTATTCCCGGCTCACTTGGCATAAGCACCAAAAATCTTCCGGGTAAACTGATTTCTGTTGTAACTCTTGGGCCTTTATGTCCTGTTGGTTCTTTTACAACTTGTACAACAAGTTTTTGATTTGGAGATAGTTTATCTTTCAATGCACCTTTTCCCATTACATCTTGTGCATGTAAAAATCCCATTTTATCAACACCTACATCTACAAATGCAGCATCTATACTTGGTAATACATTTTGTACAGTCGCTAAATATACATCTCCAAGTAATACTTCACCTCGATTGATGTAAAGGTCTAAAACCTTATCTCCTTGCATCAATGCACCTATATTATCACGTTCTGCTATAACAATTTTTTGTGATGTTGAATTTTGTTGCGGTTTAGCCGTAAAATTTTTTCTGTCTTTCATAAGTATTTCCCTTTTACAATTCTTGCATACTATCATCAAAAAATCGCAGACGTTTTATATCAAAAATTATATCTGAATATATAAAATTCATGAGTGCATCTGCACGCAGGGCAGGCAAATCATTATTTTGTCCTGTTTTTAATATAATAAATAAATTTTCATCTTTAAATTCATACGATTTAATTGATGGTTTTATATTTAAAGTTTTTGTTAAACCTTTTTTGTTTTTCTTCTCAAATAATATCTCATCGGAAGATAAAACTCTATTACAATTATAAATGAAAGATTTTAAAATACAATCATCTTTTTTTATTGGTGTAATTTTATATTCTGCCCAGCATGCCGTCAATTCTATAGATTCAGAACTTCTGTCTATTTGTTTTGCTGTTAAAATTTCACATCCGTTTGGTAATTCCGGTTGTAATTTTTTAATTAATTCTTCTATACTTATTTTTTCATGTAATTCAATATCTGCAATTTCACAATCGCTTTCAATAAATAATGGCAGTGCTATTCCTACAGAAATTTTCGGCATAGGATTAAAGCCCTGTGTGAAATTTAAATCAAGTCCTGTTCTGAGAACAGATTTAGAAAAAGTATTCTGCCAATCAAGATGTGAAAAATATCTTAATATACCCGATTTTGTTATTTTTAATCTATACCTGTACACAGGTAAGCTATTTACGTCAATTTTTTCAATTTCTTGATTTTCTTTATAATTTGGTGAAATGTATGGCTCATCAAGTATTTTTTTAACTTTTAAAGATGTACATACTCCGCAATTTACACATTTATGTTCGCATGTCGGCTGTAAATTAAATTCATTACCTTGTTCAAAAGCTATTTTATATTCAGAACTTAACCACTCTTTTTTTAAACCCGTGTCTATAAAATCCCATGGTAAAACTTCTGTTGTAGAATATTCTTTTTGTGCTAATTTCTTTAAATTAATACCGCATTCTTCCGCTGTTTCTTGCCATATATTTTTGTTAAAATATTCTCCCCAAGCGTCAAGGTAACATCCTTTTTTATAAAGTTCTTCAATGTATTTGCAAAGAGTGTCATCACCACGAGTTAAAACAGCTTCTATTTGAGATGTGGAAAAATCGTGATAATTAAGTTTTAACCACTTTATATGTTTTACTTTGTCTTTTAAATAATGTATATGCTCCATAACTGTATCAATGTCTGTTTGCGGACAGTATTGAAACGGGGTAAAAGGTTTTGGAACAAAAATTGATAGAGTACAAGTTAAACTGAATCCGTGTTTTAAATTTTTTTCTTGTTTTATTCTTTGTATGGCTCGTTTTATTTTTTCAAATAACTCTGCCATTTCATCCATGTCTTGTAAGGTTTCTGTTGGAAGCCCTATAATAAAATAAAATTTAACCCTGCTCCATCCGTTTTCATAAAGAGAACAAACCGCATTTAAAATTTGTTCTTCAGATATATTTTTTTTAATGACGTTTCTGAGCCGTTGACTCCCTGCTTCCGGTGCTAATGTCATTGTAGATTTTCTAACTTTTTGTGTAAGTTCTGCAAGTTCTAAGTTAAATCCATCAATTCTTTGGCTTGGTAAGGAAACGCTTATTTCTTTTTTGTCAAAATCGCAGCTTAATTCTTTTATTACTTCTTTTATATTTGAATAATCATTAGATGATAAAGATAAAAGAGAATATTCGTCATAGCCGGTGTTTTTTACAAGTTCTTTTGTTATTTGAATAATATCTTTTGCATTCCTTTCTCTAACGGGTAAAGTAACATGTCCGGGTTGGCAAAAACGACACATTCTTCCGCAGCCGCGTCTTATTTCTATGGTTGCTCTATCATGTACGGCAGAGGAAAAGGCAATAGGGTGCTTTGTTAGGGCAGTTTCATTCTTTAACAGTTCAACTCTTTTTTGAACTGTTCCTCCGACAAGTTTTGACCAGCATCCTTTTAATTTGGAAAGTTCTTTTATGCGTTCCTGTCTTGGCATTCCTTTTGTTTTTTTTATGCAATCGCAGACATCTATTACAGATTGTTCTCCATCACCTATTTGAAATACATCAACAAAATCTGACATAGGCATAGGGTTATAAGTACATGGCCCTCCTGCTATAATTATAGGATGAGTGTCATTTCTGTCTTTATTTCTGATAGGAATATTTGACATTTCAAGCATTTTTAGAACCGTAGGATAAGATAGTTCATATTGAAAAGAAAAAGCAACTATATCAAAATCACATAAAGGTTTTTTGGATTCTACTCCATATAAAATATTTGGTATAAAATCCGGTTCCGGTGCATAAGCTCTGTCTGCCATATAATTTGTGCATTTATTAACTTCATTATATAAAATTTTTGCACCTAAATTACTTACACCTATTTCATATTTATCGGGAAAACACATTGCAAAACGTACATCAGCGGAATTGAAATCTTTGTTATAGGAAAACATTTCTCCACCGACATATTGATATGGCTTAGTACATTTATAAAGTTTTTCGTGATATTCTTCAAAAAAATTCAATTATGCTAACCCCTCAGGAAGATATTTTTCTACTTCTATAATAGTACCGTTTAACTTGTTATTGTGAAATTTACCTAGAAAATCAAACAATTCTTCATTTTTGACATCATAATTGTACATCCAAACTTCTCCATTTACTTCTCGCATTACACGTACTATATAATGACATTTATTTGCATATTGTTTAAGTAAATCAGCTCTAAATTTTTGATTATTTTCATCTCTGTTTATTTTTACATAGTGATAACCTTCAAAAAATTTTATTTGCTCAAGTTCTTCAGAACTAAAATTTCTGTTTACACGTGAAAACAAGTCAACAACTTTATCATTCTTATCCGCCATAATATCCCCTTTTTTAAAATCATACAAAAAATAAATTTTATTGGCAAACAGATTAAATTTATTAAATTGAGTTTATTTTATTCAGCTAATTGCAAATAATATAAATTTTCATTAAGTATTAATTAAAACTTTTTCCTTATGCTAAAATTATGTTAGGGGGATTTGTATAATTGAAACGTGTTAGAGTACGTGAAGAAGGTTTCAAAGATTTTGACAAACGTCTTGGATGCTGGCAAATTGCTTTTGCTCTGTTTGCTATAGGAATTATAATACATCTTTTTATTATACAAGTTTTAGATTTAAAGCATCTTAAATTAAGAGCTAAAAAACAGCGAAGCGCTCAAAACTTTGTTTTACGAGGAGATATATATGATAGAAACGGTATCAAACTTGCTTCTGATAAAGTTCTTTTTGATGTATATGCTCGTACTCCTGATTATGAGCATACTCCTGAAGAATTGGCAAATATGCTTGCACCGATTTTAAAAATGCCTAAAGCACAGCTTGTGAAAAAATTAAAAAGAAAAGATATAATGATAGCTCTCAAAAAAGGTGTAGATAGAGATACAAGAGATAAGATTGCTGATTTACATTTAAGAGAAATACCATTAGATAAAAAAAGTACCAGAGTTTATCCGCAAGGTGCAATGGCTGCTCATATCTTAGGTTATTATAATTTTAATGCAGATATAGCTTCAGGTGTTGAAATGACTGCAAAGGATAAGCTCGAATACGTAGAAGATAATGTTCCTTTAGAAAAAACACCAAGAGGTGATATTATTTATGATTTTGGAACTGATCCTTTAGCAACAACAAAACCATTAAAGGGCAAAGATGTTACTCTCACAATAGATACTGCAATTCAACATATATGCGAACAAGAACTATACAAGATGATAAATCAACGTAAGGCATTACGTGGAACAGTTATTGTTATGAATCCTAAGACGGGTGAAATTCTTGCCTATGCGGTTTATCCTTATTATGATCCAAATAATTATCATAAAGCAACATTTAATCAAATAAAAAATTGGACATTAACTGATGTTTTTCCTCCCGGCTCAACATTTAAAGTTATAACAGTTGCATCAGCTATGGAACTTGGAAAAATTAATCCACAAACAAAAATTCACGATACAGGAAAAATAGATGTTGGCTGGTGGACAATTAAGAATTATGATTATAGTAAAAAACCTAATCCCGGTATGATTTCTTTGGAATATTTATTTCAACATTCAAGTAATGTTGCATCTGTGAAAGTTGCACAAATGATGACTTCCAAAGAATTTTATGATATTTTGAAAAAATTTGGAATTGGTGAAAAAACAGGAATAGATTTACCTGGAGAATCTGTAGGTATTATAAAGCCGGCAAATAAATGGGACACTTCTGACCATGCATCTATGGGTTACGGATATGGAGCTTCTGTTACGGCAATACAGATGATTACGGCTGTATCTGCCTTAGCAAACAATGGAGTAAAAATAACACCGCATGTTATAAAATATACTCAACAGGAAGCGGAAAATAAAATTCATTATACAAGAGTTTTAAAACCGGAAACTGCAAAAGCAGTTACAAAAATATTAACAGATAGTATAAATGACGGTAAATCATCAATTAAAATGGAAAATTATAATGTAGCCGCAAAAACAGGTACATCTCATAAACCTAAAGATAATGGTTCTGGCTATACCAATCAATATTATACATCTATTATAGGTTATTTACCGGCTTCAAATCCTCAGGTTCTTATCTATGTTATGGTTGATTCTGCTCAAGGCGGAGAAGTTTGGGGAAGTACGGTAGCAGCACCTGTATTTAAAGAAATAACATCTCAGGTTGCAAGAATTATGAATTTAAAACCTGATAAAAATATTGGTAAGATTTTAAAAACAAAAGGGGAAACAGATTAAAATGGAATTAGATAATATTATTAAAAATATAGAATGTGAAAAAATTAATTATAACAATGTTGAAATAACAGGTATTTCTTATAATTCTCAAACAACCCAATATGGTGATTTGTTCATTTGTCTTGTCGGAGAAAATACAGATGGTCATAATTACGCACAAATGGCTGTAGAAAAAGGTGCATTAGCTCTTGTTGTTGAACGTAAACTTGATATTGATATACCTCAAATAATTGTTAAATCAACCGTATATACAATTTCAGATGTTTCAGATGCATTTTACGGTTCTCCGTCAAAAGATATAAATTTGATAGGTGTAACGGGAACAAACGGAAAAACTACGGTTACCCATTTAATACAACATATTTTTGAAAAAAATGAAAAAAGGTGTGCTTTGATAGGTACATTGGGTTATAAATTAAATTCAAAAGACAGCTATAGAGAAGCAAAACATACAACTCCTCAAGCTCCTGATTTACAGAGAATTTTACATCAGATAAAATATAAAGACCATATTGACAATGTTGCAATGGAAGTAAGTTCACATTCTCTTGTTCAAAGACGTGTAGGTAATTGTAAATTTAATGGTGCTGTAATGACTAATTTAACTCAAGACCATTTAGATTATCATATTACAATGGATAATTATTTTGAAGCAAAATCTATATTGTTTAAGAATTTAGAAAACGGCTCTTTTGCAGTGCTTAATTCTGATGACGAATACTTTGAGAGATTTAAAGCTGTTATTCCTGAAGGAATAACAGTTTTAACTTATGGTATAAAAAATAAAGCTGATGTGTATGCTACAGATGTAAAATTTACTACAGAAGGTGCAAACTTTGTGTTAAATTATGGTAATGAGCATTTTGATGTATCACTTCACATGAACGGTATGTTTAGTGTTTATAACGTACTTGCAGCACTTACAACTTCATTAACTCAAGGATTTGATATAAAATTTTCTGCAAAATCATTGGAAATGTTAACAGGAGTTGCAGGAAGATTTGAAACCGTACATAAAAATCCTGCTGTAATTGTAGATTATGCACATACTCCTGACGGATTAGAAAATGTTTTAAAAGCAGGAAGAGAAATTTTGCAGGCGAATGGTAAATTAATATGTTTGTTTGGATGCGGCGGCGACAGAGATGCTACAAAACGTCCAAAAATGGCTGCTATTGCTGAAAAATATGCAGATAAAGTTGTTGTTACAAGTGATAATCCTAGAAGTGAAAATCCTGATAGTATAATATCAGATATAATGACCGGCTTTAAATCCGTAAATCCGGATAAAGTTACTGTTGAACCGGATAGAGGAAATGCAATAAGTTTATTAAAAGAATTAAGTAATCCTCAAGATGTTGTTATTATTGCCGGTAAAGGACACGAAGATTATCAAATATTAAAAGATAAGACAATTCATTTTGACGATAGAGAAGAAGCAAGAAAAGTTTTCGGAGAATAATTATTAATGAAAAAAAGTAAGCTTATAATAGAACAACATTTTCACGGTGCTTTCGGTGTCGATTTTTCTGTATGTAATGTTGATGATGTTCTTGATTTATCAAAAAAACTTTTACTTAGGGGTATTGGAGGTTTTTTCCCGACATTAGTAACAGATAATGTTGAAAATATTAAACGGCAAATAGATATTTTTAAACAAGTCCAAACGAAACAAACATATGATATGGCTCAATTACTTGGTGTTCATATAGAAGGTTTATTTTTAAATCCGCAAAAAAAAGGAATACATGATGAAACTCAGTTTTTGAAAGTAACTGTCGAAAATTATAAATTGATTGAAGATGATATTGTTAAAATAGTTACGCTTGCACCTGAGCTTGATAAGAATTTTGAATTGTCAAAATATTTAAAATCAAAAGGTGTAAAAGTACAGGCAGGACATTGTATTGGAAGTGATTTATCACAATGTTCCGGTGTTACGCATTTGTTTAATGCAATGAGCGGTATACAGCACAGAACTCAATCTACTGTTTTATCTGCTTTAATTGACGATAACTTATATACAGAAATTATAGCAGACGGTGTTCATTTTAATGACGATATTTTATCACTTATTTTTAAAACAAAACCGCTTGATAAAATACTTTTAATATCAGATTGTTTACCGATTACCGATAGTGATAAAAAAGAAATGAATTTTTGCAATAAAACTATTTATTACGATGATAAAAAAGCAACAGATAAAAATGGAACATTAGCGGGAAGTACAAGCCAAATTGATACAATAGTTAAAAGATTGTTGAAAAAAAACATTGATATATTTAAACTTATAAATAATACATACGATTATCACAATATAGATATTGACGGTTCAATTCTTTGGAATGATGAAAATGAGATTGTTTCAGTAGAATACAAAGGGAAAAGGATATTTTAAAAATGGCAGGCAGACCGCAAAAACGAGTTGAAAATATTGCAAATATCACTCAAAATATAACCAGACAGTTTCCAAAGGGTTATTATATTTTATTCTTCATTCTATTGTTTATGCTATTTTTTGTGATGTTTTGGCTTTGTAATTTTACAAAATGGAAAGAAACATTCCAAATAATCGTTTTATCCGGATTTTCACTTAGTATTTCGGATTATATATCCAGAAGATTTTTTAATTTATAAATAATGATAAGAAAGGATACAAATGAAAGCTATAGTTTTTGATAAAGAATTAAAATTAGATAACAATTATGAAAAACCTGTACCTAAAAAGGGCGAAGCACTTGTAAAGGTTAAGCTTGCAGGAATTTGTAATACAGATTATGAAATAACAAAAGGTTATATGGGTTACAAAGGTGTTTTAGGACATGAGTTTGTCGGAGTTGTAGAAGATGTAAATGACGAAGACAAGTCTTTAGTTGGAAAAAGGGTAGTTGCAGAAATTAATTACGGATGTCATGATGTAAATTGTGAATGGTGTAATAAAGGTTTGGTAAGACATTGTCCTAATAGACATACAATAGGAATTTGGAAAAAAGACGGTTGCTTTGCACAATATATAACACTACCGACAGAAGTTTTATTTGAAGTACCTGAAAATGTATCTGATGAACAGGTTGTTTTTGTTGAACCATTAGCTGCTGCATGTGAGATATTGGAACAATTACACATTCAGCCGATACAAAAAGTTTTGGTACAAGGTGATGGAAAATTGGGTTTAACAACTGCTTTAACTTTGAATGCTTTTAATTATGATGTTACTTTGGTTGGTAAACATCAAAATAAACTTGATATTGCAAAAAAGCAGGGTGTAAAGACTGTTTTATTGGATAATTTAGAAATTAAACCGGAATGGGAAATTGTAGTAGAAGCAACCGGCTCAATATCAGGTTTTGAAACGGCTATGGCTTTAACTAAACCAAGAGGAACGTTAGTTTTAAAATCAACTGTTGCAGGAGCGAAAGAATTTAATCTTGCACCTATTGTAATAAATGAGATAACAGTATTGGGTTCAAGATGTGGACAATTTAAACCGGCTTTAAAATTGTTGGAAAACAACAGGATAGATTTTAAACCGTTTATTTCAGGTGTTTATTCCGTTGACGATGCTATGGAAGCTTTTGAAAAGAATAAAGAAAAAGATACTTTAAAGGTTTTAATAAAGTTTGATTAATATTTTTATTTAAAATAGAATTAACTTATGCGAAAAATAATCAGATTATACAGAAAACTTAAATATTTAGATAAATACATTTTGAAACAGGTTATAGAAATGTTTTTAATGGGTGTATTTGTATTTACTGCGATTATATTTGCATCTGATACGTTTATAACATTAATTAAGCAGATTTCAATGTACGGAATACCGTTTAAAGTTGCATTAATAATGATAATACTAAACTTACCATCAGTATTTGTATTAACAATACCAATGGGTGTATTGTTATCTACAGTTATGACATTGAATAAATTAAGTTTATCTTCAGAAATAACTGTTATGCGTTCTTGCGGAATAGGTTTAAATCGTATAGCAAGACCTATATTTATATTTGCAATATTGATGTCGTTATTTAGTTTCTTTATAAATGAAACAATAGTTCCTGCTGCAACAAAACAGTCTAAAGACTTAGCATTGTGGGCATTTGGACAAAAGAATATTCCTAATGGTAAACAAAATTTTGTATTTAAAGAAGCAGGTCCAAACGGTCTTAGAAGACTCTTTTATGTCGGACATTGCAGTGATAATGTTCTGTATAATATAACTGTTCTGGATATGGCAAAAAAAGATACAATGCAAGTATTACAAGCAAAACAGGGGGGAACTTCACCTGACGGATGGGAATTTAATAAAGGTGCGATTTATACAATATCTGAAAGAGGCGATATATTAAATACTACGTTTTTTGAACATTCTATAGCACAGTTCGGAATGGATTTATCAAGAGAATTAAATAAAAATATTGCTCAAGAACAGAATTTTTTACAGCTTGTAAAATATCTTGCTGCTGATAGTTCATTGGATAAAGAACAATTAAATGAGTTGAGAATAGATTTGTATGACAAAATTGCCTTACCTATAACAACTATTGTATTTGTACTTGTTGGTGTACCTTTAGCTATTACACCTCCAAGAGTAAGATATAACAGAGGGTTTTTATTCAGTATTTTGATAATATTTTTCTATTACCTGATAAGAGCATTATCAATGTCATTTGGTGTAACAGGAGCTTTAACTCCATTTTTAGCAGCTTGGCTGCCTAATATCATTTTGGTTATTGTCGGATTAATGCTTTATTATCGAAAAGTTTATACAATAGCTTAATTTAGCTATGTTTTTTAATAATAAGTTATTTAAAATTTTAACTTAAGAAAGCCGGCAAAGAAACACCGAAATGCAAATTTTTCACTAAAATATAAGGGAACAACAGATTTTTATAAATCTGTTGCCATATTTTCAGGCACAAGGGAGTTATACTATGACGGTTAAAAACAGATATTGCACCTGATAAAATTTATTTGTTTGTTCGTTCGGTGTATTGATAATTATTTTTTTTATCATATTGAAATTCAAATATTGATTTTAAACAAGTACCTGTTTTACAAACAGTCGGGTAAAGCGTTTTACGCTTCATTAATAACGGCAATAAGCTGCGAACATCATTTTGTTCTTTCATAAACATAGTGTTATTTATTCTCTCGACTGTTTGAATAGGACAGGCACCACCTGTTATTCCACAGGCATGTACGTAATCGATTAAACTAAAGCATAAAATTAGAATAAAACTTACAAAAATCTTTTTCATACCCTGTCTATCTCGCTTACTCTACTATGTTAACTTGATTTGTATTTAAAAACATTGCCGGAAAGTATAATATTTTAATATGCAGATTTAAGATTTTTGTTTATTTTTATTTTATTAAAGATTTTGCAAATTTAATTGAAGTTTCATTTACTTCACCTGATGCCATTTTTGCAAGTGCAGAAATTTTTTCTTCATCACTTAAGGCATTTATTTCCACTGATGTTACATCATTTTGAGTTTTTGAAACAAGGAAATATCTGTCAGCTTTTGATGCAATAATAGCTTGGTGTGTAATAACAAGTACCTGTCGATATTTCGAGAGTTCATATATTTCATCAGCTACACTTTGAGCGGCATGTCCTGATATACCGGTATCAATTTCATCAAATACAACTGTATCTATATCATCACTTTTTGCAAAAATACTTTTAATTGCAAGCATTACTCTTGATATTTCACCACCTGATGCAGTTTCACTTAATGGCGACAAATCCTGTGATACATTTGTTGAAATATAAAATTCAACATTATCAATACCGTCAGAAGATAATTCTTTTGGTGTTATTCGTATTTCAAAGCGTGATTTTTGAAGTTCAAGTTTTTCAAGTTCATCTGTTACAAGTGATGATAATACTTGTGCATAATTCTTTCTTTTTTGAGAAACATCTTTTGCAACAGTTTCAAGTTTTGTTCTTAATTCAATAGATTTTTTTTGCAATTCATTAATACTTTTCTCTGAAATATTTATTTCATCAAGCTCTTTGCACAGATTATCATAGGTATTTAAAATTTCTTCAAGCGTGGAACCGTACTTACGTTTTAACTTATCAAATAAATATAAACGTTCCTGTATTTCATTTAATCTTTCAGGATTAAATTCTATTGATTGAGAGTAATCTCTCAAAAAAGATGCATTATCTCTTATAAGTTCTATAATATCAACTATTGCCTGATGAGTTTCTTCTAAATCTTCATCCATTTCAGATGCTTGAGAAATATTTGTCTTAACCTTTAAAAAGCCATCTAATAAAGAATTATCTTCACCATTCATTGTATAATAAGATTGTTCAGTTAATTCTTTTAGTTTTTCTGCATTTTTAACCTTTTTGAGTTCTTGTTCAAGTTTTTCTTCTTCTGAAATATCATCTATTTGTGCATCTTCTATTTCTTTTATTTGAAATTGTAAAAAATCAATCTTATTTTTCGTATCATTCATTATAGATGTGGATGTTTCTAATTTATTTAAAACATCTTGATAATCTTTAAAAGTATTTTTATACTCCTGTAGTTCGTTACCGTAAACTTCATTAGCATAGTTATCCAACAATATAATATGAGATTTCGGCTGAATAAATGTGTAAGTTTGATGTTGTGAATGAATATCTAAAAATAATTCTCTCAATGTTTTAACAAAATCTTTGTTTACAAGAGTTCCGTTTACTCTTGTTCTGGAAGAAGATGAAGTAATTTCTTTTGAAAGAATAATTTCAGAAGATAAATCTACACCATTTTCTTCAAACAAATTCTTTAAATCATGTTTTTTATTTTCAATAAAGACTTCAATTATAGCTTTATCATCGTTATTTTTTAAAATACTTTTTCCTGCATTACTTCCGAATGCAATGTCAATAGCATTAATTACAATACTTTTACCTGCACCTGTTTCACCTGTTATAATATTTAATCCGCTTGAAAAATCAACAGTTAAATCGTCTATTAGTATATAATTTTTTATATGAACGGATTTAATCATTCTTGCACCCTTTTTGGAGAAATACCCCAATGAAGTTTGTTTCTTAAAACTGAGTAAAAATCATCATCTTCTAACAAAGCTAAATGAGCAGTGTATTTAGATTTTTCAATTTCTATAGTGTTATCTGTTTCAATAATATCTGCTCCGTCAACAATTAAACTTAAACTATTTTCCTCATCTTCACCTGTTTGAATTGATATTTTTTCATCTGCAGGTATGACAAGCGGTCTTGCGGTGAGTGTATGCGGACAAATTGGTACAATAGAAATTGCATCAAGCATAGGGTATAAAACGGGGCCTCCGGCGGAAAGACTATATGCTGTAGAACCTGTAGGTGTAGAGATGATAAGTCCGTCAGCAATGTAATCACATACAAATTTTCCGTCGATATTTACTACAAATCGTGAAGAACGTGTGCTTGAAATTCCTTTTATTACAAAATCATTCAATGAAACATATTCACCTGATTTTAACATCATTCTTTTTTCAATTGTATAATCTTGTTGAAATATTTTATCTACAGCATTTTCAATTTCATCAGAATTAATTTGAGATAAAAATCCCAATCTGCCAAGATTTATTCCTAATACGGGTGTTCTTGACATGGCATAAAATTTTGCTGTATGTAAAATAGTTCCATCCCCGCCAACTGCAAATACGAAATCGAAACCGTATTTCATATCTTTTAATGCAATAACTTCCGGCTTTATTCCTTTGTTTGACAATGTTTGTTCTAAAACTTGTAATATCGGATACGGATTGTTCACATCAGGATTGAATACCACACCGATTTTATTGTTATTTTCCGACATATCCATAAGATAATTATATACAATAAAAAGAGTGTGTCTATTTTTATATAAAAATAATCTATAAAAATATATATAGTTATATTAGAATATTAGTTTATAATTTTTCTTCAATGGATTTTATTTCAATATTTGCTTTATCACCTGTAAAATGCTTTATTTTATATTCTAAATCATTAGTTGCACTTACCCAAAATGCGGGAGATGACATTATTTTGGTTTCATTACCGTCATCTGTAACCGTTATCATAACAGGATCGGAACCGGGATATTTTGCCAGAATATCTTTCATTGCAACCATTTCTTCAAAAGACATATCATTATTCAATGATATTGCAAATATACTTGCATTATCTACAGATTTAACTTCATCTGCCATTATTCCTGTTTCATTTTCGTTTCTATGATTTACTTTACCCGTTATTGTTACCTTTGCTTCCGGAACAAGCAAGTCATTAAAATGTTCTAGTTTTTGATGAAAACAAGTTATATCAATTGTACCTGACAAATCTTCAAGAGTTACTATTTTTAAAAACTTGGAAGCATCTTTTTTATATTGTATTTGTTTAACAGCATCTATCATACCGCATACGGTAACATTTTTACCTTCAGGTAAATCCTTTATATCAGATATTTTATTCGTACATAAAAACTCCATTTTATCCATTATTGCAGATAAAGGATGTGATGTAACGTAAAAGCCCAAAAATTCTTTTTCAAATGATTGAAGTTCTTTATCGGAAAATTCTTCATCACTACCTGAGAGCTGAAATCCTACAGAAAAATCTTCATCATTTTCTAATCCTGCAAATAAACTTGTCTGTCCCATTTCTTTTGCTTTTGCTTCTTTATTTGCAGTATTTACAATGTTTTCGATATTTTCCAGTAATTGTTTTCTACTCTTTTCCAAGCTTGAAAATGCACCTGATTTAATTAAACCTTCTAAAACTCTTTTATTAGTGGCTTTTGTATCAATACGTTTACAGAAATCGTATATTGATTTAAATTCTCCATTTTTCTCTCGTTCTTTAATTATCAAATCAACAACAACTTCTCCAACTTGTTTAATTGAAGCCAAGCCAAATCTTATATTATTACCGTCAGGTGAAAATTCTGAAAAAGACTTGTTAATATCAGGAGGTAGTACCTTTATACCTTTTTTATTACATTCTTGAATATACAGTTGTGTTTTTTCCTGATCGTTAGAAACGCTTGATAATAAACAAGCCATATATTCAACAGGATAATGACATTTTAAATAAGCTGTTTGATAAGCAACAAAAGCATAAGCAGCAGAATGGCTTCGATTAAAACAGTATGAAGCAAATTTTTCAATCTGTTCGAAAAGGGCTATAGCGTCTTTAGCGTCCATACCATGTCTTGCAGAGCCCTCAATAAATTTACCTTTCTGCTTAGCCATTTCTTCGACTTTTTTCTTACCCATCATACGTCTTACCATATCTGCTTGTCCAAGCGAATAATCAGCAAGAACTTGGAACACTTGCATAATTTGTTCCTGATATACAATTGTTCCATAAGTATCTTTTAATATCGGTTCTAAAGACGGATGAGGATAAGTAATGGCTTTTCTTCCATGTTTTCTGTCAACAAATTCATCAACCATACCTGAATCCAAAGGTCCGGGCCTGAATAAAGCTACTAACGCACCCAAATCTTCAAATACATCGGGCTTTAGTCGTTTTACAAGATTTTTCATACCTGCTGATTCAAGTTGGAAAACTCCGTCTGTATCGCCTGCCATAAGCATTTCATATACAGCTTTATCATCAAGAGGTATATTATTTATATCAACATCTTTTCCTGTTCTTTTCTTTATTGAAGCAAGAGTTTTGTATATTGTAGTCAAGTTTCTTAAGCCCAAAAAGTCCATTTTTAATAAGCTCAAAACTTCTGTTACATCATGAGGAGGATAGCCGGTTTGAACTATACCATCTTTTGACGGTTGTACAGGCAAAATTTCTTCTAATGGTTTAGGTGCAATAATTACACCTGCAGCATGTGTACCTGTATTATTTTTTATACCCTCTATACCTTTTGCTAAATCAACCCATTTTCTTATGCTGACTTCTTTTCCGCTATCCTTATCTACAATTATCTTTGCATCTTCATCATAGAGTTTTCTTAATTCCATACCTTCTTTTAAAGCATCATCAATATGCGTTTTCGGTTCTGACGGAATTAATGCTGCAAGACGATTACTTTCAGAAAAAGGTACTTTTAAAATACGAGCAACACCTTTAAATGCTGCTTTTGCCGCATAAGTTCCAAATGTTATAATTTGACAAACTCTATCCTCACCATATTTTTGAGTAACATAATCTATTACATCACCACGTTTTTCAATACAAAAGTCAATATCAATATCGGGCATGGTAAAACGTTCAGGATTTAAAAACCTTTCAAACAACAGCTTATGTTTAATCGGATCTAAATCGGTTATTTCAAGAGCATAAGCAACAACACTTCCTGCAGCAGAACCCCTGCCCGGACCTACAGGTATATCATGAGTTTTTGCAAAATGAATAAAATCCCACGTTATTAAGAAATATGCTGCAAATCCCATTTGCTCGATTACACCCAACTCATAATCAGCACGTTTTTTTAATTCAGGAGTTATCTCTCCGTAACGTTTTTTTAAGCCCTCTATAACAAGGTAATTTAAATAACTTTCTGTTGTATATTTTTCAGGAACTTTATATTCAGGCAAAGGTGATTTACCTAAATCAAGTGTCAAGTGGCATTTATCTGCTATTTTAACAGTGTTTTCAATACATTTGTTAAACAAATTTTCTTCCATCCAGGAAAAAGATTTTCTCAATTCTTCTGCTGTTTTTACATAAAATTCGTTATTTGGAAAATGAAATCTGTTTGGCTCATCCTTATCGGAATTTGTCTGCATACATAACAAAGTGTCATGCATATCAGCATCTTCCTTGCGTAAATAGTGAGAATCATTTGTAATAACAAGTTCAATGCCGAGTTCTTGTGCTAATTTAATAAGTTCTGGATTAGTCTGTTTTTGTTCATCTAAACCATGATCTTGAAGTTCTAAATAGTAGTCTTCACCGAACAAGTCTTTATATTTTTGGGCAGTTTCTTTTGCAGCTTGATAATCGTTACGTAACAGGTTTCTTAAAACTTCTCCAGCAAGGCATGCTGATAAACATATTAAGCCCTCATGGTGTTCCTTTAAAAGTTCAAAATTGATACGCGGATGAACATATCTTCCTTTACACCATGCTTCAGATACTAATTTAACAAGATTTTTATATCCTGTTTTATCTTTTACAAGTAAAATTAAATGGTAACAAGGATTGTTTGCTTTGTTTCTTTCTTCTAAATCACCGTTATGAACATAAAACTCACAACCAAGCAATGGCTTTATACCGGCTTCTTTTGCAGTTGTGTACATTTCCATATCACCGTACATGACACCATGATCTGTAATTGCGGCAGCCGGAAAACCGTTTTCTTTTGCGAAATTGCAAAGGTCTTTTATTCTGATTGCTCCGTCTAATAAAGAATATTCTGTATGTAAGTGAAGTGGAACATAAGCTTTTGTCATAATACATGAAATTATATCATTTTAAGTTTTTATGACAACAGTTTTGTTCTAAAGTCGAAGAACTTAAACTATTGATAAAAATAAAACTTTTAATTTTTGTATAAATGTCTTTATTGTATGAAAAAATATATTATTAGCAAATCTTTCAGAAAATGTAACGGGTTTCAGATTTCTGAATTCAGGAGGCATTTCAACAAATTTTTCCTTAAGTATAGGATTATTCATTATTTTTACGAATTTGTTGTATTCGGGATGATTTTTTTCAAATACAGCCAGTTTTTCAAAATTTTTTCCTATTTCTGTTCCGAAATTATATAGTTTCAATATTGTCATTGTAACTTTTAATCTTTTACATATTTTGGCAAATTCAATAGCTTCTTTATAATTTATTTGAGAAATTACAAAAATTAAACCTATACTTTTAATCTTACCTTCATCTTTTCTTTTTGCAAGCCATTCGACATTTTTCATTATCTCGTCAAAATTGCTGTCTTTTACAATTTTGTCATAAGTTTTTTTAGTCGCTGCATGAATTGAAACTGCTAATGAATCAACATTATTAATTATGCCTGCTTCTGTTAAAACTTTTTCATTACAAATAAGTCCGTTTGTCATAAGCAGTATTTTTATATTAGGATTAACTTCAACAGCTTTTTTTAATAGTTTTCTTGAATGTTTTGCTGCTAATGCTTCACCATCTCCATTAATAGCTAACATCTTACAATTTTTTAGCAATGGTACAAATGTTGTATCAATCATACTATCTAATTTATTCATTTCTTCTAATGATGTATATTTTTGAACATCACGGCACATAATGCATCTTACGTTACACTGTTTTTCCATTGCAATCAGCATATTTTCAGGAAGATTTTGTACGATAGTGCTGACATCATCTGTTTCTTCCCAATCTTTAGTTCCATAATGAGTACATCTTTGCAAATCACAATATTGATAAGTTCCGTCTAAAACACTTTTTCTGAAATTCTGGGCTTTTTCTGAATTCCATACTTCTTCAAATGAATTTTTGAATATATTTCCAAAAGAAGAGTCAAATGTCCAACCGGCACAACAAGGATAAATGTTTCCGTCTCCTCTTATTTCAACATATTTAAAAGGATGTTTACAAATGTATTTTTTATTTTGATTCTGTTTTTCTTGCATAAATAATTATTCCTCTGTTCATTAATTCATCTTTGTTATAATTTTTTAACGCTTTTTTATAAAATTCATTCGGTTTATATTGAAGTTCTTTTTCATACTTAATAACCGATTTTAAATTTGGTACTGATTTTACAGTATTTATAATATCATTTGTACGATATTTATTTAGTAAATCACTGAAATATTGATTCAGCATTAGTTTTATTTCATTTTCAGGAAATCCCTTTTTAATAAATAATTGTTCAATATCTTCTCTTGTATTATACATCAAATGTTCCCATGGCTCAAAAGGATTAATTTTTCCTAAGTTCTTACTAAAGCCAAAAGTATCATTTATATGTATATGGTGTCCACAAGCACAGCAATACATAGGATTTCCCTGTAGTAAAGCTAAACCGTTCGGTTTTAAAATATCTCTTACTTTTTCAAAAAGTCCTTTAATATTATGTACATGTTCAAGTAATGCTATTCCAAAAACTATATCAAATTCATTGTTTTTTAAATTAATGTTTTCACATAAATCTTTTATAATAGTTATTCTTTCATCAGGTGATTTTAATTCATTTGCAAAAGCAGGATTTACGCATACAACTCTTTTTGCACCATATTCCAGCAATAATTTTGCTGTTTTTAATTCTAAATCAGAACCAATTTCTAATACTGTTTTATCTTTTATTTTAATTTTACTGTTTAAATCTTTAACTAAGTTTTCTTGAAATTCTTCAGCTTTGATTTCAGATATTTTTTTTTTATGGTTGTACTCTTGTTCGTTTTCATTATCAAAAAGAGATTTATCTAATTTATAAAATAACAGCATATTGTACAAATCTCTTAATTTAAATAAAAACAATAAGCTTTTATCATCAATATTACTCTTATATTTAAGTGAAATACTTCTAGATACAGGTTTTAAAT